>Ga0209152_10000263_pt1 | contig 26428 bp, 25 predicted proteins | sample GraSoiAngelo_107_FD_185873 | JGI IMG/M metagenome (GOLD analysis project Ga0209152, IMG submission 185873) | Grasslands soil microbial communities from the Angelo Coastal Reserve, California, USA - 14_0903_09_30cm (SPAdes) (version 2) | ecosystem: Environmental > Terrestrial > Soil > Grasslands...
GAACACCGATCTTCAGCTAACCCCTGGAGACACTCCCGGCAACTATGATCTGACAATCGTTGCGACAATCGGTTCCATATTCCACTCCCTCGTGATACCGGTCACAGTCTCGCCAGTGTCAGGTCCAGACTTTACCACGCGGCTTTGGGGATCATATTCAACCCTTCAAGAAAGGAGCATCATGATTAAGGAGGAGGTGGTCAGCCTCGGCGGCTTCAGAGGCCAAGTGAGCCTGTCGGCCACGGTCACACCGGAAATCACGGACGCTCCGATAGTATCTTTCTTGCCGAACACCGTCGATCTTTCAGCAGGCACTCAGGCCGTTTACACCACAATGGTTTCTACAGTCAGGACAACCCCCATCGGAAATTATGTCGTGGCTATCTCGGCATCGAACGGGACAATATCCCATGTTTACCAAGCGATCGTGATGGTTGGAGACTACCGGCCACCCTCGGAACAGCCTGCGCCAGGCAACAGCACCACGACGGGCAACAGTCAGCCCTTCATTAGCGCGGCCAATGTATCATCGGCAGTGTCCACACTCCGCTCGTTCTGGTGGCTGCAAACAATCATCGGACTCTCCATTGCAACCTTGGTTGTCTACCGGAGAAGACCCACTCTCAAGGAACATTGACCGAGAGAGCAAAGCGAAGGGCGTGGGCGTGCCATCGGTACTTTATGCTTCTTCCTTCTGCTCCACGTTCGCATGCGTAACGTGAGAAAGACTGGATACTGATCTTTTTCTCTCGCGTAACTTTTCTTTCCCCGTAACTCCTCTTTTCTGCTAACTATTATGTGACCCCCCGGGCAATTCGGCGACCCGCACTATCTCCGCGCCAAGAGCCCAAAAGCGTTTCTGCGAAAAACGGTAGACGAACTATGTTGGTCGTCTCCTTCGGGTCGGATAGCCTGGGATGACCCGATAATTCCAGGGATTGAAGGATGCTCCTCGATGATCCTAAAATCTCAAATATTCACTCTCAGCCGAGAGAAGCTGAAATCCATTGAACTGATGTGTCCTGGTATTTCTTTCCGGGACCCCGGCGGATCTCTCTGTTGCCTTGCATGAGCGCCGAGGAGGGGCGCCTTGATAGAAATACCCAGGAATGTGGTAGGTGGAAAATGATATGAAAATGAAGCTAGCAGCTCTAGTTCTCGTAGTTCTTTTACCAGTTCTAGCAGTAACCGCCGCCTACGCAACAAAACCCGCGATTGGGACCGGAACGGTAACTCTCTTCAGTAGCAACCCAGTTGGATCATCGCGACCGGCCGGGGGCAACACGATTGCCACATTCAAGAACACCTTCCTCCTCACAGGAACTCTAACGGGGACAGCTGTGGCGCTAGAAAGGGATGTAACCCACACATCAGGCGACAGTAGCTTCACAACCTTCCATGGAGAAGCCAACTTCACCGCCTCCAACGGCGAAGCCTCCTCAGGCACGCTAGTCATCCGCTACGTCGGAATTAACAACGGGACATTCGTCCACGGCCAGTTCGTGATCGTCGGCAATAGCGGCACAGACAGCTTTGCAGACTTCCATGGACAGGGATCCTTCTCCGGCAAAGCAGGCATAGGGGTGGCAATGAACTACACCCTGAAGTGGCATATCGACCCGGCATCACCAAAGACGAAAACCACCGCCTAACCTCCAAAGGTTAGGCCCCGACCCTTTTTCCTCGCCTTGAACTGAAGCGGAGCTTCTTGCCTTCCGGGGATATCGGAAAATCTCTGGCACACGATGACATGCACAAACCATGATCGAAATCTTATCTGCAGTGACCAAACTCTAGGGTCGATAATTGGTAGAACGGTAGAGGCATTATCTATTTCTCCACCTATCCGCGAGATGGTCATCCACGTCTTTAGTACCTTGTTGCGTAAGTTTATTCTATTGTGGGGCGAACGCGATAGTACTGTGGAGTCTTGCTCTAGGTTTCGATTGGCTTAACCTTCAACAGTAAACGTTGCTTATCCGGCGAGGACGGATAGCAAAACGGAGGAGAGACGGCCACGCGTTACATATTGACAGTTGACTTCGAAGAAGACAACGACATCGACAGTTTCATCCGGTTTGTCCAGTACCACACTAAACGCTTGAAGTGTCCCAGCAAGGACGTGTTCATCCGGCTCGCTCACGAATGGGAAAAACAGCTGGTGAGCCACCCTGAGCCAAACAACGGCATTGGAATCAAGAAAGAGAAGAAAAAAACGCTCAAAGAACCATCCGAGTAAATTCAAGATCCGGGTACGATACAAGTACCACTACTACCGCTGGATCAACACCCAAGACTACGGCAGCTTCAAAGACATCTACGAAAAATACAAAGACCAAGGATACTCCTTCTGGTGTGTCCCAAAAGGAGACACTGTGTTCACCAATCCCGGAATACAATCAATGGGTGAGCAACTAGACTCGATAGTATCCGCAAATGGAAATTACGAGCTTCCAACTCGATATTTTGAAAGAGATTATGCTGGAGACCTCGTCGTCGTAAAGCCTTTCCTCCTACCTGAGACGAGGCTAACTCCGGAACATCCAGTCCTATCGTGCGAATCAAATCCACAGAAATCAAAGTGGTACGATCCTCAGACGAGACCGTTATTGAAAAAAACTTGGAAGTCCGCAGGAGAGTTAACTGAAAGAGATTGGGTCTTCTTCCCACTCTTCAAAGGCAACAGAGAGGGAGATCCCGAGCTCCTCTACCTCCTCGGCCTATACATGGCCGAAGGGTATCCCACAGGCAGTCAAGTGTACTTTGCACTGGGACACAAAGAACGACAACTGGCCGAGCACATTCTTCAGATGGCGGAAAAGCACTGGAGCGTCAAGGGCACCATAAACAGTCACAGAAATGGACTGCTAGTACGCTTTTCCAAACCAGCTTTGGCCGACTTCATGAGGAAAGAGTTCGGCAGCAGAGCAGTTAGTAAGAAGATCCCGTCGTGGATCATAGAACAACGCGATCCTCAACCCTTCCTCGAAGGATGGCTGAAGGGAGACGGCTTCAAGCGAGGAAATACGTGGAGACTCGCGACGTCATCCAAAACAGCCGCTTACCAGGCGCTGCTCATGGGTTCTCGGCTTGGCATTCTACCCGCCATTTACAAGGACCATAGAAAGAAACGAGGGATAATCCAAGGGCAAAAGGTCAACGCGAAGCCATCATACGAGATACGATTCCATCAAAACGGCAGCAAATACTCAAACGAGGCAAGTCACGTAGTAAGGACAGACAACGGCTTCTGGGTCAAGATAAACAACATACAGAGAGAAAAATTCTCGGGCAAAGTCTGCAATATGGAGACGCCTTCAAACACCTATCTTCTATCCTTCATCGTTCACAACTGTGCGGATTTGCCTCCGGAGTATTCTAGCCAGGATGGAACTTGGACAGGCTACCGATTAGATGGCGACAAAACCCATACCGAATCCACTTTGAAAAGATACGGACGACATAAAGCGTGGATCGACACCAGCTACAAATTCGAGGGAAAAAACGTGATCCTAGTATACAACGCCGCGACAAAACGACATTCGAAATTGCTTAAGGATCAATAGGGCCCTCACCTTTCTCTCACGTTTTCAGCTCTCTCTAACGGCTAAGTATTCTCTGCATTCTGGGGGGCCTCGTTTGAGGCGTTCTCTAGCTCTCAGCCGTACGAGAGGGAGAACCCAAGAGCAGTATGTATCGAGGCTTTGAGGGCAATTCAGCTTCTGCCCTAGGAGGAGTCGGTGAGGTCTGATGAACAAGGCAAGATTAGAGAGAATCATCCGATCTCTTGCTTATCGCAAACCGATGTCATCTGAAGTCCGACCCAGACAAATTAGCGGGGCCCAGAAGACTGCTGCCGTACTATATTCAAAGATTGTGCCCGAACACAACGCGAAATTCGCCTCAAGAAGGAGGGAATTGCTTTCGAAAGGAGTTCAACTCATATACGTTGACCTAAAGGGGCATGAGAAACCAGATCTCACTTGGTTCGGTGGAAAGAGCATAGTCAGTGAGGACGTTAAGTCCACTGGGCACAAGTCAGATAGAAACGGAAATTATCGTGACTTGTTGCACCTCCATGGTAAGTTGCGGTTTCATACTAGACGCGATTCATTTGCCTTGTCGTGTGAGAGCACGATTGACTCGATCCAAGAGGTTGCTCGTCACTACACGTGACTGTCGAATGTGGCCACGTGAAGTGAGCGACCCTTAAGAGGCGCGATTCAATCCCAACTCGTATGGAGACAGCGATCGTCCAGAAGGAGGCCCTCTGGCGGAACTCCAACTTTCTGAAGCTCTGGACTTCGGAGACTATATCCCAATTCGGCAGCCAGTTCACCGGGCTAGCCCTTCCTCTAACGGCCATAATCATTCTAAGCGCGGACTCCGTTCAGGTGGGAATACTGAACTTCGCGGGGACCGTGCCCTGGTTGATGTTCGGGCTGCTAGCCGGGGTCTGGATTGACAGGCATCGCAAACAGCGCATCATGGTGACCTCCAACATACTTCGGGGATCGATACTCGCCCTAATTCCAATAGCAGCCGTCTTGGGAGTCATAACGAAACTCGGAATTCCATTCCTTTACGCGATAAGCTTCGCTGTCGGGTTCCTACAGGTTTTCTTCGACATAACCTACCAATCCTACCTGCCTTCCCTGGTGCGGAGGAATCAGCTGGTAGAAGGAAACCGCAACCTGCAGGCAAGCGCATCCACAGCCCAAGTGGCTGGACCCACGATAGCAGGGATCATCATCAGCATAATCACCGCACCTATCGCGATTGCCATTGATGCAGCCTCTTTCTTCGCATCTGCACTTGCGCTAGGACGGATCGAGCATGAAGAGGTGATCGATAGAGAAATTGCAAAGCCTTCCGTATTGGCTGATATTCGGGAGGGACTTCACGTCGTCTTAGGCGACAGACGACTTCGGATGATCGCAGGCTGCACAGGAACCTCCAATTTCTTCTCAACCGGTCTGGGCACCCTCTTCCTACTTTACCTGATCCAGCCTAGCCCTGCTGGACTTGGAGTTTCCAAGGATCTCGCTGGAGTTACCGCGGGGATCATATTCAGCGTGGCAAGTGTCGGCGCTCTGGTCGGAGTCGCAATCTCCACTAGGGCGGCAAAGAGCATTGGAGTTGGACCCGCCATAATTGGAAGCATACTCATCGGCGGACTCGGAGCGATTCCCTACTATCTCTCCGGATCTCTTACGGTATCTCCCTTGTTTACACTGGGAGGCTTTGGGGTTAACGGGAGCATGCTATCTATCATGGCAGGCCAATTCGTTAGCTTCATCGCGACCGTAGTTTACAACGTCAACCAGGTCAGTCTGAGACAGGCGATAGTACCGCTTCGTCTACAGGGACGAATGAACGCAACAATGCGGTTCCTGGTCTGGGGGACAATACCTCTCGGCGCTCTCACCGGCGGATTACTAGGCGAGTTTCTCGGATTGCGGACCGCGATTGGAATAGCGATACTAGGCGGCTCGTTGGCGTTTCTCTGGGTTCTTTTATCCCCTGTCCGTTCGCTACAGAATATACCCGAACCTCTCGAATAGAAAGGACCCGAACTGTTTATGAGAACGCTTTAGCTAGTCTCTGATAGTCTTCCCTGTCTAGTTTCCATTCAGCTACCTCAGCGTTTTCTTTGACATGATCCGTGGCCACCGCCTTCGGGATCGCAACTACAGAATCGTGTTGTAGAACCCAGCTCAGAGCCACCTGGTTTCGACTCTTTCCCAGATTTCCCGCTATCTCGTCCAAGACTTTGAACGATGATCCCTTTCCTCTCGGAATTTTTCCCTGGCCAAGCGGGCTGTACGCGATCATGGTTAAGCCCGCTTTCTGGCAATACTGCAGGATTCCCGCCTCCACACTTCTATAGATCAGACTGAACTCGACCTGGTTAGAGACAATTTTCTCACGAGATAGAGAGTGTTGCGCCTCTTTCATCTGCTCGACCGAGAAATTGCTTACCCCGATGTGACGGATGAGGCCGTCGCCAACGAGCTTCTCCATCGCCTTCATTGTCTCTGAAATAGGAATCCTCGGGTTCGGCCAATGCAACTGGTACAGGTCCATCTGCTTCAATCCGAGCCTTTTCAAGCTCCTCTTCGCCGCTGCCAACACGTCATCATATGCGAAATGTCTTGGGGAAACCTTCGAAGCCACAAAGACCCTATCACGACGTCCTTCCAGGACTCGGGCCACAACTTCCTCAGTGTGCCCTGCCCCATACATTTCTGCCGTATCGATAAATTTCATCTCAAGATCCAAGCCTAGCCCGAGAGCCTCGATCCCAGCCCTGTCTTGCGAAGAATCCGGTCCCATCTCGCCCCCGATTCCCCATGTTCCGAGTCCAACGACCGGGATTGATTCGTGAGTGCGTCCTAAGTGTCTAAACTGCATAGTGTCTCACACTTACGACTCGAGAAAAGTGCCTTGCGGCATCAAACTTAGCTCGACGCTACGCTAAGAAAGACAGTACTATACGTCACGAAAATGCTTTTTCCCCATCTGCTCGAAGATACTCAAAAAGAAACGCCAAACTGATAGCGCCCGACCGTAAATCGCCCGTTTTCAGCCCCGATCCATGATCTGGGACCATGCCCCTATCTCGCTCCCTGAATCATTCGAAGATCGCCCTAGATCTACTATTCTTTTCCTCTGCCGATAAAGCCTGGTCTGTGGTCTGAACCGCGAGACTCGCTCGGAATCAACACCGGAAGGGAAAATAGTTTCTAGAAAAAAGGGGTCTTAGCGACCGACCCCTGCGTCGCATGAGAGGTGTTTCTCTTTTGCCCCATCTTAGCGACGAGCGTTTCGCCAGGTCATCTCGATCCTGCTCGCCCCCTTTGCGATGAGCTCCTCTCCTATTTCTCGAGCCAGTCTCACGCCTTCTCTAGCAGGACCAGACCTTTCAGCAAACAATCGTTCCTTTCCATCGACTGAGAGGATACACGCCCTCACTTGAATCCGGTCTCCTCTAGCCGCGGCAAGCCCACCGAAGGGAACCTTGCTAGTTCCCTCGAGAATCCGCACTAGTTCCCTCTCGGCATCCACCTCCGTCCGAGTCGGCTGGTGCTCAATCGACCTCAACGTCGCAATGACCTTCAGATTATCCCGTCTCGCAACAATAGCCAACGCTCCTTGACCAGGAGCCGGCATGAACTCTTCGATCGGCAACCGCTCCGAGACTCTCTGGGCAATACCCAACCTGGCGAGACCAGCCTCGGCCAGTATAGTCGCATCGAGCTCTCCCTTGTCCACTCTCTCGACCCTTGTCTCAACGTCTCCCCACAGAGGTTCAGGGCGCAGATCCGGCCTGGCACGTCTAAGCTGCGCGACCCTGACAGGGTTGCTCGTTCCAACCCGGCTACCCTTAACGAGATCCCTCAACATTCTATCTCCACTGCTAACCAAGGCCTCCGCTGGAGATCCCCTCTCAGGAACACTTGCAATCACGAGCCGCGCACTCCTATCGATAATCGGCACGTCCTTCATGTTGTGAACTGCAAAGTCGACCCTGCCTTCCAAGATCTGTTGATCGACATCTTTGTCGACTATTCCTCTTTGTTCGAGAGAAAGCATCGACCTGCCATCGTTAGCATCGCCCGCTGTCTCGATTATCTTTCGTTCGATTCTTAGACCAGCGTTTTTTTGGACTATTCGGTCGACAACAAGATCGGTCTGAACCAGCGACAGTTTGCTGTTTCGAGAACCGACCTTGAGAAACATCCTCGGCTCACCGTGGTGGAGGTTTCAACGACAGCATCGACCGCGCAGAATCGAACAGGACGACTCGAGTCTTTGCGATAATAAGCGTATCTTAGAGATCGGTGGGAACTTCGCTCGAACCCTGCGAGGCCACGTCGCTCTTCGGTGAGTGCTGCAACGTCCTCACCACATCCTCCAGTCTTAGATGAGTCTTGTGGAGTCGTATCTCGTCCTCTTCAAAGCCCAGCTCTACCATTCCGTGATCTGTTAGAAACTTAGCGGCCCAAGAAACAGCGTTCCTCGGAATACGCAGCTGTTTCGATATCTCGTCGAGCTTGTGCCAGGCGCCATCTACTATATGCATCCAGACGTACCAGAGAAGCATCGGTCGTGGTCCGCCAGGCATTGTCTATAGGCTCCCCTATTCCCACAACAGCCCCTGTATCCTACTAACCCTAGTGTAACTATGCGATTTTTCACCGAGTAACACGCGAGCGAACCGCAACCCCTTGGGCCCCAGAGTCTCAACCGTTCATGGGTCCGAGAGGAAAGATTCTCACCTTACTCTTCCTGATCATAGTCATCGTTGCCGTCTGGCAGTTCACAGGCTCCGCACTCATTCCTTCAGTCGGGACGAAATACCTCTCCTCAACACAATACGCGAACCGTGGAAGCTGGGTGCTTTTGGAAGTCTCCGGTTACGGGAGAGTCTTTCTGGCGTTCTCTATCGCAAATCTGACCTATCCTCGGACAACTCTCCCGACCTCTTACTCGCTCATCATCGGCAAAGTGAACGAGACCGCGCCATCCTCATACGCCCGAGGCCTTACTCTGAAGATTACAGCGTTGCGCATCCAAGACAACTATGATGGCTCCATTTCCAGCGGGCGCCATCAGGGAACTTTCCAGACGCGGCTCAGGCTACAACCCGGTTCAACTTCAAAACCTCAACAAACCATCAGCTCAAGTTCACAATAAGCTACCAGCTCTACGAGATCCTTGTCTTAGGCTGACTCCTAGATCACTTCTCGACCCAGGTATTCAATATAACCCAGAGTGTCGTCTGATCATTTTCCGATTCCGCTAAAGGATTATTTATCTCGCGCTGAGGCTCGGTTCCGATTGTTGAGTTTTGGCCATAACCTACGACTATATTGACGATTATCTGTATCGCATCGCACAACCAAGAGATCTCCTGTTTCAAAAGATGGAAGAGGAAGCTGACTCCGGAGCAGTTCCTATCATCGGACCGCTCGTCGGTCGACTCCTGTACAATCTCGCCCGCAGTAGCCAGAGCAAGAACGTCCTTGAGATAGGAACCGCCATCGGCTACTCAGGAATCTGGCTCGGAAGAGCAGTCGCCCCACTCAGAGGATCCGTCACAACCATCGACAAAGACGCAGAACGCGTCAAACGCGCTGAGAAAAACATCGCTGAGGCCAAGCTTCAGAAGGTCATCACGGTCCTGAGAGGAGACGCCTTGCACATCCTACCAACTCTCAAAGACGAATACGATCTTGTCTTCCTGGATTCTGACAAGGACATTTACCTCGACGCGTTCAAGTTGAGCGTGAAAAAGCTCCGCAAAGGAGGCCTGTTCATCGCCGACAACACGTTGTGGGGCGGCGACGTGGCGAAAGGCGGCAAGTCCGAGCTGACTCAGACGATGATCAAGTTCAACAAGGAAGTATCCGGATACCAGGGAATGTCGACTGTAATTGTCCCGTTACGCGACGGAGTTCTAGTGGGACTGAAAGAGTAGATGTTTCAAAAACCATTGCACTCTACGGCGCATATATCCCGGGAGGATTTTCCGGGTTACACTACAAGTTTATACGATTCTGTACAAATCTCTTTAATTAGCGGACACGATGTTTGGGGGCTACTCCTGCAGTTCTCGGCTCCGAGGTACGGGGAAGAAGTATAGGAGTTAGGAAAGAACAATGGAAATCCAACAAATACCGAAGGTTCCCCAAGGGGAATTCAGATACCCGAGATCATACACGAAACCCGGCATTCACCCATACGACGCGGTGAAATGGGAGACCAGAGACGCCGTCATAACCGACCACAAAGGACAGACAATCTTCGAACAGAAGAACGTCGAAGTTCCCTCATTCTGGTCCCAAACAGCCACAAACATCGTCGCCTCAAAATACTTCCGCGGAAGACTCGGGACCCCAGGAAGAGAAAGCAGCGCCAAACAACTCATAGGCCGCGTCGCAGGAACCATCGCCCGCTGGGGCCGAAAAGGAAACTACTTCCTCGATGAGGAGGAAGCTGAGACATTCGAGTCGGAACTCACACACATACTCCTCCACCAGATGGCCGCCTTCAACAGCCCCGTCTGGTTCAACGTCGGAGTCGAGGACCGCCCCCAATGCTCCGCCTGTCAACCATACGACGCGATGATAAGCACTCCATACGGCATGACTCCCATTGGCGACATCGTATCACACAACCTCCTAGGGCTGCCGGTTTATGATTCCCACGGGATCACTATAGTAACAGGTGTGAAGCAAAATGGAGTCAAGAAAGTATATCGGATTACAGTATCCAACGGAATCTCAGTCGATGTCACAGCAGACCACGTTGTACTTGCCTCATCCCAAAGACGAACCGCAGGGACTTGGCAGCGTGTCGATGAGCTAAAGATAGGCGCGAAGTTACAACTTCACGCACATAAAGGAATAGAAGCATCCAGACCCAAATTCAACGGAAATATTAATGATCTCGTCCCTGAGGACGAGGCGGCCCTTGCTGGCTGGCGTCAATCTGACGGATTCGTAGGCCAGTACCAGAGTGGAACTAACAGGTCGATGACCCTTGAATTCGAGACAGCGAACCAAGAATACGATTTCGTGCTAGGCAAGGTAAATAGGGTCTTTCAGAACGCTCATTACAATGTAACCCCAGTCAAAGTCAAGAGTCCAGATCTCAACTATAGGAGGGTGAGGACGTACGGTGAGACACCAGCACCCTTCGTAACGAAATACAATCTTCTCAACAGAGGGACAGCGATGCAAGCTCACAAGAATCTGGTTGGAGCGAGCAAAGAGGCCATTGTCGAATACCTGAGAAGTCTCTTTCAGGCTGAGGGATACGTAGCCCTGTCTTCAAACAGCAAGAGTTCTCGCGTCGGTTTCGCCGTGATCAGTAGGTCGCTGGCCAGAGACGTTCAACGGTTGCTGCTTTGCTTGGGAATCTACAGCAGACTCCGTATGAAGAAAGAGAAGAGGCCCGATAGATATGATCTCTGGGAGGTCGACATAAGCATAGGAAGTGAAAGAAAGAAGTTTTCAGAGCTGATTGGTTTCATCAGCACTCGCAAACAAGAACGCCTGCAAGACTCTCTGAAGAACCCGGGCAAGAACTGTCCGGACGTCCGATGGGAAACCATAGTTTCGATCGAAGAACTCGGAGAAAAGCCCGTCTACGACATACAAACACTGAGCGGTCAATACCTCTCGGAGAACATCGTCGTACACAATTGCTTCATCAATTCCGTCCAGGACGATATGCGTTCGATAATGCAGCTCGCCCAGACGGAAGGCATGCTATTCAAATTCGGGTCGGGAACCGGGTCAAATCTTTCATCTTTGCGATCGTCAAAGGAGCACTTGTCGACTGGGGGAAAGGCGAGTGGTCCTGTTTCGTTCATGAAGGGTTTCGATGCGTTCGCAGGTGTGATAAAATCCGGTGGACGGACTCGTCGTGCGGCGAAGATGGTTATTCTCAACGTTGACCATCCTGATATTGAGGAGTTCATCTGGTCGAAGGCGAAGGAGGAGAAGAAGGCTTGGGCCCTAATCGACGCAGGCTATGACGGTGCCGTTGATGGAGAGGCCTACGGCTCCATTTTCTTCCAGAACGCGAACCACAGCGTCCGTGTCACCGACGAGTTCATGCACGCAGTAACGGAGGACAAGGAATGGAAGACCCGGTACATCACCAATCACCAAGTAGCAGAGGTCTACAAGGCCCGGAACCTGATGAGAGAGATGGCCGAGGCGGCCTATATCTGCGGCGATCCTGGAATCCAGTTCGACACAATAGTCAACAAATGGCACACGTGTCCGAACACGAACCGGATCAACGCGTCCAACCCGTGTTCAGAGTACATGTTTCTCGACGACTCCGCATGCAACCTCGCGTCCCTCAACCTCATGAAGTTTAGAACGGTAGACGGCGAGTTCGACGTTGAATCCTTCGAACATGCAGTCGAGATCGTGATCACCGCCCAAGAGATCCTCGTTAGCAACGCAGGCTATCCCACTCCAGCCATCGAGAAGAACAGCCACGATTTTCGTCCCCTCGGACTTGGCTACGCAAACCTAGGCGCCCTCCTGATGGCGCGCGGCCTCCCGTACGACAGCGACGAAGGCCGAAACTACGCCGCCGCCATATCCGCCCTAATGTCCGGTCGAGCTTACGCCGCATCCGCCCGCATCGCCAAAAGGCAAGGCCCATTCAAGGGATATTCTGTGAACGAGAAACCTTTCCTCAACGTTATCGACATGCACAGGGCCCACGCGTACAAGATTCCTGCTGAGGGAATTTCTGACGAACTCTTGAAAGCTGCTCTCAAGTCTTGGGATGACGCTCTCTCGTTAGGCGAGAGATTCGGATTCAAGAACGCGCAGATATCAGTGATCGCCCCAACGGGAACGATCGCGTTCATGATGGACTGCGATACCACCGGTATAGAGCCCGACATTGCCCTGGTCAAATACAAGTGGCTTGTTGGAGGCGGGGTGATCAAGATCGTCAACAATACCGTTCCCGAAGCGCTAACAAAGCTTGGCTATTCGAAGACCGAGGCCAGCGAGATTCTCAAGTACCTCGAAGACCACGACACAATAGAAGGCGCGCCTCATCTCAAGCCAGGCCACCTTCCAGTCTTTGATTGCGCGTTCAAACCTGCAAAGGGTACGAGAAGCATACACTATATGGGTCATGTGAAGATGATGGCCGCTGTTCAGCCCTTCATCTCTGGAGCAATTTCCAAGACAGTGAACATGCCTGGCAACGTCTCGGTGGACGAAATCGTCGAGACCTACATTACTGCTTGGAAGATGGGATTGAAAGCCATCGCGATCTACCGTGACGGCTCCAAGAGAACCCAGCCCCTGACCACAACCATTCAGGACAAGGGCAAAGCTGCCGAGAAGACTAAGGAGCAAGTGGTCTTCAAGCCATTCCGACGCCGCCTCCCGGAAGAGAGAGAGGCGATAATACACAAGTTCTCGATCGCCCAGAACGAAGGCTACCTCATGGTCGGCCTCTACGATGACAATACTCCCGGTGAAATATTTGTGGTTATGTCGAAGGAGGGAAGCACTATCTCGGGATTGATGGACGCGTTCTCAACTTCAATTTCCCTCGCCCTACAGTACGGCGTCCCATTGAAGGTGCTTGTGAACAAGTTCACCCATACACGATTCGAGCCAGCAGGCATTACTACCAACCAGGAAATTCGATTCGCAAAGTCCGTAGTCGATTACATTTTCCGATGGCTCGGCCTGAAGTTCCTTCCAAAAGAGGAACAGGAGGCGCTCGGGCTTGCGAGGACAACCCTGGAGAACGGGACGCAGGTAAAACTGGTTGAGCCAGTTGGTTCAAGGGCCGCGGCGCCGATAGTTTCAGAGATCAATGCTCGAGATGCTCCTGAGCTTGCGACCCCCCTAGCGAGCTTCGACAACCAATCCGACGCACCTGCATGTGAGAACTGCGGCATGATCATGGTCCGGGCAGGGTCGTGCTACAAGTGCAATAACTGCGGCAACACTAGCGGTTGCGGATGAGACCTTGCCTACGACTCGACCAGGAGCACTAACCCGTCGGTTTCTCTGACTTTCACAAGGGTCCCTTTTTGTATCATCCCACTTGACGTCTTCGCAGAGAACTCTTCGCTGTTAACAAGTACCGTGCCCGTGGATTCTGTAATGTCAGATGTTGCACGACCGGTTGATCCTATCAATCTCTTGAGAGTTTCCTCAGTCAAATTCGAAGGCGGTTTAGTTTCGCCCGAAAACGCGTAGAACAGAAACCATAGTACGAAGCCTCCAACAATTACAGCGATTATTCCATACAACGCAAGATCGATAGCACTCATACAGTATTCGTCCTCAAACCGTGAAACCCGGGATTAAGTTTTGCTGACGGCTACTGTTCAGAACGTTAAACGCTTCTCCGAAACACTTTCGGGTCCCCCGACAACAAAGAGGTAATGGTCTGCGATAATCACATTGTGTGACTACGAGAAGTGAACCGACATTATAAGCGGCGACAGCACTGTTCCATTCTTGAGGCGAAAAAATTTATGAAATGTTACCCGCGCCAGAACTCTGAGAAGATCGAGACAGCTGTCAGCTGGATTAACAGGAACCCTTTGGGGCTAACGCTCCGCTAGGAGTGCTGAGAGATGGGCGATGTTACTGTCCCTCGAAACGCTGCCGTGAAGCTTGCAAAGGTGGATGGCCAACTTCACCTTTTGGACAGAGCTAGAGTACAGGCGGAAGGAGAATCGCCCATCGAGGTCTCAGGCGAAGTAATTTGTGAGGGAGACGCTGAGTTCGAAGCCAGTCTCACCTGCTCAAGACTAAGCATTGAACATGGAAGAGTAGAGATCTCAGGCGACCTGAAGACGAGCGGTGATATCGAAGTGGATCACGGAGAGTTACGTGTCCGTGGCTCTCTGGAAGCTGGCTCAGTAGAAGTCGATTCTCGCCTATTCGTTGGAAAGTCCGCGACAGCTCACGACTTCGAGGTTGGAGGAACGCTGGACATTGGAGGCTCAATCAGCGCAACCAAGGTCGATGTCGGAGGATCCTTCAAAGTCGAAGGCGACGCGAATGTTGAGGATATCGATGTTGGAGGCCGGATCGAGGTCAACGGCAAGATCCAGTGTGAGAGACTAGACGCGGGCGGAAGTGCTGAGGTTGGAGGCGGTGAAATCTCTCGAATAATTGATGTTGGAGGTTCGTTCCGGTCCTCCAAGCCTTTGAAGTTCGACAAGATTGACGTTGGAGGAACCGTGTCGCTCGACCAGGGAGGCGAAGGGAGAACCATCGACGTGGGAGGAAGATTCGAGAGCAAAGGGGACTTGACCTTCGAATCGATAGATGTTGGAGGAATGGTCGACATCGCTGGGAACGGAGAAGGAGAGGAAGTGGATATCGGAGGCATGCTGCAAGTTTCTGGCAACCTCCATCTCAAACGCGATCTAGAGATGGGTGGAACGGCCCGAATTGGAGGAAGCCTGAGGCTTGCCTCGTTAGAGGTCGGCGGCATGATAGAAGCGGATCTGATAATTGCTGAAGACGAGGTAGAAATTGGAGGGCGTTTGCGGACAACAAAAGGAACGAAAGCAAAGACAATCCAGCTCGGTCAACGGTCAGAAGTATTGGGGGTCCTTGTTGGCGAGCATGTAAAGATCGGAGACAATGCTAGGGTTGAAGACGTCTACGCCGACACTCTAGACATGGGCGAGAAAGTCCGAGCCCGAAACGTCTACGCTAAAGACGCCCGTTTCGAATCTCGTTGCCGAATAAGCGGGGAGGTAAAGTACCTCAATAGGATCGAGTCGGAACCTGACGTAGAGTTCGCGAAGCCTCCTCTGAAGACCAGCGATCTACCTAAGCCTCCTCTCTGAGATGGCTGGGCGTGGCGAAACGGTCTCGCGTAGACATCTATTCCGAAATACTTGAAGCTCTCAAGCGGAGAGGACCTACGAAGATTACGCGAGTCTCATACGCTGTCGGACTTCCAGTAGATCGGATCAAAAGGTTTCTGACTGACTTGTCCTCTTTCGGATTGGTCAGAATACTAACGGGTGAGGATACGTCGTATTCGATAACGCATCGCGGACTGGAGTTTCTCGAAGCGTATTGGAAGCTCGCGAGTTTCCTGAAATTCTTGGGTGAGAAAACGACACTTGAAGCCGATTCTGGAGAACTCTAAGCTACGTAACTTCTGTATTCCTTCTCGAATTCCCTGACAATCTCGAATTTCGGTAGTCGTCTAGATCTTGATTCTCCGTGATGCTGGAAGGTTATCTCAGGAAACATGACCGCGGGACCGTCAACCGCTAGCCGAGTGGCCGGGTGCTCGGGTCCGAGTATTCTTGCGCAGATCTGGCGGGTTAGTCGTCGGACGTCTCCCTCGTCTGCATAACCCAGGGTGTGTAGGTATTCGTGAAGTAGGGTGTAGAAGACGTATGCGTTGATGTATCGTCTATCCTTTGCAAGATGGGTTATCTGGTCCAGCAGGCTTCGGTTCATGACGATGAAGTTGGACCCCATTTGATGAAATGCCCCGATATAGTCAGGTAGATCAGCGAGACCCAGCATCAGTCCAGTGCGCCGCCGGCCAATACTAGTTTTGACAGATCTCTTGACAAGCTGGAAGACTTCCGAGAAGTTGAAGCTACGGTCCAGGCTCTCCGACACATCCAAGTTGTTTTGGGACGTTTCCATTCGAGAATTTTTCCTAAGCACGTTGAACACGTGCTCAGGGATGATTTTGGGCTCTGCGCTATATAAGGACTGGATTTTCCATACTCCAATCGGAGGACGTTTCCCTGGACAATAGTAGAGACGAGTGGAGTAGCGTCGTCCGCGCCATTGAGGAAGCGTCGCCGGTTTATGAATCGACTAGCGAACGGATTTCCTTGGGGCTCGCCGGCCCGTTGAGGAGAAGAGCCGTTGCGTTTCTCCGATCCCACCGGAGAGAGTGGGTTTTGGACTCCGGCGCTGGGCCTGGTGTTTCCAGTCGGATGTTGCTGGAGAATGGCTTCGAGAATATTGTAGCTCTGGACCCCTCGATCCGCCTGCTCAGATTTGCAAGGTCCCGTCTGGGACAATGGTTCTGCCCAGTTGTTGGAGTTGCGGAGAATCTTCCCTTCAGACCCAGTTGTCTAGGAGCTGTGATCACGTGTTTCTCGCTAAGAGATGTGATGAGCCTCGATCACAGTCTAGACGAGTTCGCGCGTGTCACGCGGCGCGGAGGCGCTCTTGCTGTTGTTGATATTGGCAAGCCTGACAGCGGATTTTGGCGTTCCCTGATCGGGTTCTATGTTTCGCATCTTATGCCCGTTTTGGCCCGCGTTTGGATTCGCGGAAAAACATCTGGCAATCCATTCAGGATGATTATTCCAACTTGGAAGAAGCTGAAAACCAACGGGCAATTGTCAGATCTTATTGAACGGTCGTTCGGGCCGTGCGCATTGAAGAGTTTCTTCCTCGGAGGCCTGGTTGTCTTCGAGGCTGATAGATTCTCAGTCTGGAAGGACGCCTTCCCAGTAAGGCCTGGAGGCACTGCTGGGTAAAGGTTCAGGTTTTGCATGCTGTCGCGGAGGGTGGGCGCGGGAAAATCGACCTCCCCGGAGGGTCACATGATAGTTAGCAGAAAAGAATAGTTACTGGAAAAGAAAAATTACGAGAAAAAATAGTTACGGAAGGAGAGGTTTCGACAAGGGAAAGTTACGGACAGGCAGTCCCGAAAGAAGCACGGTTAGCGTCTTGGATCGTGAATGGCTACAGCTCTTCTCGGTTGAGGATTCCGTGCATTGCCTTGCCAATGATCCGGACGGACACGTAGGATAGGGTGAAGACGGTAGCCATGACCGCAGCTATACCCAAGGCTTCAATCCCCAGCTGCTCTAGGGCTGCAGTTCCCCCGCCGAACAACAGTCCGTCAGGAATCGGAGAGTTTCCCGGAGTAACGGGGTTTCCGGAGGCAATCGCAAAGGTTCTCTGAGAAAAGAAGGCGATCATCGCAACCCCGAAGAGCCCGCCGAGTAGGTGTCCCGGGAACAGGCCGACAGGGTCGGAGAACCATTTGAATCCTGAGAACCACTTCTCGCCAGCGAGGAAGAGGGGTCCTCCGATGAGCCCTAGAATCACGGCGCTGGCCGGGCTGACGAACCCTGCAAGCGGTGTTATGATGATGAGCCCCATGAGGACCCCGTTAGTTGCATAGATCAGATCTGGCATCTTCTTGATCATCCTATATCTGAAATACATGATTGACAAGAAGGAAGAGGCCGCAGCCAGGAACGTCGTAAGGACCACGGTCATGGCCGAATTGTTGAAGGCGAGAACGCTGCCGGGGTTGAAGCCGAACCATCCTATCCAGAGAAGCAAGATCGACAACGTGAGCCATCCGCTGTTCAGCTTGTATGGTACCTGAACGCTCTCAATGCGTCCTCTCTTCTGTTCCTCTCGCCATATCTGGAGGACAATTGCGAGTCCCGCCGCTCCCGCGGCGCCATGGACTACTAGTCCTCCTGCGAAGTCCGCCATGCCCATGCGAGCCAGCCAGCCTCCAGGATTCCAAATCCAAGCTGCCGGAATATTCCAGATCAGAACGAAGTAGACGATCGAGTAAGCGAAGAAAGCTTGCAACTTCATCTTACGTAAGACAACGACCCCGACGAGAGCAAGGGTGACAGATGCAAAGGCAGTCTCGAAAAGAAAGTAGGTCCCGGTTGTCAGACCCTGTCCGGTTGTAGCCCACCAAGCACCGGTGAGCAGCTGGTTTGCTTCAGAGGAGAATCCCCCCAGGAAGAATCCGTTGTAGACTGGGTTCCCGATTATCCCGTTGATCGTGGGGGCGAAAGCGGTGTTGAAGCCGACAAAGGCCATGAAGAACATGGCTGAGCCGGTGATCAACATCGTCTTCAGGAGGCTGACGTCCATGTCGGCGCCAAGCTCTCCTACCTCGAGGAATCCGACAGAGACAGTCATTATGAAGACGAGAAGTCCACAGATGATGACCCAGAGATTATTCGCAAGCATGACGTCGAGGGGAGGAGCCATTATCGTGTCATCTTGCTCCGCAGATTCGATCAGTGTCGAGATTTAAGCTGGGGCATGCTTCTAGCCTCATTCGCAATAGCGGCTGGTTGTAGCCACAATATCATTCTAGCAAAGAATCCGCCGATTCCTATGAATCATGACTGGCGCAGCTGTCAAATTCCCCTCAAACACACTGGGGACGGGTGAGGTTCGCACGTTCCCGGCCTCCCATCCTCCTCGAGACGCAAGGCAGGGCAGTTGAAAGAATGAGGAAGAACCCGACGCCTACGGTAGTCCCCGGAGTCGATGCCCCGAAGCTAGCTGATCAAACGAAGAGTAACAGCCACCTTACAATGATCCTCTGGTAGAGCATATGGATGAAGATGCCAACTCAGCTAAACCGTCTCTTCCGGCTTTACGCAACCAGAAATGAGGTCTCGACCGAACACATTCAACCATCTTCTCGTGACAACAAGGGGCCCATGAACAAGAAACCCAGTCCTACCAGGACAAAGAAATCGCCTAAGAACCTACATGCTCATAATTCGTTCAGAATAAAAAAATGAGGGAAGGGTATCTAGGCCTCCCTGAGGGGGCTCCTAGTACCTTCGATGCTTTTGGTAACAGTCCCTGCAGTAAACTGGTCTACCTTCTGTTGGCTGGAAAGGAACTTCAGTCTCCTTACCACAGTCAGAACAGACGACTTTGTGCATTGTTCTGGGACCACCGTACGAACCACGACTCATTCGGCCTAGTACACCTCCTATAATCCGCGATACCCTCCTGATCCCTTTACTAGGTTATAGACCTTCGGAAAGCGAGCAGCGGGGGAAGTCGCGCTCTTAATTGATGCTCGATAAATCTCTTCTAGAGGGCGCCATGCCTTTTCAGGGTCTCCACGACCTCAACATGATTCTTCTCTTTGGCAAACGACATTGGGCTTTTTCCGTTCCCGGTCTTCGCATTGGGGTCAGCCCCGTTTGCGAGGAGGAAGTTTACAAGTTCGACGTTCCCGTTCTCAGATGCTCCCATTAGAGATGAGAACCCGCCTTCGTACCTGTAGTTGACCTGTGCCCCCCGTTTCACGAGTAGCTTTGCTATCTCAGTGTGATTGTTAGCCACTGCCCCAGTCAAAGCTGTGAAACCTGTCGTATTCCTCGCAACCGCGTTAACGTCCGCTCCTTTCCCAATGAGATATTCTGTTGCTTCCTTCTGGCCTAAATATGCTGTAAGAGCGACGAGCGCGAAGCCGTCTGGAGAGTATGCAGTTGCAAGCGAAGGATTACTCTCTATGAGAGATTTGGCGCGGTCAAGTTTTCCTAGGGTCGAGGCTTCAAAGATATCGAGTTCGGTTTTCTTGCTGGTTATTGCCTCCGCGATCTTCCGTTGTCCGTGGTAGAGCGCGAGGAGTATGACCGAAGTGCCATCCTTTGCCTTGCAGTTTGCAAGGGCTGGGTTTGTTTCTAGAAGCTGGTTGACTTTCGATAGGTTGCCTTTCTGGATGCCTTCCAGGAACTCATCTGTTTGCATACTTAGCATAGCTAACCGTTAGCTAAGCTAATATATATACGTTAGCGATGCGATGCTTACAACTAGAATGCGTGCATGACAAAGAAACAAAGTCTCGAAGAGGTAGGTAGGAGCCTCCATCGTAACGCGATCCATCTATTACGCCGTCTGAGAGCAGAGGATTCAGCGATGGGAATCGGACCCGCGCAAGCCTCCGCATTGTCTGTTATTGTCTTTGGCGGTCCGCTCACATTGAACGAGCTAGCAGAGGCAGAGCAGGTTAGGCCGCCTACTATGAGCCGTGTTGTCGAAGCTCTGGTCAGAGAAGGATTCGTGAGGAGGGAAGCAAACAAAGACGACAGGCGTTCAGTCATAATCTCACCGACAGATAAGGGAACGAAAACTATGCACGAAGGACGAAACCGACGAGAGAAACGACTCATCAAGCTACTTTCCAAGCTTGATGCCAACGAAATTACCTGTCTGGAAAAGGGTTCTATTATTCTATCAAGGATCCTGGCCGCAGACGACTCCTAGCCCGCCGAAACCTTCGATCCTTCCCAAGCCGCCAAGGCATCAACTGCACTCATCTCGTCGCGTGTTAGTTTCCAGTTGGCTCCTCCAATCATTTCACGAACCTCGTTCTGGCTTCGGACTCCGATTATTGCCGCGGCGGGTGAGGGGTGCATTAGTTCCCATGCGATGACGGCGTTCACCATCGTCCCGTCATGAGCATCTGCGACTTGCCGGAAGGCTCGGCGGATCGTTTGAGTTTTAGTACAAAGAAAGATGGAGATAGAGATGTTCCCCTTCTTCTTAGAACACGAGATCTGAGCTCTCGGATGGGGGTCCCTCTCCGACGGAGTCTTGAAAGTGGTCAAGAGGGGTATAACTAGGCCCTTTGTCCTGTATTGAAGTGGCAGATGCGTGACGCGTTGATCTGCAATGAGTGTGAAGAGTCTCAGGCATTTCCGAAGGATATTGTTGAGCTCGAATCCTCACTAGGTATTTCCCGCGAAGAATTGATGGCAGACATGGAGAAGGGGAAGCGATGCATTCTTTGTGGATCCGTCCTCGAGGAAGGTCCCACAGCTAAGCCTATCGAGAAAACTCAACCTAATGAACGGTGAAGCGTCGTCAGATTATCTTGCACCAGGCAGCGGTCGGTCACTTGACATATTACAATGCCGCTTTTGAAAAATACGATCTTTGCCGAGAAACGGACTCTTCTGCCTGAGTATTATGAAATAGTACGGAAAAGGGTGATTTGTGGTGATTTTGCCTCAAAACAGAGGCTGTTTTGCCCGATAAGCTCGGAATACAATAGTTTTATATCTTGACAACGAATTATTAGGCTGATAGGTGAATTCGGACGCCTAGTAAGCCAAAGAAGAAGAGCAAGAAGTAGAAGTAGGCTTCTTGCTCTCGATCAAATCTAATACCCACGTTTTTTGGGTTTCTCCGTTATTTTTCCGTCGAAATTGGTTTGGCTTTCCACCTACGTAATTTGTCCAGTCGCTTTCCCCTTTGACACCTTCGAATTTGCAATCTCGCACTTCAAAGCCCTCGGCGGACAATTACACTATTGTGTCTGTTGACTCTATGGAGATTCGGCGTGGCTGAACCATCAACATTGTCTCGCGCCATAGTTGTTCGGCGGCGTCGACGAGCTCAGAGCTCGTCGATTTCTCGAAACCCGCGACAATGTCGATCAGTTTTCGGAATCCTCTAGGTTGTTCTTGGCACTCGAATAGTTGTTTCCAGAACCAGCTTGTCGTGAGAACATATCTTCGGTTATGGAGGAACACGACTCTTGCGGTGTCCCATGCCAAGTAGAATGCTCGGGTCCGGAGGTCTCGATGATCACGTTTGAAGTGCGCGTTGCGGACGGCGCCCAGGGACTCGGTCATACCTATCGCAGCATTTTGCAGTTCTTCGGTGAAATCCCTCCGGTCGTTTCCGGCAACGACCTTTTCGAGTTTTCTTAGCCAGTTGTCACGTTCGAATAGTACTATCCTGTTTCGGAACTGGTCAGCCCCGAGGTGCCAGTCCCGGCCTTTCTTCGCTGCTTCTCCGAGAAACTTTGACTCTTGAAAATAGTCTATCTCCACCAGTAGCCCATCGTAAACGTAAAACTTGCTCGTCAGTTCGAGATTATCAGTGACCACGCAGAAAATTTCGAGGTCTGAGTAGGGGCGGTCTAATCTCTTTGCAACAGACCCGTAGATGCAGATTGCTAACACTGCCTCTCTGTACAAATCAAGGATTTGGGACGCAATCTTTCGTCCTAGTTCAACCCGGTCTTCGTGCGAGACTTTCCTCAGCGGAAATTTCGGTTTCGAGGATCTATCCTCTATTTTTCGCATTGTACTATGTGCTCGTACGGGAGTTCAATCCCTTCTCGCCTTAGCATCTTATCATGATGCTTGAGAAACGTTTCAGTCGCGCCCCAAGTTTGAAGCACTTCCACCGCGTTCTCATACCCAAAATGGATTGTTGATCCGAAATAGGTGACTTGAAACTCATGAAAGCCCTTTTTCCGCATTATTGAAAAGAGCTGGTCAGGGGTCCAAGAGGGCCAGTGTTTGATAAGAAACGCTTGAGGCTCGACTGCTGGCGAGGATGACCATTCGCCGTGGATCATGAAGCCTCCAGGTCGGAGGATCCGATAGAACTCTGTCAGAGCTTTTTCGAGCTGGGAATGTAATGGTAGGTCGCATAGCAATTCGTTTGAAACAACGATGTCAACGCATTCATCTTCGATGCCTCTGATTCTTCTCGCGTCGGATTTGATCGGCTGAACTCGATTCTCTAATCGGGCCGTTTGGAGCTTTTGACTTAGTTCTTTCAACCACCCTGCGTAAGGTCCCTTGGACGAGTCTATGGCGAACAGCTTGACGTTTCTCGGAAGCCTTCGAAGCAGCGGCATTGTGAGCTGTCCTTTCCCGCATCCCGCCTCAAGGATCACATTGAACCGTCGCCGACCGATCCGTTCAGCAAAGTGCGCAGCCAACCGATCATAGTACCTCGTCCATGCCTTCGAAAGTTCTGACGGGCGGCTCGCGAAGATCTTCTCCTCCGAAGGCTCAGGAAGTCCCTTTTCCAGTTGTCCTCTCAATTTCTAGGACACGCTTTGCTACTCTGAAGAGTCTGCCTGCATATGTTTATCTTAGGAGGCACAACCACCCGGTAATCAGAATCTGATCAGACATGTCGGAAACACCCGTTCTAATTCTGAGAGAGGGAACCTCCAGATCTAGAGGAAGAGATGCCCAGAGAAGCAACATAATGGCCGCCAAGATAGTTGCGGAGATTGTGCGGTCGACCATCGGCCCGAGAGGGATGGACAAGATGCTTGTCGCGGGCATGGGAGATATTGTAATCACAAACGACGGTGCTACAATCATGAAGGAAATGGATGTTCAGAATCCAGCGGCTAAAATGATTGTCGAGATCGCCAAGACCCAGGATAGCGAAGTAGGGGATGGAACAACAACCGCAGTTGTGCTTGCAGGTGAATTACTTGCAGGTGCAGAAACCCTTCTCGACAAGGATGTTCATCCCAACGCGATCATCGACGGTTACAGGGATGCTGCGGGGAAGGCGCAAGAGATTCTGGAGAAGATAGCTATTGCTATCAAACCCGATGACGAGGTGCGTTTGAAGCAAGTCGCGATGACCTCTCTAAATACCAAAGGTATCTTCGGTTCTCAGAATCGTTTTGCCGAGCTTGCTGTCGAGGCGGTCATGCAGGTAACGGAGAAGAACAATGGCAAAGTAAAGGCCGACATCGATCTCGTCAAAGTGATGAAGAAGCACGGAAAGAGTCTAGAGGAAAGCGAGCTAGTCAACGGTATTATCATTGACAAGGAAGTCTCTCACTCACAGATGCCGAAAAGCGTGACTGGGGCCAAAATAGCATTGTTGAATGCGAAGCTGGAGATCGAGAAGACTGAGACAGATGCGAAGATCAACATCAACAAGCCCGAAGAAATGTACCAGTTCATACAGGAAGAGGAAAAGCTCCTCCGCGATATGGCTGATCAAGTAGCCAAGACTGGAGCAAATGTGCTATTCACCGAGAAAAGTGTCGACGACGAGGTTCTATCTCTTCTCGCAAAGAAAGGAATTCTCACAATCAAAAATATCAGTAGTAGCGACATGGAGAAACTAGCGAAAGCGACAGGAGGTAGCGTTGTCGGAACTACTAGGGATCTTTCGAAGGAAGCCCTTGGCTACGCGAAGATGGTTGAAGAGGTAAAGATTGGAGATGACAAACTCGTTTACGTCCGCGAGGCCAAGAACCCGAAAGCAGTGACCATCATGATCCGAGGCGGGTCTGAGCATGTGGTCGACGAGGCTGAACGTTCACTCCATGATGCGCTGTCTGTTGTCAGAAATGCAGTTGAAGATGGCAAGATAGTCGCCGGTGGCGGTGCTCCAGAGATCGAATTGTCAAAGCGTCTGCGAGAATACGCGATTAAGGTTGGAGGCAGGGAGCAGCTCGCTGTCACAGCTTTCGCGGAAGCGCTTGAATCGATACCTGTTGCTATCGCACAGAATGCAGGCATCAACCCCATTGACATTCTCGTCGATCTCAAATCCAAACACAACAACCTTCAGAACATCTGGTTCGGAGTCAACACTAAGACGGGCAAGGCTGCTGACATGCTGAAGATGGATGTGGTCGAGCCGTTACGAGTGAAGACACAAGTAATCAAGTCCGCGGTAGAAGCCGTAACAATGATTCTCAGAGTTGACGATGTGTTCGCATCAAAAGGCGGAAGCTCGCCAGGCCCCGGCCCAGGCGGGCCCGGAGGAATGCCCCCTGGCATGGGTGGCGGTATGCCTCCAGGCATGATGGGCGGAATGTAACAACAAGATCTCTATCGTACCCGTCCCTTAGGCTTGCAGGCCGGTTTCAGTGTCTGTAGTGTCAACGCTCGAAGTACTTCTCAGAATGCAGAACTGGTGACCTAGATGAAGATCCCTATGAGACGTTCTGACAGTGGGACTTAGGTGGATACTTCTTCGCGGGTGGGTTCGAAGGTTTTTGCTAGCGATTCTTGCCCTTCTTGGGGCCTTCTCTGCCTGCCATTTTCTTCTTTTTCTTCTGCCAATCCGGACGAGTCATCAACTGTCAACCGTGTTATTTTCCGACATATACGTTTCTTAGGAGCATTCTGCCAGCGCGTTGTTGATCGCGAGGCTTTCTTGGAAGCTAAAAAGTGAAAGCTTGTAGTCTGCAGTAATGGCGAAGCCAGGTGGTGGAGACGTGATGTTGGCTATCCCGATGAAAATCGAGACTTGGGTGTGTGAGGAAGCCCTTCGCGGTATGGTGAATGACGCGTCGCCGTTTGCGTTGTAGTAGTTTTGGGATGGGTCGGAAGCGCTGACAAGCCAGTGGGCGTTGACATCTGTAGAGGAAGGATTCCTGATTCCGAAGGTCACGATGAAATGTGAGAACGGGTGGTCCCGTGAAGGAGGGTGGAAGACACGAATGCTGGTCTCGCAGTACACAGTGAGACCATTTATCGCATTTTGGCTATCGGAATAAGCCATGGCATAGGCTACGGAAGTGAAGACAGACACCACCCCAATTCCAACCACCAGAATCAACAGCCTTCTTCGCCAATTCCATGTTCTATCGCCTCCTCGCTCGTTTGTTTTGGGGGCGGTTGTCATCCTCTTCTTGGGCAACGATAGTTTCAACCACAGGGTCAGAGTCCGAAAAACGTTTCGGGGAATGAGGCATTCTTTGTGTATTTTTGTATATCATGGGATCGTTTGCTCTTTATCGCTCGTCGTTCAACTTATTATGTAGGGACGGCTTATCTCGGCGATAGTTCACGTTGGTAAACAGGCTACCTCTGGGGCTGGCTGCACTCATATGCATACTCGCCCTTTCAGCCACTAGCACTACCGTTCCCGTATCACACGCAGCCACCGCGACCTCATTCACCTTCGCGGTTGGGGGAGACCATGGCAATTCTTTGACAACCGGCGATGGTGCCGCCAGCTTGAGCAGGCTGGTCGGATCTGGCTCGGATTTCTACCTGGCTATAGGCGATTTGAGCTACACCAACACGACGACTGGTGATACGTGGTGCAGCCAGTTCAAGAGTTCATACAACAATGTCGAGGTCCTTGCTGGAAACCACGACACGGGAGAAGAGAATGGAACTGCAGCTACCAGAAGCTATGAGAGATATCTTACTGGATGCCCCTACACTCTAAGCACCTCAGTTCTTAACTGCGGACCCGTCACTCTCAATTGTTATGGGAAAGAGTACTACTTCGATTATCCAGCCGTCAATCCCATTGCCCGTTTCATAATGATCACCCCTGTCGTCTACAATGTTACCGGAGTCTGCAGTGCAGCTACCAAATGCAATTCT
>Ga0209152_10000279_pt1 | contig 25440 bp, 18 predicted proteins | sample GraSoiAngelo_107_FD_185873 | JGI IMG/M metagenome (GOLD analysis project Ga0209152, IMG submission 185873) | Grasslands soil microbial communities from the Angelo Coastal Reserve, California, USA - 14_0903_09_30cm (SPAdes) (version 2) | ecosystem: Environmental > Terrestrial > Soil > Grasslands...
ATCGTCACTATAGTTAGTGTCTAGCCCCTTCTGCTTGCGTTCTCTTTGCCGGAGGCTAGCACGTTTCAGCTGATTCCAGTACGGAGGTGATGTGATACAAAAATCGAACTGCTGAAACTCGTTCTCGTCCAACACCTCTCGCAAATTTCGGGAGTTCCCCTGGAGTACCAGTTGCCGGGTTTCATTAGAGGGGGGAGCATCTTCGAGCCTCGACATGGCCATTGAAGCGTAGCGTGGATTGATCTCAATTCCAACCGCGTTTCGCCTTGCTGCTCTTGCTGCGAGAAGTGTACTCCCGGTTCCCATGAAAGGGTCGAGGACCCACATGCTGGGTTTGGTGAAGAATTCCACAAACTCTCGAACAAGAGTCTCGGGAAAACCGGCGGGATGGACTAGCTTGGTTCTGTCCCGGCGCGGTGGGCTATGCTTGAACCATGATTTTGTAAACTTGATCCAATCCTTGCCAGTGAGATCGTTCAGTCGATTCGTTGGTTTGCGATTCGTGTGAAGTTCGTCTTTTGCTAGCAAGGGCTTTATCGTCGGTCTCTCGTCAGAAACTAGGTTTATTAACGGGTTTCCGCCGGGTGTATTTTTCACCTGTGGTAGGTCGGACTCTAAGCCGTCCCCCGCTCCCGAGGTAGCTACTAATAATTGGTAAAGAAGCAAGACAAGGAGAAGGAACTCTCTTACGACGTATTCAAGCACGAACTTGTTCCCAAACACGTCCTCCTCAAGTCTGAAGAAGCAAGAGAAATCCTAGGCCGCTATCACATTAAGCCCTTCCAGCTTCCATACATAAAATCTAGCGACCCAGCGGCGAGGACCATTGGTGCCAAGCCGGGGGACATAATCAAGGTCATCCGGAAGAGCGCAACCGCAGGCGAGTCCGACTTTTACAGATATGTCGTGGAAGATTTTTGAATATATTTATCGGAGAAAATTGAAATGGCCGTAACAACCCAACAACTTTGGAACCTGTCTAAGGAGTTCATCAAGGACAGCGGGCTCGTTCGTCAACACATCGACTCGTACAACGACTTCGTTGAGAGAGGACTTCAAGCAATCGTAGACGAAGTCGGAGAATTGCCCATCGAAATCGGAGATTATCCGTTAAGGATCAAACTAGGTAAGATAGAGATTGGAACGCCCCGAGTGATCGAGGTAGATGGCACTGAGAGGTCAATCTATCCTGCTGAGGCCAGAATTCGAAATCTGACTTACGCAGCGCCACTCCACATGGAAATGATTCCTGTGATCGGCGAGCGAGAAGGTCAACCGGAAATGGTCTACATCGGTGATCTACCAGTCATGCTCAAATCCCGAATCTGTCTGCTCTCCAAACTGTCACCTGACGATCTTGTGGGCGTCGGAGAAGACCCACTTGATCCTGGTGGATACTTCATTGTAAACGGATCCGAGCGAGTTATAGTCGCTTTGGAGGATCTCGCCGCGAACCGGATTCTCGTAGATGTCGAGCACACTGGCGTCAATCCAACCTATAAGGCCAAAATATTCTCCACCACCGTTGGTTTTCGGGCACGTATTGAGGTAGCTCTGAAGAGCGACGCGGGAATCTACGTGACAATGCCGGGAATCCCCAGCGACATACCCCTTATGATCCTCATGCGCGCACTCGGATTCGAGGAAGACGCCAAGATCGCAGAACTCGTGAGCACTGACCCCGACATACAAGACGAACTTGAAGCCTCGTACGAGAAATCTCTAGAGGCCAATAACAGTCACGATGCCCTCCTGTATCTCGGCAACCGTCTTGCTCCCGGACAGGTGGACGAGTACCGACTGAAGAAAGCCGAGTCTGTACTGGATCGAAACTTTCTGCCACACCTCGGCAGGCTCCCCGCGGAACGAAGGGAGAAAGGGCTCTTCCTGACGGAGATTGCTGCTCGAATAATAGAAGTCAAGCTCGGACGACGGACTTCTGACGACAAGGATCATTATGCGAACAAACGACTGAAACTGGCCGGTTCCCTCTTAGCTGAACTGTTCCGAATATCCTTCCGAAACCTCACTCGGGATCTCAAGTATCAGCTTGAGAGAATAACCATCAGACGACACATAGAATTTTCGATCGCCAATGCGATTAGGCCTGGAATAATCACCGAGAGGGTTCAGCATGCAATTGCCACCGGAAACTGGGTTAGGGGAAGAATCGGCGTAACACAATTACTAGACCGGACAAATTTCGTCAGCACTCTCAGCCATCTGAGAAGGCTGCAGTCTCCCCTCAGTCGTAGCCAGCCGAACCTCGAAGCTAGAGACCTTCACCCAACGCATTATGGAAGGCTTTGCCCCGATGAGACACCAGAAGGATCGAACTGCGGACTCGTCAAGAACCTCGCACTCTCCAGCAGCATATCAGTCGGAATCGATCCCAGAGAAATGGTCGACAAGCTGCGGAGGTCGGGTGTAATCCCGATTGAAGACTCCGACAAGAAACTCAGATCGACAGGCGGCAAAGTCATAGTAGACGGGATACTAGCGGGATACTCCAAAGATCCCGCCGCACTCGCCGGAGAGCTGCGAGAACTCAGGCGTGAAGGAAAGCTGAGCTCGGAGGTTAATTTCTCATTCCATCCTCCAGAGGCGAGGGGAGGAAGAGCCGATTTACATGTGAACTGTGACGCTGGAAGAGTCCGGCGTCCACTGATCGTGGTTGACAGCAGCCGACCACGACTAACCGAGGACCATCTTATCCAACTCGAACAGGGACGAATCGCCTGGCAAGACCTGGTCAGATCAGGAGTCGTAGAGATGCTAGACGCAGACGAGGAAGAAAACGCCCTAATCGCCATGTACGAACACGACCTCAGAAAGGACCACACTCACCTAGAAATCGCGCCCTACGTTATGCTCGGAATAGCCGCGAGCCTCATCCCATTCCCCGAACACAACCAATCTCCACGAAACGCCTACGAATCGGCTATGGCGAAACAAGCCTTGGGCGTTTTCTCGACCAACTTCTTCACTAGGGTCGACTCCCGATCCCATCTCCTCCACTATGCACAGACACCCATCGTCCAGACGAAACCCATGGAGGTCTTCAACTATCTCGAACGCCCCTCCGGGCAAAACGTGGTCGTCGCAATCCTCTACTTCCAAGGCTACAACATGGAAGACGCGATCATCATCAACAAATCCTCCGTCGACAGAGGCCTCTTCCGCTCAACCTTCTACCGAATCTACGAAGCCGAAAGCAGACAGTACCTCGGAGGACTGCGGGACAAGTTTGAGATACCAGAAGCCGGCATCAGAGGATATCGCGGGGACCGCTACTACCGACTCATCGAAGAAGACGGAATGATTTCCCCCGAAGCAGAAGCCACAGGCAACACTGTTCTTGTCGGACGAACAAGTCCGCCAAGATTCATGGAAGAATACCGCGAGTTCGAAGCCAAAGGCCCTACCAAGCGAGACTCCTCAGTTACGATGAGACCCTCGGAACAGGGAACCATCGATCAAGTTTTCGTAACTGAATCTATCGAAGGAAGCAAACTTGTCAAGGTAAAAGTAAGAGACCTACGCGTCCCCGAACTAGGCGACAAGTTCGCGTCTCGTCACGGACAGAAAGGAGTCATCGGACTCCTTGTACCGCAAGAAGACATGCCCTTCACAGTCGACGGAGTCGTTCCCGACGTTATCATCAATCCCCATGCGATACCATCAAGAATGACAATCGGCCAGTTCGTAGAAACACTCGGCGGAAAACTAGCATCCCAAATGGGAGAAATCATGGACGGGACAGCCTTCGAAAACATCGGACCCCAGGCCATCGGCGACATGTTGACCAAGCTGGGCTTCGAGAAGAGTGGACGGGAACCCCTTTACAACGGGATTACCGGTGAACGGCTCGCAGCCGACCTGTTCATAGGCGTCGTGTACTACCAGAAACTCCACCACATGGTAGCCGACAAGATGCACGCCCGAGCCAGAGGCCAAGTCCAAATGCTCACACGTCAACCCACCGAGGGCAGAGCTAGAGGGGGAGGATTACGATTTGGGGAAATGGAGAGAGACTGCCTCATCGGACACGGAGCATCCGCTCTACTTCGCGACAGACTGCTAGAAGAATCTGACAAGTACATCGCCTACGTATGCGAGACCTGCGGCACTCTTGCTTATCACGATATCAAGCAAAACAAGTACATCTGCCGCATCGACGCAGAGAAAGCCGTCATATCCCCCGTCGCAATATCCTACGCTTTCAAGCTGTTAGTACAAGAGCTCATGGCTCTCGGAATCGCACCCCGACTGAACCTAGAGGAGAGGGCATAACCATGTCTCTCGCGACAATGGAAGAAGCTCACAAAGTAATCCAGAGCATCCGATTCACACTATTATCGCCATCAGAACTTCGAAAACTATCAGCAGTGGAGGTCCAGGCAGCGGACACCTACGATGAGGATGGAGTCCCGATTGTATCAGGTCTGATGGACGGCAGACTCGGGACCCTTGAACCTCGCCAAAAATGCAAGACATGCGGCAACACCGCCTCCGCCTGCCCCGGCCACTTCGGTCACATTGAGCTGGCAGAACCCGTTATCCATGTCAGCTTCGCAAAACTCATCCATCGACTCCTCTCAATCACCTGCAGAAACTGCGGCAGAATACTGCTGAGTGAAGAGAAGATCGAGAAATTCAAAGTACGCCACGCCGATCTCAAACAACGACTCAACACTATACCTGACGCCTTCCTTGACGAGATAATCAAAGACGCCAAGAAAGCCCAACAGTGTCCCCACTGCGGGCAGAAACAGTACCCGATCGAACATGGCAAACCCACCACCTTCCACGAGATAGTGGCCGAAGGAGGCGCGGTGCGCCTAACTCCCAGCACGGTCCGGGAGAGACTTGAGAGAATTCCTGACGATGACCTGATTCTCCTCGGAATGGATCCCAAAGCTGCGCGCCCAGAGTGGGCTGTCCTCCAAGTCATGCCGGTCCCTCCCGTCTCGGTCAGACCCTCCATAACTCTAGAGTCCGGCATCAGGTCCGAGGACGATCTAACCCACAAGCTCGTCGACATCATCAGAATCAACCAGAAACTGCGTGAGGCGCTTGAATCCGGAGTTCCCATCAACATCATTCAAGAACTCCACGAACTACTCCAATACCACGTAACCACCTACTTCGACAACGAGGTCTCAGGCCTCCCCCCTGCGAGACACAGATCTGGAAGGGCGCTGAAGACACTGGTTCAACGATTGAAAGGAAAAGAAGGAAGATTCAGAGGCAACCTATCAGGCAAACGGGTCGACTTCTCGGCTCGAACAGTCGTTTCCCCTGACCCGAACCTAGACATCAACGAAGTAGGAGTACCCCTCGACGTTGCAAGCCGCCTAACGATTCCCGAGAAGGCTACTGATTACAATCTCGAAGAGATGAAGCGGCTTATCAGCAACGGCCCCGATACCTACCCAGGGTCACTGTACATCGTTCGTCCCGATGGCCGACGGGTCCGGCTCGAATTCGTTACGGATAGAAAGGTGGTCGCGGAAGCGCTTCAGCCCGGCTTCGTCGTCGAGAGACATCTTAGAGATGGCGACATTGTGCTCTTCAACCGGCAACCGAGCCTCCACAGAATGTCCATCATGGCACACCGTGTCCGAGTCCTCCCCTACAAGACCTTCAGGCTCAACCCAACCGTCTGTCCGCCCTACAACGCCGACTTTGACGGTGACGAGATGAACCTTCACGTTCCACAAGGGGAAGAAGCTCGCACCGAGGCTCGCCTCCTCATGCAGGTCCAGGACCAGATCCTCTCCCCAAGGTACGGAGGGCCGATCATCGGAGCAATCCGAGACTCCCTGACAGCAGCGTTCCTTCTAACGCAGAAATCAACACTCCTTGACCGTCCAACTGTCTCGAGGCTACTTGCGGCGGCCGGCTTCGAGGGACCTATGCCAGAGCCGGCAGTAACAAAACCTGAAGAGAAGTGGACTGGGAAACAGATTTTCAGTATCGTCATTCCGAAGGGCTTCAATTTCGTGTCGAAATCCAACCTTTCAAGCTACTACAAGTGCGCGGACTGCGACAAAGGAGTTCTTCACGACTGCCCCTATGATGCCTTCATCGTGATCAAAGATGGCGTCCTTGAGCAAGGCGTGATCGACAAGGCGTCTATCGGCGCCGAAAAATCAGAGAGCCTCTTCCACCGAATAGTCAAAGACTACGGAGCGGAAGATGCGAGGACCTTTCTCAACGCTGTTACGAAACTTCTCGATCGATACATGGTTCTTCGAGGTTTCACATACGCGTTTGACGAACTCGAGATCCCTCCAGCCACCAAGGAAAAGATCGCTAAAGCCATCGCCAAGGCCGAAGAGAAAGTCAACGAGTACATCGACAGCTACCGCAAAGAGACGCTAGAACGGTTGCCGGGACAGTCATTGGAAGAATCATTGGAGCTCTATATCATGAACGAGCTCTCTAGAGCCCGAGATGTAGCGGGCGAGTTCGCGGACCAGTACTTCCAGATGGACAACAGCGGCGTAATCATGAGCAGGGCAGGGGCTCGAGGCTCGACACTCAACATATCCCAGATGACCGCAAGCGTCGGCCAACAATCGATCCGAGGAAAAAGAATCCTCCGAGGATATCGGGGCAGAGCACTATCATTCTTCAAACCTGGAGACGCCGGAGCAGCAGCTCGAGGCTTCGTCTACAACTCCTACCGAGACGGGCTTGAACCCATCGAATTCTTCTTCCATGCGATGGGGGGTAGAGAGGGACTAGTCGATACAGCGGTCAGAACCCAGCAGAGCGGATACATGCAACGACGCCTAATCAACGCCCTGGAGCATCTCAGAGTCGAATACGACTCAACCGTCAGAGATTCCCGAGGTAACATTATCCAGGTCCGTTATGGCGAAGACGGTGTTGACACGGCGAAGAGCGATCACGGGAAGGCTGTCAACATTGACCGTTTGATAGAACGCATCCGTCTTACAATGAAGAAGGGAACTGCCGCGACCAAGGAGTACGTTGAGGATGAAGTTGACAAGGCGAACAACACTCTCTCGCCCTTGATACTGAACAAGCTGCGCCAGAGCCTGGTAAACGCGAAACTGCCCAAACCGGCTGTTGACGAGACCGTACTTGAGGCTATAGAGAATTACAAACGTGCTCTCGTGGAGCCCGGCGAGGCCGCAGGAATAGTCTCCGCCCAGTCCATCGGCGAACCTGGTACACAGATGACGCTCAGAACCTTCCACTTCGCAGGAGTCCGAGAGCAAAACGTGACCTTGGGACTTCCAAGACTCATAGAGATCGTTGATGCAAGAAAGATCCCCTCAACTCCAAACATGACAGTTTACCTGGATCCGAAACACAGAGCGAGCAGAGAGAAAGCCCAGGAAGTGGCCACACAGCTCACCCACGCGACACTAGGAGACATAGCCAGCACATTCGAGTCTGATGTTACACGGATGAGAATCGATGTAAAACTGAACCCGCAAGCGATGCGTGAGAGAGAGATCACCGTCCAGGACGTGCGGGATGCGGTGAAACCGCCGAACTGCGAGGTGAAAGTCGAGGGGTACCATGTGGAGATCAAGTCGAAGGAGCTTGAGATCCCCCAGTTCAGACGCCTAGCGAGCAAACTCCTAGTCCATCACGTCAAGGGTTTACCTGCAGTCCGAAGAGCTCTCGTCATAGAGGAGAAAGGTGAATGGATAGTTAGAACCGAAGGGTCCAGTCTCGCGTTGGCCTTCGAGGTTCCGGGCGTTGATACAAGCCGGACGGTAAGCAACAACATCAACGAAACAGCCGTAGTTCTAGGGATCGAAGCCGCTCGCAACGTGATAGTCAAAGAGGCTCTAGGAGTGCTCGAGGAACAAGGTCTCGACGTAGACATTCGACACGTGATGCTTGTCGCGGACATGATGACCTCATCTGGCGAAGTCCTCCAAGTCGGACGCCATGGCGTGAGCGGAGAGAAAGCGAGCACGCTTGCCAAAGCAGCATTCGAGATCACAATTCCCACAATCGTAGACGCTGCAGTAAAAGGAATCGTTGACACGCTAAGGGGCGTCGCCGAGAACGTGATCGTCGGTCAACAAGTACCGATGGGCACGGGTCTCATAGAGGTCTCGATGTCCATGTCGCGGAAAGGGAGCAAGTAAGGCCAGATGGACGTGAACAAACAGATCCGCATGGCCGTCAAGACCGGCAAGGTAGAATTCGGAAGCAAAGTCACGCTATCAAGCGCCTCCCTCGGCAGAGCCAAACTCTTGATCCTCGCGAGCAACTGCCCAGCAGATTTTCGCGAAAACATAGTCTACGACGCAAAACAGTCAGAGGTTCCAGTCTACGTCTTTCAGGGCAACAGTCTCGACCTGGGAGCGCTCTGCGAGAAACCCTTCCCCGTTGCATCGATGGTCGTTAGAGAACCCGGGGACTCAGAGGTCTTGAAACTAGCTGAGAAGCATAATGAGTAATCTCTCTTATCTTGAATTGGTTTTGAAGGCAGATGGACATCTGATGAATGCAAGGAATATTTTTCATCATTTCTCTGGGAGGATTCAGAACAAGTGATGCTTCAGCCCAAGATCAAACTAACCAGCGAAGAAATGAAATACATGGCTCTCTTCGAGAGCACCACAGGTGCCACCACACAAGACTGCGTGATCGATGAGAAACTGGGACGCATCATTTTCGTCGCAAAACCAGGCGACATGGGCCTCGCAATCGGCAAGGGCGGGAAGAACATTAACCAGTTGCGCCGCATGACAAGTCGGCAGATCGAGGTTGTGGAGTACGCGGACACCCCTGAAGGCTTGATTCGTAACAGCCTCTCACCTGCAAGAATCAAAGAGATCCGAGTAACCGAGAGGCCCGACAAGAAGATCGTGGTCGTGGAAGTAGACGCTCAGGATAAGGCAATCGCAATCGGAAAAAACGGTCGGACTATTGACAAGACCCGTTTGCTTGTGAAGAGATACTTCGACATCGACCACGTAGTGGTCCAATAACCACAACTATCTAGGACACTGGATTTTCAAAATCACTCTACGTCCATGAGCCTCACATTAGAAAGTGTTTGGCGGCGGGACTCGAGAAAAGAAAACCCCCTAGAGATCACCGATCCGGGATCAGCGTAAATGAACAAGAGGAAGGATCTCGACCAAGAAGTTGACCCATCCGGCGTTAATCTAAAAAGCAACCCAGGGAGCCCACTTGCTCACCTGTAAACGGTGGATGAATGGCCAAGGCCTCAAGGGGGCTGTTCGCAGCCCAGAAACTTCGGAAGAGACGGAAGGAGTTCAGGTGGGCCTACGCACCGTACAAACGACGAATGCTTGGTTTAGACTACAAGTCAGACCCGCTCCAAGGGGCGCCGCAGGGAAAAGCCATCGTTCTAGAAAAGGTCGGAGTGGAATGCCGACAACCCAACAGCGCAGTCCGAAAATGTGTAGCCCCCGGTACGAGTGTATTATTGGCGGATGGCAACTCATCCGCAATTGAGAAGCTTGAGCAGTACTGGCGAATCAGCGAAATTGCAACGTTCAATCCGCAGACGAGGGTTGTAGAACGGTCGCCAATCGTAGATTTCTTCGCTCTCACTGAGACGGAAGCCAGACAAACTGGAGCTCTAGAAGTTGTCGCAGAAGAGACTGGACGTAGGATCGTCTGTAGTGCTGATCATCCCTTCTTCACTTCGGTCGGAGTCGTTGAGGCCCGAAGGCTGAAGTTGGGAGACAAGGTCATTGTCATGCCCGTTCCAGGTGTTGAGAAGCAGCCGTCGCGAGGAGGTGTCCTTACCGACAAGGATATCCTGGAAAACATTCCTCCTTCTTCAAGATCTAACCGTATTGTTTCGGAACTCTATTCCAGAAGCCTCCTTCCCTTAACCTACGACAACGCGAAGGTCGTTCAACTCGCACGAGTTGTCGGCCATGTTTTCGGTGACGGAACCCTCAGCTATTCGAAGGGTGGGAACGGCTGGACCGGAAAATTCGTCGCATCAGGTAATCCAGATGATCTGGAAACCATCGCCGCAGACCTGAGCTCGCTAGGATTTCATTCAAGCCCTGTTTACGAGGGAGAATCTACGAGCATAATCAACCTGTACAATGGCACCCAGCAAGTAATTTCTGGACACTATCACATCGTAGCTTCCACCTCAATCGTCCTGTTTACTCTGTTGAAATCACTCGGGGCACCGGTGGGTCGAAAATCTGATCTTGCCTACAATGTCCCGCAGTGGATAATGAAAGCGCCTTTATGGGTAAAGAGAGAATTCTTGGCATCTTTCTTCGGAAGCGAGCTGGAGAAGCCTCGAGCCCGCGGAAGGAATGGAACCACTCTTCAAGCTCCGAGTTTCACCATCTGCAAGTCGGAGAGCAACATTGAGAGCGGCAAGAGACTCATTAACAGCATACGGCGGCTTCTCAGGGAATTCGGCGTTGAATCCTCTGAGTGTTCGATGAGACCTTCGGTCATACGATGCAACGGCGTGAAATTGTTCCGACTCACAACCTACATTGATTCAGGCTTCGAGAATCTTCTCTCGCTCTTTGGAAAGATAGGCTACAGGTATCAGAAGACCCGAGAAACTTTCTCCCGATATGCCTACGAATACCTTCTAATGAGAAAGCGTCGAATAGAACGCGCCAAGGAAGCTTACAGTCGCGCCCTCAAACTGAGAGCCAAGGCTCTCACCATCAAGCAGGTTTGTGAAAGGCTACGAGGCGAAGGATACGATTTTGGGAGAAGCGTTGTCAATTCCTGGGCTTCAGTTGGAGTCAGAAGAATCGAAAGGCTGGGCTCCACGGCTCATATCGGTCCTCCCTTCGCGGAGTTCGTCCGGCAACAGTCAGACTTACCCGACGGTCTCGTATGGGAAACAATCGCAAAAGTCAAGCCCTCCAACGAAAATCGGTTACTGGACATTACAACTGCCAGCAAGAACCACAACTTCTTCGCCAACGGCTTCCTCACCTCCAACTGCGTTAGGGCTCAGATTATCAAGAACGGGAAGACAGTGACGGCCTTTCTTCCGGGCGATGGGGCGTTGAACTTCATAGACGAACATGATGAGGTTGAGATCGAGGGCATTGGCGGTGCCGAGGGTAAGGCGTATGGTGACCTTCCAGGAACACGCTATCGCGTTTTCACAGTCAACGGTGTTAGCCTTGATGCCTTGCTAAAGGGGAAGAAAGAGAAGCCCCGACGTTAGCCTTATTCGTAAAGAAAGATTACGGATGATAGCTGTACCAGTTATGCTTGTCCTTGTAGGTTCGGTACCGGCTTACTTATCTTTTGGAGTAGGAAATGTCCAAATTGTTTAGTAACCATCACTAATACGGTGAGAACCCCCGGAGAAATGAAAAATGGCACTCATATGGGGCGCAGTATGCACCGACTGCCAAATACTGGCAGTAGAAAACTGTCCCCATTGCAGCAGAGACCTGTGCGAAAAGCACAGCACGCAGCACGAATGCGACCGGCTCAAAGCCCGAAACTTCGAAGTGGCCGGCTAAACCATAATCCGCTTACATGTTGAGCTCGAACAAGGATTCTACCGTCAGGAGAAATAGCTCGCAATATCGACTCAATGGGTTGCGGTCGCGACCGCGGGCTGACCAGACGAGCTGTATTTTTTCCTGAAATCCTTCAACCCCATCTCTTCACCAAGCACCACAACCTGATCCCCTGATTTTCGTTGATAGAAAGGAAGCTTGACGACCTCGGCCTGGACCCTCCGATCTCTGATTCCAACACTAAATCTCTCCCCGATCGCCGCTAACGACGGTGGGACGTATCCCATTCCAATCCCAAGACTGAGAGTTGGAGAAAACGTTCCGCTCGACACCTTCCCAACTATATCAGTATCCGCAAAAATGTCTTGGCCCTGCCGCGGAATCCCCTTATCCCTCATCTTGAAACCAGCTCTCACTCGACTCGGTCCTTTTTCCTTCAAGCGCATGATTGAATTTTTACCCACAAAATCATGCTTCTCCAAACGAACAACCCAGTTGAGCCTCGCCTCGACCGGGGAAGTGTTCTCATCAATATCATTTCCATAGAGACACATTCCCGCCTCAAGTCTCAAAACATCTCTAGCACCCAACCCGACCGGAGAAATCCCTACCTCTCTCCCACCCGACAACAGCTTCTCCCAGACCTTTACCGCGTTTGATGGTTCCTTCACACTAGTATTCCACACGTAGATCTCGAAACCATCCTCGCCAGTGTATCCGCTACGCGTCAGGAGGCACGGAATCCCAGCCATCTTCACATCCTTCGTCCCATACTTCTCCACCTCGTCGAGCTTGACACCGGACAAGTTCCAGAGGACTATACTCGCTCGAGGACCCTGAACCGCGAACATAGCAACATTATCAGAAACATCGGAAACAGTCACATCGGTCCGAGTCTTGTTCTTGAGAAGCCAGCTCCAGTTCTTGTCACGGTTCCCGGCGTTGTAGACGACAAGATATCGCAGGTTATCGATTCTGAAGATAGTCAGATCATCCATTATCCCTCCCTTGGCATTGCAAAAGAGAGAATACTGCCCTCTTCTTACGGCAAGCCTGGACACATCGTTCGTTGTGAGCTCGTTGAGGAACGACTCGGCGCCTTTTCCTTCCGCAAGAACTCGTCCCATATGGGAGACATCAAATATTCCACAGTTGTTTCTAACACTGCGACATTCCGGGATTATGCCTTCGAACCACACTGGAAGGTCAAAACCCGCATACTCGACAATGTTACCATGCTTCCTGTGGTACTCGTAGACGTGGGTTCTTCTCGCCAAAGTCGACTTCCTATAATCCGCTGGCTAGTTGAGTGGTGGTAGAAAAAAGAATGCGAGGAACTAAGGGCCAGGAACAGGGGTCTCAGGAATGATCTTCAGGTTCTCAGTGTCAAATCCCAGTTTCTTACCACACTTCGGGCAATAGCCTCCGTTGCGCTGAATGATCTCACCAGGAGTCTCCAGTTCAAGCCCAGTGTAGAGAAGTTCGCCGCACTTGGAGCATAAGATTCTCTGCGGACACAAATCGGTGCGGAAGCCTCGTGAGGTCTCATGACCGAAAGGCGCTATAAAAACGGTTTCAGACCCGCACATGCACTTGGGAAAGCAGGCACTGTCAACTCTTCGGTTGTTGTTTGGTGGTAGCTTCGGTCATCTCTAACCGTTATGTTCGAGGAGTGACCGACTATTCGTTAGGGGCGTTCGTCAAATGAGCCTGTTACGCTGGGGAGGTGACTCTGATCACGTGAAGGGTCTCAACTGGGATACCTGGTTGGTTGGCCACCGTAAAATCCCCGCCCGGCAACGGGCCAAGCTACCACGCTACGGGCGTGAGGGGCGGTTGAGGTTCGACCGTTCACTGCCAAAATGAGGTTACGTGTCTCTGAGGCGCAAGGGCTCTCAGGTGAAGCAATGAAGGGGAACCCGACGACGACGGCAATCCTCTGAGTCGATGAGAGCAAGTCTAGTCCTCGAACAACCGAAGACTTGACAGAACCGGAAAGCAGGGCTTATAATCGGCGATGGCCCTTGCCTCACTTAACAACGTGGACCAGCTATGGGTTTCAGAACAGGACTCTTCAAACTGAAGAGATCCCTCAACAACCTAGCATTCCGAATGAGTTTCGTTAAACTGGCACCCGGATCCAGCAGACCGCTATTACCTGTAGCCTCCTTCCTGATCCTCGCCTTCACGGTCTTTGTTCTCGCAGGCGGACTGTTCATCCTAGTCGGCGCCGGCACCTCGGTGAGTCTCTTGAATGTCCAGCAAGGTCTCGGCTTTGTCTACCCGCACGACATCAACAACCAGACTCCCGCCGAAGGAGTGTTCGTAGCACTGCTCTATGCGCTGGGAATCGTAGGATTGTACATGATGTTCACGAGCACACGGAACGCATATCGGCCCAACCGGGCATACGGCTTTCTAGGGTTCGGCATGCTGCTAACCTTCGTCTTCATGGCCACAGCATACTTCGTGCTATACCAGAAACTGATGTAGCAGCTACCCACTAATTCTATTTCAAGAGGAGCCGAACTCTCAACTCTGTTGTATTCTAGCAGCAGGCTGAGCGGAGTGTCTGCCCCGATCACGGACAGCCGAATAGCCTAACACTGCCGTTGCGATTATTGAGAAAGTGATCGCGAGGATTATGGGAATGGAATTGGGCGTCGCTGAGACTGGCGGTTGAATGTCGTAAGCGTAAAATCCGTTTGGAGCGGTGAAGTAAAGTTTTCCGTTGGGTCCCATTTCAACCGCGATGATTCCTCCACTCTGCGTGTAAACCTGGCTCATCGAAACTACAGTTCCGTTTGTAGAGAGTTCTAGGCGTTCGAGGTTTCCCGTGTTCCATTCTCCAAAATAGTAGACGTTCGGGGCTGCTGTCGCGATCCCGGTGGGCGTGACGACTGGGTTGAAGTCGACGATTGGATCTGTGAAGGACGGATTGTGGCAGATTCCGAGGCATGTTGGCCAACCATAGTTTCCGCCCTTCACGATGATGTTGATCTCATCGTCGGTGCTGGGACCAGCTTCGGTGGCGATGAGTCTTCCATTTGAGGGGTCGAAGTCAAAGCCGAAAGCATTGCGTATGCCCAAAGCATAGACAAGACTTCCCGGGAAGGGATTGTCAGAAGGAACGGACCCGTCCGGGTTCATGCGAAGCATCTTACCAGTTGTAGACGATGGGTCTTGTGCTGGCGAACCTTGGTGGAATTCGCCAACTTGCGTGTATAGCTTGCCATCAGGTCCGAACTTGATGTAGCCTCCGTTGTGATAAGGAGGCGTGTTCGGAGCTGCACTGACAACGTCGAAGACATCGATCGGGGCCGTTCCTATGTTACCTATTGCTGTATAGCGTACAATGTGGCCGTGTGTGTAGGATAGGCCGTCGCGATAGGTGAAGTAGACGTAGACGTATCCGTTGGTAGCGAAGGATGGATCCAAAGCCATGCCTAAGAGTCCTGATTCATCGTCCGTGAATATCGTCGAAATGGTGGCAAAGGGAGATGACAAGATTGTTCCGTTCTGTTGAATGATTCGGATGTTGCCCGTGTTTTTTTCATTGAAGAAGATTCGTCCGTCTGGGGCAAACTCAAGAGAGATTGGGAAGCTAAGACCCGTAAGAATGGCTGTCACCGTAGCAGAAGATGATGACTGAGCCTCCGAGAATATCCAAGGACCGATCGAGAGTATGATCAAAATGACGATTTTCATCAGCAACCGTAGAGACGAAACCTTGAGAGGCATGTCGATTAACCACTCCGGAGAATTCCGAAACGATTCCGAAAAGGTTTGTGAAGCCGTATGTCGTAACTCAATTTCAAAGCGGAAGCAGGGAGGCCTTTTTCTGCTTATGTCGTCGATTCGCTAGTTAAGACGCAGACCATCCCTCTTTAGGAACCTCAGAGCTCGAACTCACTGGAATCTGCTGTAGGCTGAGTTGTTTGTTTGAATGAGAGCTAGATTGAGCCTCAGAACATTTACGTAGGGAGTGCCGAAGATCCAGAACTTGCCCTCCTCGTTCTGGTTGACGAGTTGTTGTAGCAAGTCCACTGAAAGATCGGTGGCAGCACTTATCCTAGGGATCTGAGAATACGCGTCTTGGACTGTGATGTCCGGGTCAACCCCTGAAGCAGAACCGTTTCGGGGATGGAAAAAGATTGGGAGGCTGAAACTCTGCGCGATAAGACTTGACCCTACGCCCTTGTTGTGAAACTGAACTAGGCTTCCATTTGCCTGGGATGGAAAGATTAGCTGGGCAACGCCTGTCATGACGAGGGGAAACACTAGCCCGCATAGTATTAGTGATATTGCTGCTAACCTGATCGCTGGGCCGCAGTTTTGCAGGAGTTGTCGGGTGATTTTCATCATGGTTTCCCTCCTAGAGCAACGATATTCCCACGTCTATCAGCTTGATTCCTACAAAGGGAATGATAACTCCGCCAACTCCATAGATCAGTGTGTTCTTCAGGAAAAGGGTCATGGTTCCTGAAGGCTTGAACGCGACTCCTCTCATTGCCAAGGGAATCAAGAGGGGGATGATGATTGCGTTGAAGATAAGCGCCGAGAGAACGGCAGTGTTCAATCCGAGACCGAGAACATTTAACGCCTTCAGCTCTGGGACAGTTGATGCAAACAAAACAGGCATGATCGCGAAATATTTCGCTACATCGTTCGCAATGCTAAATGTTGTCACAGCGCCTCGGGTCATAAGCAATTGTTTTCCTAGCATCACTACTTCTATGATCTTGGCCGGGTTCGACTCGAGGTCGACCATGTTTGCAGCTTCCTTCGCTGCTTGGGTCCCAGAATTCATCGCCAAACCCACGTCGGCCATTGCTAGGGCAGGGGCGTCATTGGTCCCGTCTCCTATCATTGCAACAATTCTGGTATCGGCCTGTTCCCGCTTGACGATGTGATACTTGTCTTCGGGTTTCGCCTCTGGTTGGTACTCGTCAATTCCCACCTCCGTCGCTATGCTCTTGGCGGTGAGCGGTTGGTCACCGGTTATCATGACCGGTCTGATGCCCATCACCTTGACCGCCATGATCTTTTCCCTGATATCGGGTTTGAGAACGTCTCTCAATCTTACAATCCCGATCGCCTCTCGATTTCTCGAAAGTGCCATAGCTGTGTCTCCAGCTGAGGATATGTTCTGAACGATCTTGTCGTAGTCTGCGGGAACAGATTTGACAATTTTCTTGATGGCATCAGGAGCGCCTTTGATGATTTCTATCTCATCGGATCCGATTGGGACACCGCCTTCCACGTGGGGTTCGAATTTTCTCCTGAGCCTTCCTCTCTCTCGGCCGGTCCCTCCGCTCTTTGGCAACATGAATCCAGTGCCTCCAGCCAGTTTGACGCCGCTGGTTCTGGTGCTGGCGCTGAACTCGTAGACCTCGGATGCGTCCAGAGAGTTCATTTCTTTTGGAACGAACCCATTCTCGTAGGCTAGCCTGATCAGGCTTCTACCTTCGGGAGTATCATCATGCCACGAGGATAGGAAGGCGGCTTCACCCACATCCTTCTCGGTGAATCCGGGAAAGGGTAGAAACTCGACCGCCTGCCTGTTACCGACCGTGATGGTCCCAGTTTTGTCGAGGAGAATAACGTCAGTGTCTCCAGCAGTCTCGACTGCCCGACCGGACTTTGCAACGATCTTTTCCTTGTAGAGCCTAGAAATACCGGACAGCCCTATCGAGGGTAGAAGTGCTCCTATCGTCGTAGGCAAGAGGCAGACGTAGAGCGCTATCAGGACTGAAAGATCCGCTGCGAGACTCAGAACCAGAGATACCCCTAGCAAAGCCCCGATAAGGATCGTGAAGATCCCCGTGAGTCCTATCAGGACAATTGTTACGGCTTGCTCGTTCGGGGTCTTAGGCCTCTTGGAGGACTCCACCATTCTAATCATCTGGTTGATGAAAGTCTCATCAGGGTTGACCGTGACCTTCGCCGTAAGCGTGTCGCTGAGAACCTGCGAGCCCCCGATCACATCATCTCCCGGCGCCTTTCGAACCGCAGTTGACTCTCCCGTTAGGAGAGACTCGTCAACCATCGCGATTCCCTCCAGAACCTGTGCGTCAATGGGAACCGTGTCACTCTTCTCGAGAAGAATTAGGTCACCTTTGCGAAGCTCTCTTGAGGGAGTCAGAACGATCCGTCTAGATCCTTCTTCGATGAGAATCTTCTTGCTAGATACCTCCATCTCGAGTCTTCGAAGGCTGTTCGCAGTGTTCTTCGCCTGACTCTCTGCGAGTGCATCTGACAGAGTGCTGAACCAGACTGTGATTAGGAGGATCAAGGCAACCTCCACGTAGAATGACTGGAGGGAGGGGCTTGCAACCCTAGGAAATCCCGGGGGGTAGATTGCCATGGCCGCTACGATGAAGAAGGTGATTTCCACGATCAACATTACCGGGTTAGCGACTAGTCTAAGCGGGTTCAGGCGAACCAGCGAATCAATAAACACCCTTCTCGAAACCAGCGCCGGTCGCCGGACAGACAACATCCTGCTGAATCTTGTTGCCATGATTCTGTCCCTAGAACCCGTTTGCATGTCCTTGGAAGAACTCTCGAATTGGGCCTAGCGCTAGAAACGGGAAGAAGGTGAGAAGGACGAGGACAAGTATGCTTCCCACAATGACGATGGAGAAGAGGAAGCTGTCCGTCCTCACGCCGACATCTGTTGTGAGTCTCTTTCTATTGATCATAGATCCGCCTAGAGCGAGCAATAGCCCGATGGGTGCGAAGCGTCCCAGAAACATGACGATGGCTGTTGCGACGTTGAAGAATGGCGTGTTGGCTGATGCCCCGAGAAAATCGCTCCCGTTGTTCGCAGCAGCGGAGGTGAACTCGAACAAAATCTTGGTGAACCCGATAGAATCCGTCCCGACGCCGATAGCGCTGGCAGCCCCGGTCGAGTAGGCGAGGACCGTCGGAATAAGGACGATCACCGGGTGGACCAGAAATGCAATCATTACCAGCTTTACATCTCTGGCGGTTATTTTCAGCCCCAAGTACTCAGGGGTCCGACCTGACATCAGGCCTACGATGAAGACTGTGAGGACGATGAACATGACCATGTACATCAGTCCCACGCCCTTACCGCCTGGAGTTGCTTGGATCAGCATTCCATTGAACGCCGAAAGTATGACTAGCGGATTCACGCCCGATAGGGATGCGTTGACTGAGCCAGTGGTCACTGCTGTCGTGACAATGGTCCAGAAAACTGAGAAGAACCCACCAAAACGAACCTCCATTCCCGGAGCCACAACTGGGAAGTTAGGGGTGAACGCGATCAAGAGATCCAGCGCAAAGAGAGCGTAGGCACCCCAGAGTATGGGACGACTCTCCCGTTTCTTGCCGATCAGTTGGCCGAATACGAAACAGAGTGACGTGGGGATCAGTAGCATCAAGAAGATCTGGAATATGTCGGATGCTGGGTTCGGGTTCTGGAATGGATAGGCGGAATTTGTCCCATAGTATCCTCCTCCATTTGTGCCTAGCTGCATAATGCCGACGAGCGAAGCGACGGGGCCTGCCAAGATTGTTTGGGTAGCTCTCGTCGTCGCACCCTCGACTGTCGTGACGACTTGGTATCCGGTCAGGGTCTGAGGAACTCCCAGGCCAACAAATGCAATCGAGGCCACGAAGCATAGGGGGAGCAGTATTCTTGTCAGAGATCTCGTAAAGTCGACGTAAAAGTTACCCAAATCCTTCGAGTGGGCGATGAACCCTCGAATCATGGCGATAGCCACGGATATTCCCGTAGCTGCACTAGTAAACTGCAAGAACTGGACGGCCATCATCTGGCTAAGATAGGAAAGACCGGGAACTCCAGTTAGATTACTGCAGTTCGGGAGTTGAACACAATTTCCCTCTCCGTTGTAGTGTTGCAAGTTGGTGTTAGTGGCGAAGCTGATGACCTGCATGAACGCCAAGTCCCATGAGAGACCTGGAAACCCTTGAGGGTTCAACGGAAGAACGCCTTGAACTGAGAATATTACGAATGCGATTGCCATCTGGAAAATGTTGACAATGACTGCGGCGAGAAAGTATTCTTTCCAGCCCATGCCGTGAGCTGGATCAACGCTCACGAGTCGATAGATTCCTCGCTCGACAGGGTTGAGTATCTTGTCGAGGCGGCTAGGTGCTAGCGTGAATACTCTAGTAATGTGTGGTGACAGGAGGCGGCCTGATAGGATGGCTATAACCAGAATCGTGATGAGTATGAATAAATTGCTCGGGTCGATCAGCCGCTAACAGCCTCCATGGCACGGCCTCAGAGTTCATTGCGAGTTAATCTATTTCCGGTGACTGAAGGAAGCCCCTACAGCCGAGGTCGCGTTCAAGATATCGCCGTTGGACCCGGAGCCCTTGTGGGTTTTTAGAACAATCGAGCTGACGGTGCTCTTGACGCCCTTGACTTTCATAATCTTGTTCTTGAGGACATCTCGAAACTCTTCAATGTCTGAAGCTGAGACAACGGTTACAATGTCAAACTCGCCAGTGACCTCGTAGAGGTCGACTACCTTGTCGAGACGGGATAGAGCCTGGACTACATCGTCCATGTATGGCGATTCCACGAATATGCTAACGAACGCGATGAGTGAGGCCATGTTGACTCGACTGGCTTCGCACACGCAGCCCTGGCGGTAATTTATGCATTTCTTGCGAGAAAGCTAGCCATTCTCAGGTTGCTCTAAACATCCCTCGCGCGACACACCGAAGATTCACAATCGAATGGTCAGCTTCAGCAGTCGCTATCGAGTTTCCATTCAATCGGCGGGGATGTTGCAACAACTAAAATCCCGCGGCCTGGGTTACAACGAGCTTATGCCCGGACGGCTTCTCAACGAAGCGAATGAGCAGGAGCCTAGCTCTAGCCATGAGTTCGTCCATTTCACCTATGCCTCAGGACGACTTCCGAGCAAGCTGGAAGACGAGCAGGACGAACTCAAAGTTAGCCCAAGAGAAGACTTTCTCCTCGATGTTGCAGCTCAGCATCGGCGAGGGAGTAAGAGCGGCCCTGGGCCAGGCAATCCTCGGAGTTCTAAACGGCCAAGGCCTATTCAATGAAGCAACCGCACCAAAAGAGTTTCACAGGAAATTACAAACGATATTCGGCAACGGCGCGACGGTCCTCGAAAAAGTCATCATCAAAGATCTGTTCCGGAAGCTGAACATTCAATACAATTCTCAAGATCACTTCGACTATGGCGAAGCCCTTGAGAGGGCCAAAGACGCCTGCGCGGTGGAGGCTCCAACAAAGTGAGCGCAGCGCAGATGCTAGAAACGCTTCTCTCCTCGGAGATCACGGGAGACCTGCTGGTATTGTTCCACCGCAACCCTGGACTCATCGACACACTCGACGGCGTCGCACGCCGCATTGGAAGAACAGGCAATGCGATCGAAGAAGACGTTCGGGGTCTCGTGAATCTGGGTATCCTAAAGACAAGGAGGATTGGTCGTTCAGAAGTCTTGCTCCTCGACCGTGCCAGGGACAGGGAAGTCTTGGACGCTATCGCGAAGCACCTGAGGAATCTGGAAGGAGTCGAGAAAATTGACAACGCCAAGTTCTAGAACAGAAGTCTCTGGATTCGACCAGTTCTTCACGGGAAAAGCCGGGGAAGGTGGAAGGGTCCGGACGGGAATAGCCGTCAGTTTGAAAAAAAAGATGCCGTCCCATCTTGACATCTCCGCCTCCACAGATAGCCTTGCCAGGAGGTTAGGGCATGATCCCTTTCCTCAAATGCGACTTATGCAAACTGTATCTCGGTTTCATGGGTCGGTTCACGTTCGTGGGTGAATGGACTGTAGAGGATAAGCTGGAGACATATGCAACTTTATCGGCCCGACGGAGCGGAAGACTCGCATGTCTGCATATTCTGATATGCAACCTTGAATGACGAACACGAAGGGAAGCAGTTGTCTCGATGGAAGTTCACAAGACCATACTAGATGTCATTGGAAACACGCCTCTCGTCCGGCTGAACAAGGTCTCGCAAGGTCTCGAACCCACTATTCTCGCGAAGCTGGAAAACCTCAACCCGGGAGGAAGCGTTAAGGATCGAATCGGGATCGCAATGGTCGAACAAGCCGAACAGAAGGGGCTCCTAAAACCCGGTGGAACGATCATAGAGCCCACATCAGGAAACACCGGAGTTGGATTGGCAATGGTTGCCTCCGTAAAGGGCTACAAGATGATCTTCGTCATGCCCGACAAGATGAGCGAGGAAAAAAGGAGCATCCTTCGAGCATATGGAGCAAGGGTGGTCGTGACCCCTACAAACGTTCCCCCAGAATCTGCTGAACATTATACCAAGGTGGCGGAGAGACTGGCGAAAGAGACTGCGCGCTCCTACATGCCTAACCAGTATGAGAACCGGGCTAATCCCGACGCTCATTACCGGACAACAGGACCCGAGATTTGGCGTCAGACCGAGGGAAAGATCGACGTTCTTGTCTGCGGCATGGGAACCGGCGGGACCATCACGGGAATAGGCCGATTTCTAAAAGAGAAGAAAAAGGGCCTGAAGGTTGTCGGCGCCGATCCGGACGGGTCAATTTTCTACCCACGATACCATGGACACAAGGAAGAACCCCACCAGTACAAGGTGGAAGGGATAGGAGAAGACTTCATGCCCGGGACAATGGACATGTCAATTGTGGATGATATCATCCAAGTCTCTGACCGGGACGCGTTTCGCATGGCAAGACGACTGGCACAAGAAGAAGGAATACTCGTAGGAGGGTCAGGGGGCACAGCAGTCCACGCGGCAGTGAAAGTCGCCGAGCATTTGCCCGAGGACAAGACGATTGTAACGTTGCTCCCGGATACCGGAAGGAACTACCTCAGCAAATTATTCTCTGACCAATGGATGAGAGAGCAAGGCTTTCTGTAGCATCAAACGAGGAGCTTGAGTTGAGGGATAGGGATGTGATGAATCTCTTGGACCAGCTCGAATTGTACGCTCTGCGAGTTGGAGAGGGAAAGGCGAGCCAGAAGGAATACTGGCTATTCGTGTACAAGAGCATGAAAAGTGGCCTGCTAATGACGAAGGCTATGGAAAAATATCTAAACTACAAGCTCCAAGGCCTTGGAGCTAAACCCCAAGACTAGATTAACCGCTCCTTCAAGCTCATAGGTCAGCTGCTTACAATCCGGCCCGACTTGAGGAAGACTTTGGACGGGGCTTCGTTAACGACCTCCAGATTGTGCGTGGCGACAACACATGTTGCCCCTTCCCCCTGAACCATATCAGCAACCATTCGCATGAGTTGTTGAGAATTCTCTTGGTCGAGGTTTCCAGTAGGTTCATCCATGAAGACCAGTTCTGGCCTGTTAGCCACCGATCTGGCCACGGCCACGCGTTGCTGTTCTCCAGCGCTCAACTGGGAAGGCCGGCGCCGTTCCTTACCTGTAATTCCTACGCGACGGAGAAGTTCTTTGGCACGATCTTTCCTCTCTGCATCTGGCTTTCCTTCGAATATCATTGTAAGCATTACATTTTCCAGAACAGTTAGTTCATCGACAAGGTTGTAGTTTTGAAACACGAATCCGAACGAATTCCTCCTGAGTTTGGAGAGTCTTCGCTCGCTCATGTTCGAGACTTCGACCCCCTCGAAGTAGATTCTGCCTGATGTCGGCTTGTCAAGTCCTCCTAGAAGGAAGAGCAGTGTTGTTTTGCCTGAGCCTGATGGTCCGTAAACTGCTAGCAGTTTTCCCCTGGTGATCTTCAGGTTTACATTGTCCAGCGCGACTGTTTTCCCAGATCCTTTTCCGTAGGTTTTGGTGAGGCCTTCTGTTCTTAGAATGGCCGCGTCATCCAAACCGGAAGACCTCTTGAGGCCGGACCCGTGAGATCCTAAGCGCGGGATAGATTGCCGCGGTCAATGAGACTGATATTGCGAGAAGGGTGGCGTAGATGAAGGTGGATGGCACCAAGATGATGGCGACATTGATTGTTTCTGCTACTGGTATTGATATTATATTGAGAACGACATAGGAGATTCCCAGTCCAAGTAGCGTTCCAAGAATCCCGATCAGGAGGGATTCATACAAGACGAGCCTGATGATCTGGCTGGAGGAAGCTCCTGTGGCTTTGAATATGGCGAAAGTTCGCATTCTCTCCCGGAGGTTGTTGAGGTTCGAATTCGTTATTCCCAGAACGGCGCTGAGAGACACAATGATTGTTATGTCAGTCCCGATCGCTTCGAGAGAAGCGAATATGGGTGAGATCTTAGAGGGGGCTTCGCTGGTTCTGAAGGCATCGGCGGTCGGTAATAGTGTCCGGATCTGCCCGATTACGGTGTCAACAGTTCGTGGGTCCTTGGTCGTGACTACGATCATAGAAGTTTGGTTCACCCACCCGATCAGCTCCTGGGCAACGGAGTGTGGGATGATGAGCGAATAATCTATCCAGGCATTGGTCTGATAGACTCCGACGATACTGTAGTTATGCCCATCGAGTAGGAGAGTCTGCCCTGAGCTTTTTCCGACTGTTGTAGCCAGCGCCTTGCCTATCGCTAGTATTCCTGACTGGTTTGAAGTGATCATGGTGCCAGCCACCATGGTGTAAGTGAGCATGCGAGGCAGCTCGGACGGAACTACGCCTGCGATCACCGCTTGGTTATTGTCAACAGTCATCTGGGCCAGGGCTACTGGGGCGGCCAAGTCGACCCCAGGTATGATCTGGACAGTGTTCACGTAGGATACCGGAACCCTGCTGAAGAGTGGGAATGAGGTTCCTTTGCTCCAGACATCAATCTCGCCTCCAAGAGAAGATACACTTCCTGAGACGTTGATCTCGAGTGTTGAAACGAGGGATTGAACGCTCACATAGGTTAGGATTAGCGCGGCTAGTCCTATGATCGTCAGAGTAGTTCGAACTGGCCGGCGGCCAAGTCCTCTGGATGTGAACCGGACGAGACTGAACGCAGGCAAACCTGTCTACTAGGGCTTTACGTCTAAAAGAAAAGCTTAGGCTACAGGGTTGGCGGGGTTCCAGCGGGCGGAGAGGGTGTTGATGGACCGATTTCCAAAGAGCTGTTCCTCTCCTTCTTGCTCCTAGTCCTGTAGAACAATCCCCCGACTGCAGCGATGACAATCACCCCAAAAACCGCTCCTATGAGGAGCCACGGTAGCTGAGCAGCAGGGGTTGTTGTCCTCGGGGGCTGCGCCGGAGTGGGTGGGCTAGCGAAGACACCGAAAAGGCTGAAGTGGGTTACAGTTCCTTCCACCCACATCTGGCTGGTATTCACCACCACATTGCTTAAGGCGACCCAGCTTGTCCCGTCCCAATAGTACGGCGTGACGCTGCTGGCGTTGAGACCTTGAACCTGGGTGTTGGCATAGTAGAGTCGTACGCGTGCCGCGAGGGAGATGGAGACGTTGGCGTTGATCTGAACATAGATTCCCAGCGCCGATTTGCCAGAGGGCGGGCCGGCGCCTGGGTTCAACGAGAGCTGTGTCACTTGGATGGCGATGGGTGTCGACACGTTGAGAGTGATAGTCGCTTTTAGTGTTGGAACGGATTGAGACAGGTTCAAAAATATGTTCGTTCCGGGTTCATGCGGAATGACTATGTTGTTAGAGCCTCCTTGAACTGTGTAGGAGAAGTCGACACCACCGTAGTCCTGCCGAGCTAGGTTTCCTAGACGATCGAAAGCCCTGATGTGGTAGAATACGATGGTACCACCACTCTGAGCTGGTATCGTTGCATTGTAGATATCATCGAAGGTAGATTGCAGTTGCAGGATTCCCTGTCCGCTCAAGGAGGCGCCAATAAGCGGGGTCATGAGGATCGGCTTCCATGTTTGCTTGTCTGTTGAGTACTCGAGTCTGACGGAGCCAATTCCGCTGGAGTCCGAGACTTGAGTCCAGACATTCTCTGGTTCATTGAACGTAGGGGCGAACGGGGCAGCCCATGGGATAGTGACTCCA
>Ga0209152_10000281_pt1 | contig 25377 bp, 18 predicted proteins | sample GraSoiAngelo_107_FD_185873 | JGI IMG/M metagenome (GOLD analysis project Ga0209152, IMG submission 185873) | Grasslands soil microbial communities from the Angelo Coastal Reserve, California, USA - 14_0903_09_30cm (SPAdes) (version 2) | ecosystem: Environmental > Terrestrial > Soil > Grasslands...
TGAGTAAAAGGCTGTCCCAATGCAACAGTGTTGGCCGGAGTGTTCGGACCCTGAGTAGCACATGACGAACCGTCAGCAGCACCATTCTTGCAGCCAGTCCGGAAGACCTGCTGGTGAGCAGTGCCCAACCCTATCTCTTGAGAGTAGAGCTGGCCGTTCCCGCTGCAGTTAGCGTTGCCGAGAGCTATCAGCTGGCAGACAGACGAGGTCAAGCCACGCCACATGTTATCCCTGCCCAACGAAGCGCGACCCTTGAAGACAACCGGTATGGCTGGACTGGCCAAGTTCGGAAACTCGCCCGTCAGCTCGCAGACATTGTTCATACCAGTCGCTAGTCCTGCCTGGATAAAGTGACGTGCAGCGTTGCAAAAGTCTCGTCCGAGATTAACACCGCCAGGGGGCGGACAGGCAGGCTGACCAGACCCACCGCAAGGCGGAACATTAGTCCCGAACGAGTTTGTAAGATCATTGTAATAGTGGTGGGCAGAAATTGCAGGAGTGCCACAGCCAAGTATCGCATCCCAAGAACAGACACCGCCCAGATTATAGGCGCCTGCTGTTCCGAGAGGAACCTGGTTGCCCGCAGCGTCTACTGCGTAGGGACCAACAGTGTTACAGCTGGATGCGCAAGAGGTGAAAACAGTACCAGAAGCGGGACTGATCGGGTTATGAATATCGTTCGGATAGCCTGAGTGTAGTGCACCCGAGGCTGGAGTGGTAGGATTGTCCATACAGACAGCGTTGGGTCCAATGGCCGGAGTATCATCGATAACGAAGACTGCGCAGTTGATTAGTGCTGCGATGCCCTGGCGTATGTTCAAAGCCGCCCATGTGCAGTCGCCCGTGTGAGGCGCAGGCACATTCGGACAGCTGGCTGTTACAGAAGCACCGCCCACAAGGTCCGAGCACGTTGTCACACCTGCTGTGACACCATCACGACCATTGCAGAAGGTTACACCCCAGAGAGTAGAGGCGTGGTTGAAGTCGATCTGGAGCATACCCAGCTGCGGTGTTGCCGTTGTGATCCAGAACCGTGGATCGTTTTCGGCGCAGCCACCATTGACGCTGGGATTGGGAACACATCCTGCTGACTGGAGGTCGGAGCCTGGCAGCGGAACATCGGTGAGGTCGACGGATGGAGTACAGCCAATAGGCTGGCCAATGCACATTGCGTTCAGCTCAGACGTGTCGCTGTCAAAGAATGAGAAGAATATCTTGTCAGCGGCCGGACCAGCAGGATTCCACTGGGTGGCGGGCGTAGCGCCAAATGTGCTAGGCCAAGTGTCACCGTGGACTAGGGCTGGGAGAGAAGTGACAGAGAGTGTTAGTACTAAGAGAGCTAAGAGTCGAATAACAGACTTTGAAATCATTGTTTTTTCCTTGACGGGGCAAGTAGTAGAGAGTGCTTAAAAGATTATCCCCTCCTCGCAGACCACCTTCAACCTTCAGATATGCCCCGATACCCCGGAATGTCTGTCAATTTCTTTCAGAAGAACCAAGCATACAGAGATTGGTTGAAGTGTCAGAGAATGTCCTGCTTTGCCGACAGTCTCCGGTCTCGGATCCGACTCAAGGCGCCGAATGAAACGGCTATGGCGATCAAAGCCAGGAACCCGATTCCAAGGAGCTGGAGGAAAGATATGGAGACCGGGGCTCCTTGAAACGGATAGATCACTCTAACGGACCCGTAAGCATCATTGTCGGCAGTAATGTTCTCACCAGGTAAAGGCGAGAGATGAGCACGGACCGTGTACACGTCCGGCACTACTCCTGTTGTGTTCCATTTGAATGAGAGGCTTCCCTGCCCAGTCGGCGGGACGACCGCGGTGTAGGGGGGAGCTGTGAAGTTGTTCCCGGCGACGCTCACCCACACATTGAAGCCAGTCTCGGCGTCGGTTCCCAGATTCAGCACAAGGACTTGAATCGAAACGATTCCTCCAGGAAGAATATTATCGATCGGATATATCGAGAGGCCTTTCGCTATTGACAGCTGGATCAGAGGCCTTTGAGTGACCTCGATGGTTAATTGGAACGGGCGAGATAATACTCCGAGTCCCCGGTCGTCTTCTACAACAAGGGTCACACTGATGTTTCCCTGATCAGTGAAAGTGTATTTCGTAATGGGAGTCGTGATGGGAGTGCGGGGGCTGAAGCTCCAGAGATATTCTGTGATCATATGGCCTGGGGGCGCGAAGCTCATGCTGGCGTTGAAGGCTACGGGCTCTCCGACGAAAGGCTGTTGCGGCGAATAGGTGAAGTTCGCTATGGGAAGCGGAGGAACTATTCCATAATCGCCGTCGACCGTTGTGATAGGTATATGGATACCTAGGTTGTCGTCCACGAATGTTTCCGCTGACACACCGAGGAAGGTGACAAGTGTATAGGGGCCCGCCACTGCGGTATAAGTTATGCTGAAGAGTGTCCCGTTACCCGAGTTCCCATTCCCCCCGCTGTAGGCCACGGAATTGACAACGCCGGGCCCATCATCACCACCACCAGTGGCGCCAACAGTACAAAGAGCGTTGATACACTCCGTCGACTCCGTCGCTCCAGTAAGGAAAGATCCCAGGGTGATACTCACAGGGTTGAGGACGCTGCTGTTAGTTCGAATAACTACAGACCAGTCGAAGAGGGGATCGTCTGGGCTGATGTTGGAGACGTTGACGCTAAAAGTGACTCTGTTCCCGGACGGGGCGAGGTCAAGGTGGCTTGGAGCTACGAACAATTTAGGGCCCAGAGGTTGCGCTTGTACACGGATGATCGAGCGTATTGGCGAGATTGGTGAGAGGCTGAGAATCATCATGGCAATGAGAATTACTGCTACGCTGCGCGCCACCGGACGGATGATCATATTTGTCACAGTGATACTGATTGCAGGTGGTAAGCTTGCTTTAGAAAAGGTTATCGGGAAAATGGTGCAACGTCGAACTTCGGTTTCATTCAAGACATTGTTGCGGTTCCATATGTCGCTTCGACGGTGTGGCTCCTTTCAGAGGGCTCAATGATCGAATCTAGGGACAATGCTGCTCGTTAACTTGAAAACCATCTTTAGGAAACGATCGCGGTCTTGATCGTTTCCGAATTTTCTCTCGCTCTCTATTCAAGGCGCTCGAGCCCTTGTCTCTCGCAGCTGTTCTGACTTGGCCTCTGGCCTCTCGGTTGTTAGAAGATTATTCCGCGATGACTTGTCCCGACAGCATATTCTTGCGACTACATCCATGTCAGGCTTTCGCAGAGGCAAAGCTAGACTGACTGGCGCGCTTTCATTTCTAAGTTGAATGTTGTGCCACTCTGTTTATCCCGGTTGGGCCAGCAATCTCAAAGTCTGATGAGCAGCCGTATAGTCATCCTCTCAACTTTCTCAAAGATCTAGCCACGGTCGAACCCGCGAGCATAACTGTACCCATTATCGCAAGCAAAGTTCCGATATAGAACTCGATGTCTCCTGTTTGGAAGTCGTATCCACTTCGATATGGCACATGAAACAGATCCCAACAGTTCGCATAAGAGATCAAACTAATACACTGGGAAATGCTCCCGTAGCCTAGGGCCAAGAAAAATGTGCCCAGCAAAACCAGTGCCACTCCAAAAGAAGACACCAATCCTAACACACTGCCAAAGAGAAACTTCGTATAAACGTTGTCTACATGAGGTTAATCCCCAACGTGTCATGGCCCCAAGACTGGAAAAACTGAAACGTGACTCCCACATAGTTCTGAGACTGCTCTAATTTCTGAATTCCATGAGGTTTTCCTGACATGCGTCCAACCACTGTCCGATAATTCTTTCAACATAGCACCGTAAATTGATGAGCAACGACCAGCGGAGTATTGCATTAGTCCAAGCTACCAGATTTTTGCGTCGAATTAGTCCACGCACAGCTACGTAACGGTCACTGTCACTTTGAAAGTGACCGAGGGGAAGCTGGGAGAGGAGGCACCAACGATAACCATGTATGTTCCTGACTTTACGGCCGCAGTGATGGTGAGCGATGTGTTAAACACGGGATTTGACGGATTCAGAGTCATTGAACTGGCGCCCAATGCGACAGTCAGGCCGGGTGACTGAACAGTTGTCAGCGCCACTGGTACAGTTCCAGGGAACGTGTTGTCGGTTCCTCCAGAGAGAAAGATTGAGACTGGTATTGTCGCACTAGTAGAGTTGGTAACGCTCACTGTAGTAGGCGCTAGGGCGATGCCGAAGCTTCCCTCTGCACTTCCATCCTCGTAGAGTGTCTGGGGTATAGGCTGTGTCTCACCGAGCACACTGAGTAGTGCGCTCTGGCCGGTTGGCAAGGACACCCATGCTCCTCTACCAATCCACTGCTGTATCTGCAAAGTGACTGGATTAGGATTGGTGGGAAGCCCTCCATTTCCACCGGCAGCCGTTCCGACACAAGGTCCTGCGCTGGTAACGCATGTGAGACCTGCGGTTCGAGTGTTCCAGTGCTTGCATGCTTGGTAAGATACGACTCCGCCAATTCCAGTGTCACTTGGCTTGCATGCGTTGATTGCGCTGAGAATGTCTGAGAGTGTCGCTGCGCTACCTAAGCTGTTGGTGCTTGGGGCATAGGCTGCCCACTGGAACTGGAGGAGCTTTGCACTGGTACGGAAGTAGGCGTAGTTGGGGTCCAGTCCTTTTCCGAATCGACGTAGGACTATGTTTCCTCCTGGGCCCACGCTACTTGATCCAGAGCTGGTGCAGCCACCGCCAATCACCGTGCCCGTTACCCCGAGATCACCGCTCGCGCAGACAAATGGTCCTGAACCTATGAGCCTGTTGCCAGAAATAGGATCAGAACTCGATCCCGCGATGTACGATGGATCTACGATGCATTGAGGAGTTCCTTCGGCGAGACATGGCCCGGTGGCACCGATCGAATGCCAGACGTGTTGTGGGACTATTGGCACCAAGGCTAGGTTGCCCAGGTCATAGGGGCTCTGTGAGGACAGGGCGACAAGAAATGTTTCTGAGAGACCGGCACCGTTCGTTCCTCCATAGTTGCTGAAAGCGGCCGCGGGAAGCTGAGGTGCTAGACCAGCAGCTGTACCGTTCAGGCCTATGACATCGATCAGGTTTGTAAGGTGGAAGTTGAGAAGAGAGAACTTTACGTCACTAGCGGTCACGATATGAGATGCCAGACAGTCCGAAGTAGCCGGTACACAATTTAGGATATCGTGAAATGGTATGTCTCCCCTTATTGTGACCTTGATACAATGTGCGACGCTGATGAAAGTTCCTGTTTCGTTTAGGCTGGCAGGGCACTCTGTCGGTTGGGTACCGTGAGTTTCATCCCTGAAGTAGTTCGCCATCCAACCAATCACTTGCTCGGGAGAATACGGGTTCGACGCGAAGAGCGATTCGTAGACCTCTCCAAGGACTGTAGTATCTGGGTTCGAGATTGAGGTGAATACGTTGAGCCTTGCCGTCGATTCGTCCAGACCCCAGCGGAGAACGCCTGGAATCGTTGGATTGGACGACCAAGCGTTCAGTGCAGTCCACGAGTTGGCTGTGCCGACCCCTTGTTGGTTGACGACGTTTGTCCATCCGTTGAGATAGACAAAGTTTGAATAGCTACTCCAGATAGGAATGTTGATCGCCTCGCTACCAAGAATGTACTCGGCCGACTCTGCCGAAAGTACTGACCCTTGGATGGTGCTGTTGTACTCAGTCATGCTGGACCAGCGGTCGTAGGTGGCGTTTTGATAGGCGTTGAAAGAAAACTGGCTGTTATAGATCGTGTAGAACTGATCAGGATTCTGGTTGAAATTCCAGCCCAGAGCTGCCATCTGCCAAGGATGATTGCAAGCCGTGGCTGAGTTGTACGCAGCCAAATTATACTGGTTTAGCGCCTGCAGGAGACTTCGGTAATCCCCACCTTGAACGCCGTTAGGCGGGCTTGTTGGGGAGAGAAAGTGGCCCTCAACCCCAGTGATCGCGTCCATATTGCTCAATCCACATTCAATGATAGCGTCATGTCGTCCCATAAGCTTGTTGATGACATGAGCCAAAGTGTCTCCCAAAACCTTGAGCATCTTACCTGACTCGGTTGGTTGGACCCACAACGAAACTGAATCAGTCTGGGCCGTTCCGACTAGGTGGTTTGTTAGAGTGCAGTCACTGTTCCGATCGTTTGCTAGTCCAGCGAGAATGAAATGGGCTGCTGCGGCGCAGAAATCCGTAGTGTCTTCTAAAACAGCGCCAGATGCGTCATAGTTGGAACCGAGCGAGTATGCACCGTTACAGCTTGCTGATTCGTTATACTTTGCAAGAAATGTCTGCTCCCAGCTGCAAACGTTCCAAGAGGATATACCTCCGTTCTGGGGTACTAATGGTGTGATGTCCTGTGGGCGTGGACACAGTAGCTGACCAATTCCCTTCGGGGGGGCGAGCTGGAGGTAGGGAGCAAAACAGTCAGCACGATACCCCTTCCCACCTAGGTTTTGGATAATGAAACCATCTCGATTGATGAGATGGGCGATTCCCTGTCGAATATTCTCGGCTCGACTAGTAGGATCGAATCCGCCGTTGAACGGAACACCCCAGAAAGAGGTGTTGTTCATGTTGAAGTCTATTCCAAAGATGTCGTACAGGTTCTCTTCAGGGAGAGTGACCGAAAACCTTGGATCCGTTCTGAAATCGGCATACCCCTGGACACCCAGATATGTGGGGGGAACGTGGGCATCAACGATGTCCACACCATCGCTGCCTCCTGCTAGGAGAGATGTAAACTCCGTAGCAGAATTTGAGTAGACCTGGAAGTTGAGCTTATCAATCATGGGCCCAGCTGGAACCCAATCAGTTCCACTCGTTCCGGGACCCGGAGCAAGATTAGCTCGAGCAGGCACAGCGAGGCAAACCATCGAAAAAACAATGAAAAGCATCACCAGACGCCTCGCGAAACGTCTTGACCACGCATTCAGCGTGCTGACGCAGCCCCTAGTTGCGACTTCCGCAATTCCTTTTCCCTACACTGATAGGCAAATGAGGGGGCCGAATCTTTAAGGGCACAATAGTGGAGAATCTTTATCGAATGGTTACCACAATTGCAATTTATTGCGTGAAGAACCATCATCGTAGGACACGCCTGTTCTCGTCGATCTTCTTAAGCGTTTTTGCTCCGTACATTTAGTCTCTGTCTGTCGATTTACTGAAGCCATCTGAGCCAATTTCAACGTTCTATCTCGGCTCATGAGCCAAGACGCGAAACAGGCTATGTTTGACAGAGGATCTAGCGCTTGAAAGTTTCAGATGTCACCTTCATAAATCACAGCGGGGCATGGAGGCAGCACAGAATTGGCTTTAAGCTTTGGAGTTGTCGTCCTTCTCTTCGGAGGATTCTTAATGGCTATAGGATACGGAATGCTTTCGGATTGCATGAGAATGTTCCGCAACAGCAATTGCTGGAACCCTGCATTGGCAGGAGGCGCGGGGCTTGGAGCTCTCGGACTCTACCTCGGGGGAACCCTAGTGGCATTGGCAGCAGCAATCCTTGCCGGAGGCAGCATTGCTAGACTGTTTGGGAAAACTTCAAGCGGAGGTTCGGGCTAGCAGAGTTAGAACGCGACCCTCTCATCGTTTGAATTAATCGATCAGATGCCGTTCGATATCGACCAGTTCTGGCTCAGGACCGGGCATTCCACCCTTGGAAAGCATCAAGGAGGACCAAGTAGACTCTTGGGCTTTCCCTAATCGGTGAGATATGAGGATCATCATGCTGGGGAAGAATAGCTATTGTGCGTGCGCTCGAGCGTTTTCAACGCGGGTCTCGACATGACCTGGTAGTCGAGAATCGGTCCTCAGGCGTTGACATGAAGTGCGACCAGACGTGGGTCGATATCTCAGATGCGCAGGTTGTAGTTCTGTTCGAGTATTATTATGTCGCGAATATTGATTATGCCGTCGACGAAGACGTCGCCGTCGGGTATGAATTTTGGTGTGCCGACGGTGCTGCCGTATGCTTGCTCGTCGAGGATGATGTCTCGAATGTTGACGATGCCGTCGTGGTTAATGTCGCCGCGGTAGAGAATGATGACTCCGGATTTGACTGTTAAATTGTTGTTCATGGAATTGCCAGGACTCTCGCCCGGGACTGGGGATAGCGAGGCGAGCAGTGTGTATCGTCCTGGATGGATCCCTGTAACGTTCCACTTGAACGAGAAGATCAAGGAGTTGTAGGCTGCAACAATGGCGGACTTTGACCCGAGCTGGATTGGGCTTGAGTTGAATGTTGTATTGGAGGCTTGAAGGTTGACAATTACGTTCTCGTTCAAGTCGCCAATATTGGCGACTGTGACGGTGATGGTTGCTATGCTAGTAGGGGAGTAGCCCCAAGGATAGTTCTTTGCAGGCGAGACTTGGAGACCGGTAAGGTTTACGTGGACTATGGGATAGATCTGGTTCGATTTGATGTAGTAGATGTCAAAGTCGGTACCGAATCCGGTCTGGTCGGATGAGTAGAAGACCCAGAGGTCCTTGTCGAGACCTTGGATAACCGTCGGCTCGAGATCGTCGACCGGGTTCGTGGTATCTCCGAAGAAGGTCCGTTGGACTGGCTGTGACCATGTGCTTCCGAGATCCTGCGTGTAGATGGAGAATATCTTCTGTTCGTAGATCCCGCTTGCCCCACCGCTCAATTGTATCTGTCGCGACCAGAAGAGCCAGATTGTCCCGTTCCGATCCTGGACAAGACTAGGCTCGAGATCGTAACCGTTCCCGCTGGTAAGTTGAAATTCGGCAGACCATTGCACCCCGTTGAAGGTCCGGTAGAAGATCTCATAGTTGCCTGTTGCCGAGTCAAGCTTCGAATATGAGACCCAGACCCCTCCATTCCCGAATGCAACCGAGCTCGGGGAGGTGTTCTGGCCTGTGTCGCTGGTCAGCGCAGCGTCCTGGGACCAGGTCGATCCCTTGAGGGTCTTGTAGTAGACCTGTTCGGAGCCGGGTCCAGTTCCTGTGATTCTCTCCCAGAAGACCCAGAGTGTCGAGTTGCTGGCGACGACCAGTGTCGGGAAGAAGTCGTCGCTCGTTGAAGTGGTAAGCCTGGTGGATGTGGTCCATGTATTCCCGTTGAAGAGTTGGTACCAGAGGTTCCAGTGGCCTGTCTGGTTCGAGGACCAGAGTATGATTATGGAGCCGTTGCCGAATTGGCCTAGCCCCGGGCTTAGATTGAAAGTGGTGCTGGTCGGGAGGGTCTGCACCCCCGCCCAGCGGGTGTAGTTGTAGGTCTGGTAGTAGATGTTTCTGTGAGAGTGATCCCAGGCTATCCAGAGACTCCCATTGGCTGATTGGAGGCTTGCGGGATACTCGTCTGTTCCCGCAACGTATTGTAGAATCTGAGGATTTGTGAAAGTGTACTGTGCTGAGACCAAACGGAGTCCATAGGGCAATAGTCCGCCGACTGTGAGAGTGACTAGTAAGAGGGGGATGAGGACTCGCTTGTTTCTATTTCGCACGTGACCACCCGTGACTTGAGATTGAAAAAGAGAAAAAGGAGGGGGGGTGCCGTGTTGCTTGTTGTCAGGCAACGACGGCGAAAGTGCCGCTCTTGGAGGTGCCTTGGGTTGTCGGTGACGAGGCACCGTAGAATATTGTCGTGGTGAAGGAAACCTTGTTTCCAACGAACGCTGCCATTGACTGGCTGAACGAGAAGCTCGTGCTTCCGCCCGCAGCCACGGTGAAGTAGGTTACTCCTGGCGTGTTGGCGGGTGTGCCTGCTGTGTTGAAGCAGCCGTTTGACCCGCAGGTCACGTCGAACGTCAGCGTCGGGTTGGTGAGTGAGTGTCCTGTGATCTCGAAGGCTGCCACTATGGCACTCGACAGTCCGTTGGATATTGTGCCAGTGTATGTCTGTCCGGCCGGGTTCTTGCTGAGGCTAAGGTGGTGTGTCCAGTGCAAGGTGAATGTTACGGCTGCTGCTGAAACTGTCACTGTGATTGTTGTGAAGTGAGTTATCGAGCCGTCTGTTCCGGTCACGGTCAGCGTGAAGCTGCCCTTGCCGACTGACGAGGCGACTGTGATGGTCAGGGTGGAGGTTCCCGTTGGGTTGCTCTGTGTTAGGCTGACTGGGTTGGGCGTGAACATTGCCTGGACGCCCGTGGGTAGAGTCGAGGTGGATAGTGTGACGTCTCCGAAGCCTCTCAGAGTTATTGTCGATGTTCCTGAGGATCCGGCGGGGATTGTCAGAGAGGTTGGGCTGGCTGTTATAGTAAAGTCGGTGACCTGGACGGTGACGTTAGTGTTGTGTGTGGGTGTTCCTGGTAGTCCGCTTGCTGTGCCTGTGACGACCGCGCTGTAGACGCCGCCTGCAGACGCTGAAACTGTAAGGGTTGCTGTGCCTGAAGGTGTCGAATCGCTGAGCGTGATTGAGCTTGGAGAGATGCTCGCGGTGAGGCCTGCGCTCGGTGCCACGGATAGGGATACCGCGAACGAAGTGGTTCCGTATGCGGCGTTGATGCTGTTGTGTGAGACGGTGTTACCGTTCGGGTCGAAGATCATGTCATTCGATAGGGCTAGGCTTGTACCGGACGGGGTTACGCGTGTGACCGTGATGGTGGATGAGCCTGTTGTTCCTGCGCCGCTTATGCTGACAGTTGTTGGGCTGGCGCTGATGCTAAAGTCTGGCGTTCCAGCGACGAAGTGTATTGTGAATAGGAGCCCGTCGCCGGTGTAGAAACCAGAGCTGCTGAATGCGGAGTGTGCTACTCCCGGACCGTCACTCGTGCCGCAGTTGAGGTTGCCTGGACTGCCTAGCGGGATGGGTGTGCCGTTGGCGGAGGATCCACCGTTGACACAGTTTGTGATCTCTGTGCCCGGCTGGAGTACGCTTGCCGAGACGTCGATGCTGTCTGGGCTCAGTACTGACGGGTTGGTGACGACCATGATATCATAGCCTGCGAAGGGTGGCATGCTCACCTCGTTGACGTTGTAGGAGACTGACGCGCCTGGAGCGGCCACACCCTGGACCGCAGGGAGTATGAGCACGGTAGGGTTAGCGAGGACTGTCACATCGACACTGTGGTCTGGATACCCTGTGGAGTGGCCTGTTACGAGAACATCGTACGTTCCAATCTGGTCAAAGCTCACGGTCAAAGTGGCGGTCTGCGGGGAGGAGCCGAAATTGACGCTTGTTGGAGAGATGCTCGCGCTGAGATGCGTGGATGACCGTGTCAGGGTGAATGTCACGGTGCCTGAGAACCCGTCAAAACCGGTCACGATTATCTGAGATGTGCCTGTCTGGCCGGCATTGAGTGGTCCAACCACCGGTGGGTTGGCGTCGAGGCTGAAGTCTGAAACGTGGACGGTCAGAGTTGTCTGGTGGTCTACGGGTGTTGAGCTGTGTGTTGCGCCTGCACCCTGGCTTACACTGGAACTGGCGTCCACAGTTACGAAGTATGGACCGTGAATGCTGGCCGCTTCTACTGTTATGGTGCCGCTGCATGACGTGGTGGAGGCGCTTAGGCTACACGTGGAGAGCGTGCTACTCTGCACGAGTCCTGAGTTGAGGAGCGAGACTGAGACGGTTGCAACTATGCCGTTCTGACCTGTTACCGTGACAGTCGAGGTGGCTGTCTGGCCAGACCCGGCTGGTAGAGGACCTACGCTCGCCGGACTAACGCTTACTGCATAGTCGACGACATCCACTGCTACTGTGGTGCTGTGGGATGTGCTGCCGGAGGTGCCAGTGACCTGAACATTGTAGTTCCCGGCGGTGCCGGCGTTAACAACGAGAATGGCCGCGCCACTTGTGTGTGTCGAGCTGAGGCTAATCGTGGATTGGTTGAGGTATGCTGTTAGTCCGCTCGATGGGGTTAGGGTCAGAGTGACTACGCCGGTGAACCCGTTCTGGCCTGTCACGGTGACTGTAGAGGTGCCATTGCCGCCATTGTTTATTGTCTCGATCGGACCAACCGTGCTTGGGCTTGCGCTGACTATGAAGCCGGGTGGGAGAGCACCATATTGCCCTCCTGTCTCGGATGCGATGATGTCAAGACCACTGGTATCGAAGAGATGATTAGTCGTTCCTGTCGTAGATTCTGGATGTGCAAGGTCAGGACCTAAAACAACGTTCGTGGTTCCAGAAGCCATTACTTTGTAGGTTATGGTGAAGAGTAGAAGCGCGCCTCCCGTGAATCCGCTGGACGCGAATGCGTCATGAGCAACGCCAGGACCATCATTACCAGCACAAACAACGAACGCGCCTGAAGACACGCCGTTGATGCATTGGGCGTCTGTACCTCCAGGCATAAAGTTGGTGCCACCAGAATCAGAGTACGGCGCGTTACAAGCAGTAGTGTTGCAGACGGTAATAGACTGCGGCGAGAGAACAGTATTGTCTGTGACAACAGTAATGTCCCATCCAGCAAAGTTGAAAGGCATATTCGTGACAGTCACGTTGAAGGTGAGAAGAGAATTGACAGGCTTGGCTCCTTGGGTTGAAGGTTGGATGGTGATTGCAGGCGAACCCGCGGCATGGACCGCGGAGATCGCTGGTGCAAACAGTACGGCCGTCAACGACAGACTAACCAAGACGATTATCGGTACGATCAATTTACGACTAAGCGGATTCATCAATTACGCCTTTTGATTACTTTGAACACCCTAAGAGGCTGCACATATAAGACTTACTTGGCACGATTTACCGGAAGATACCCAGCATAAGCAGGAGATATTTGATTCCGTCCGTGGCGATATGGCGGAATGAGCGAGAGGGTTTTGGTGTAGCGGGGATAGTAAGATCCTTCCGTGGCACTTTTTCCCAGTTAGATCTGCGATAAGTATGCTCGTTAAATGGGTCGAACCGTACCATCCATTCTCGGGTTCAGCTTCCAACGTCCTTCCCGCATGGATCTTGCGTTAGTGTCAGAGCTTTTCTGATTGTGGCCCGAAAGACTGACGATACTGGTGCTGTGCGAGCCTCGACCACAGGTTTAGAAAAATCTAGAAAGAGATGGAGAAACGGATCTGAGGCCAAAGCAGTTTGTAACTGTAATGAAGTCTGGCTGCAAGATTCTCATAGGGTATACGAAGATCTGGTTCAAGGAGACGAGAATCCTAGATTTCGGGCGATGTTCTTGAATCGCTCTTCCTAGTCGGTTGCTTTGTAGATGATCGAGGACCGGAATCTCGGGGCTCGGTTTCTTCGACACGCTTCGTACTATCGTGATAGGGTACCGGGGCTCGGATCACTCGTAACGGTGACTTTGAGACTGTTGGTCACGGAGTCAGATGTGCTGGCGCCTCTGACGGTGACCGTGGCCGTGAAGTCGCCCAAAATGTCATAGTCATGAACCACGGAACAAGTCCCATTGGACCCTATGACTGAAGCGCGCTCGCTATCGCCGAATCTGAAGATACACCTGAAGGGCCCAGTGCCGCCCGAGTAAGTGGCCGTCAAAGTCGCGAACTGGTCCGCGGTTGGCCTCGCGGGTGTTATTGTGAAGCTATCCACTGTGAGAGGTGGACTGGAGAATGTGTAGGCGAATGAGGAGCTAGGAGAGACACCTCTTGCGCGAGGGGTACTGAGCAGAACGGTGCTGCCCTGAACAATCAGAACATTACTTACGACGCTGAAGTGGTCAGACGATGTAGGATCTTTAAAGAGGACGGTGTTCTGGCCGGTCACCAAGAAGGCTGTAACGTCGAAGGGTCCGAAGTCCACCGCTGCATTCGCGTAAGACTCATAGTCGCCGCTTCCCGTGAGGTGGTTTAGGCCTGCAGGGACATCGACGACAAGTTGGCCGTTCACCAGAACGTCTAGCTGGCCGATCCCGTTGTCAAAGTCGTCAGCGTCGAACCCGTTGAATGTAAGCAGCACCGGCCCGCCACCTAGAGAGGGTCTAACGTTGACTGTGAAACTGCCAGAACTCCCAGCGTGGCCCGAATCGCCACCATACGAGCCCGTTATCATGTGGTGACCAGCAACAGTGGGAGTATAGGACAGGGAGCAGGCCGCCATGGCCTGAGATTTCCCGGCCGCGAGGGCGCAACTAGCGGATGGAGTGAAATCGCCGCTGCTGTTCGTCGTAAACGTGACGGTACCAGACGGAACATTGGGGCTCGCTGATGTATCTATCACTCTAGCAGTGCAGCTGGTCGCCGCGTTGACTAATACAGATCCAGGGGAACATGTCACGACGATCTTTGTAGAATGGCCTGGTGGCGGAGTAATAGCAGTAACAGTCACAGCGACAGTGGTCGGTGTTGTGGTGGCGCCTAGAGGCGAACCGGTAACCATGAAACTGTGCGGACCAGCCGCGACAGAAGACGCAACATTGACCGTCAAGCCACTAGAGCCAGTCGGAGTCACAGGGTTGAGAGTGAAACTGCCACAGGTGATACCAGTAGGAAGACTACTGCTCACACACGACAATGTCACAGGCTGAGCCGTACCAGCAGACAACGTCGCGGTAATAGTGACAGTACCAGAAACACCCTGCTGAATAGTCACAGGACCACTATTCGACAACGAATAGTCAAACGCGACTGGAGTTCCGTAGAGCCCGCCTGTCTCAGAGACGATAATATCAAGCCCACTAGTATCAAAGACATGGTTGATAGAGGATCCGCTCGTCGTAGACTCTGGGAAGGCGACACTGCTACTGCCAGTAGCCATCACCTTGTAGGTAATAGTGAAGAGCAGAAGCGAACCAACCGTAAAGCCACTAGACGCAAAAGCGTCATGGGCAACACCTGGACCATCATTACCACCACAAACATTGAACGACCCCGAGGATACACCGTTGATACACTGGGCATCAGTACCCCCAGGCATAAAGTTGCCACCTCCAGGAGTATCAGAATAGGGCACGTTACAAGCGCTCGTGTTGCAGAGAGTAATCGACTGAGGAGAGAGAATGGTATTGGTCGTGGTAACTGTGATATCCCAACCCGCAAAGTTGGCAGGCATGTTCTGGACAGTCACGTTAAACGTGAGAGTAGAACCAACAGCCAACGAACCCTGGCTCGCGGGCTGAATGGTCAGGGCGGGAGAGGGCTGAGCTTGAGCCCTAGGCACGGCTGGTGCGATCACCACCGTCGATAATGACAGCCCGACTAAGAGGATTAACGGGAGGAGCAAACGGCCATTGAAATTATCCAACGACTAACACCTTGCAGTTGTAGATTTTCGCCGGGGGCGACAGCGGTTATAAGACTTGCCAGGCTCATGCCTGAGTGTATATCCGCCTCAAGCGTAGGATATGAAACGCCTGCTCTAGCATGCCCGCTTTGGTCCTTCAAAACTTTTTCAGAAGAGGTGGATCAAAAACCATCTCGAGTCTAAGGCCGTAGCGATGGCGTGGCAACTCGCCTGTCCTAGTCTTGAGACGTGGCTCTTCCCAAAAGCCCCAGGTGACCTGCCGCCTTTTCGCTCCACAATCTCTGAGCAGACCTAGTCGGCAGGGAGATTGGGTTTGGTTTGTTGCGACGGTCGATTCTGGACGGTTATGCTGACGGCCAGAGCCTTCTTCAGACATGTGTAAGACGTAGGTCCACATACGATCACCGTTCCCGTGTATTCTCCTGGGCAAGTGCCGCTGGCCGTTGCGGACGCCGTGCAGGACGCGGTTACAACCACGTTGTCGGGCGTAGAGTTGCAAGCTGGGAATGCGGAAGGACTGACGGAGAGAGTAATGGTATCTGGTGCGCTTGTCTGGGCGTTCAGATTCACTGGTGCAGTGGCGTGGCTACAGGTGAAAGAATCTGAAGCACTTCCCGACGTGCTACTTCTTGCTGAGAACTTGATCATGAGAGGATTCTGGCTCCAAGTCACCACGAACGAGTTCTCTGCAGACGCGAAATAGTAGCTGGCTCCGAGCCCAACGGCGACCGATGCGACCAGAGCAATAGCGACAAGCGAAGTTCGCGGTCCGTGAGACGACGTCATACCCAAGCAACCGCTTGCCCGGATCTGAGAGTTAAGACTTTCTGCGATAAGGAGCGTGAATGCCTATGGCAAGCTGTGTATTCTGCCGCATATACGCAGATAGCGTTCGTAGTGTCGGAATCTCATGCTGGCCATGCTCAAAGGAGATGTCCAGCATAGCCGTAAATCCAAAGCTCGCTTCATCGGTCATCATCGCCAACCCAGAAGTTGCGACTGAACGTTCCGTCGCATTCATGGTTTCATTCAACCTACCCAGCGTGCTCGCTGTCTTGGCTCGATCAGAAGACCGGCATTGAGCGTATCAGTCCTATTGGTTAAGGTTGGTAGCGGCACTAGGTCTGCCCTCATGACATGCGTGGGTCGTAGAACGACGATCTGCACGGGTCAATCGTTCCGATTGTGGCGTCTCCCCAATGAGCGCGGTTTGCCTGAGCTAGCGCAGCAGCCCTGACGACCGAAATTGTCTGGCGTAATCCCGTAACCGGGAGCCGATGAGGCGGGCATGCTCAGAGTAATTTGGCAGGCTGTCCTAGAAAAGCCTGATTATTCGCAAATGACAAAACGCTCACGGAGAGGCTTCGAAAGAACCGACAAATTACCTAGAGGTCTGACAATCCAAGCCGCGCACTAAGTAATCGGAAAACAGGAGAATGTTCGCGGACGCAAAGCAGTGGCCGGCCTCTCGCCGGTCCGCTATCCATGCGACTAGAGCAAAAGCGGGAAGAAAAATGGATAATACGAAAGGCCACAGGACAATCAAAAGCTACAAACGATCGAGAGTGGGGATTGAACTCAGGCCACAGGCTCCACGCGAGCCGTCCGCGCCGCATGAACAAGTTCGCCCTGGACGCGTCAGGTCTACTTGTTTTGGACGGCTATGTTGACAGTCAAGTATTGCTTCAGGCAAGTGTAGGGTGCAGGTCCGCACACTTGTACCGTTGCAGTATACCTATCTCCGGGACACGTGCCATTCGCAAGAGCAGTAGGAGTGCAGGATGCAGTTACTGTCACGTTGTCTGGCGTGGACCCGCAACTAGGAAACGAAGACGGGGACACAGTAACAGCAATAGTGTCTGGCTGGCTGGAAAAGACTCTCAGGGTGACAGGCGAAACAGGTGGGTTGCATGTGAAGGAGTCCCGAGCGCTCCCAGAGCCCTGTGTCACCGTGAACTTGATGTCGAGAGGCCTCACACTCCACATGACCTGGAACGAAGGAGTGTTCGCATTCGCGAAATAGTAGCCGGCTCCCAGGCCAATGATTAGGAGCAACGCGAGCGCAACGGCGAACTTTAGCTGGCTACCCCGCAGAGCCCCAGAAGTCATAATGAACGGACGGACTCCGTCCAGTTCGACATTTAAGAGTTTCTCTCCGATCGGTACCATTGGATAGCTCCATACGATGCTAGCTACCTCCTTCTTTCTCACTCGGTCCGCGACGCATCGCTTCTAAGTATTACAGCTCCGACCCTTGGACTGGCGTTAGTCCTGGATTTGATCACAAGACTGAAGGAGCCGGAGAGCCACTACCATCGCCCGGCCATAGCTCTGGGGACAAAATACAAGAACGAGCCCATGCGCTCCGCGTTTCATCATCCTTGGCAGAGACGACAACGATCTTCAATGTTCCCCGAGGAACTGCGTACATTACAATCCAGCAGGTAGTCTTCTACGCCACATCATTCCTCTACTATGTCCTCCTAGTCCGAATCCTCAACCTCTCCCAAGTCGGAGAGGTATCACTTCTCGCGGCAGCGAGTTCCATCTTTACAACCCTCACACAGCTTGCCCTTCCTGCAGCCGCGACCCGGTTCATCTCCTCACGCATAGGTAACAACGACCCTACAAGTGCTAGTGGCATAGCAGCAACTAGCCTTAGACTACTATTAGCGATCGCCGGACCCGGATTAGTAATAGCGATTCTCGCCTCTCCTTTGATTGGAACGACAGTCTTCAAAACACCCGATTCTAGCAATCTACTCATCGCCACTTTCACGGCTTCTTTCCTCTTTGACCTCACAGCACTCTACGGCGCGTTTTTTCTAGGACTGGGGCTATACGTGGACATTCTCTACCAGAATATCCTCTTCTTTCCGCTAAGCCGAGGACTTGGGCTAGCACTCGCTTACAAGGGTCTCGGACCCCTTGGAATCCCACTAGGATGGGCAATAGGAGCACTCGCCACCCTCTTACTCTCGCTTTACCTGTGGAAAGGGAAACTATCGCACTCCCGCAGATATCCCGCCCGTCCCCTGCTGGTCTTCGGCCTCCCGCTCTTCGCCGCTGCCCTAGTTACTCTCGTACAGGGCTGGGGGGATATCGCGCTCCTTCAGGTTATCTTAGGCCAGTTCGGAAACACGGGCGCTTACTACATCCTCGTTTCCAGTGTCAGCTTTCTGTCCATTCTGTGGATTCCGGTCGCCGGAGCGCTCTATCCTGCTCTATCGTCGAGTTTCACAAGAGAGGGACCGACTGCAGTCTCCGCCAGACTTGCAGTAGCAACGAGGCTCATCAACCTGACAGTTCTCCCGACGGGAGTAGCGCTCGCGGCTATCGCGCCAACTGCCCTAGAGGCCGTCTTCGGAACATCACTAGCGAATCAAGCCGTTCCGTTCGCCATACTCGCTACGACACTCATCTTCACTGCACAGAGCCTCCTCCTGATAACAACACTCCAATCAGTCAGCAGGACCCGGCATATTCTGGGAATCAGCCTCGCCGCAACAATAGTCGATCTTGTTACGGTCGGCTTGGGGGCTAGTATTCTCGGAACAACAGCCGGGGCCATAGGCAGAGCTCTACTCGCCATCACAACGATGCTGCTCGCATGGTTCTCACTCCGACGAGTCTTGCATGCTCCCGTGGCACAAGGTCTCTCAAAGGCTCTGGCTCTCGCCTTTCTCACCGCTTTTCCTCTCTTTACAGTTGATAGCCTTCTAATAGTGGATTTCCGACTCGCTCCTCTAATCCGGGTCCCGCTGTTACTGGGGGTGTTTGTCGCTTGTTTTCTCGCGACGAGTAGAGGATTCAACGTCTTCAACGAGGATGATCTCGATCTTCTGAACAATGCACTACCAAAGTCTTTCTCGCCCCATTTGAGAAGGCTTACCGATCTCCTGGTTCGGACGACTACAAGAAAACCTGGAGAGTCGGGACGTACGGAGCGCCGGAAATAACAAGTTGAGGAATCCGTCAAGGGCTATGACCAGATAGCCATAGCCAATCGATCCGAAATCGGAGATCATGCGAAAGAATAGAAGGAACAGTCATCTCTAGCCCATCCAGACTTGAGGTTATCTGGGTATATCGTCCTAACTTCGCTACTGCTCCTGGCGGTCGTGATAGAAGCGCTCTCAGCCCTCGAGTGGGCCGCCTACCCTTACTTTGCTGACAAGAACCTACTGTTCGCTAGGACGGATGCGACCGTCTTCTCCATCTTGGCTCCCTTCTCTCCTGCGCTTCTAATAATGCTGCTGTACACTTGGGCTGTCAAACTAACAGTCTCGTTAGACAACAAGTTTTCAAAACGTCTGAAGAGCTACTTCAGCTGGATCGCACAATCTCTGTCGTATCTAAGATATAGAATCCCATCGGATTCCATCCATGGATTCTCCCTCACGGATCGTCCTAGGCTTCTGCTTGCACTAGCAGTGGTCATGGCGATGTTGTCGGCCCTTGTACCTTATCGACCAAATCTCAACCCTGCTATGACCCCGGTTGGAGTTGATGCTCACTACTACATCGAGTGGGTGAACCAGATGCTACAACTGTCTCCAGCGGGAGCTTTTTCCTACGCTCTGGGAAGCGCTTCGTACGGCTCGAGACCGCTACTCCTCTTCCCAGTCTATTGGGCAGTCGCTACTGGCATGGTCACCACGGTTCAGGCCGTCGAGTTTCTTCCCGCAGTTCTGGGCCCGTTGCTTTCCCTGTCGACCTTCCTATTTGTCCGGGAGGGCCAGCAGAACGAGAGAATGGCTGGCATGGCGTCGCTCTTCTCCGCGTTCTCTTTCAACGCGACCGTGGGTATGTGGGCAGGGTTTTTCGCAAACTGGCTGGCGATTGCCGAAGCCTACCTTTTCTTCGCTCTACTGCTGAGTTTCTTGAGAAACGCCTCGAGGTCCAAACTCATCATTCTTAATCTCTTGTCAATTGGTATTCTCCTTACGCATCCATGGACTGGAGGGCTAGTACTCGCCGTAACGGCCGTGTTCGTTGCTAGCGTCTGGAGAGACTCTCGTAAGACATTCTTATTGAAGGCTCTTATCCTCTTGCTCACGATCAGTATTGTAGTCTACATTACAAAGAGCATATTCGTTGAGGGTCTAGCAACTGCTCAATACACTTCGTCAACTCTATCCGAGTCCGGCGTATCGCAGTTCCTCGGCTTCTGGACAAACATAATCGAGACACTGTTCGTATACTTCGATGGCCTTCTCGGGAACGCGGTCGTGATAGGATTATCTCTCGTCTCAATGATCTATCTCAGATTCCCAGACAGGTTTGAACGACTTCTGATTCTATGGGTCGCAATAGGATCACTCCCATTTCCGCTTCTCGCCGATGGGCTCCAAGCAAGAATCCTATACGACCTACCCCTCCCCATACTAACCACCGTGGGACTACTCGTTATTATTCGTCCAGCGGGGAGCAAGACTGCCCACTCCAACCTCGCGCTTCTGCTGGCATTGTTGCTTAGCGCAAACTATGCTTTGAGTGCGGCGACCAGATTGGTCGCCGCACCATTTTGATAGCTGAGGTGTTGCCCTCTCAATACATGGGTAGCGGTAGGAATACGGAGTAAGCTAAAATAACGGAACACCTTATGTATTAGCTATCGGTCGATAGCTCCTCAAACAGGGCTATTGTGCCGCTATGAGAAGACCAGTGAACTATGCCAGGGCTATCGCAACTATCGAGAGAACTACGGCTCAGACCCCTGACGCATGGACTCGTCTTGAAGTTCAAGGTGAGATCGTTGCGACAGGGATTGTGGTTCCGAGCCTTGGAATGCGAGGAGAGAGGCCTACTGGACGCCACCCTAAGCTGGCTGAACAACATAAGAAGCGATCGACTAAAACAAGTCTTGACGAGAATTCTGGCGAAACTAGTGAAGGCAATGGCTTCGGTTCTATGTCGCTTGCGCGAGCGTGGAGCGCCAGTAGCGGTTTGCATGAGCGAACTCGCAGTACGATGGGAAAACCACCTAGCCTGGAGTTGGCGACTCGACGAAAGCTTCCAGGTCTGTTTAGGAGCGGGCATAATCTGACCTACACATCAATTGTGCCTCACGAACGATCCACGGACTCCCTGGCCAATGGCCGAATTGTCAACCCCTGAGATTGAGACAAATGATGGAACAGGTCCTCGCGGAACCGTCTTCTAAGGCAGCAGTAGAGCTGGTGCAAAGGTTCGTCAAGACTCCTTCACTTATTGCGTACGCCGAGCCAGTTAGAGTCTCACTCATCCTTCCGATCTATAACGAAGGTATGATACTGCTTGACAATGTTCGTAACTTGACGAAAACACTCAACCGCCTAGGTCTGGTTTCTGAAATATTGCTTTGCGATGACAACAGCAACGACGGCACCAGGGATGCGGCTGAGCTAGCTTCATCGGACCGTGTTTTCCACTTACGGTTCTCAGCGAGAATTGGTAAAGGAGCAACAATAAAGAACGCACTCAACGCAGCTCGAGGGGAGATGGTAGTCATTCTAGACGCGGACATACCAGTCTCGCTGCCGGAGTTGTCGGGGGCAATCTCTCTTATGGAGGAGGGGCACCAATTCGTAATAGGAGTGCGCCGGGCCCGGCCCTTTACAAGGACACGGAGGAAATTCTTGAGCATTGGCTTCAACACACTGATGAACATTCTTTTCAGAACTAGAGTTCGAGACCACCAGTGTGGCTTCAAACTAATTCAACGTGGCGCAGCTGATAGGCTGTTCCCCTTGATTGGAACGGATTCTTTTGCTTTCGATGCTGAATTGATCGTGAAGGCGAGGTCGCAAGGTATACCCATCACTCAATATGAGATCGACTGGTTGGAGAAAAGAAACGGGCTCGATTCGAGCCTTCCCGCTTTCAGAACCACACTCGCAATGCTGATAGACCTTATCGTACTCCGGACCGTTTCAATTAGGAGCCGGAACCTTCTGGGAGTCCATAGAGTAACCAACGGCTTCTTCAAGAACCCCATAACGGGCAAAACGCTCCCTTCAGAGATAACGATGATTGGCTCTGAAAATTCGAACCTTCTTAATATTCTGCGAAAGCTCAAATTCCAGATGTCGGTTCAGTCATGAACATTATCTGGCTGAATCATCGAGACCCACGGCATCCACAGGCGGGCGGTGCCGAAGTCCACCTCCGAGAGGTTGCAAAGAGGCTCGTCAAAACGGGTTGCGAGGTCACTCTGATATCAGAGCGGTTTCCAGGCTCACAGGAGGAAGAATTGATTGACGGCATCAAGGTTCTGAGACGAGGAGGAAGACTGGGAGTACATCTTAGAGCTCCACTGCTAATGAGGAGACTGGCCAAGGATGCGGATGTCGTCGTTGATGATATCGCTCACGCTGTGCCATGGTGGTCCCGTTTTGCAACGAAAACCCCAGTCGTTGGGATAGTTCATCATGTCCACCAGGCCGTAGCCACATTGGAACTCGGGCCTGTCCTAGGGACTGCGGTAAAGCTGGCCGAGAAAACAATCAAGCCATCCTACAATAATATCATCACTGTCTCTCAAGAGACGAAGCACCAGATTGAGAAACAACTCGGGGTTGAAGGCTCCAGAATTCACGTGGTCTACCACGGTGTCGACCATGAAACCTTCCGCCCTGATGGAGAAAAATTCTCTCGACCCACTCTGTTGTCGCTGGGACGGATAAAGAAATACAAGAACCTCGATCATATACTACGCGCCTACGACCAAGCTAAGAAGAGAGTGCCCGACCTAAGGCTTGTAATCTGCGGAGGCGGCGACTACAAGGAGCATATCGTCGACCTCGCCAAATGCCTGAACCTAGACGATGTACTATTCGTGTCGCGGGTCAGAGACGAGGAGAGAGTGCGGCTCCTCCAAAAGTCCTGGGCACTCTGCACGCCCTCGCTCGTTGAGGGCTGGGGTCTTGTCATTACCGAGGCCGCAGCATGCGGAACTCCCACCTTGGCGTATGATGGATCAGGTAGCAGTGAGGCGATCATAGACGGAGAGACCGGATACTTGGTGAAGAATGGGGACATTCAAGCGCTATCCGAAAAAATTGTGATGCTTAACCAGGACGAGAAGCTGCGTCGATCCATGTCGAACGCCGCCGTCCAATACTCAAACAAGTTTGACTGGGACACGACCGCCAACGAGACCTTGAAGATACTAGAGGCCTCAGCTAACTAGATCCCTCACCCAAACTTATCCTTATCAGACCAGTCCAGATTCCACGATTTCGCAAATGGTTTCGAGAGGCCGTACGCTAGGCCGTCTTAGAGTGATCGATCAACTAGCACGCAGAAGTGATGGTTTCTCGTTATCAGTAGGGTCCAAGTCGACGAAGCTCGCCGATGTGAACGTTGACCCTAACAAGGGGGCGAGGCCGGACATCGTGGCGACAGTCTTCCACCTACCGTTCGGTCCGGAACTATTTGACACCATACTCTTCACAGACGTGCTACAATATCTCCCTGTCAACACGGAGAGCCTGGCATTCTCCGAAATGAAACGATGCTTGAAGAGATCAGGACATCTGGTTCTGAGCGTGCCTAACGCGATTGGCGTTTTTACCCTGCTCGACCCGGACCGATGGCTGTTAGGCAATCATCCTTACACGGTAGAAAAGATATCCCGGATCATTGTTGGCAACGGCTGGAGAATAGAGCATCTGACCGTCTCGGGAGGCATCTGGGAGGCTATCGGTCTTCTCATCTATTACCTGATTGAATACCCTCTCAGCAGGATCCTCAGGCGGGAAGTGCCCGGTCCATTGGGACTGAGCGAAATGGCTGACACGCAATACAATAGGATGAGCGGGTCAGGCTACACTATTTTCATGGTTTGTTCAAGGAAAAGGGACATATTCCTCTGATCCCGAAGGGCACGGAGAAAGCAGGCTTTTGAGAGTTGGAATATTCAGCTCCTTCTATCCCGAAATTCACGGAGGTGCCGAAACCAGTCTGGCCATTCTTCTCGATGGGCTCCGAAGATTGGGCCTGGACGAAGTTCTTGTCACGCTATCTAGGGCTCAATCTGACCTCCCAATTCGTGTGATTCGTATACCCCGCTTTGCAACGGTTCCTAAAAGATTGAAACTTTTTGGAATGCCCGGGCTAAACTCAATTCTCGCGAACCGGCTGACAAAGCTATTGAGAGAGAACCGCATCGAACTTCTTCATGTTAACGACACATACTCATTGCGCGCAGCTGCAAAGGCAGCGAAAGCTCTTGAGATTCCTCTTGTTCTCTCATATCATAATAACTTGAACATACCATACTCATCATATGGATATCCGTATCCTATCAGTTCTTGGATGGACTCGAGAGAGAAGGGATTACTGAAGGTAGCGAGCAGATGCTCGGTTGTAATCGCTGATAGCGACTACATCGCCCGGCGACTGGTGCGGGCGGGCCTATCTCCCACTTGCGTCAAACGGATATACATTGGTGGTTCTATCTGCGAATGGGGCTCCCCTCCAATTCATCATGACGACCCTAACATTCGTGTGCTTTCAGTGGGAGTAATGCAAATTCACAAAGGATTCCAAGACCTAATTCTAGCCATAAAAAAGCTCTCTACGGAGGGCTGGCCCTTGGATGTCACCATGGTAGGCGACGGACCGTATTGCAGCAAACTGCTGGAACTGGCCGAGCGATTAGGCCTCACGGACCGAGTCAAGTTTGTCGGTCGAGTGTCTCCTCAGAAGCTCATAGGTCTCTACGATTGGTGTGATGTTGTGGTCGTCCCTACGATCACACCAGAACCGTTTGGCAGAGTCGCTGTGGAGGCCATGAGCAGAGGCAGGCCAGTCATCGGAACCGCTACGGGGGGATTGACTGAGATAATAGACAATGAACAAACGGGCTACCTCATACCGCCCGCTACACCATCGGCCATCGCCGAGAAGCTACTCCTCCTCAAAAATCAACGAGAGTTAGTGGTAAAAATGGGAACCCGAGCGCTTGAGAAATGCAAGATGGTTTTTGACCAGTCGGTAATCACAAACCAAGTGTTCGACGTTTACCGCAACCTAGTCTCAGGCTAAAAACAGGTGTGGCACCTAACAATCTTGCCGCGAAGACAATTGACCGCAGAGGACGAGGTGTGAATACGAGAATTCTTCATGTTCTGCCCCGTTTCTTTGGCAATATTGATACACTTTACAACTTGGAGAGGATTGGGGGCGCGGAGCGATATGCAGTTAATCTTTGTCGAGCTCAGCGAAAGCTTGGCCATGAAAGCGCCCTGATGGTCTTTGCTGAGAGAGAAGGTGGCCTCGAAGTCGAGGGC
>Ga0209152_10000290_pt1 | contig 24854 bp, 20 predicted proteins | sample GraSoiAngelo_107_FD_185873 | JGI IMG/M metagenome (GOLD analysis project Ga0209152, IMG submission 185873) | Grasslands soil microbial communities from the Angelo Coastal Reserve, California, USA - 14_0903_09_30cm (SPAdes) (version 2) | ecosystem: Environmental > Terrestrial > Soil > Grasslands...
TCGCCGCCAGATTGCTGCACCCTCTCTGCTCCGACGGCGTATCTGACCCCTGAACTGTTACCATTGGAGCGGAATGGGAGCCAGAATCGCGACGAACTCGTGGCCGCTCCCTTTCCCAAGTGCTGGTTGAGAGTACGCAGCGTGGGGAATGTGCTTTCGTTCGTGGACACACAATTTTCCGAAGGAAACGTTGGTGAGCGACTGCGCGCGCTGGTCGGCAATGTCAGAACCGTTGATGCCCAACCGATGGCGCTGCGCTCCATTTTTACAACTCTGGCGCGCGCGGCGAGAGAAGGAGCACTTCCATGAAGCCAACTACGAACATGACTTGGCACATTTGCAAAAAAGATATGAAATTACTATGGCCGTTTGTTCTGGGCGCAGCCGGAATTCAATTCACGTCCGCGGGCATGCGCTATGCGATGGACCACATTCGTGTGAGTGAAGCGCTGCTAGATATATCCAACCTGCTGCAATTAGGTGCGCTCCTGGTAAGCGCTCTTCTCATTGCTACGGTGGTCCACCAGGACGCAATCCCTGGCGTCCGCCAAGATTGGCTGGTGCGTCCCATAAGCCGACGGGATCTACTGCTGGCCAAGTTGCTCTTTGTCTTGTTGCTGGTGCATGGACCAATTTTGCTCACCGACACCATGGAAGGATTGCTGAACGGATTTCCCGTCGGCCAGAGCCTGACAGCCGCGGCATCGCGCAGCCTCTATTTGCTGTTTGGTCTCAGTTTGCCTGTACTGGCATTCGCGTCACTGACTCGAAACATGGCTGAGTTGGTGATTGGAGCTGTCCTCGGTTCTTTAGGCTTTGTGCTCTTTAAGGTTTTCATTAATCTCATTAACAATTACGGTGAGATAGGGCCAGTAATGGCTACCGGGCTGTCCTGGATTCGGGAATCAACGATGTTTGCTGTGGCTGTCGTGGGGTCAAGCACAGTGCTGGCAATACAGTACTTCCGCAGGAAGACCATACGTGCACGCTGGTTGATGGCAGTCGCAGGTTTTGTCTTTCTTCTGGGACACACGGTGCCCTGGCACTTCGCCTTTGCAGTGGAACAGCGGCTTTCTCCAAATCCGGGCGCTGGCCGCGCCATTACAGCGATATTCGATCCCAGCGGAAGCAAGTTCCGGCTCCCTGAAGGGCTGAACCATAATAGTTGGTTCCGGGCTGGAGGACTTACACGGGACGAAGGTTCCACCATCTATTTGCCGATAAGGGTTGCAGGCCTTGCCGAAAGTACCGTGCTGAACGCCGATAGGGCAGAGGTGCTACTTACCACTAGTGATGGCAAGATGGTGTACCAGGGTCGCGCAGACGACCTTCTCGTTCGCAAAGATAGCAATTTGGAGCCAGTTAGCTTCAACATCGGCCTGCGCCCGATGGGTTGGCGGGAAATTGGCCCCGCAGACATGGCGGTGCCGAAGAATTTTGTACCTGGGAGCGGTGAGGCGTTGGTCTATCAGGGTCTTCCGATTCCACGTCATCTCTATGAAAGAATTAAGGACCAGCCGCTGCGTCTCGAGATAAATTATTCGTTGACCCTGCTCGACAGTAGTAGCTACAGCATCCCAGCCTTGGGTGGAGATATGCTGATACCAAAGTTTGGACATTGCAGGACACAAATGGATGATGACGGTGACGACGTACAACTTCGTTGCATTCAGGCCGGAGGCGAGTCAAACTGCGTCGCGTTTTTCCTGGAACACGCGCCTTCCGGACGCCAGAACCCGATAAGGTTTGGTTGCTGGCCCAATTACTCACCATATTCGGCGCAATATACGCCTGATTCCCTAACGCGTTTCGAAGGGGCCGTCCCGTTTCGAGATCTCTCTGGATTGGCAAAGTATCCGGTGGATGCCGCGAAACTTCCAGAGTCGCGAGTAGTGTTGCGGATATATCAGCCGCAGGAACACTTCACCCGCCGATTGGTCATCCCCGAGATTCACTTAAGCGATTGGGAATCGTTGGAACATGATCGAGCGGTAGCAAGCCGCTGACCCCCGCTGGCACCGAACGGTCGCAAAACGGACTGGAAGCGGCTCTGGCAAGTACATACAAGGTTTTCTGGGCGTATAGTCGGCAACCCTTACCTAATCTGGTTACGTCAGAGTTGCCCACTCGTCCCAGAGCTAGGACTCGCCTCTGACCAAAACGGGTAAAATGACGCTGTTGCTGTCGATTTTAGCCTCTGCTGTTCGTCATAAATTAGAGGAGATGAAACCAATGAGCGGCGGCTACGCAGACGTGAACGGCATCAAGCTCTATCACGAGATCTACGGCCAGGGCGAACCCCTGGTACTGATCCATGGCGGGCTGACGACGATCGGCGAGATGCCAGGATGGGTGCAGCCACTGGCGAAGACGCGCCGGGTAATCGCGGTGGAGACGCTCTCCGGGTTGCCCGTTATTCGCTAACAATTCAGGATTCGGAACTGCTCACGAGGCCTCGCTAGATTCGTGCTAAGCTTCCGCCGTGAAGAGCCTTGCCGCGAAACCACGCTCACCCGCCCTGGCAGCATTCGTAAAGTCATTCCATTACCACGAGACGAACTTTCCATTCGCACTGGAACGAATCATGCCAAACGGCCAGGCTCACCTGATGGTGAACCTTGCTGAAGATGAGTTCAGGATTTACGACGCAGCGCGCCCGGAACGAATGGACAGGCACTCGGGCGCTGTGCTGGCCGGGCCTCATGCGCGGCCTACAGTTATCGATACACGAGAGCAGCGCTGGCTCGCCGCGGTGGAGTTTCGAAGCGGCGGAGCCGGACGTTTTTTCTCCATGCCCATGACTGAGGTTTGCAACCGGATCGTACAACTGGAAAACCTATGGGGCCGCGACGGAGAGTCGTTGCGCGACAGACTGCTGGATGCGCCCACACTGGAGGCGAAGTTCCGCGTTTTCGAAGAAGTGCTCCTCGAGCACCTCGCGGCGGAGTTCGATCCGGCTATTCGGTACGCGATCGCCGCATTGAAAGCCGGGGCGCCGGTATCGCAGGTCGCGTCGCGCCTGGGTCTTTTGCCCAGGACACTCGCGCGCCGGTTTTCCAACCAGGTGGGGATTACTCCAAAACGGTTTGCCCGTGTGCATCGCCTGCAGCGAGTCTTGCGCGCGGTGCGCCGTTCCTCTGAGCCTGACTGGTGCGCGCTGGCAGCGGAACACGGCTATACCGATCAGGCGCATCTGATCCATGATTTTCGTGATTTGGCGGGCATCACACCGTTGGGTTACAAGCCCCAATCGCCGCAGCGGAATAACCATGTGGTGATGGGAGCCGTGTGACGTTTTTTTACAATACAAGCGGATGCTGGTTTCACTATCGTAGGTGGCTGAAGCACGCTCTTGCTGGTTGCGTGATCTTCCCAAGAGGGACACAATCAAGTGATTTCAAATCGTTCCGTGCCGACTGATGCGGTGCTTCCTCATGTAACGTATCGGGATCTGGAAGAAGCCATCGCTTGGCTGAGCAACGCGTTCAGTTTTGTTGAGCATTACCGTTACGGTAGTCCGGTCAGCGGGGCTCAGATGAGAGCCGGCAACGCCTGGATCATGCTGAGACAAGGTCGGCGTGAAGATGCAACCCCGAAAGAACTTGGTTTTGGGACGCAGAGCCTAACCGTATTCATCGAAGACATCGAGGCGCACTTGCAACGGACCAAATCTGCCGGAGCCGTCATCGTGGAAGATCTGCACGAGAGTGAGTACGGTGAACTGCAGTATGGAGTCGAGGACCTCGACGGTCATCATTGGCTTTTCTCACGTCATGCGAGGGACATGAGCCCCGAGCAGTGGGGCGCTTCGGTTTCGCACTCGGTAGTCTTGACACCTCAAATTTCTCCGATGCTGGCTGTCAGCGACGCAAACGCTGCGATCGAGTTCTATAAGGCTGCATTCTCCGCGACGCTTCTGTGGCACCTGGATGGGGCAGTCGCTGGACTCTCGATTGACGGCGCCCAATTCTTCCTCGCCCGGGAGTCGCCACCTCACGGCACGCGCGGCCCGGCCTCGGTGGGTTTCTCGACCGTGAGGATTGAGCTATTCGTGGAGGACCCCGTTGCGGTCCAGATGCGAGCATTGGGCGCCGGAGCTACCGAGCACAGTCCAATAGAGGAACACACGCACGCCACGACCGGGCCGCGTCCGGTCACTCGGATGCTGCAAGGCGCTGTGTTGGACCCGTTCGGACACATATGGCTCATCGGAAAAATTCTCGAATGACCTAGGGACCGTCGCTTTGTAGCACAGACGGATCGAAACAGAGGTGCTGCTTATTTCACGTCTATGAACAAACGTCCCCTCTCTGTAACAATCCTTGCCTGCATTTATATCGGTGTCGGGGCTGTCGGTTTTGTTTACCACCTCCGCGAGATCTTGGCGAGGCATGCGTTTCACAATGGCGATTTTTTGGTCGAACTCACTGAATTTGTTGCAATTGTCTGTGGGGCATTTCTGCTGCGAGGCCACAACTGGGCGCGTTGGCTTGCGTTGGCTTGGGTCGCGTTCCACGTGGGGATCAGCTTTTTCGATTCGCTGCAGAAAGTGGTGGTTCATGGTTTGATTCTCTTGCTGATCGCCTATTTTCTCTTCCGTCCTGAAGCAAGAACCTATTTTCGCCACAGAGAAACGACCGGCGCCTAGACAGCACGCCTCAGCTACTCCGCGCGACGAAATGACTTGCTTGGGGCTGTTTTGGGGGCGACAGGAGATCGAAGAATCAAAACTTGGACTGCCCCTGACTGGCACCCTTTGATACTGCGAGGAAGCTGCTAAGGGTTAGGCATAGGAGCTTCCTTCCAATCGTAAAATTCTGGTTACCGTCAGGCGGAAGCGCAATGCGACTACACAGGCAGGTCTCGGGGCCGTCCGGGACCGAATTCTTTTTCTTTCATATGAGCCCAAAACCGATCTACATTTTGGACATGGAAGATTATCCGCCCCCAAACGGAGGCGACATGGCCCCTTCTCTAGGCTCGGAATCGTATCTTTCGCGCCGAGCGGCTGAAGGGAAGAAAAGTGAGCGTTTTCACGGCCGTAGAGAACCTTCTCAAGGCGGTGGTCAGCGGCCGATCCAACTCCTCTTTCATCCAGTACCTCAAGGAGCCCTATGCAATCGTTGCGACTGAACCCCATCCTCAACACGGACTCCTACAAGCTCACCCACTGGTGGCAATATCCTCCCGACACGCGCCACATCTACTCCTACCTCGAATCCCGCGGGGGCATGTTCGAAGAAACCATGCTCGCCATGCTGCAGTACATCATCAAATCCAATTTCGCCGGCCAGGTCTTCACCCTCGACGACGTCGAAGAAGCCCGCCGCGTTGCCCACGCTCATTTCTCAGGTCACCCGAGAACTTTCAACTACGAAGGTTTTAGATCTCTCTATGCGAAGCACGGTGGCCGGCTGCCCCTCCGCATCCGCGCCGTCAAAGAAGGCACCGTCGTCAAAACTCACAACGCGCTCATCACCATCGAAAACACCGACCCGGAGTTCTACTGGCTCACCAACTGGGCCGAAACGCTTCTGGTCCAGGTTTGGTATCCCATCACGGTCGCCACGGTTTCCCGCGCGATCAAGCAGGTTATCGGCAAAGCCCTAGCCCGCACTGGCGATCCGTCGCTTCTTCCTTTCAAGCTCCACGACTTCGGCTTTCGCGGGGTCTCTTCCAAGGAATCGGCCGCCATCGGCGGCGCCGCGCATCTCATCAATTTTCTCGGCACGGACACGCTTGCTGCCATTCAGCTTCTCAATCAGTTTTATTCCGCTGATCTCACCGCGCGGAATCCACTCGACTGCGCGGCCTACAGCATTCCGGCCTCCGAGCACTCCACCATTACAGCCTGGGGCGAAGCCAACGAGCTCGATGCCTACGCCAACATCCTCGAAAACTGCCCTGAAGGCGTTGTCGCCTGCGTCAGCGACTCTTATGACGTTTTCAACGCGGTTCGCAACCTCTGGGGCGGCGCGCTGCGCGACAAGGTTCTTCAGCGCAAGGGCACCCTTATCATCCGCCCAGATTCCGGTGACGCCGTCATTGTCCTCGAGGAACTCTTCAAAATTGTCAGTGACAAATTCGGCTATGAAGTGAACCGCAAAGGCTGGAAGACGACCGTGCCTTGCGTTCGTTTCATCCAGGGCGACGGCGTCAATTTCTACACCATTCAGAACATCACTGCGCAGCTCACGCGCAAAGGCTGGTCACAGGACATTTGGAGCTACGGCATGGGCGGCGCGCTTCTGCAACAGGTGAATCGCGACACGCTGAAATTCGCGTTGAAGTGTTCTGCGATCGACCGCAGCGGCAAATGGCACAACGTCTACAAGAATCCGGTAACAGATCCAAGCAAAGCCAGCAAAGGCGGCCGCTTCAACCTCATCCTCAAAGGCAAGGAATTCGTTACCGTCGAAGTCGTCGACGGCGAGCCCATCTCTCCCAGCAACGCTCTCGACACCGTTCTCGAGGACGGCAAACTCCTCCGCGACCAAACTCTCGCCGAAATCCGCGCCATTGCCTCATCCCAAGACATCTACAACGACCACGCATGATCTGTTTTCTGAAAATGTAGCGCGTCGGGGCGGGCATTGGCCCGCCCGCTTACCTTTACCCACGCAACTTGAATCGCTGAATTTTTCCCTGACCGTCTTCGGCAGTTCGCTACAAGAGCGCCCTTCGCGGCAGCAAACTCCAAATGGAGCTGCCAATTCCCCACAAAGGGACTAGATCGGCCATGATTGTCGCCATCCTTGGGTTCATGCCTGCGCTTGATCGACGTCTGAGCATCGCGGTCAAGTCCGGCACGGCGGCAAAGGTCGTTCCAAATCCCGCCAAAAAGCCAAAGATCTCTGACCGGCGAAGACTGGGGATGAGTAGGCTCCGCGTGTCGCGTGGAACCAGGTCCTGACAGGCACAGAGCGTGATCAGGCCCGGGACGAGAACTGCGAGCATCAATTTGTTGAATCGGCCCATCTGATCTCCCTCCCTGCGCCGTGCATGGTCTGAATGACCACGACATTCCCTACTTTTCCCCCTACTCCCACGCCAGGCGTCCCGCATGGAGGCCGGTCCCTGAGGCCCATGACTTCCCTCCTCAGTCCGCAGCGCTGCGGGCGGCCTGAGTGTGAGTGAACGCTTCCCGCTTGCCCACTTCGAGGAGCCGCTTGGCATCCATTAAGCCGTAAATCTGAATGAGCTTGGCCACGAGTCCGGTCCAGCCAGTCTGGTGGCTTGCGCCCAGTCCGGCGCCGTTGTCGCCGTGGAAGTACTCGTAGAACAGGATGTGGTCGCGCCAGTGGGGATCGCTCTGGAATTTCTCCGCGCCACCATAGACGGGACGCCGGCCATGCTCGTCGCGGGTGAAGATCCGGGTGAGCCGGTCGGAGATCTCTTTGCTCACCTCGAACAGGTTCATCATCTTCCCGGAACCTGTGGGGCATTCGATTTTGAAGTTGTCGCCGTAATAGAGATAGAAGTTCCCGAGCGCCCGGATGATGAGCAGGTTGACCGGCATCCAGATCGGTCCCCGCCAGTTGGAGTTGCCGCCGAACATGCCGGTGTTCGACTCGGCCGGCAGGTAGTCCACGCGGTACTCCTGGCCGCCTACGTTCAAGACGAACGGATGCTGCTGGTGGAACTTGGAGAGCGAGCGGATTCCATAGGGGCTCAGGAACTCGTTCTCGTCGAGCATCTTGGTGAGGATCCGGCGCAGCCGTTCCGGGTTGAGCAGGGCCGCGATCCCGCGCTCGGCTACACCAAAATGTCCCGGGCCCGTGGGGTGGATGGTCTCCTTGAGTTCGGGTATCCGCCGCAGGCGTTCATACATTCGAGCCATCGTCCGCGGGATACGCTCCCGCATCGACTTTTCGAGAATCGTCGTCGCGCACAGGGGCAGGAGGCCCACCATTGAACGCACCTTCAGCCTCTGGGCGCTGCCGTCGGGGAGCCGCAACAGGTCGTAGTAGAAGCCGTCCTCCTCGTCCCACATTCCTTCCTGACCGGGCCGGTTCATGGCCGCGCCGATGTAGAAGAAGTGCTCGGCGAACTTCATGATCATGGGTTCGTAGCTGGGGTCGTGGGCGGTGAGCTCGAACGCGAGTTCCATCATGTTCTGACTGAACAGGGCCATCCAGGCCGTGCCGTCCGCCTGCTCCAGGTGGCCGCCGGTAGGAAGCGGGGCGCTGCGGTCGAAGACGCCGATGTTGTCGAGACCGAGGAAGCCTCCTTCGAACACGTTCTTGCCGAAGCGGTCCTTGCGGTTCACCCACCAGGTGAAGTTCAGCAGCAGCTTGTTGAACGTGGACTTCAGGAAATCCATGTCTGACTCGCCGCGCAGCGCTTGCTCGATGCGGTGGAGAAAGAGAGTGGCAAAAGCATGGACCGGGGGATTCACATCGCTGAAGTTCCACTCGTAGGCCGGCATCTGCCCGTTGGGGTGCAAATAGGCGGAGCGGAGCATCAGGTCCATCTGCTCCTTGGCGAAGTCAGGGTCCACGATGGAGAGCGGGAGGGTGTGGAAGGCCAAATCCCAGGCCGCGTACCAGGGATACTCCCACTTGTCGGGCATGGAGATGATGTCCTCATTCAGCATGTGGTACCACTCCGAGTTCCGGGCATTTTTGTATCCGGTATGGAGCGGGTTGGAGTGGTGCTCGTCCAGCCAGTTGTCACCGTCAAAGAAGAAGAACTGCTTGCTCCAGAGCATGCCGGCGATGGCCTGGCGCATCACCCTGGCCGCGTCTTCACCCACCGATGGCGGCGTGACCGACTTGTAAAACTCATCGGCTTCACGCAGGCGGTCAGCGAAGAGTTCATCAAATTGCTTACCGAAGGGTTTGTCTTTAATGTCTGGGGAACTCTTGGAGAGGCGCAGGCGAATCACTTTGCTCTGACCGGCGCCTACATTGATCCGGTAGTGCGCCGCGACCTTGGTGCCCTTCTTTCCGGGGTTTACCGCGCCCTGCTTGCCCTGCACCACGCAGTTGTTGATGCCGTCCTTGACGTGGGGGCTCTCGTTCTTTTGCCCGGGGAAAAGCAGTTCGTGGTTTGTTTCGTTTTCGGTGAAGAGCAGCGGCACATCGCCTTCGCAGGAAAAGATGTATTTGCCCAGCAGCGGATGTGTGGCCGTGACCGTGCTCGTGCCTGCAGCCGCCTCGATCTGCTTGAGGATTGGTTTCTCGGCAGCCCTGTTGGATGCGGCAATCCACGCCGACCAGTCATTGCGGAACCAGAGTGTCGGCAACAAATGCAGTTCTGCCGCCCCCGGTCCCCGGTTGGCGGCCGTGATCCGCACCAGGATGTCTTCCGGGCCCTCTTTGGCATACTCCACAAAAACGTCGAAATACCGGTCGCCATTGAATACGCCTGTGTCGAGGAGTTCATACTCCATGTCGCCACGGTTGCGCCGCTTGTTTGTCCCGATCAGATCCGCGTAGGGAAATGCCGCTTGCGGGTACTTGTAGAGGTACTTCATGTAGGAATGAGTCGGCGTGCTGTCGAGGTAGAAGTAGTACTCCTTCACATCCTCTCCGTGGTTGCCCTCGCTGTTGGTCAATCCGAAGAGCCGCTCCTTGAGAATCGGGTCCTTGCCGTTCCACACGGCCAGCGCGAAGCACAGGTGCTGTTTGTCATCGGAAACGCCGGCAATGCCGTCCTCCCCCCAGCGGTAGGCACGTGAGCGGGCCTGATCGTGGGTGAAGTAATCCCAGGCGTCACCGCCTTCGCTATAGTCCTCGCGGACGGTGCCCCACTGTCGCTCGCTGAGGTAGGGTCCCCATTTTTTCCACGCAAATTTTTCCTGTCGCGTATCATTTAACCGCTGCTGTTCCGCTGTAAGCATGATTTTCCTCCCCGCCGCAGGTTTGCCCGTCCAGGTAATTCTTTTGTTGCTGGCGCCTTCGGCCAGGCCCTAGCGCCGAAGGGTCTTTTGTCAATCCTAGCGTGATCCAAAATGCCGCGACTTTTCAGAATTGCACGCTTCAAAGGCAACGCCGCTTCGCCGCAAGCGTGAGGATCGGTGGGTCAGTTATAGCCGTTAGGCCGCGCGGTGTCCCGCATCACAAAGGATGATGACCCCGGCAAGAAAGCGTACGCAACTGTCAAAAGTAGCAGTCAGTTTGTGCCAGGCAAAGGCTACGACTGGAAGCACCAAGAAGGGTCTACGGATCCCAAGTCCTGGTTTTTCACCGTCATTTGTGCCGCGACGTAATCGATTCCGCCAGGGGTGGACGGCTAACCGGACACACTCCCCGTCGCTGGCCAGAAACGGGGTTCTGGGAGATCAGAGCGCGAGCGGCATTCGATTACTCCAGACTTCCCCCGACGGGACTTCTGGCCCGGAATAACTTCCGGCTTGCCGTGATCCGGCCACAATCGCCAAGGCGACATGGTGGACCACCTCTTCGGTTAGCCAACTGTTATGAGGTCGGTGAAACGCGTTTTCCTTGACGCATGTAAACATCCACATTTTCGCTTCAGTCTACTTCTCTCCGGCTACTCCACTGTCAGTGTCAACAGGATGTTGTGGCTCAACGAGCCAGAAGTTCCCGTCAAAGTGAGAGTATAGGTTCCCGGCGCAGTGCCTGCCTTTGGCGTCGGACTGCGCCCACTTCCAGCAGCGCCGGCGCAACCACCACAAATCAGCAATGCAAACATGGCCACACCGGAGACCTGCCACACGTACCGTCGCCTGGGTGCGGCAAACCTGCTAAGAATGGCGCAAGCTACAAGCGCCAGAAGCCACGTCAGCCCGATTCGTAAGCTGCCCCACGGCCAAGGCACGATCGTGCCTGGCGGCACCAACGACGGGGCCGTCGTCGTCACTGTAATATTGAACGGCGCATAGGAGCTGCCTGTAGGAGTCACCGATCCAGGAGCTGTGCAAACAGCCAACATCGGAGCGCCGCTGCACTGAAACGCAATCGTCTGGCTGAATCCGCCCTGCGGAGTGATGGTGATCGCGTAGGTTGATGTCGATCCGGCCGTGGCCGACGCGGCGTTCGGGGACGCTGAAAGGGAGAAGTCCGCCACCGTCTGCGTCAGGACCGGCGAAGTGCTGCCGGCGAAGTTCGCATCGCCGCCGTAGATTGCGGTGATCGAATGCGTTCCCGCCGTCAGCCCCGAAGTGGTGAACGTCGCTGTTCCGCCGCTCAGCGTGCCCGTGCCCAGCGCAGAAGCGCCGTCCTGAAACGTGACCGTCCCGGTGGGTGTGCCCGTGACCGGCGAAGTCACCGAGGCGGTGAAAGTGACCGCCGCTCCACGATTCGATGGACTATTCGACGAGACCACGGAAGTGGAGCTAGCTGCCTTGTTCACCGTCTGCGTCAGGACCGGCGAAGTGCTGCCGGCGAAGTTCGCATCGCCGCCGTAGATTGCGGTGATCGAATGCGTTCCCGCCGTCAGCCCCGAAGTGGTGAACGTCGCCGTTCCGCCGCTCAGCGTGCCCGTGCCCAGCGCAGAAGCGCCGTCCTGAAACGTGACCGTCCCGGTGAGTGTGCCTGTGACCGGCGAAGTCACCGAGGCGGTGAAAGTCACAGCCGTTCCAATAATGGACGGATTATTCGATGAGGTCACGACGGCAGAGGAGCTAGCCGTCTGGTTAATCGTCTGCGTCAGGATCGGCGAAGTGCTGCCGGTGAAGTTCGCATCGCCGCCGTAGATTGCGGTGATCGAATGCGTCCCCGCCGTCAGCGCCGAAGTGGTGAACGTCGCCGTTCCGCCGCTCAGCGTGCCCGTGCCCAGCGCAGAAGCGCCGTCCTGAAACGTGACCGTCCCGGTGGGTGTGCCCGTGACCGGCGAAGTCACCGAGGCGGTGAAAGTGACCGCCGCTCCACGATTCGATGGACTATTCGACGAGACCACGGAAGTGGAGCTAGCTGCCTTGTTCACCGTCTGCGTCAGGACCGGCGAAGTGCTGCCGGCGAAGTTCGCATCGCCGCCGTAGATTGCGGTGATCGAACGCGTTCCTGCCGTCAGCCCCGAAGTGGTGAACGTCGCTGTTCCGCCGCTCAGCGTGCCCGTGCCCAGCGCAGAAGCACCGTCCTGAAACGTGACCGTCCCGGTGGGTGTGCCCGTCGCTGACGACGTCACCGTAGCGGTGAAAGTCACAGCCTGGCCCAAGGCAGAGGGGTTCAGCGAGGAGATTAACGTTGTCGCCGACGGGGAGCCAGGCGGACCGCACGATGTGAACTTTAGGGACGCAATGCGGGTCTTCCAGTTAAACGAACCGTTCGTTGTCAGGTATTCGTTGGTGTACCAGAAGGTGCAGTCATCAACGGGGTCGATGCTCATACTGCTGTAGTCACCCCAGCGACTGCCACCGTTACCGTTGGTCTGCGATCCTGTGCCTTCAATGATGCTGTTCTCGCTCTCCATCGTGCCCGCTGGATCGGAGGGCACGCGGCCCGTATAACGAACAGCCGGGAAATTGCTGCTGCTGGAGGCGCTGTAGCCCACAGCAATGTCACCCGATTGATCCATGGCGATCGAGCCCATCCAGCGGTACTGCGAGTCGGGTGAGAAAGTCCCCTGTTGGAAAACGGTCGGCGTGGCGTTTGGGCTGCGGATCTCATACCACCGCACCCCTACGCTGCTTCCCGCCGTCACCGAGTGGTTGACCACCAGTGATTCATGGTCGCCAAAGTTCCGATACGCCAGCCGGAACATCAGCCGGTCGCCGAGGGAATCGAGCTGTTGCATCGTTCCAGGCTGGGGAATGCATGTGCCGCGGCCACAGGCTTCGCTGAAGGACGCCACCGGGATCGCAGTGGGACCTGTGAAGGTGGAGTTCGAAGGCGTCGTGAAATCCACGTGAAACTTAAAGAGGTTCAGGTTGCTCGGTGCCACCATCTGAAGGTAGAAGTTGGGCTCCCCGGCCGGCGGCGGCGTAGTTCCGTCGAGGTCCGCAGGCAATAGGCTGTCTACGCTCGGATTCTGCTGCATGCAGATGGCGTTCGCTGGTCCACCACTCAGCATCGTAGCGCGGTCAAAGGCGCAAGGGTTTGCGCCGAGGAAAGTGTTTGCGCCTGAAAACGTGTTGGCCGTCCAGTAGTAAGCATTGGGCCAGACTGCCAGCTTGGGATAATCGGGAGTGTTGCTGCCAAAGGAGAACTCATATCGATAATAGCTCTGGGTTGCATCCGAGGTCGTGGAGACGGCCATGCAGTAGGCGGTGAGAGTGACATTCATCTGGCCTACCACCCAGCGCTGGGCGGATTTGTCATAAAGGACGACGGGGTCGCTCCCGTCGCCATTGGCGCAGTCGCCGTTGAAGCCGCTCCAGATGTTGTGGATAGGCGTCGGGCCCAAAAGCAAGGCACCGGACATCTTGTCGTAGACCGCATATTCTACGTTCACGATCTGTACGAACTGCGTGGCTCCGACCGAGCCGTTCGTGTCAGGTGGTGTCACTCCGTCCGCGCCTATGCCGTCAAAGTCCAGTCCAGGTGTAGCGCTGACCAGAGGCAGGGAAAGCTGTTGAAGAGCCTGGTCCTGGGTGACCGAGGTGGGGGGAGCCGGGGCAGGTCGCGCCGGCCGGCGAAGCGGGATGTTGCGCTGGCCGGTGGGGGCCTCGGGAGGTGCGGAAGCGACCAGGTCCACCAATGGCGGAGAAATGTCATAGCTGACGGGGGGTATGACGGTGGGTTTAGAACTGCCTTGCTGGGCCGGCGCCGGAACCGCGGACACCAAGGCGGCGAAGAACAAGAAAGGAACGCTTACCGGCTTCCACTTCATCTGAACCTCTGCTTGAGAAACTTCCGAAGTCGCCCAGCGTACTTCGGACAATGACCCCTAGCTACTGTCCTTTTGGGCCGTGCCTGTACTGTCCTGTGGGCAAGGCTGAGTATCGCCAGAAACGGGGTTCGAGCAGATCACCGGTCATGTCCCCGATCCGGACTTCTGACTCGTTTTAGCTCAATTCACGCTAAGCAGGCAACCAATATTATGCAATCGTACTGTGGGCTGGTCGGCGTTTCCTTCCAGGCACTCCCCCTGCGTTGGAGCGGTGTCTCAAAGCTTCGCGCTATTGTGAACCGACTGCACCACTTGGCGAATCGCATCTATGACAACGTCAGGCCTGTCAATGATGACGAAATGGCCACTCTTTTCCGCAATTATCTCCTTGCTGTTTCGAGAAAGAGACAAAAGGTCAGTCTGGAATTTGATGTATTCAGGACTACGCATCATGTCTGTGCTGACATCCACGAGTGGCTTATCGCCCAGTGTTTGAGTGTGCTCTTTGGCGATTGCCTCGGCCTGCGGAGCGCACTCCATCGAAACTTCGTGGTTAGATTGAAGAGCCATTTGATCTCGAGTCTGCGCGATAGCCCAAAGATGAAGCTCACGGTCGCGCTGGGGTAACTTATTGAAGTTGGGGTCGTCCTCAAGTCCAATTGCTCGTCCGCCTCCAGAATTCAAAAGCATTGGAGCCGTCGGAGTTACCGGAGGCGGCGGAATTTTCGCATCGCCCGGACGTGTGGGACGCAGTATCAACGAAAAGGCGTGGTCAACAAAAACCATGCCCGTCACTTCGTCGGGGTATCGCCCAGCGTAGACGCGCGCTACCAGTCCACCGAGCGAATGCCCAACGAGTACATAAGGCCCCTTGATTCCAGCGTTTTTCAATGCGGCGTGTATCTCGCTGACCCTAAGCGAGCACGAATCTTTCGGGCCGGAATCGCTCCATCCGATTCCGGAATGGTCATAAGTGCAAACCTGAGTAAATTCTGCGACTTCAGGTTGAACGAGCCCCCAATCGAACGAGTACCCTGCGCCCACGATCACGACGGCGGGGCTCCCTGCACCTATGCAATAGAGATGAACTCGATAGCCACCTACGTCGATCAATTTGCCAAGAGGTGCGGGCGAGTTCTGAGCCGCAGCCGCCGTTTGCCCCAGTGTCGCGATTGGAAGTAAGCAAAATATGGCCAGGACAAACGTGAGGAGCCTGCAGTAACTCATGGCAAATCCTCCTTGTAGTAATCCAAGAGGGCTAGGGCCGGAGGCTGTTTATCCATACCCCGAGGTTTGGGGCGGGCGGTGTTCTCCCTGGAGCCATGAAGGGAGCCCTTGGCGGAATCGGCATCAGACCACGGAAGTTTTGGGGCGCCATTGCGGTACGAAAATCTCGACAACAAGGCGGCAATCCCTCGAACATCGGCATGTTGCTGCTGAATTCTTGTGGGACGTCTTGAATCATCTCTGAATCCATATTCGGCGCCTGAAATATGACAATGTGACCACACCGGGTGGCTTCAAGCTGCGGCAAAATCCCCTTCTTAAACGACCAGAGCTGATCCACGCTTGACCTATTTTGTTGGGCGAGAAGGTTCCACGATTGCGGGGGATTCGTGGGCCCGTTTGTGGAATCGGTTCGGAGCGGGACGCTTCTGATTTCGGCGCCTTTCGGGAGTTCAACAAGTCGGGCGGGGCCGGCCGCCTTCTGAGGGGACGTCTGCGGCATTGACGGACTAGAAGCATTGGATTGGGCTGTTGCCGGATGTGGAGAGCAAATTGAAATGAGTAAGACTGAAATAGCAGAAACCGTGCCAGTTCGCATAGAGGGTCTCCCCGTCGGAGTTTAGCACCAACCAAGGTTTCAGGCGCACGAAGTTAGCTTCTGGGATGGAGGGCTTTTTCGGCTTGCCTGAGTCCGCATTCAACTGGACGAGTCGCGTTACAAGAGATCCAGTGGCGTCATAGGCCGGAAACGGGGTTCGGGGAAACCAGTGGCGATGTCCTCGAACGGGACTTCTCGCCCGGAATAACATCCTGTTTGCCCGTAACACGACCAGGAATCCGGCCCCCTCCTCGTGCGTGAGTGCTATATCCTGTTATCGACAGTTACGCAGGACGATATTGCGGTTGGGGCACTCGGGGTGGAACAATCCGAAAAACAAGGAGAGTTCATGGGCCGCGTGAGAGTGACTTTCTGGCCGGTGGTTGGGATCGTTGGCTTCATTGTGTTTGTGCTGTGTGGGCTCGGTTTAGCGGTGGTCGCAGTCATATTCGTGGGCGGCGCGCCTCATGCGTTTCCGCCCAGCCCGGGGATCGCGGCCATTCTTTTCTTACTTGCCCTCCTTTTTGTCGCGTTGGGCGGCGTCCTTCTGCGACGTTCGATTCGTGCTCTCTCTGCCATGCGGCAAAGCGGAAGCCAGCAGCAAGTGCGAACGTCGCTATACGTCGTTGCCGGCGCCGCACTTCTGGTTGTGGTCGGGGCCATTGTCTTTCCTTGGGTGTACAAGCCTTGGAGGCCCGCCAAGGGCTCCGTGCAACATGCGGACTACATGGTGGAGCCGACGTTGCGGAGCGCCTGTGCTCCGGACGCACATCGCATCTTCTACAGGGATCGCCTGGTGACGAAGGTTGCACGCGAAACCACCTTCAGCCCACGTAATCCAGCGCGGCTCCTATACACCGTGGCATGCGCAAACGACGGAAGCGAATCCGGGGTGTTCTACTTCGACGGCGCCCGCGGGGCGCCTGTGCAGGTGAACCCGCTCGGGATGGACGAGCCGGGGGATTGGTTTGATTCGTTCTGGTCGCCGGACGACAAATTTGTTGTCGTCCCCGCCTACGGACATGCAACGCTGGTTAATCTTCAGACCGGACAGAGGTCCGATTTTCTTTCGGACATGTTCTCGACGAAAGATGACCTTTTTTCGGGCGTCCAATTTCGCGGCTGGTCACCAGATGGAAAGAAACTGGCTGTCGTCATCTCTTCGACGTCCATGCGCGAGGATCGCTCGCTGTTCCGCGAGTCGGACTTGGTATCGATAGATCCAACCACGCTAAAGGACAGCTATGTCGCCACAATGCGCAAAAGCGACAGCTGGAACGCCGGTGAATTTACTTGGATCGCCAAGGATGGAACGTACGATCTCGCCGTTGATTCCAGTCTGCAAAATGGTCCCACGGTTTACCGCAAGGCTCGCTGAGTGGACGCCTAACATGTGTTCCAGGAGCTCTAGGCCGCACCCGGCTCCAGCTGCCTGAGGCAGCATTGCGAACGACTTCGCCACCGAAGCACTCACAACCCCAGAATCGGTTACTTCACTGGGCGGTTGGTCCGCAACTCTTCCCTTGGGATTTCTTCCTGCCCGTCATCCGGGAGCAATCGGCGACATGAGCCAATGGAGGATCCAGACATGGACAAAGACTCTCACAAGAGCGTAGTCTACGAGAGTCTCCTCTAGCACCTTTCCGCTGCCTACTGGGCAACGGTTCCCTGCAAAAATCAGACGGCGTTTTCGCTGCGCAAGGAGCTGTTATGGCGAAAAAGTATTCGTCCGTCCGCCCCAAGATCACGTCGCCATTAGCAGAAATCCAGTGCAGCCTCGAATCCGCATATTTACAGGATGACTCAAACTAAAAATTCAAAACTACTCAGAAAGAGGACACCATGACCGAAAGCACTGCTGCACAACGAGCCAGCAAACAAGCAGACAAGGATGCGATTCGCCCGTTTCAGGCGAATTTTCCGGAAACGGAGCTTGCTGAATTGCGGAGGCGCATCAACGCAACCAAGTGGCCGGAACGGGAAACAGTCACGGATGCGACGCAAGGCGTGCAGCTCGCGACTATGAAGAACCTCGCGCGCTATTGGGGGACAGATTACGATTGGCGCAAGTGCGAGGCGAAACTGAACGCCCTGCCGCAATTCATCACCGAGATCGATGGGCTGGACATTCATTTCATTCACATTCGTTCGAAACATGAAAATGCGTTGCCGCTCATCGTCACGCACGGGTGGCCCGGCTCGATCATTGAGCAGCTGAAGATTGTCGATCCGCTGACCAATCCTACCGCACACGGCGGAAATGCATCCGATGCGTTCCACGTGGTAATCCCGTCAATGCCGGGCTACGGATACTCAGGAAAACCGACCACGCCCGGGTGGGATGTACCCCACATCGCGCGTGCCTGGGTCGTGCTGATGAAGCGCCTCGGGTACACGAAATTCGTGGCGCAAGGCGGCGATTGGGGCGCAGTCATCACCGAACTAATGGGTGTACAGGCGGCTCCGGAATTGCTCGGCATTCACACCAATATGCCTGGCGCGGTTCCGGCCGAGGTTGACAAGGCGGCATTCACCGGTGCGCCAATGCCCGACGGTCTCTCACCCGAAGAGAAAGTTGCTTTCGAGCGGCTGACATTCGTCTACAGCAAAGGCATCGCCTACGGCTACCAGATGGGATTGCGCCCGCAGACGTTGTACGGAATTGCTGACTCGCCCGTCGGCCTGGCCGCCTATTTTCTGGACCACGATGCGTGGAGCTACTCGCTGATCTCACGCGTCTTTTCCGGAGAAGCTGCCGGCCTCACCCGGGACGATGTCCTCGACAACATCACGATCACCTGGTTGACGAACACGGCGATTTCCGGAGCCCGCCTCTACTGGGAAAACAAACTCCCGTTTTTCAGTGTCAAAGGCGTTTCCATCCCGGTTGCCGTAAGCGCCTTTCCGGACGAGATCGATCTCTGCCCGCGCAGTTGGGCGGAGCGGGCGTATCCCAAACTGATCCATTACAACAAGCTCGACAAAGGTGGACACTTTGCTGCGTGGGAACAACCGCAACTCCTTTCAGAAGAGGTGCGCGCGGGCTTCAGATCGCTGCGGTAGTTAGAGCGGAGTGGCGGCGCGTACGACGTGCGCGCCGCCTGCCCATAGAGCACACGGCAACGACTGAAAACTCAAGGAAAGCACGTCAAAGTGAAAGTCGCAACAATTTGCCAGGTCCTGATAAACGCTAGCAGTGACCGACAATCGCTGGCGAGAAGCTAGCTGTCGGCACTTGCGGCAAAAGAAGGGTCCCGGAGAAAAAACTGCGCTTCGGAGGATCAAGAATTCGGGTGCTGTGCCCGATCCAGGAACCAAAATGGAAATCCTGGTTAGAAAAGGGATCAGCCATGAAGCGCAAAAGCGACCTCACGATTGCGACAGCCACGGCAGTGCCCGCCGTCCTCGGCGCCGCAGCCGTTTACCCGCAGGACAAGTACTCGCTGAAATCGCCGAGCGGAATCGCGTTCTCCGACTTCAGGGGATACGAGGACTGGGCGGTGGTCTCTTCCGCCCGGACCGACGAAGTGCTCAAGGTGATCGTCGCCAATCCGACGATGATCAAGGCGTATAAGGCCGGCGTTCCGGGCAGCGGCCAGCCTTTCCCGGATGGCTCCATGATCGTGAAGCTCCAGTGGAAGCCGAAGAAGAGCACCGAGGCACCCTTCGTCGTGGATGTGCCAGACGTCTTTACCCAGGCTTTCGTCATAGAAAAGGACAGCAAGAGATTTAGAAAAGCGGCGGGTGGGGATACGCGGTGTTCAACTACGAAGCCGCATCGGACAAGTTCACGGCCGATCCCAAAAGCCCCTCAGACTGCGGACACGCGTGCCACACGGCCGTGAAAGCGAAGGACTACATCTTCCACCCGTACCAGAAGCGTTGAACCGCGCCTGCCCCGACATCAAGTACGCCGCGGACACCTACCGACCCTTCACCGGTGCCTTACCATGGTCTGAGCAAACTCAGCTACCCTTTCCACGACCGCACCATCACCGTCACTCAGTGCATCTGGATTCGTGAAGGCTCACGCTCTCTGGCTAAAACGCAACTCGGAAGTTGGCAAGAAACGGGATTCGGGTCCTTGTGGACGACCATACTGATCGCGGCGCGGGAGGCCGCCAGTATGGGACATCGGAAAAAGGCAAGCAAACGCTCGAGGGCTAAAGCAATACTTCGGCTGCCCGACTTGGAACAGTCGAAGAACGCAGTTCTGAACTCGCTCGCAGCCGCAAGTTCGCAAGAATCGTATGGGCATGCCATCGATGAATTCATCGGTTGGTATTGTTCCGAGCCCCGCCTGGCGTTTAACCGAAGTGTGGTCCTTCGTTATCGATTCTTTCTCGAACAAAAGAATCTAGCACCTTCCACAATCAATGTGCGCTTAGCGGCTGTCAGACGGCTCGCACATGAGGCAGCTGATACTGGACTCCTGAGTCCCGAGTTGGCAGCCGGCATCGGCCGAGTTAAGGGCGCAAAACGCCTGGGCGTTCGGATCGGAAACTGGCTGACCGTCGAACAGTCCAAAACCCTGCTCGCGGAGCCGCAAGGGGACAGCTTGCAAGGCAAGCGTGATCGAGCGATTCTGGCGCTGCTGATTGGATGCGGCCTGCGACGCGCCGAACTGGTTGGACTCGGACTGGGAGATTTTCAAGTCCGTGAGGAGCACTGGGTGATCGCCGACCTGATTGGCAAGGGAAAGCACATTCGCACGGTGCCAGTTCCGGCGTGGGCAAAGCGCATTGTTGATGAGTGGACCGATGCAGCTAGCATCCGAACAGGGGTGCTCTTCCGGCGAGTAGGCAGACTGGGGAAGATATGGGGCGCAAGCCTCACACCGAAAGCCATCTGGCATATCGTCAAAGCGGCTGCGAAACGTGGCGACATCAAGAATCTCGCTCCGCATGACCTACGTCGCACGTGCGCACGACTCTGTCACTTGGCCGGGGGCGAACTTGAACAGATTCAGTTCTTGCTTGGCCATTCGTCCGTTCAGACAACCGAGCATTATCTAGGATGCAAACAGAAACTGCGACACGCGGTGAATGACAACCTGGGCCTGGAAGACGTTTGACCGAGTGTGGACGGCCTCGAACCGAACTTCTGGGGAGCGTGGCAAATTTATTTGTCATTCATCGGGGAGCGAAATCGTCGATCAAAATTGTTCGAGTCTGGCGACGCCGAATACCGCATGGAATCGCTCGCAGTAGATGACGGTTAACGCAATCCTAACCCTACGCGGGCTACGTCCGGAAGCCGCCCAAGGTGTTGCTCGGCATTCTGATGTTTTGTCTTGTTCTTGGCCGTGCTGTTCGGCGGTCAGTAGGAATAGGAAGAGCTCCCAATGTTGATACTAATTATTGCTCGCCATTGCTTTAGCGGAGCGACCGTCTTCCGAGAAAAACCCTTGAATTGCGATGAACTGTTGGAGCCAGCTTCCTGTTCTATTCAGTTCGACATGCTTGGAAGTCTACAAGGCCGCTAGGCGGTCGACGGTAAGTTGGTTCGGAAGATTCGCGAGGGAGCGGAGGAACGGACGCGGATTGTTGAGAACGCGGGAGGCGACTAGTCCCCCTTCGATGGTGACCACGGCTTCCTGAGCTCGTTTGCGCGCAATGGCAGGACTAAGGCCCGCATCGCGGCTCAATCGCGCGAAGGCGTCGATCCAAAACTCCATGGAGCGCCGTGCGTGCGCACGCGTGGAAGGGCTGTCCGCGAGTGTCAGCGTGTCGAGCAGGCACCACCGCCGGCCGGAATCATAGAACTCGCGAAGGCGCCGGCCGATTTTTCCCGCACGATCTCGCGGCCGTCCCTCTTCTGAAGCCGGCTTAAGGACGTATTCCGCAAAATGCCGATCGACCGTCGAGAGGATGGCGTCGACCATCTCCGCTTTGCCGCCCGGGAACCGATGGTAGAGACTGGCCTTCACAAGACCAGTGGCTTTCATGAGGTCTGAATAAGAAGCGCCGTCATAGCCTTTGCGGCGAAAGACATCGGACAAACCCTGGAACAATCTTTCGTCTGATATCTTAGCTGGGCGCATGAAACAACCCTCCTGCCCTTAGATGACCTGCATTTCGTTCAGGTTAGACCGTACGGTCTAATTCTCCTCTGCCTTCGACTAGGCCGCAACTTGTTCCGTATCCTTTTGCCAGTAGCCGCATCAGATTGTCTATATAGACCGGTCGGTCTATTACACAAATAAGGAGGACCCTATGAAGGCGGCGGTTGTGATCTTGTCAGACCCCAAGAATGGACTCGAAGAGTCGGCTGGTCGCGCGTTCAATGCCCTGTCGGCGGCGTACGACTTCAAGCGGCAGGGAGAAGACGTAACCATCCTGTTCCAGGGCGCGGGAACTCGTTGGATCGACGAACTGACCAAGGCGGACCATCCGTTCCACGCGCTGTTCGAGACCGTGAAGGACAAAGTGGCCGGAGTGTCTTGCGCCTGCGCAAGCGTGTTCGGCGCCACGGAAACGGCAACGCGCGCGGGCTACGAACTGGTGAAAGACAACCCGGTACCGGGGACTCCAGGGCTACCGAGTCTCCAGAAGCTGACGCGCGAGGGATACACGGTACTTAGTTTCTGAAGATGTGTATAAATTTACAAACCTGAAACACCAAGAGAATACACGAGGAGATCGAAAAATGATTCGTAGATGGTTACAAACGGCATTGCTTTCGACGGGATTGGCAGTAAGTGCGGGCGTTGCAAGCTCGCAGATGAAGGACGCTGCGGCGCTAGATGTGTCGCGTGTGACCTATCACACGACGCAGGTGGATGGCTTGAAAATTTTTTATCGTGAAGCTGGACCGAAAGATGCACCAACGATTGTCCTGCTGCATGGGTTTCCCAGTTCGTCTCACATGTTTCGCGAATTGATTCCTCGGTTGAGCGACAAATATCACGTTCTGGCTCCGGACTATCCGGGCTACGGGTACAGCGACGCGCCGTCGCGTGACCAATACGCGTACACGTTCGACCAACTCGCGGATACCGTCGATCACTTTCTCGACCAGAAGGGCATCACGAACTATTCGATTTACATTCAGGACTACGGTTCACCCGTGGGATTCCGGCTGGCAACGCGGCATCCCGAACGCGTACAAGCGATCATCACGCAGAACGGCAACGCCTATGACGAGGGCTTGTCTCCATTTTGGGCGGAGTTCTTGTATGCGTACTGGAAGGATCCCAATCCAACAAACGAGGCAAAAGTGCGCCGGTTGCTGACGCTGGACGCAACGAAACTCCAATACCTGCAGGGATTTCGACATCCGGACGATGTCAGCCCGGACTCATACCTGTTTGATCAGGCCAAGCTGGACCGTCCAGGCAACGACAAAATCCAACTCGCTCTTTTTTACGACTACCGCAACAACCCTCCACTCTATCCGGCATGGCACAAGTACTTACGCGACAAGAAGCCGGTCGTGTTGGTGGTGTGGGGCAAGAATGATCCGGTATTCGCTCCGGCAGGTGCGGAGGCCTTTCTTAGGGATGTACCGAATGCTGAACTGCGTTTGCTAGACACGGGACATTTCGCGCTGGAAGAAGATGGCGCAGAAATCGCGCAAATCATCCGGGCGTTTCTGGCAAAGAACATTCGCGTTGAGTGATTCGACGCTGGAGACCAAGGCGGCGCGGCCGAAGTCACAATCCGCGCTGCTGGCTCTGGCGTCGGGGGAAATAACTGCGAGGAACGACAAAATGCATGTGAAGGAAATTTGGCGCTATCCCGTGAAATCAATGGCCGGCGAACGTCTCAGCGGCGTCCAAATCGACAAGCTTGGAGTGGCCGGTGACCGCAAGGTGCTAGTGCGGGGTGGCAACGGCCATGTGGTCACCTCGCGGACGCATCACCAGTTGCTGGGTCTGAAGGGTACGCTCGGTGCTGATGGCCAACCCCAAATCTCCGGTCACGTCTGGGATTCCCCCGAAGCGCTGGCACTCGTGCGAAAGGCAGTTGGTGCGGATGCCGAGCTGTTTTACTGCGACGGGCCGGAGCGTTTCGATGTTTTGCCACTTTTGGTCGCGACGGATGGCGCAATTAGCTATATGGGTCTCGATAGTCGGCGTCTGCGTCCGAACATCATCGTTGGCGGAGTGGAGGGCCTTCAGGAACGTGAATGGCCCGGGCATCGCTTTCGAATCGGCGAAGCCGTCATCCACGCCGCCCAACTGCGGGGCCGCTGCGTGATGACGACATACGATCCCGACACCTTAAAACAGGATATGGGCATCCTGAAGAGCATCGTCCGCAAACTCGGCGGTGTGATGGCCTTGGATTCTGCTGTTGTGTCCGGCGGTCTCATTCGAGAGGGCGATCTGGTGACGTTAAGTGATTGACTGAGCCTCTGTCCACGAACTACATTGAGGCGATAACTCCTGGGTCCAGGATTGGGTGCAACTAAAGAGGAAAGAATGGCCCCGATTTTCCTGCAAGCGACACCTAATAGGGCATTTAGATTTTGGGCCGATTCAGTTGTTAACCGAAGAGTGCTAGTTCGATTTAATTCGGGGAGGCAGCATCATCGAGCACTGGCCGTTGATAACAGACAGCACCTGATGAGCTGCGTCCCCGTCTGGCCGGAACCATGTACCGGGCCCGTAAAAGAATCCATAACGAAGAGCGACTCCTTCCAGATCCTCCGCGCCGAGTGTGCGATTTTCAAGTTGAGTATATGTCCGAACGTTGGCTGAGATCGCGGGCGAGGCGTTGAGTGCCAGCGGATCTGTTTCGTGCGCAAGCCCGGGACCTGGTGCATAGTAGAATCCGGTCGACTGGATGATGTATCTTCGCGCGCCGGCTGCTCGGGCCGCATTCAAGACATTCTGTCCGCCGTCGAGCCCCAATTTATGGTCGCGCTCTGCAGCCGCGCGCATCTCGTCTGGTGTGTAGTGTTTCGGCAGGGAAGTAAGCTCGTCGATGACGACCTCCGGGCGCGCTCTCTTTATCGCGGCGTCGACAGCCGGGGCATCGAGTGCGCCCGCAAGGAGTCCCTCAGCGCCATCCTCTTTGAGAGTCTGGTGACCTAGTTTGGAACTCGTCATTCCAAAAACGTTATGACGCGCAGATACCAAAACAGAAATGAGTGGACGCCCAATAGCGCCCGTGGCATCGGCAACAAGTATATTCATATTTCCTCTCCAATCTCGTAGATTAGTACGATCAACGGATCTCCCGCTCAGTTTCGTAACCGATTCAGAAGCTTATCCAACGTGAATCGGTCAGGCTCCCAGAACGCCAGTAAGAATGCTGCAGCGGCTGCCGAGAAGACCGAATAGTCG
>Ga0209152_10000299_pt1 | contig 24532 bp, 23 predicted proteins | sample GraSoiAngelo_107_FD_185873 | JGI IMG/M metagenome (GOLD analysis project Ga0209152, IMG submission 185873) | Grasslands soil microbial communities from the Angelo Coastal Reserve, California, USA - 14_0903_09_30cm (SPAdes) (version 2) | ecosystem: Environmental > Terrestrial > Soil > Grasslands...
CGGTCGACGGATATCCAATCGCGATTCCCCGAGGGAAAAAATACTCGAGCTCATTCATCTGGGGCGGAACCGAGTCAATGTATCGAGACCTAGGATTCCGTCCACTCGGTTCTTTCGGCACAAGCAATCGGGTGATGGTGATGCGAAAAGTCGTTCGTAGTCGTTGATATATTGTCGCGCATCTCTACTACAAGGAGCGTCGAGCTAGATTGCGATTTGAAATGTCGGGAACTGTCCGGTGGCTTGAATAAGTGAGTCCACTCCGTAGACCGGCCCCGACTAGCCCAGACGATCCAAGACTTGTCGAGATGGCTGTGACTTTGGGACAGCAGCTTGATATCACCAAACTAAATGTCAGAGAAGTTCGCTGGAGTAGTATCGTTCCGCTAGGACGGAGCGCGGTGCCGATACCGTCAGACTGGTGTTTCTTCCTCTTCCATGCGATCGTCATGCCTGCACGAATGATGGGCAAGCTGACCCCCGAGGAGTGGCGACCTCTGATAGCGTCATCAATTCTCTACCAGAAACGGTTGAGACGATCAGCGGATCGCAGACAGGCCCTCTATATCGTGTTTCCAACTTTTCTGGCGCTGTTATCGTCAGCGATCATTGTCGGAGTCTTGAGGGTATACTGGGCGTCGCTAATCGTCCTACTCCTAATAATTCCTCTATTCGTCGTGGGTAATCGCCGTTCCCGGCCCTATCTGAAGAAAGCGATGCTTGAAGCGGATACGAAAGCTTCAGCGCTAACCGGGAAAGAATCATTTCTTGAAGTTCTCAGAAAGATCGACATCATGCGACAAGGGGACGCTGAGATGTCAAAAGCGGACGAAAGGAGCCGCCGGCGCTTAGCTCTCCCGTCGCTCGTCGAAAGGGTTGACAACCTCCAAGGAATACCGTCAAACTTGGCCTAGTTGCGAGCTCGGTCCTTAGCTCACCGCTTTCTTCACGAGCGCGGCAATCTTTGCCTCTTCGGCCGGAGTCAACCCCTTCAGCGCGAAGCCGGTCGGCCACATGTTGCCTTCGCCGAGGTTGGCCTTGTCGCTGAAGCCGAACGTCGCGTACCTCGTCTTGAACTTCGCCGCTGCCTGGAAGAAGCAGACGACCTTATCGTCCTTGGCATATGCGGGCATCCCGTACCAGAGTCTCGGCGTGAGGGTTGGCGCGCTTTCTCTGATGATAGTATGGAGCCGTTTGGCCATGGTTCGATCCGGTTCCCGCATCTCGGCGATCTTCGCCAGCACGGCGCTCTCTCCCTCCCCCTTGCCAGCCTTCATCTCTTGGACGCGGTCCCTTATCGCGCCTCGTTCCTCCTCAGTGAATGCCTTGCTGGTCGCGCTGGTGCTCTTGGCGGACTGCTTCGTGCCCTTCTGTGCAGGTTTCATAGAATTCGATTCGTCTTTTCAGAGCTTAAGTATTTTTTCACGAGTTCATTCTACAGTGGTCCCGCGAGTGGGGGTCAGTCTCCTTCAGTGGTGATTCTCTAGGCTGGTGCTGCGACGGGTTTCTTCTGTCTCTTGAGAAGCCTCGAGATTTGTTGAGTGTTAGCATTCATCGACTAAGACGGCTAGCCTTGCCTTTGTTTGCCTATGGTGTCTCTTGACTGGAACCATATGACTGCAGCGAGCGCAATTCCATAGACTGCAGAGTAGGCCAACGTCTCAAGGGTTGGGGTCCAGCGGGTCGCGGATGAATAGACGAGAAGTGCAACAATGGGAATGCTAACGGCTATTCCTACTGCGATCCCAATTGAGGCCGCAGCGAATATTCTCCAATAGAATCTATGTTTGAAAGTCGGGTCAATGGCAACTTCAGTTTTCGAACTGCTGATGGGATTCCTAGATTGCGCTCTCTTGATTGAAGTGGTCGTGAGATATTCGGTGATTGGGAAGCATGAGATCAGTGGAACAGCTGCCGTGTCTATTGCAACGCTCGTGTAGAAGTTGGCCTGTGATTGCTGCTGTTGGAGCTGATCGATCAACCAGCTGTCTGTGCTCCCGCCAATCGACGACGTGATCGCCTGTATCTGTTCTTGGAGCAACTGGACCTTTGCAAGGGCTGCTCCATCATCGAGACCGCTAAAGTCGGACTGCTTGACGTACACGAAGAGTTCAGTAATGAAGGTTGCCGCCTGGTTGGAGTTTTCAAAGTTAATCATGGGTGGAATGAGGTCGTCCCAGTTTGCGACAAGGGTGGGAAGCGGGAACAAGTTTCCTGAAGCCGATCCAGTTTCCGAGTTCGTGAGGTACCCGAACCCGTTCACGGTTGAGTCGGCAAACCCGGCGATTGTGAGGTTTCTGACAATGCTCACATACTTATTCGAACCCATTGTTGACCCCGCGTAGAATGTGAAATTCGCCTGAACGACCTGACCCATACTGAGCCTGGAGGAGTTTTCGGAATTTCTGATGACGATCGCCTGGCCAGGGCCGGGAGTCTTGGCGCCGGAAGCATAATTTAGCCCATAGTAGGCAACCGAGGCGTTAGGCACTGCGAAGACGTCCACGATGCGCAATCCTGCGCTGGGTACCGATGCGATATCTTCGGAGCGAAGCTCGGCCCTAGCGATTCCGCTAAGGTTCCCTACCTGATTCCGGGTGCCATAGTACTGAGCGACGGTCACGTATCCGCCATATCCCCATCGAAAATGAGATGGCAGAGAGACAAGCGACTCTGTGCTGGCTCGAGTGAAGAGCGCTTCCCCTAACATGTTGATAACGGAAAACACCGTTACGAATATGGTAACGAGTGCTACTGTGGCGAGGGATATCGACCGCAAAGTCCTCGCGCCCTTAAATTATGCGCTCTGCTAGCCGCAGATAATTGTCTTGCGGGTCCTTGCTCAGAGTCATGAGAATGGTACTGTGCCTGTCTATGAATTCAGGCTTTCCGTTCGGTGAGGGCTTCGGAGGATAGTAGTTCAAGCTGATGTCACAGAAACAACAACAAGAACAAGGTTAGCTCGTCCGCGATATCCCATATAGGATCCATCCTAATAGCCATCAAGAGACGTCAGTGCTCACGGTGAATGGTGGCCGAAAAGTCTCGACCAGTATAGTATGTGTGAATCTTGATATCCCGAACCAAATGTAGGCTCAGCCTTGAGACATCATGTCTGGATCTGAGTCTGAACTACAGAAGCGCTTGAAGGGCATACAGTGGCAGAACGGAAACTGTCTATCCTGCACCTGGTTTGCAACAAAGGATCCGCTCAACGCAGATCTGTTTGACCGGGCAAAGTGCATTCATCCGAAACTGAAGCCCTACCAGCTCGTGGTCTCTGGCCGCGACTGGTGTAACCTCTTCGAGGAGATCAAACAGAAGCAGATCGAACACAAGCAAGAAACGGCTTTGAAGGCGGAAGAAAAATCCGGATAGACAAGATCATACGTCATTGACGCGAACCGGGACAAATAGGCTCTGAACAACTGCGCGGGGCCAGGCCATGGCACGCTGGTTGGCACTCTCGCGTTAGCCCATTGGTTTATCGGGCGGGAACTAGAAGCCCGATGCTGAAGATCGATTGGCAGACCAAGAAGCCAGCCCAGTCCCGCCAACCGCCACTATGCTCATTCTATCGTTCGTTCCAGTCTTCCTCGGACTTGGTTTCCTCCAGATCGTCCTGGGAGCCTGGCTCGTCACTGTCGGGTTCACAGCTGTACAAGCAGGACTACTAATCTCAGCCCAAGGCATCGCTGTCGTTCTCACATCTATTCCTCTCGGAATCATCTCCGACATCTACGGTAGAAAGAGGCTACTGATCATTGGAAATCTAGCCGCTGCCGCCGCGCTACTAGTCTTCGCCGTAACGACGAATTTCCTGTATCTCATCTCTGCGAGCGTCGCTTTGGGATTCGCCGAAGGAGCAAGCGTGACCACCTGGAATGCTCTCCTAGCCGATCTGACTAGTAATTCCAACAGGAACAGGGTCTTTTCGCGTTCCTTCATTATGATCAATGTCACGACCGGAATCGGCCTCGTCCTCCCCGGAGCATTTCCGGCCCTGCAGTCTCTAACTGGCCTCACAAATTATGCGCTTCATAGGGAGACTCTGCTGATACTCGGCTTAGCGAGCTTCATCAGTCCGCTGATGTTTTATATTCTGCTCCGAAACCACCGCGAAACTCACAATCCTGAACGCCGTTGGTCCGGGCTGACGAACAAGGGAACACTTGCAAAGCTCGGCTTCGTCGCGAGCACGATAGGATTCGGAGCAGGATTCATCATCCCACTCGTAGGCGCCTGGTTCTACTACCGATTCAACGTCTCTGACAGCTACAGCGGGCCAATCCTCGCCTTCTCCAATATTCTCATCGGATTCTCCGCATTCGCTAGCCCTCGACTCGCCAGCAGATTTGGACAGATGCGCGCCATCATCCTCACCACAGGCTCGTCCATGCTCTTCATGCTAAGCATGGCCTTCATCCCCATCTTCGCACTAGCAGCAGGAGTCTACATAGTAAGATCAGCGCTCATGAACATGGCAGGCCCGCTCATCGATTCATTCTCCATGAGCATATTCCCCGCGGAACAGAGAGGCCTGGTCAGCGCACTCAGCAACATTACATTCCGACTGCCCAACAGTCTGAGCACCTACTTCGGCGGATTCATTCTCGGACTGGGACTACTACAGCTGCCCTTCTTCATCGCCAGCACATTCTACATAATCGGACTCACAGGCTTCTACATCTTCTTCGTGGCGACCAAGCGATATGCGGCGCAAATCGATTCCCTAAGCTAGGGATAGATTCATCGGACCAGCCTGTCAGATCAAGTAAGCTGTTTCTTAGAATGGTTCGATCGTCTTGGCCATGCTTTGCAGAAGGGGTCAACGTATACATGTGCACATCTATGCAATGAATTAGCTGATGGATATAACCAAACGAAGACAGATGTCACAATATCCGCGAAATCCAGCTGGCCCCATTCTTCGTTCTAGTTCTCGGCAATAGGAACATGGATCATGTCGACAGTACTGAATTGTTAGCTAGAAGAAATGCGGAAAAAGGAGGGTTTGGCGGTCTAGTGTGACGAGACTTGGAAGCATGCTACGTCGTACTGGGAGACAGCTGCTCCGTTTGCTGGAGTGTTTGTCGTCTGGCCCGAGCCAGCGTAGACGCTTGTTGCTGTGTTGTTGAAGCCGTTTGTGTTGAAGCCGCTCGGTTGTAGCCCGTTTACGGGGAAGAAGTTCTGGCAGCTCTGGCTGGGTTGGCCTGTTGTGCCGGTGTTGGTGTCAGCTTTGACGGGGACTGCCAGTAGTGGCACTGCTGCGAGAGCTAGGACCGCGACCGCCAAGAAGAGTTTCTTACTGAAAGTCATCTCTGTTTATCGCCTCGCGGTTGAAGATGCCTTCCCGCTAGATCGTTAAAAATGTTACTATCGGCGTAGTAGGAAATCGACCATCACTCTATTTCGGAGAGCTTTTACGAATAACGACTCAAGACGAAAGCAGCCGCGGCCAAGCCGGTGGGAATGAACTGCTGAACAAGCGGGGGGTTCAGCCCAAGCGGATCCAAAAAAGGATTTGTGGTCAAAATGGGACAAGCCAAGAAACGCCGGTGCTGGGGGAGTTCGCACTACGTTGGTTAGATCGAGAACGTGTAAGTCAAGGACTGCGTGCAGCTCAACGGCGATACTGTCGGGTTGCTGTAGATCACCGTGGTCCCAGTTGTCACTTGTAGGTTCCTGACGTTGTCGGAGGTGCCGCAGTCCCAGCCCGCATGAGTGAACGTCAACGTGTTCGTTCCCTTGACAACGTAGGCGGTTATGTTGAGCGAGAACGAGGCCCATAGACCCGCGTTCTGAGGACTGTTGGCTGACGGTAGCTTGGCTACAAAGTGTCCGTTGAGGGTTATTGTTACCTCGCCGCCACCGTCCCAGTCGTACCCCTGCCAAGACAGATTGTAGGTGCTGGACGACGGGGGCGCTGAGACTGTAATGGTCTGGCTAGTTGTTTGAGTGTTCTGTGGCGACGCGGAATCTTTCACTGTAAACACGACAGTATAGGTTCCTAGTGAAGTGTAGGTGTGGCCTGCGGATCCACCGACCCCTGTGGTGCCGTCACCGAAATTCCAGTTGAGACTGTAGGGAGGTACTCCGCCGGTCTCTGAGGATGTGAAGGTGACTGGAGAACCGGCCACAGGATTGGACGGCGAGTAACTGAAGCCGATCGTCAGAGGAGGAGGTGCTGACACGACAACGGATCTTGTACTAGTGACCGTTTGTGCAGGGGATGCAGAGTCTGATGCTGTGACGGTTACTGTATAGGTCCCCTGAGCGGAATAGCTGTGACTCGTAGACTGGCCTATGCCTGTTGAGCCATCGCCAAAACTCCAGCTGTAGCCGTATGGAGAAACGCCTCCCGTCGCACTAGCGCTGAAGGTGATGATTTGGCCCGCTACAGGGTTTGTTGGAGAATAGGTGATAGAGGCTCCTAGTGGTGGAGGAGACGGCGCGGCGACTGCCACAGACTTTGTTGCTGTCTGCTTGTCGGCAGTAGAAAACGCCGAGTCGGTCACAGTCAATGTTACAGTGTAACTGCCGGCCGCAGAATAAGTATGAGTCACAGAGGCTCCCGAGCCGGTTGAACCGTCTCCGAAACTCCAAGCGTAGTTGTATGGCGAGACCCCCCCACTTGCCGTTGCGGTAAACGTGTCACTCTGCCCAACCATTGGAGTAGTGGGTGAGTTTGTGAAGCTCGCCGACAGTGGAGGTGGTGGAGGAGGCGCTGTTCCAATATTGAACGTGTATGTCAGCGTCTGGGTGCAGCTCAATGGTTGTGTTGCGGGGTTTGAGTAGAGGACTGTTGCTCCGCTCGTAACCTGGAGGTTTCTGACACTGTCGGATACGCCACAGTCCCAGCCTGCGTGAGTGAAGGTAAGCGTGTTTGTGCCCTGTACGACCAGTGATGTCATGTTGAGAGAGAAGGAGGCCCAGGCGCCGCCGTTTGCTGAAACACTTGTGGGTGGGAGAGACGCTAGGAAATGTCCGTTCAGAGTAAGGGTCTCCTCATGTCCCCCATCCCAGTCATACCCCTGCCAAGACAGTGTATATGTCGACGAAGAGGATCGTGGCGAGACGGTCACTGACTGGCTCGTGGTCTTCGTCACTGATGGCGATTCAGAGTCTGTAATTGATAGAGTAACACTGTAGGTTCCTGATGATATGAAGGTGTGTGATATGCCGTTGCTCGTTCCTGTTGCACCGTCCCCGAAGTTCCAGCTGTAACTGTAAGGCGAGAATCCTCCATTCGCTGTCCCGGTGAATGTGACCGTTTGGCCTGCCGTTGGGCTGGTTGGTGAATAGGTGAAACTGGCTGTGAGGGGTGATGTTTGCTGGACTAGGTAATACGTTGCAGTGTAGGCTGTGTGGTGTGGTGTCGCCGAGTCGTTGACGGTGAGGGACCAGGGGTAGGATCCAGCGGTTGTATAAGTGTGGGTTACGCTGGGTCCGGAGGCCGATCCACCGTCGCCGAACGTCCAGGTGAAAGTGTAGGGAGGAATCCCGCCGGTTGCTGACGCGGTGAAGCTGACTGTCTGGCCGGGCGTCGAGGTGGTTGGCGAGGTGGCGTAGCTGATGGTTAGAGGCGGTGGTGGTGGAGGTGGGGGGTTGTAGGGGATTGTCGGGGTGTTCTGTATGAACGTGTTTGGTCCTGGTCCCCATGTGATCGTGAATCCTGGAAGGTTGTACCCGCTGGGGACGTTGGCGAAGGAGAGGCAGTAGACGAGTCCGCCTCCAGCGGAGTAGTTTCCGCCTCCGAGTCGTATCGGTGTTCCGCTGGTTATCGGTACTGTTGATGCGGAGTGTGCGGGGGCGCAACCTCCAGCGAATTCCCCTCCTAGAGCGAGACCAGTATAGTATTGTGGTAGTATGAATGCGGGCGTGTAGTAGGCTGTCTGGTTGGGCAGGAAGGCTGCGGGTCCGCACGGGTTGCTAGTGCAGCTACCTGGCTGTGGACTGGGACATGTGAGCATGGCCGTTCCATATCCTGGTGGGTTCGACTGGCTTGGGTTGTTCGAGTTGTTCGGGTCCATTACTGTGGCCGCGCAGCCTGCAAATGTGCCCGTCCTCGCGGGGATTGTGATAGAGGGGAAGGTCTGGGTTGGAAAGGTGTTCGTTCCGTTGGTCCACGATATTGTGAAGCTGGAAAGGACCGCACCACTGGAAGGAACGTTCGTGTAGATTGCGCAGTAGTTGACCTGCCCGTACGCGTGGAGGCCGACTGGCGTACCACTGGTGATGTTGAGCCATGTTGACGGGGTGCCCTCGCCCATCTGCCAGAATCCGGGATACTGATCACCGACCATACAGCCAACATCAGGGCTGACGAAGCCTAGCCTGGTGTAGTATTGGGGGAGAGTGAAGGTCGCGGTGTAGTTGTACAGCTTGTAGTTGTTGTACTGGTTTCCTTGGAAAGCGCAGCCGAACTCGAGAATGCCGTTGGTGGGCGTGATAGATCCGGATGAGGGCTGTGGAATGGTGGTGTAGCACTCGCTGAAACTGGGCTGGGGTGGAGGCTGGGCTGGAACTATGGTGGACGGTATGCTCTGCGAGAAGGCTGCTGTCCCTCCGCTCCATGATATTGTGAATCCTAGAAGTTGTCCGCCACTAGCTGGGATGTTCGCGTAGCTTACGCAGTAATAGTATTGCGAGCCGGTTCCCAGAAGCTGAATCTGCGATCCGCTCGTTATAGGTGCAGGTGGGGGTCCATACGCCGCTGGATGAGAGCAACCAATGGCGCCCGTGAGACTAATGCCAGTGTAGTTTTGGGGAAGCGTGAATGTCGGAGTGTAGTATCCTGTCTGAGACACGTTGAAGGCCTGAGGACCGGTTGGGCACGGACCCGAGAATCCACAACTGGGAGCAGGACCCTGACAGTCAAACATTACCGTACCAGCTTGCGGAGTGACTGGAGTGTTACCATCGAGAATTGCTCCCGTACACCCTTCGAAGGAGCCAACAGACGATGATGGCTGCGAGCTGGTGACTGTAACCGTCTGTTGAGAGTAAGCTGTCTGAGATCCACTATCCGAGGCGTAAAACGTCACTAGATAGGAGCCTGGTGCGGGGAAAGTATGGGTCGCAGATGAACCAGTCACCGAGGGACTCCCGTCGCCGAAAGTCCAATACGAGCTGTACGGGGGCGTCCCACCGCCAATCGTACCAGTAAACGTGATCGCCTGTCCCGTCTGCGGCGAGGATGGACTGTAGACGAAGCCGGCCGTCAGAACAGGAGGAGGATTCGTCACTGTGATAATCTTCTGAGCTGTTGCAGTCTGCTGCGGTGAACCGCTGTCATTGATTGTCAACGCAACAGTGAAAGTTCCTGGGGAGGTATAGGTGTGGAATACTTCCTGACCAGTTCCAGTCGCTCCGTCGCCGAAGTTCCAAGAATAGCTGTAGGGCGAGGTCCCCCCGGATACAGTGGCATCAAACCGCATCCATTGCCCTACCACAACCGTCGAGGACTGGCCAGTCTGAGATGTAGAAGTGAAGCTTGCTGTCAATGTGGCAGGTGGGCTGTGGACTATCAAGTAGTGAAGAATGGTTTGGGAGGCGTGTGGTGATGCCGAGTCTGTAACCGTCAGGAGGACCTGCATGGAGAAACTGCCTTGGCTGTAGACATGCGTCACTGATCTTCCCGAACCCGTCGACCCGTCGCCAAAATTCCAACTGTAACTGTAAGGCGCGACCCCGCCCACGGCGCTAGCAATGAAGGTAGCGGTTTGCCCAGTCATCGGGTACAGAGGAGTCCAGTTGAATTCTATTGTCAGAGGGATCGCTGCAGGGTACGGGTTGATGAGCGGATATCGGTCCAGGTAGACTCCGCCCGGTATCGGTTGGGGCGTATCTCCTATGCCATCATTGTCGGGGTCTGAGCCTGTGTAGTTGGACCAGTAGTTTCCTCCACTGGGGAAACCGTTGTCCCAACTGTGACCGGGTTGGGTGTCGGAGAGACAGAACCGGGTATAGTCTGGAGAGATCAGGAAGTTGTTATGGAAAATTCTAACAGTGGTTAAGCTCGAAAGACAGAGCATGCCGTTGTCGTTGGAGAACGTGTTTCCAGAAACAGTAGCGTTGATGTCCGAGCCCAGGTGCAGCGCCTGCTGAGCGCTGTCGAACCTGCTGCCGTCGACCACGGTATTGTTGGAACTGTATATGCTCACTGCATTGAGCGCTCCGGGTCCGAAGAATGAGTTGAGGGGTATGTAGGAGAAGTCGCTATGCTCGATGGTCACGTTTACAGACGATCCGATGACTAGGTTCGTTACATGGTTTGAAGTGGAGTTGACATTCTCCATGAGGACCCCGTGTACCCCGTACATCGTTATTCCGATACTAGATCCTGCGATGCTCAGGTTTGAGAGTTTGACATTCGAACAGTTGCTGATGATGAGTTGGCCAACTGGGACGTTGTTGAGAGATAGGTTGTTGCAGTCGTGGTAGAAATCGAGGGGCTTTCCGTTCACGGTGTTGTCGGAGGCAACGTTGACTGAGCCTGCGAAAACCAGTCCGCTATTATGGAAGCCGTTTTGAGAGACAGTTACATTCACACCGCTCAGATCCATGCCGTAACCCATCTGGCTACTACCGATGTAATTCCCGGTAATAGTCACATTCGTAGACGATCTAACAGTCAAGTCAGAGCCAAGATTGGCCGGGATGGTGTTATTCGCGATCAGTATGTTAGATGAAGATTGGACGATGATTCCTGGTCCTCCACCACCCTCGTTCGGAGTACCCCCGCTGGAAACCTGTACGCTCGTGATCCAGATGTTATTCGAGCCAGTAACCAGAATTCCGGTACCGGAGCCGTAGGCAGCTCCGCCGTCGGATTCTAGGTTCTCTAGGCGGCCGTTGGTGACGTTGGAGAGAGTGATCCCATTGCTCGGGCCGTAAGCGGTAACGTTGCGCACGACAAAGTATGCTCGAGTATTGCTAACGCTGATCTGCGAAGGACTATACTGGTACTCAATACTCCATCCCGAAATGACGTACGGGTCCGATGTCGTGCCGCTTCCTCCCGTCACGCCGTTGGTTGCGTTGAAGTCAGAGTCTTTGTTGATAATGATGGCTTTGTGAGAGATCTGGCTTCCGGCCCTGACTTCTGGGCTGAAGATCAAGAGGCTAGAGCCGACCATCAAAGACGCGAGGAGTATCGTGAAGAGTCTCCTTCGACCCATTATCCCAGTGAAAATTGAAAAGATCACGAGTCTAGCCGAAAGAAATCGTTGATATGAAGATTGCTATGCAAAGGCTTCAGCGGATAGCTAGCGATATAGAAAGATCCAGCTATCTCACCATTCTCTGCACCTTCAAATCCTCCAGACCTTTCTAAACGGTCTCAATCGTCAAGTCAAACAGGGGGCCCAGAATGAGCTTCGAACTGGAGTTGTTCTAAGCGGGCCACCGGTCCGGAACTTCCATTGCAAGACTGCCTCCGGGTTCACCGCATAGACGTTCCCATCCTCGTTTGTCAAGTAGATTCTACCAAGGCCAAGGGCGGGTGGAGAATCGACCCGGCCACTAGTCTCGAACTTCCACGCCAAAAACGGGACTGCAGGACCCAGGAACGGGGATAACCCGGTGTGTTGGGAGTTCTAGTGAAACATGCGCCAAGGGGTCGAATCCGACGAAGTTATCGACTGAACAGTAGGCGAGGATAATAGTGAAAGAGCAACAAGAGATAGAACGACTAAGGTAGCCAAACCAGAGCTTGCATTTCGGCCCTGCGCCCTGGTAGCTTTTCCGCGTGCCAGATTATTCGCTGACTAAACTGATTGGATCTTCTCGAGACTATTGTTTGTCTAGTGTTCCCGCGGTTGAATAAGGATCATGCGGGTGGGCTCGCGGGATGGCCTGTTGCGCGACTACGCAGATCGTGTCACACGGAAAAGATTCTTGCGGAGTTCCCGATTCAAGGGTAGGTGCCGGCGTTTTCTGCGTACGCGGCTTGGCGTGCCTCGGTTGGTACCAATAAAGGAGGACCGCCAAGATCACAACATAAAGGATCACGCCTCCGACCACCGCCAGAATGACGGAGCCTAGTTGGCCGAGCGGACCGCCTGGTGAGATATATCCGAGCAGTGCCGACAGCACAATTGTGGCGACCAGACCCAGAATGACTTGGAGCCGGCTCGGCCTTCGTTTGTAGAATGCGAGTGAAATGATGCCAGGGGCGAACATGGGCACGGCGAGAACCTCACTCGGTATAAAGAGTGGTCTACCAAACCAGCTCGAGTTCCTGTGCCCCGTCACGATTTCTGAATTAGCTCGAAGGACAAAGTATGTCTAGGGTGGGGGAGAATGATGGTCGTCTTGCAGTGCAACTTGCATGCCCTGTTCTCTTAACTTCTCGATCAAGGCCACCGCTTGGTCGCGTGTTGTCTCAACCATTACTAGACGAGCGTGAAGCATAGGACTGCTCTGTTTCGTTCTGTATCCAAGTCGACGAACCAGCGGGTAGACCCTTTTTGCTTCTGACACGGAATTCGCCTTCAAGAAAATCCTCTGAATTCGATCAGGGTAACTAGCTTCGACTTGACGAGTAAATTCAGCGTAGTATTCCGGAGTCCTCCTCCGAATCGTCTTATCAGTGCGTAGCCGCAAATTGCACTCTGCGCAGAATCCTGCCACATCTCTTTCATGGAATGACACTTGAAAACTCATTGAGGAGCAGCGTGGGCAACGAAAAAGTTGAGGCGGCGGGATACGGACGATCTTGGGGACAGGTCTCCCTGGCGTCCTGCGATCTGTTCCCTGCCTGTGAGGGTATAAGTCGCGAGGACTGCGATGCATGTTCCACACCAAAACCGCATATTAGACGGGTGCTTCAGGCCTGTCTGACTGGGTCTTGTTAACGTTTCTGAAGAAAATGCATGGCACAGAGACCAGCAGAAATCTCTTCCAGCCCTTCTTGCCGCAGATTCCCTCAACATCCTGTTCCTCTGACGGAGTAACAGAGTCGAAGCCAAATTCACGCCTTCGGACGCGACGTGGTGGACGAAACATGGGACCTAGAGCTTCCAGATGCCTAATCGCTTCGAACTGAAGCAACTAGGGGAGGCAGCCGAGAAGTACACCTCAGCTCGGCTATCTCGGTTCAAGCAATCGGGCCAGGCGAAACTGGTTCGCAATCGATGATGCGAAAGTGCACAAAAGGAGTTTGCAGGGGTTCTACGAGTGGACGTGTTTGTTTTGCTCCTCCTGGAGTGAGGAGAGTCGAACGTCAAACAAGAATTCGCGAAGCTCGTTTTCATGTTGAGGATCATCAGGTAGCTTAGATTCTTTCAGCGCCGAGTCCAGTTCATCTATGAATTTCGGAATGTCCTTGGGAGAGGTCGCGGATATCGGCCTATATTCGATAACTCCCTCGCGCAATAGTTTGGAACCCATGATTATCGTTCGGCCGATCGTGTTACATCGCTTTATACTGTCATCCCGTTCGTTGATGATGTACTTCTGATAATTGTGTTCAGCCAGGCCCTTGATGCTGTGGTACGCTCTCTTACTGTAATTCATCGCTACGAGGCGCCGTAGTTCTGGGAGACGTGTCCAGTCTTTGACCACTATCGGGCTCATAACACCACTAAGATAGTTCCAGTTGTTCCTCAAGACTTGATCGACGATCCGCCCGATCTCGTGATACTGCTTGTCAGTCGGACCCGAGTACTCCACCTTTGATTGATCGTTGAACTCGCCTCGCAGAATCGACTTGGTCGGAGCGAGAACTGCGACGAAAAGGTCCACATCTGAACCTGGATGGTTCATCTTCCACATATGCGACCCTACGTTCGTAACGAACAGTTCCTTCATCTGGTGGGCACTTAAGAATTGAAAATTACTCACCTTGTTGGAGGCTTATCTTTCTGAACCAATGTTTCTTCATTGCGAGTAGGAAATCCCGGGTCAAAGGGTATCCCGAGAGGGACCCGAGTACTGAATCAATATCGCAGTAAGGACACAATACGGTCCTGTCCTCTAGCGAATCTGTGACTTCAGAAGAAGCGAATGTCTTCAGACAGTGAAAACACCCGGCCGATGGGCTTCTTTGCACCTCCTCCACGTTGTGTGAAGAATGAGAGTGAGCCATGACAACGTCCTCTTCGGAAAAGGGGGAAGCCGCCGTGGGCGTCACGTTCCCTGGCCGTCTTTTCTGTCGGAACATTTTCATCTCAGATTTTTCAGCCTTGAGGTTCATGCATATACTATTGACGTACACAAGCCCACCATAATGAGCTTCGAGCTAGCGCAGCTGCGAGAGGCCGCCGAGAAATACACATACCATGACGCTGGCACGCACTGGGTCTGGCCGAGGTTCGTATGGGAACGGAGAAGCAGACCTCCCGCAGCTAGGCTCGATGACGCTGTAGAATTCTTGGGTAAATGGAAAGCCCTGCGCTTCAAAGGCGGGCAGAGGCATCGGAAGTATTTGTACAACTTGGCTGAGAAAGAATCTCGCCGACCTACAACGTCTTCAAGGCAGGGTCCTCTACACCCTTGCCCCTGATGACTTTCAGTCTGTCCTTAAGATCAGTTCGAGCTTCCGAGACTGCGGAGCTCCACCAACCACATATGGTAAAGCACTCCACTTCTTCCTCCCCGAAACTGTCATGCTCTGGGACCAAGCAATAGTCAGGAACACATACAAACTCCGCCCGGACCCGGAGAGCTTCGTCTCATACCAGCGCTTCGGATGGAACTACTACACCACGTTACGTGTCGAAAAAGCGTTAACGTGTTACGGCGACTTGAGAGAGACCACGCATGGCGATCTGGGTCCACCATACCCGGTTCCTAATACTGATGTAATGGCAATTCCTATCAAGCCGGTGGCGAGTCCGCCGACCGCTGTCTTGATGTATAGTGGAGCTTTCTATCTCCTGAATATGTTTGTTGTCGGATAGTAGATTTTGATCAGTACCCGAGTAAAGATTGCACAGAGGACCCCGAGCAGTGCGTAGAATGGGAGGGAGAGTGGATTTCGGAACTCTAGCGGGCTGACGCTGGTGGTGAAGATTGGCTGCCAGCCTATTGCATACCCGACGATGGAGTATCCGACCACTGATGCCACAAATCCTGGAATGAGGGCGTCCACCTCGAAGTCGCGAGTGTAGAATATCTCAGCAGAAATGATCCCTCCAGTTAGAGGAGCCTTGAAAATCGACGCGATACCTGCACCGAGTCCCGCTGCCAGCGCAATCTCTCTAGAGCGTTTGTCGACCGCTCCTACGATAACTGAGATCGTTATCCATTTCGCAAAATAACGGTGCCACTTTTCATTTTCCGTGGTGCTACGCATAGACATCTTCGTCCCATCCTTCACGTTACGAAGTTCGACCGGGAATCAAGAAGGTTCGAAGCGCGACCCTGTTTATACGGTTCAGCTCTGAACAGTTTGGAGTATAGCAGTAATGCTGAGATATTCTCCTAATCTATAAGAAACCTCTATTCGCCGGGATTGAGTTGCGCGAGTAGGGTTCCACTCGAATATTATACCCGTTCTAGTTTTTCCTGAAGAGGAAGCTACATGTCGACTGGCGTTGAGATCGATCAGCTGAACGCCGACATCAAGCGGTTTGTTGGCGACTCCAAGACCGAGTACGGGCTCTACGAGCAGATACGAGACCGCTTCATCAACTCGCCTGACGAGGATATCAGGAAGTTTGTCAACCTGATACAGCGTCCCTTCTATGCAAGCTCGTCCATACTGAACTTCGTCGTCTCAATCTTTCAACTGGTAATCTCCGCGTTTCTACTGGTCCTAGGCATCAGCGTCATCTCACCGTCGGTCCTTAACATCAGCGTCCCGCAGGTTCTCCAAGAATTCGCCTCACTTGCCCAATCCCCCGGAGGAAACAATGCAGCCTATGTTCTGGAGGGACTGTTGTTTCTAACGGGCATTGCCTTCATAACGGACGCTTTCAATCATCTGAGGTCGGCAGCCTTCTACCTGAGGATAGCCGGGATCGAGCTTCAGGAGCCGGCTGCGAAACATTGAGCCAGCGGTCCTGGCTGAGCGACTTTAGAGTCTCCATCAGATTCGTCTCTCTGCTCTTCGGACTAGCTCTAGTACTTCTCAGCCTCTTCCTCATCGTCTCCGTCTTCGAAGCCAGCAGCGGAACCAGTGCCGGACAGTTCTTGATATTCTACGAGCTAATTCTGTCGCTGAGCATCCTAGCTGGAGGGGTGACGCTGGCTCACAGCGTGACTCGAAGCATCCGAATACGAGTCCCGTCCAGCATGTTTCTACGAATGCCCAGACTGACCAAGAAGGACGGGCACCAGTACGGCTTCTTCGCCGCCCTCTCCCTCGGCCTAGGCGCTACGCTAGGGTCTCCACTGTTCGTTCTGATTCCACTCAACGTTGTCCAGTACGGTTTCATCAGCATAGCTTCCCTGTTAATCGCCGCGAGCATATCGATACTCGTCGCCCGTCTGTACGGTCGCATGTATAGGGAATGGTCCGACAAAGGGCAAGAATGCGTGGGCGGACCCGCGTTCACACGAAATGCTTGCGGACGGTCCAGTCTACGATATTTCATCGCAAGGTTTGGCCTCTGGATCGGGAATACCGCGCTCGCGGCCTATTCTGTTATCATCTTCGTAAACTACTCACGGTTCGACCTTGCAACTACTCTCCAGTCTTTCCTGGGGTCCGGTGCGAAGAGCGAGGTCGTTGCCTTGTCATTGATAGGGTTGCTCGTCGCATGGTTCGTCGTCAACGCTTTCTTCGAAAAACGCTACGCTAGAGCCATCGCTGGCCTACAGATAGGTCTCACAATCCTGTTGTGCGCTATCCTTCTTTTCGAATCCGCCATACTAGTCCAGGCGGGTACTAAGCCTCTCACCTCAATCTTCACTCTACCAACAGGAGAAATCTCGAGCATCGCCTTCGCTCTCGTCGCGAATACCGCGTTTCTCTTCCTCCTCTTCTTCGGGTTCCAGGAGATACAGGCAATGTCATCTGATCTTGCTCGCAAGTCCAACATTCCAATACTTTCTTTCTTCAAGCGTTTCCGAGACTTGGACCGGGTGAGTTTCGCCCAGAAAGCAATGCTCGGGTCCGTAGTAGTAGCCACCGTTATCAACATAACCTATGCAATAGGCGTCTACGTTGCCGTCCCAAACGCCTCAGCTCTATCAGGAGCAGGTGTTCCAGCGATTTTCCTGACTCAGTCGCTCTTCGGACCTGTCAACGGTCTGCTGATGGGCATCGCATTCATCATCGCCTCACTGACGACGTTCGTTCCCTCATTCCTGTCATCAACACGCCATCTCCGAGCCCTCAGCTCCGACGGATTCTTTCCCAAGTCCATTGGTCGTAGCTCATGGCTCTTTTCGCTTATCTTCATGATGGTCCTCTCCCTCTTCAACGCAGACTTCCTGGTCAGAATTACGGACTTCGGGGTCCTTGTAGCGTTGGCTTTTGTCAGTTTCTCGGCGCTCTGGTCCCGGAAGTCTGTGTTGACGATTCGTCACCGACTTGACTTCCTTCCGAGTCTGACTGGCATATCGTGTTTGTTCGTTGCGGCGGCTCTCTATTACGTGGACTCGAGCGTGGTATTGTTCGGAATACTCTTCATCATGATAGGCTACCTACTCTTCGACATTTTCGAACTCGGATCGTACGGGTCCCAGATCTTTCTCGCTGTTCTATACGTAGTTCTTTTTGGAGTTACGGGCATCATTACGCGGTCGACCGCGGTGACAGGTTCGTCATCAAGCACTTTTTCGCTCGGAATGATCCAGAACGTCCTTGGAGCCGCGATAGCCATGTTCGCCATCAATATACTAATCGGAACACGGTTCTACCAACATCTGGGAGACGCGGTCGCCGGATCAGCTGGTGCCTTTAAGGGCCTCTTCACGTCTCTCTACTCTAGAGTCCAGAGGGTTCATCGAGGGTCTGAGCTAGATCACACGATTGATCGTTGGATTCGTCTGATGGGGGATAGCGACAAGATAGCGAGCAAAGATCAGGACAACTTCGCGCTTGTCAAGAAATACCTCGAGGATAAGCTGTCACTATTGAAAAGTAAGCCGTAGTTGTCCCGAATCGTCTAAACGCAGCTTTTCGTTCTGCTCTCTTGGACATATTCGACTAGCTCGTAGACTATGCAGGCTACAATGGACGAGGATGAGGTTAGTGAGGAGTCTGAGGTTGAGAAGAGTATCAATGCTTGGCGGCAATCTGAGTGGAAGATCATGATCGAGACGGTTCAGGATCTGATCCAGACTTCTCACAAGTATGCCAAGTCTCAGTATACTCCTAATGCTCAGCGGGTCAGGTGGACTAAGCTGGCTGGTCAGTTGATCTGGTATAAGGATCAGATTTTGAAGAATTTTAGTCTGGAGGCTATGACGATTGAGTTGCAGGCTCTGACGAGGAGGGTGAGAGAGTCGGAGGAGCGGAGAGAGCGTGAGATTCGGTCCAGGAATTATTCGACAATCGTCTTTCGCAAGCCAGAGGAGAGGAAAACGGAGGAGGCGCAGAATGCGGAGACCTCTGAAGCTTCCAAGGCTGACGACCCTGAAGCTGCCAAAGAAGCCGTGTCCGGTGCGGTTGGTTAGCTGAACAAGATTCTCCTGGACAAGGCGGGAAGGTCTGGACGTTTCTCAGTAATCCGAGGCTGCGTAGACTGTTTGATAGCAGCGTCCGTCTAGGCTAACGTTCTAGATTTGAGTCTTTCTCGGTGGATACTTGAGGGGGTCGAGTCTGTTGATGCCGGGTATATCTTCGAAGTGGGGATCTGTTGAGAGGATCGTGTCCAGTCCTATTCTCTTCATTATTGCTGCGTGAGCACAGTCGTAGGGGCTGACGCTGCTTGACCTGAACAGTTCGACGGTAAGTCTAACGTCCACGTTGAGCAGTTCAGTGACAGTGATTCCTGTCGAGTATATGGAATTGATCTCAAGAGCCACTTCTTTGCCGAGCCCGATCTTTCTCAATGCGTTGCTCACTTCTACTAGGGCTAGAGTTGATGTGGCGGCTGAGAGTCTTCCTTCGGCGAGGTCGGTGATTACTCTTGCGCAGCTGGATCCGTATTTTCGATCCTTGATCTTGGCGTTTACGAAGATATTGCTATCGAGAAAATACTCCACAGCCGGTCTCTACCGCTCTTCTGACAGCTCCTCCAGCTTCTCGGAGCTGAGGGATTTCCGGAAGAGAGGCCTCTTGCCAATCAGCACCGTCAAAGGGTCCTTGACAGTCTCGAACCGCTTTACGATGATCGCGCCTCCCGGCACTCCTTCGACCGTGACCTGTTCGCCGGGTCTCAAGCCTACTGATTCCCGCACGTCTTTAGGAATGGTCACCTGAAACTTGTCGGTGACTCTTGAGACTCCCATGCTGATCGTACCAGTAATGTATGTCAGATAGATAAGCATACCGTATACCGCATACGAGCCTCCATTGGGCCAGCTTCTCCGACGCCGTCCAGGATTCCCCTAGATTCCCTACGCTGGCGTCCCTAGCCATGCCCGAAGTTCTTCTCTTCAGCTGTCATATTCTGCCTTGGCTTATCCAATCCTGAATCAATCATACACTTCTGAGCCGAACCAGGCGTTCGGGCCTGATAGATCCCATAGAACTCCTGGGACTCCTCTACTTAGTCGGCGAGCTGGGACAAGTCTTGGATGCAGGCTGGCCAAGTTTCGACTGTAGCTGGTTAGTCCAGCGCGAAAGGAAGCAACTGGTCCCTGATGTTGCCGATGAAAAGGTATCCGTATTGGCCTAGTAGGCGATTATACGCTGGATGATCATTGGAGACTCTTCACGTGTCGTGCAATCCGGGGAAACTTTTCCAGCAGCTCGCGATCTACGGTATACAGAGGGGCGTTGAGAAGGGTGGAGACTGCGACGTAGGAGGCGTCATAGACGGAGACGTTGTGTCTTTGGCTGAGATGAGCAGTCTCGCTGTAGATCTCTCCTTTGGGGCTCCATATGTCGAAGCCGTATTTGGAGAGTGATTCTGCTGCGAGTCCCAGCTCGCGTTCGTCGTAGAGCCTGCTGTATCTGAGTGCGTTCAGAGTCTCGTAGAAGAGTAGAGAGGGGACGGATATGCCGAGTGTCCCTTTAACGAACGAGTCTCGAAGACGCCTCGCGTTCTCGGAGTGTTCTTCGTCGATGAACCACTTCGCGCAGACCGAAGCGTCTACTACCGCCTTTTGCCTCTCCACTCTCTGATCACTCTGCCGCTGTCCCAGCCGCTTGGAGCCTTTCTCCGGAGCTTCTCATTGAGCAGAACGGCCTCGGCAACATTTCTCTCCTCTTCTTGCTTGATCCGCTGAGAAATGACCTCTCTAAGGTAGGCACTCCAGTTGACTCCCGCAGCGTCCATCTGCCGCTTCAATGCACCGGGCATGCTGATACTGGTCCGGGTCATCTTGCCCGAGCCTGAACCCCGGCGAGCCATTCTAACAACCACTGATATTACTGATAATACGGGTATTACTTAAGGTCGCCGGAAGCATATGACTACAACAGCTTGCCAGCCTGCAAGTTGTGCCAGCTCGTCGCGTTTGACTACCACGCGAAAATAGTCCAACGGGAGCAAAATACTCTTGAACAGTTTGAGCAATGATAGACGACGTCTAGGCGGGAAGGTTTCTCCTCAATTGCTGAGGGAGGCTCGACTGAGACTGCGGAATGGAGAATGGCTCAGCTCAGCGAAGCAGCTGGTCCTGCGCAGATATCGTGGAAAGTATGTTGCAGTAAGGAGCAAGAGGATACTGGCGGCGAGTTTTACAATGAAAGGCCTCTACGCCAAGCTTGACAAGCTGAATCCAAGGATGGTTCTGATAACGAAGGTCGAAAAACCTACGCTCCAAGTCTATCTCTGAGCTAGCTGTTGGTTCTTCGTTCATAAAGCCAGAGACGTGCAACCCGAGACTGGTAGGGTCCTGAGGGTGCCAAGGAAGTCGCCTGGAAAACGGCTCAGGGTCCGGAACAATGATAAAAATCGGCTTGACTGAAAAGAGATGCGAACGCGGTTGTTGATGGATCCCTGTTAAGATCCGGCTAGTAATAGAGCATCTAGAAAAGCAAGGTATGCAGGCCAGTCTCGCGACGCAGAACTGCCTGTGATTCTACAGTTCCCTGATGGCCAATAGAACGTTTCAGAGACGGGTTTGCTATGCTGCCTTCTCTAGGACAATCTCGATCGTCGACACGTTTCGTGTGTCTCCTTCTTCCCCTAGAACTTCCGAGGCGATTCGTACTTCTTTGATGGTGAGTTTTCCCTGGAAGAACCGGCGCCGGACCACTTCCACAACATCCACCGCATGGCTAATCGACTGTCCCCGAGCCTTGACGGTGAGTGTGTTCTGGCCGCTGTTGAAATGCATCATAACAGCAGTAGCATACGCCATCAACGGCTTCTTCCCGATAAACACGGTATCAGGCGGAATCTGGCCCCGAGGCCTCTCTTGTCGTGGCCTTTCTTCCCGTGGTCTCTCTTCGCGTCTTTCTGGGGTTTGTTCTGTTCTCTCTGTGCGGGGCTCATGATGTTCACGTGAGGGCTTGTGCTCTACTTTCTCACTCATTGTTGTGGTCTCAGTTGTCAATCGAGTATGCTCGAATAACGAGCACGGAGCTAAGCGTTGCGTCTTAAGGGTTTGCTACCATCGCGACGAAATCAAGGTAAGAGAAAGGAGAGAAAAAAAAGAGGATAAGAGGAAAGAGGTTTGTTGGAGAGCCGCGTTTAGAGTATCTCTCTTGTGAGAGCTTCTCTGAACTTGACCCTGCAGTCCTGGCACTGGAAGAGCCCGATTAACACGTTCTTCTTCGACTTGCCGCCCTTGAGTTCCCAGACCTTCGCCGGCTTCGGAACATCAGCGCCGCATTTTGGACAGACCACCTTGTAGAACTGACTCGGGGGCGCGAGGCCGACCGAAGACAGATCCGGTGAGCCTTGAATGCCTGGAACCGCTTCTGTGCCTGGAATCGCTGGCTGGACTTGTGAGGTCTCTGTTGTTGCTACTTGTGCGGATGCGTCGAGTGCGGGAATATCGTCCACGACTTTGACGACAAGCGCGTCGGCAACATCCTCCGCAACGTCTTGTGATGGAGCTATGTTGAATGACTCGTCGAGAGGGTTTGAGGATGCGATGTCCGATGATGCAACTGGAGCGCTGACTGGAGCTGTGCTAGCTGCGAGAGCGTCCAGCGGAGTAGTGGATGGTGCATTGGTTGTTTCTGGAGTAGGAGATCCGGTGCCGTTGCTCTCTGGAATAGCCGGAGCTGGACTTGTCGGTTCTGGATTCGCCTCGACAACACTGCTGGGAGTAGAAAGCACTGATTGCGCTGGGCTCTGCGTCGGAGGCCATTGTGGCTGGCTTGGAAGGGAGGGCTTCGCTTGAGCGATAGCGCCTATTCCGACCCAGCTGACGGTCGCGGGCTTGGTTTCTGGGTATGTCTGTTTGAATTCTCCGGGGAATAGTGGTTTGGTTTCGATGTGGCTGAGAGTGTCGATCATCAGTTTGATCTCTTCGATGCTCTTGAGATTGTTCTCTAGTAGGCCTTTGAACTCTGTGCGCTGAGTCCGATACTCAGACTCGTTGACATCACCAGTCACGAATTTCATTTCTAGATTCAGCAGTCGCTGTGGAGTAGTCGCCATCTGGTCCTTTGTCTGTTTCAAATGCTCGTTCAATGTGTAGCCGAGTACGTTGATCCGGTCTTGCAGGTCTGAAGAGGCTCGTCCATATTCTTCGTGGATTGTCCGCATCTTCTCTTTGTAGCCGTTGATCTCAGTGATCAGTTTCTCTATGGTCAGATCGTTTAGACCCATTTTTTCTACCTAGGATTCCGTCATCTATGAGGTAAAATGGTAAAAGCGTTCCAACGCAAAAACAGCCGATAAGACAGCGTCAAGAGTCCAGTTTTCGATACATGATAACAAAAACAGTGTCAATGATCAGACGGATCGCGGATGATTCTAAGCTAGCAAAGATAAATCGAAATTGTGCAAAACACAAACTCGATCATCATTTTCAAGATCGCATATAAACCAAAACCTTCCTGTGGACCCCACAACTAGCACCGCCAATAACTGTCGCAGCCACGTTCTCTATTGCCTAGCCTGCGAAAACCAGGCCTCCAACCTGTTCAAACCACACCTAGCCATGTCAAGAATTCAATTGGCAAAACACTCCGTCAACCGAAGGATCAAGAGGAAGAAATTCCCACATGTCCTACAAGTCCATGAAGAACTGGGACCGCGGGAGCAGAGAACCACTGCTCTCGAAAATAACCGAGCGCGTCCACCACCAAGAACCCCTCAAAGAAAGAATCAGCCAAGTCGTCTACAAGCTGAAAGTACAACAGAACCGGCTCGAAGGAGCCAACATGAAGACACAGCAGCACGACAAGGCGCTATTCGACAAGTGTGTACAGGCACAGATGGTCCACGACACGGCACGCAGCACAATGTACGCTAACGAGATCGCAGAAATCCGCAAAATGGCAAAGATCACACTCCGCAGCGAACTCGCCCTCGAACAAGTAGGCCTCCGACTAGAGACAATCCAGGAATTCGGCGACGTCGCAGCCACCATGGGCCCGATCGCAGGCGTAGTAGCAGCCATCAAGAACCAGGTACAAGGCGTCATTCCACAAGTCGGCTACGAACTAGGCGAGATCTCCGAGTCCTTGAACAGCGTAGTCATGGAAGTCGGCGAAGCAACTGGGCAGAACTACGATTTCGAAGCGTCCGGAGCAGAGTCACAGAAGATTCTCTCCGACGCCAACACCATCGCAGAGACTAGGATGCGCGAAAAATTCCCGGAGCTACCATCACCCGCTCTCGGCACACTCGAGAGCACGGTGCCGAGGTAGCCCGGACCAACCTTTTTGGAGAATATGATCATGCCCATAACCCTTGAACAGATCAGAAGATTCCTCGGCAGACCCCTACAGGACCCGTACGGGCGCACGTTCGGCAAAGTCGTAGGAATCAACGCCAACCTCAAAGACGAAGTCACTGGCGTAGGAATAGAAGTTGGAAACGGAGAATTCGTACAATGCCCCGGCGACCGAGTCACCATCAGCGCAGACACCCTCGTACTCGCCCCGACTTGGAAGGTTGAGGCAGAGGAATTCCGCAAAGAATTCGACGTGGTCACAAGACGACTCAAAGCCCTCGACGAGCTCTTCAGCGTAGGCGACATACAGAAAGACGTTTACGAGGATATGAGAAAACAGCACGAAGATGCCATCAACGAACTCAAGTCCAAACGCAAGTCGATCCTCGACACTCTCAGCCAGAGAAGCAGCACCCTAAACACCCAGCTCCGACAGCTCCAGACCCACCTCGCCGGCAACAAGATGTTCCACGCCTCAGGAGAATTCGACGACCAGAGCTACAAAGCCGTCAGCGACGCCATCGACACCGGCCTAGTCCGAGCAATGGCCGAGCGGAAAGAGGTCGACTCAATCTTCGGATACCTCTCAAAGCTAGACTCCAGTTCCACCAACCCAGCGCCCGCGACCCAAACACCCGTAGCCGCCCCAAGCCCCGCTCCATCTGCT
>Ga0209152_10000303_pt1 | contig 24257 bp, 27 predicted proteins | sample GraSoiAngelo_107_FD_185873 | JGI IMG/M metagenome (GOLD analysis project Ga0209152, IMG submission 185873) | Grasslands soil microbial communities from the Angelo Coastal Reserve, California, USA - 14_0903_09_30cm (SPAdes) (version 2) | ecosystem: Environmental > Terrestrial > Soil > Grasslands...
ATCAGGCCGTCGCCCCCTGCTGGCCCGTGGCGATGCCGCCCTGTGCCTCGAACTCGAGCGCCGCGTCCATCCGCGCCTTGCCGCGGGGGTCGAGCGCGTCGCGGAGGGCGTCGCCGACGATGTTCAGGGCCAGGACCGTCAGCATGATCATCAGGCCGGGGAGGATCGCCAGCAGCGGCTGGATGTTGAGCAGCTCGACCCCGACCGTGATCATCGTCCCCCAAGAGGAGTTGGGCGGCTGCACGCCGGCCCCGAGAAAGGAGAGACCGGCCTCGAACAACATGCTGTTGGCGATCATCAGGGTGAAGAAGACGATGATCGTCGAGGCGAGGTTGGGGAGGATCTCGCTGAACATCACCCGCACTGGCCCTGCTCCCTGCGCCACCGCGGCCTCGACAAACTCTTTCTCGCTCAGCGCCAGCACCTGGCCACGGATCGGCCTGGCGATGTAGGGGACGGTGAAGATGCTGATCACGAGGATCGGGTTCCAGATCGAGCCGCTGGAGAGTTCGAGTGGTCCGATCTTGAGCCCGCCCACCGCGAGGGCTATACCCAGCGCCAGCCCGATCAGGAAGACGGGCAGCGACCAGATCGTGTCCAGGGTGCGGGCGATTAAGCCGTCGACCCAACCGCGGAAGTAGCCGGCGAGGAGGGCCAGAACGACGGCGAGGATCGTCGCGATCAACGCCGCCGTGATCCCGATCTGCAGGGAGGTGCGGCCGCCGTACATCAGCCGCACCATCTCGTCGCGTCCGAGGCGGCCGTCGGCGCCGAGGAAGAACTTGCCGTCGGCGCCGAACCACTGCGGACCGATCGGCTTGCCTTCAGGGGTGACGACGTCCTTCTTTTCGCCGTCGACCGTTATCTGTTCAACCGTGTGCTCCTCGTTCGGTCCGGTGTGGGCGACATTGTCGGCCCACAGCGGCGCCGCCAGGACGAAAAGGACGATGAGGACAAAGAGCCCGAGGAAGGCGACCGCGAGGCGGTTACGGAGGAACCGCCGCAGAGCGAGGGACCAGGGTCCTCGCTCTGCGCTCGGTTCGGTAGACACGAGCTTGTTCTACCCCAGCCCCGGCTACTTGAATTCGAAACTGCTCAGGTAGTGACCGAAGGTGGGGTTGAAGATGACGCTTTCGAGGTCGATCGCGTCGGAGACAAAGGTCGAGAGCGTCCGCGTTCCGTAGGGGGCCCACGGAGCTTCTTCCATGATTTCTTTGTCCAGATCTTTGTAGGCCGCTTCCTGGTCGGGCCCGAGCTGTTCTGCGCCCAGTTCTTTGATCTTCTTATTGACCGCGGAGTTGTCGAATTTGGCGAAGTTCCCGTTGTTGGTCGGGAGGATGCTCCCCCCTGCCAGAAGCGGCTGGAAGAAGTCGTTCGGGTGTGGGTAGTCCTGGAACCAGTCCGACCAGCCGGCATCTAGCCCCGGCGTCGTCGCGTTGCCGATCACCGTGAGGTAGTTGTCGGCATTGATGATTTTCAGCTGCGTGTTGAAGCCGAGTTCCTTGAGGATCTCGTTGAAATATTCGCCCGCTTCGTTGTTTGGGCTTTCGGTGTCGGTCCAGACGGTGATGTCGGTGTCCGACGGGTTGGCTTCTTTCATCAGTTCTTCGGCTTTGCCCATGTCGTGGGGGTAGAGCTCGAACTGTTCATAGCCCGGCATCCCCGGCGGCAGGATCTGCTGGGTGGCGACGATCTGGCCGGCGTAGATCCTTTCCAGCGCTTTCGCGTCGACCGCGTAGTTGACGGCCTGCCGCACCTTGACGTCGTCGAAGGGCGGCTCCTGGGTGTTCATCCAGAAGTAGTAGGTGCTGATCGTCGGCTCGACCCGGAACTGGGTGCCCTCGTATTTTTCCTTGACTTCCGCGTAGCGCGAGGAGGGCGGCGGGTTCTGCATCCAGTCGTAGGTCCCCTGCTCGATGTCGTCGACCTGGGACTGCGGGTTGCGGATAACCGTGATCTTGGCGCCGTCGACGACGCCTTCGGGCAGGTCCGGCATCGCCTTGCCGTTGGCTTTCTCCCAGTAGGGGTTGCGCTCGTATTCCCACCCTTTGCCCGGCTGCGATTTGGTGATCATGTAGGGGCCGGTGCCGGGGGGCGGGTTGGCGGAGAGGTCTTCGATCGGCGTGTCCTGCGGCAGCGGCGCCACGAACATCAGACCGAGCTCATTGGTGAAGGTGCCTCGCGGGCCTTCGAGGTTGATGACGATTTCGCCGGTCTTGTCGTTGGCTTTGATCCCCGGGATCGGCCCCTTTTTCGTTTCGGAGAATTTTTCCGCGCCTTCGATCGTCAAGTAGAAGGGCGAGCCGCCGGAGTTGAGCTCGATCATCCGTTCCACGGCGAAGGGGAAGTCGGAGGCTTTGACTGGGGTGCCGTCGGAGTATTTGAGGCCGGGGCGGAGTTTCAGCGTGTAGGTCTTGCCGCCGTTGCTGATTTTCGGCAGGTCTTCGGCGAGCCCGGGAATGACTTCGCTGCCTTCCTCGCCGTTCGCGTGCTTGTAGGTGAGCAGCGGGATGTAGACGTCGGCCATCGCCGTCCATCCTTCGGCCGTGTAGGAGAGGGCCGGGTCCATGTAATCCGGGAAGGAGGCGTAGGTGGCGTTGAGGGTTCCACCTTTCTGGCCGCTGCCGCCGCCGCTGGAGGTGTCGTCACCGCCGCCGCAAGCCGCCAGCCCGATCGTCGAGAGCGCTGCCAGAACGAGAACCGCGATGACTGCCCCAAGCTTCTTCAAAGTATTCCCTCCGAATCCGGATTGCCGGGCTTTTGTAACCCTGGAATCAACTCCACCACAACGTCGTCACGCCCGTCAAGCGACGCGTCTCCAGTCACTTCGTCGCGTTTCGCCCAATTCCCTCCCAGTAGCGGCGCCATCACGACAACGATGGCGACTACCCCGAGACCCGCGACAAGAAACGTCATCCGCGGGCTCACCGCTGCGGCGATCAGGCCGCCGAGGGCAAAGCCAACGCCGGGCATCGCCGCGCCGATTGACTCGAGCACGCTCATGACCCGCGCCTGCATGTTTTCTGCGGTCAGCTCCTGCACGGCGCTGATCGCCGCCACCCACTGAACGCCGTTGCCGGCGCCGCCGACGACGGAGACGAGGCAGGCGACCCCTAGCGTCGGCGCGACGGCGAGGCCGAGGTAGCCCGCAGCGACGGCGAGCGTGCTGAAAAGCAACAACAGAGCCAGCGATGACTGGCGCAGGCGGGCGAAGAGAAGGCTGCCGGCGACCATTCCGACCCCCCAGCTGGCCAGCATCAGCCCGTATCCGGTGTCGTTCGAGCCCAGCGTCTCCTTGACGTAGACGACCTCGACCGGGAGGACGGCGGCGAAGAAGACGAACGCGGCGCCCTGCGCGGTCAACAGCCGCCGCAGGATCGTCTGCTCCCGTATATAGGCGATGCCGGCCCGGACACGGTCGCGCATCTGCCCCGGTTCGGGCTCCGCCTGGGGCATGTCGCCTGCACTGAAGAGGATGCAGGCGACCACGTAGAAGGAGAAGGCGTCGAGGAGCAACGCCGACTGGACACCGAATCCAGCAACGGCGAGGCCGGCAAGGGCGGGGCCCACCGCGGCGCCGCCGGTAAAGGCGACGTTGAGGAGGGCGTTTCCGGCTCGAAGTTCGCCCGTTGGCTCCAGTGCCGTCGCCACCACGGCTCGCGTTAGCGCCCGGCCGGCAAGGGCCAGGGCACCGTCGACGGCGGCGAGGACGATCACCGGCGCCAACGAGAAGTCACCGGCGAGCAGCGCCAGCCCGCCGAAGGCCGCAGCCTCGCCGCAGTAGATCAGTGGCAAGGCGTAGCGCGGGGCCGGTTTCTCGGCCTGGGTAACCAAAATCGGGGCGAAGAGCGCGGGCAAGAACCGGGTCCCGAGAAAGAGCGCCGCCGTGGCCAGGGCGCTCTCGGTGCTGTCGTAGACCAGCACCGAGAGGGCGATGATCCCCATCCAGTCTCCGAGCTCGTTGAGCGCGTAGGAAGCCGCCAACCGCCTGAATAGAGGTCTGCGCAGGGGGTCGGTTAGGCGTGGGCTAGGCATGTCTTGGCCGTGGGTACTACTGCATTTCTGCACAACTTTTCCTGCAGATGCACAAGTTTCCGCAAAGCTGTGCTACAAAGTGCCCAGCGATTAAGAAGTTTCCACGATGCAGCGCACAACGTTGCGGGCTTCAACGACTACGGAAGGGGCAGAAAACATGGGCTTTCGTCACTAGGAATTCCCCCGCAGACCCACTGATCGGTCGGTCTGCATCAGTCTTGTGAAGGGCGTCCTGGATGGGGGCGCCCTTCTTTTTTTGGGCTTGAGCGGTTTTGGGCGAATTTGGCCATCTGGCTAAAGGTGTTGCCGATTCAATACATAGCGGTCTAACTTCTAAGTTCCCAGATAGCGGAAGCGGCAAGAAGCGGCTCTCCCGCAGGGAAAAAGAAGGCGCCCGTGAAGAAGCAGTAGTCGGACTGTCCGGCACGGCTTCCCGCAGTGCCCAATTCCAAATCGAAGATGGCAAAGACTCGTCCCACCCCAATCGCGATCGCCGTGATGATCGGAGCGTTGCTCCTGACGGTCGCAGTCGGCATCTGGGACGCCCCCAGGTCCAACTGGGACGTGGCTTTCTTCGCCGTCCTTCTCGCCTTCTCGATTTTCAGCGACTTGACCGCGGTGTCCACCGAGTCCAAGGTGAAGATCTCCGGCAGCTTCCTGGCGCTAGTGATCGCGATGGTCTTCCTCGGCGGCACCCCGGCGGCGCTGATCGGGGTGGCGACGATCCTCACCGGCTGGCTGCGCTGGCGCGACGAGTGGCACTACCTGCTCGACAACGTCCTCACTTATGCCTTCTTCCCGCTGGTCGGCGGCATCGCCTTCCACGAGGGGGTAACCGCGGCCGGGCTCAGCCCCGCAGAACCATGGTTCTACGCCTGCGTCTTCGCGCTCTTCCAGCTTGCCCTGGCGATCAACTTCGTGATGATCGCCAGCTACGGCTGCTACGTCGAGCGTTCCTCCTTCAAGACCAAGCTCCGGGTCCTGCCGCCGGTTCTGCCCTCCGAGTTCGCGAGCGCGATGCTGGCCGTCGCGGTCGCCTACATCTACCACGAGATCGGGATCGCCGCGATCGCCCTCTTCGGCGTCGTCCTCGTCACCTTCCAGTACCTGCTCGGCCAGCTCCTGCTCTCCCAGCAGCGGGCGAAAGAGCTAGAGCTGCGCTCCAAGCAGCTGGCGAGCTTCCAGGTCGGGATGTTGAGCGCGATGCTGCGCACCCTCGACCTGCGGGACCAGATGACCGCCCGCCACAGTGCCGCCGTCGCCCGCTACTCGCGAGCGATCGCGCAGCGCGCCGGCTACTCGCGCCGCGAGGAGGAGCTGGTCCATATCGCGGCGCTGCTCCACGACATCGGCAAGTTCATCCTTCCCGACCGCATCCTCAAGGCCAACGTGCCGCTGACGGACGAGGACTGGATGCTGATCAAGCGCCACCCGCAGCAGGGCGCCCGCGTCGTCTCCTCGCTCGACGGTTACGGGCCGGTGGCGGACATCATCCTCGCCCACCACGAGCGGATCGACGGCAAAGGCTATCCGCGCGGCCTCGCCGGGGATGAAATCCCCGAGCTGGCCCGGATCATCTCCGTCGCCGACACTTACGACGTGATGACCGCCCGCGATTCCTACCGGACCCCGATGTCCAGCTACGACGCGATCGTCGAGCTGCGTCGGGTCGCCGGCAAACAGCTGGACGCCCGCTTCGTCGAGATCTTCATCGAGCTGCTCGAGGGCAAAGACGTCTCCTTCCAGCACGGCGAGGCGGCCGACTTCGAGAAAGAGCTCGCGCTCGAGGCGCGGATCGAAGAGACCGCCAGCCCCGGCGGCGAAGCCAGCCGCTTCCAGGTCGCTGGCGTCAACTAGACGCAGACCGGTAGCGTTGCGCGCAGCATGCGCGCGGTCACCTTTCAGGCACCCGGGGAGGTGCGGATCGAAGAGAAGCCCGATCCCGAGATCGGCGCTCCCGACGACGCACTTATCTGGATCGAGGCGACCGGGATCTGCGGCTCAGACCTGCACATTTACCACGGCCGGGTGCCGGTCGAGCCCGGCTTCACGATCGGCCACGAGTTCGTCGGCACCGTCCTCGCAGCCGGCGACGAGGTCGAGCGGGTGGGGGTCGGCGACCGCGTCCTCGGCACCTTCCACACCGCCTGCGCGACCTGCGCCTCCTGTTTGCGCGGCGACTACCACCGCTGCCGCAACCAGCGGACCTTCGGCCACGGCTCCCACCTCGGCGACCTGCAGGGAGCCCAGGCGGAGCTGCTGCTGGTGCCGCGGGCGAACCTGACCCTGCGGCGGGTCCCGGACGGGATGTCCGCCGACGTCGCGCTCTTCGCGGGCGACGTGATGGGGACCGGCTACCACGCGATCGCCCATGCTGAGATGAAGGCGGGGGACACCGTTGCGGTGCTGGGCCTCGGGCCGGTAGGGCTGTGCGCGATCCAGGCAGCGCTCGCCGCCGGCGCCGTCAAGGTCTTCGCAGTCGACACCGTCGCCGAAAGGCTGGCGATGGCCGAGCGCTTCGGCGCTACCCCGCTGCACCTGACCGAGCAGGATCCGAAGAAGGCGGTGCGCGCCGCGACCGAAGGGCTGGGGGTCGACGTCGTCGTCGACGCGGTCGGCGACCCGGGACCGCTGGCGCTGGCGGTCAGCCTCGCCCGCGACGCCGGCACCGTCTCCGGGATCGGCGCCTATGCCGGCAAGGGCGAGATACCGCTCGGGCTCGCCTGGTTGAAGGGGCTGCAGCTGCGGCTCGGCCTCGCCAACGTGATCGCCCACGTCGACCGGGTGCTCGGCCTGATGGAGGCGGGGAAGCTCGACCCTGCACCCCTCGTCACTCACCACATGCCGCTCGACCAGGCGAGTGAGGCATACAAGGTGTACGACCAGCGCGAAGCGCTGAAGATCGTCCTCACGCCGTAGCAGCTGTACTAGTTGACTCACACAGCCACCGTCGTTACTGTGCGGGTTCTTGGCACAGCTCGCCAACCCTTTCCGAATTGATCCCACCGACGAGCTCCCGGTCGGGTTGCAGCTCGGCTGGCGGCTGCGGGCGCTGATCCGCACCGGCGAGCTAGGCGCGGGAGAGCGGCTGCCTAGCTTCCGCCAGCTCGCCGAGTGGGCGGGGGTCAACGTCGGCACGGTCCGCACCGTCTACGAGGGACTAGAGGGCGACGGTCTTGTCGTCACCCGCCACGGCCAGGGAACCTTCGTCGCCGAGGGTGTCGAGTCCGCTCCCCAGTTGGAAGAGATCGCGACCGAGGCGCTGCGGCGGGCCAGCGAGGCGGGGCTGGGGGCGCGCGACCTGGCGATCGTGGCGATGGCTTGCGCCAGCCTCCCGGACGAGAGCGAAACCCTCGAGGTGCGCCAGGAGCTGCGGCGCCAGATCGCCAGGCTCGAGGCGGAGCTGGCGAGCTACACCAGTCACCTGGCGGCGGAGCTGCCGACGGCGCCGAAGCGCGCGGTCGCCCATGTCGCCGGGGTCGAGGAGCTGGAGCAGACGCGCGACACCTTGATCGCGCAGCTGGCGGCGGCGCAGCGGGAGAGCGAGCAGGAGGTGCGGCAGCGGGCAGAGAGCCGCGGACCCCTCGGCAGGGCGATGAGCCGGTGGCGGGCGCGGTAGAACGCGGGCTGCTGCCCGTCAAGAACGTCTTCGAGCAGGTGGGGGTGATGATGATCCTCACCGTCAAGACGTTGATCTCGGCGGTGCGGGCGCCGTATCCCTACGGCGAGGAGCTGGTTTGGCAGCTCCTCTTCGTCTTGAAGCTCTCCTGGTTCCCGCTGATGATCTCCACCTTCGCGCTCAACCTCGGCGCCCCCGGTCTGCAGGCGGCCGGCGTCCTCTCCCTCTTCGGCGCCCTCGACCGGCTCGGCGGCTTCTTCGTCGTCATCGCGATCCGCTGGATCGGACCGCTTGTCACCGCCGTCGTCGTCGCCGGTGTCGCCGGCACGGCGATCACCGCCGACCTCGGCGCCCGCAAGATCCGCGAGGAGCTCGACGCCCTCCAGGTTCTCGGCGTCGACCCGGTGAAGAACCTGGTCGTGCCGCGGTTCCTGGCGCTGATGATCGTCACCGCCCTGCTCGACATCTTCGCGATCGTCTTCGGCCTCAGCGCCGGGATCGCCGCCGAGCTCCTCTACAACCAGCCGCTCGGCGGCTTCTTCGCCACCCTCTTCAGCAACGCGACGATCACCGACCTCTGGGCCTCGGTCCTGATGTGCACGATGTTCGGGGCGATCGTCGCCGTCGTCTGCTCCTACAAAGGGATGTCTGCCTCCGGCGGCGCCGCCGGCGTTGGCCGCGCCGTCAACCAGGCGGTGGTGATCTCCCTCGTCGCCGTCTTCTTCTTCCAGTTCGTGGTCAGCTCGATCCTGCTGGCGACCAACCCGGAATTGCAGGCGGTCCGGTGATCGGCTGGCTCGCCGTCCCCCGCGGCTGGCTCGACTCCTTCGGGGAGATCGGCCGCTTCGGCGTCCGCGTCGCCGGCCTCGTCTACTCGGGCCGCGTCTTCAAGTTCTTCGGCGAGGGGCTGCGGCAGGCGGGCATCCTGATCTTCGGCTCGGCCCTGATCATCTGGGCCTTCGTCTTCATCCTCGGCCTCCAGTGCGGGCTCCAGGGCGCCTACTTCAACCGCTCGATCGGCGCTCCGTCGCTGGCCGGCCTCTTCTCCGCCTACTGCGACCTGCGCGAGGGGTTGCCCTACGCCTTCGGCTACATCCTTGCCGCCAAGGTGGGGACCGGGATCGTCGCCGAGCTCGGGGCGATGCGGATCTCCGACGAGATCGACGCGCTCGAGGTGATGGGGATCCAGCCGCTCACCTTCCTCTGCGCGACCCGCCTGCTCGGGGCTTGGATCGCGATCCCGTTTCTCTACCTGGTCGGGATCGGGATCATCTACGCCGCCAGCTTCCTCTCGGTCGTCAACCAGGTCGGCGACGTCTCCTCTGGCGGCTACTTATTGATCTTCTGGATGTACCAGAGCCCTCCCGACCTGATCTTCAGCGTGATCAAGGGGATGACGATGGCCACCGTGATCGTGCTGGTCGGCTGCTACTACGGCTACACGGCCTCCGGCGGACCGGTAGGCGTCGGTACGGCAACGGCGAAATCGATGGTCTTCAACATCGTCGCCGTCCACATCATCGGCATGCTCGGCACCGTCGTCTTCTGGGGCGCGAACCCGAGAGCCCCGATCGGTGGCTGACTAGAAGCCTCTGGTCAGAAGCACCGAGACGAAGGTGAGGACGACGCCGAAGCCGATACGGGTGAGGTTCGCGTGCATCGCGACAACGCTCTCCTGAATCTTCGCGACGCTCTTCTTCAATTCTCCGATGTCGCTTTCCACCCGATTGAAGCGGAGGTTCGCTTCATCGAACCGCCGATTGGTCTCCTCTTTCGCTTCATCGAACCGCCGATTGGTCTCCTCTTTGGCTTCATCGAATCGCCGATTGCTCTCCTCTTTCGCTTCATCGAACCGCCGATTGGTCTCTTCCCTTCCCTCGGTGATCCGGCGGTTCGTTTCGTCGAACCTTTCATCAACTCGCGCGGCGCGCTCTTTGGATTCCCCGTTGGGCGGTGCCATGGTCTGCATGGATAGCACCCTAGCGAACAAAATGCAACATATTGTCTGAGAAAGTGACGGCTTTGAAAATCTTCTAGCCGCGTCGCCGGTGCTTGCGAAAAGTCTCCTCGACCCACTTGTAGCCGCGGCGGTCACTGAGGGTCTGGCGGAAGCGCTCCAGCGCCGGCGGGCGCGGCAGCTCCGGATCGAGCGGACCCTCAGGTGGGACGACCACCGGGTAGAAGAGCGAGGCGGCGGTGATGTCGGCGACGCTGAGGTGCTCGCCGACGATGAACTCACCGTTGCCCTTCTCGAGCTCCTCCTCCAGCTTGTCAAAGGCGGTGGCGATCCCCGCGCGCGCCTTTTCGGCCTCCCCGTCGCTGTTGGCTCCCCAGCGGACGCTGGTGTAGGCGCGGGCGTAAGCGCCGACGACTGGCTTTGCCTTGCCGAGCGGTCCCGGCACCGACTTGGCGGCAACCTCGGCGAAGATCTCGGGCTCCTGGATCAGCTCGTAGAAGGGCAGCAGGCGCGCCTGTGGCCCGAGGTTGTCGTCGAACCACTCCTCCAGCTCGATCGCCCGCGTCCGCTCTTCGGCGTCGATCGGGTAGAGCGGCGGCTCCGGGTACTTCGCCTCCAGGGCGGCGATGATCTCGGTCGAGTCGCCGATCGCCCGACCCTCGAGCTGCAGCACCGGGACGGTCGGCTTGGCGCCCTTGGTCATCGCCAGGGCGATCGGGATATGCGTGCCCGGGAGCAGCGAGCGGCGAACGTGGTCGACCCCCTTGTACTCGAGCGCCCATCTCACCTTTTCGGCGTAGTGCGAGATGTCGATCTGCCAGAGAACCGGCTTCTTCTGAGTTTGCGTGGCCATCGCTCGCCTGGCAGCATAAGCGCGGTGGCACTGTTGAGCGATGCGGAGATCGAGGACCGGCTCGCGGCGCTCTCTGGCTGGGAGCGCGAGGGCGATGCGATCGCCAAGAGCTTCAAGGGCGGCGACTTCGTCGGCAGCGTTCGTTTCGTCGACGCTCTGGTCGAGCCGGCGGAGGAGATGGGCCACCACCCGGACCTGGCGATCTCCTGGGACACCGTGACCGTCACCATCTCCACCCACTCCGAGGGCGGTCTCACCGCGGCCGACTTCGAGCTGGCGCAGAAGATCGACGCCCTCGCCTGACGTGGCGAAGCGAAAGAAGCAGCGGCGGCAGCGGGAGAAGGCGCCAACCGTTGATTACGCCGACCCGGAGGGCAACGTCCTCACCCTGCGGCAGACCCTCAGCGCCGGCACGATCGCCAAGGTGGGGGAGCCGCCGGCAGGCGACGCGACTTCCCAGGACGACGCTTGGCGGCGCCACTACGAGGTCCTGTTCGAGCGGCTCGCTGTGAATTGGGAAATCAGCGGGTTGCCGCTGGACGACCAGAAGATGCTGCTCGGTCGCTACCGGATGGCCGATGCCGAGACGCAGCGGTGGGTCCGCCGGGCGATCGCCGAGCACCTCGAGCGCCACATCCCCGAGCTCGCCGGGTAGGTCGGGCGATGGCGGAGCGGCTGCGGATCGACGAGCGGCTCTCGCTGCCGTTGGGCGAGATCGAGCTGCGGACCAGCCGCTCCTCCGGCCCGGGCGGCCAGCACGCCAACGTCACCGCCTCGCGAGTGGAAGCGATCTTCGACGTCGCAGGGTCGGCCAGCCTCGACGAGGCGCAGCGCTCGCGGCTGCTGGAGCGGCTCGGTCCCGTCGTCACCGCCGTCGCCCAGGACGCCCGGGGGCAGGCGCGCAACCGCGAGCTCGCCCTGGAACGGATGGCGGCGAAGATCGCCGCCGGCCTGCGGGTGCGCCGCAAGCGCCGGGCGACGAAGCCGAGCCGCGCCTCTCGCCGACGCCGCCTCGAGCAGAAGCGGCGGACCGGAGAAAAAAAGCGCGAGCGCCGCCGTCCGCCGCTAGAGTGAACTCGATGCTTGGGGAGAGCAAAGCGACGAGCGGCTTCGCGGTCCGGGACATGGCCCGCGCGCGGGAGTTCTACGAGGGGACGCTCGGGCTGCGGGTCGAGGTGCTCGACGAGCAGCACGGGGTAGCGGTGCTGCACCTCACCGGCGGCTACGACGTCCTCATGTACCTCAGCGCCGACATGACCCCGCCCAGCTACACGATCCTCAACTTCGAGGTTGACGACATCGACGCCGCCGTCGAGGGGCTCGCCGAGCGCGGGATCCAGATCCAGCGCTACGAGGACTTCGACCACGACGAGAAGGGGATCGTCCGCGGCCCCGGACCTCAGATCGCCTGGTTCGAGGACCCCTCGGGCAACGTCCTCTCAGTCCTGCAGCAGTAGCTCCCGCGCCACCGCATCGCGTCGGTAGTCGAAGATCTGCTTCAGGTCCCGTCGCACCAGCAGCCGGTCGGCGAGCTCCCCCAACGGCCCGAATGGGATCGAGTACCGCACCCGATCGCGGATCATCGTCGCCCCTGGTCCGTCCTCCTCAAACGTATGGGTGTGCTCCCAGAGCGAGTAAGGCCCCTTGATTTGCGCGTCGACGAACCGGTGCGGCGGCTCCCAAGCCTCGATCCGAGTCCGCCACCGAACCGGCACGCCGTGCAGCCGCAACCGGTACTCGATCAAGGTCCCGACCCCCATCTCGATCGGCCGCGGCGTCGTCACTTCGAAACCGAGCCAAGGCGGCGTGATCCTCTCAAGATTGTGGGCGTCTCCGTAGAAACCAAAGGCATCGTCGATTGAAGCTTGGATTCGTTGCCGGCGCTCCAGTATCTGGATCTGTGCCACCGCAGGGAGAGTAAACCTCGCTGGGAGTATTCCACCCGATGCTACAATCGGATGCCGAAATAGCGGGTCCGATATGGCGATCACCTCAAAACAAACTAACACCCCCTGGACGCTGGCTCCGTACACCCGGATCGAGCGAACGGCGCTCCAAGAGCAGTACGGCGGTCGCACCCAAGGCGGGATCGGGCCCTCTCGCAAGAGTCCCAACGTCTTCATATTTTCTGACCCGGTGGCAGGGGAGCCGCACGGCTACTATGACGGCTGGCAAGCAGACAAATGCTTTCATTACACGGGCGAGGGCCAGCGCGGGGACCAGCAGATGAAGTCGGGCAATGCCGCGATCCTCAACCACGCGGCTGAGGGCCGGGCACTGAGAGTTTTTGAAGGGGCCCGGGGAGTCGTGACCTACCTCGATGAGTTCGTGCTCGACGAAGAGGAGCCGTTCTACTGGACCGATGCTCCGGAGACTGGCGACGGTCCCCTCAGAGAGGTGATCGTTTTCCGTCTCAGGCCGATGACCATCGAGCCTCCACCGCCGAACTCAAAGTTGGCCGCGGTTCTCGCCGGCCCCTCAAGCCAGGATGTCCCGATCGAGCAGCAACAGACGGAGCGCGCATTTGTGGCGCCGAGTCACGAGCCCTACGAGGCCGAACGTCGCGAGCAAAAGCTCGTCTTGGAGCTCGAGGCGCATTTGCGCAAGCTGGGCCACGAGGTTGTTCGGCAGCGGATCGTCCCCGAAAGCGAGGCGCGTCCGCTCTTTACTGACCTCTACGACGCCTCCACCGGGACTTTGGTTGAGGCCAAGGGCACGGTTGAGCGGGGGGCCATCCGCATGGCAATCGGCCAGCTTGTGGACTACAAGCGCTTCGTAGCCGACGGTGCCCCCGCCCGCCTGGCCGTCCTCTTGCCGAAACCACCTCGCCCCGACCTAATCGATCTGCTGGGAAGCCAGGGAATCGATCTGATCTACCCCGAGGACGGCGGCTTTGTCGACTCAGTAGGCGGCGAGATCGTGGGTGGGGGCCGGTGAACGTCCGACGCATCGAGCAGTGCGAGCGCCCAGAGCCATCGGGGGTCTGGCTCGCCGCTGCCTTTGCCTGCCTCAGCTGCGCGGCGGCGGTCGTGATTGCCGTTCTGACCCTGGCGCCAGATGCTCCGGTCCGCTCCTCAGAGCTCTTGATTGTCGCGGTCAGCCTGATCGTGATCGCGGTGCTCTGCTTCCTTGCCCACTGGGATTCAAATCGAGGCCGTCGGCCGAGGCGCTACGAAGTCAAGGACGTTGCTGAAGACGATTGATGGGCACGGTTGGTTTCGAACCAACGACCTCTCGCGTGTGAAGCGAGCGCTCTCCCACTGAGCTACGCGCCCGGGGCGGAGATTGTACGACGGCGCCGGATCGATGACGCCGCTGCGTTCAAGCGGTTGCGGTTGCTGCGTCGCTGACCGGCTCCTTGCGCAGCGCCATGCCGACGAAGGGATAGATCAGAGTCGAGAGCATTGCGGCCCCGACCAGCCCGGCGGCGGTCGAGGGCCGCATCTCTCCCGCGTCGATCGCGATCGTCGTGATCGCGACGACAAGGGGGAGCTCGGTGGCGCTGTAGAAGGCGAGGGCGGCGCGTTCGCGGGCGCTGAGGAGGCCGCGGTAGAGGAGCATCGCCGGGGCCCCTCGCACCACCAGGAAGAGGCCGAGGAAGAGGAACAGCTTCGCGATCGCTTCCGCCGAGCCGAGGGCGGCGAGGTCGAACTCGATCCCGCTGGTGATGAAGAAAAACGGGACGAAGAAGCCGAAGCCAACGGCGGTCAGCTTTGACTCGAAGACCTGAAGCTCATGTCCCTTCAGGGCGAGGCGGGTGATCATCCCGGCGACGAAGCCGCCGAGCAGGATGTCGAGCCCGAGCTGGCCGGCGAGGAGGACGAGGCCGAAGACGAGCACCACCGTTACCCGCACCGCCAGCTGGCTGCTCGCCTCGAAGGTCCTTTCCAGCGCCGGCCAGCCGCGCCAGGCGTAGCGGACCGAGACCACGGCGAGGGCGATCGCCAGGGCGACGAAGGCGAGCAGGATCGCCGCCTCGTGGAACGGGTTGGTGGTCGAGAGGACCAGCGTCACCAGCAGGATCGGGCCGAACTCGCCGGCGCCGCCTGCAGCCAGCAGGTAGGTCCCGAAGCGCGTCTTCAGCTCGCCGTTGTCGCGGAGGATCGGGATCAGCGTCCCGATCGCCGTCGTCGCCATCGCCGAGCCGGTGTAGAGGAAGGAGACGACGACGCCGGCCAGCGCCAGCAGGCCGCCGAGGCCGTAGGCGATCGCGACCGAGAGGGCCCAGCCGAGCGCGCCGAGCTTCATCGGCTTCCCTTTGATCCGGTCGAAATCGATCTCGTAGCCGGCGAAGAAGAAGAGCATCCCGAGGCCAAGATCGGCGAAGAAGTTGACGAACTCGTCGCTGTGGGCAACGTCCATGACTTCCGGCCCGATCACGATTCCCAGCATCAACTCGAGTACCACGACCGGCGGCGCGAACTGCTTCGGGAGGAAGGCGACGGTGACCGCGGCAATCGCGGCGACGACGACGATCGCGAAGAAGGAGTCGGTGTCGACCGTGATCACGGCGCTGATCCTATGGCCGCGGCCCGCTAGGATCAGGCGTGGACCGTGCTAGGCGGGGTGTCAGCGGTGCCTTGTGACCCGAAATCCGCTTAGCGGGGCCGACTACCGTTCCGAGGGACTGGCCGTCGGGGTCAGTGCGTTGCGGCGGCGTTGACGGCCGGGTCGTCGCGTTCGAAGCAGCCTTAAGCGGATGCCGCGGGTGCCGCAGGCGAGCCCGACCTGAGCCTAAAGCGACGGACACGCCCGGTGACCTCGTTTCGAAGGCGGGTGCACGGTCCATATACGTCGCTAATCGATCAGGCGCTTGCGCATCTGGTGGATCGCGACGCGCCAGGTCGCGACGGCGAAGACGACGAGGAAGGCGAAGCGCAGCAGGTCCTGCCACTCGAACCCGAAGGCGCCGCCGCGGACCAGTTCGACCAGCTGGTGCAGGGGGTTGACCTGCGCGACGATCTGGAACCCCTCGGGCAGGCCTTCGATCGGGAAGAAGGTGCCGGCGACGAGGAAGAGGGGCGTCACGAACAGCGCCGTCACGTAGTTGAACTGGTCGATCTTGGCGACGGTCGCCGCCATCGCCACCCCGAAGCCGGCGAAGCCGAGCGCGGTGACGAAGGCGAAGAGGGGGGTCAGCAGCATCCCGGGCTCGGGGTCGAGCCCCCAGAAGAAGGTGACGACGAGTGGCACACAGCCGTAGACGGCCGAGCGGGTGCCGATCCAGAGCATCTCGGCGCTGACCAGCTCTTCGACGTCGACCGGTGCCGCCAGGATCGCTTCGTAGGTGTTCTGGAAGCGGTGCTTGACGAAGGTGCCGAACATCGCCGGCAGGGCGCTGGAGAAGATCACCGCGGTCGCCACCATGCCGGTGCCGACGAACTGGATGTAGGGGATGCCGTTGACTTCGTCGACCAGGGTGGCGCTGAGGCCGAGCCCGAAGGCCAGCAGGTAGACCAGCGGTTCGAGCACGCTGGAGAAGGTGGTCCCCTTCCAGTAGGTGCGGAAGTTGGCAACCTCGCGGCTCATCACCCCGGCGATCGCCGCTGGTTCCAGCCGCCGCATCGTCCGCCCGCGCGACTGGGCCTGGGTCGAGGCCTCCATCACTCGGCCTCCTCGCCGGTCAGCAGCACGAAGACGTCCTCGAGCGTTGCCGCTCGCACGACCGCGTCCTCGGGGACGGCGCCGTCGCGCGCCTGCTCGGAGCCGACGATCGCGATCGCCGGCCCCGCCGGCCGCACCTTCAGCCCGGCCGCCTCGGCGCTGACGCGCAACTCGGTCAGGCGCTGCGGCGGCGCGTAGACCTCGGCGGTCTGGCGGCCGGCGTGCTCGGAGATCAGGTCGGCGGGCCGGCCGCGGCTGATGATCTTGCCGCGGTGCATGACGGCGACCTCGTCGGCCAAGCGCTCGGCCTCCTCGATGTAGTGGGTCGACATCAGGATCGTCGTCCCCCGTGATTTGAGGTCGCCGATCAGCGTCCAGAGCTCGGTCCGGATCTGGGGGTCGAGGCCGACCGTCGGCTCGTCGAGGAGGACGAGTCGAGGTTCGTGGACGAGCCCGCGGGCGAGCAGCAGGCGCCGTCGCATGCCGCCGGAGAGTTTGTCGACCGCGTCGCGCCGTCGGTCTCGGAGGCGAGCGAGGTCGAGGCAGCGGTCGACGGCCGCGCCGACGTCCTTGACCCGGTACAGCCGGGCATAGACGGCGAGGTTGTCTTCGACCGTAACGTCGACGTCGAGGTTGTCGAGTTGGGGAACGACGCCCATTTCCGCGCGGGCGGGCTTCGACTGGGCGGGCAGCTCGTGCCCGAGGACGTGGAGGTCACCCGAGTCAGCGACCGCCTGCCCGGTGAGGAGCCGCATCGTCGTCGACTTGCCGGCCCCGTTCGGGCCCAGCAGCCCGAGACAGATCCCTTCCGGGACGTTGAGGTCAAGTCCGTCGACCGCGGTGATCGGCCCGAAGGTCTTGACCACGTTTCTCAGCTCGATAGCCGCCATGGCCTGATGGTTTCATGAGCGGACCTTTTGGCACATCCCGGGGGAATGGCAGACTGCCGCCGATGCTGGACGAGCGCTGGATCCGATCGCTGCACGTCGAGTCGATGCGGCGCGCCGACCTGCACCGGGAGCGCGAGCCGCACGTCCTCTTCCAGGCCTCGACGATCGGGGCGCTGCTCGAGGGGGCGTTTGAGGGCGACCTCACCTTCGCCGAGCTCGGCCAGCACGGCGACCTCGGCTTAGGGACTCTGAACCACCTCGACGGCGAGATGGTTGCGCTCGACGGCGAGTTCTTCCGCGCCGACGTCGAGGGAAGGATCCACCCCGTCGACCCCGGCGAGCGGACCCCGTTCGCGGTCGTAACCCGTTTCCAGGCGACGATCGGCGAGCGCCTGCCGGCGAGTGAGCGCTCGCACGAGGATCTGCTTGTCTGCCTCGACGAGCTCGTCCCGGTCGCCGCCTCGTCCTGCGCGATCCGCCTCGACGGCTGCTTTCCTCTCGTCCGCGCCCGCTCGGTGCCGCGGCAGGAGCCGCCCTACCGACCGCTGACCGAAGTCGTCGGCGAGCAGCACGTCTTCGAGCTCACCGACGTAGAGGGGACGATGCTCGGCTTCCGCTTCCCCAGCTACGCAGAGGGGATCGAGGTCGGTGGCTACCACCTCCATTTCATCAGCGCTGATCGCAGCCGCGGCGGCCACGTGCTCGACTCCCGCAGCGGCGAGCTGCGGGTACGAATCGACCCCTCCGACGATCTCCACGTCGAGCTGCCGCCGGCAGTCGAGCTCGGGGATCCGGATCTGGCCGCCGAGACCCACGCCGCGGTCGAGGCGGTCGAGCGCGGCTAGCCGCCTACGGGAAGCAGGGTTCCCACGGGCGGGCGAAGAGGTCGTAATCCTTATGGATGACGCTGAAGCGCAGGCGTTCGGCCTGGTCGCAGATCGCCGCCAGCGGTTCGCTGTATTCGGCGACAAAGACCGCTTTGCCCGCGCCGACGAAGGGGCTGAACTTGCCGCACTCCTCGTAGGCGAAGCATTCCTCGACGATGGCGAAGTCGAAGCGGCCGACCAGCTGCCCGACCTGCTCGGGGTCGTTCTTCAGCGCCACCGCCATCCCCCGCCGGTGGACTTCGCGGGCGACCCAGCGGTTGAACCGCAGCTGATCGGGGGCGGTGAGAGGGAACCCGGTCTTGTTTTCGTAGCCGGCGATGTTGTCGGGCTCGATCGCGTCGAACCCCTTGCGCCGGCAGCGGTCAAAGCGGCTGCGGAGGATCGGGGCGAGGATGTCGATGCGGCGGATGTCGAGCCAGCGCTCGTCGGGGTAGCCGGCGTAGGCGCGGCCGAGGACGGACTCGGGGAAGCGGTCGGCGTCCGGACGGTAGCTCTCCCAGGAGCCGACGTCGAGGTAACAGATCGCCCGCCGTCCCTTGCGGTGCAGCGCGGAAACGGTCTTGGCGGGAACTTCGAAGCCGTCAACCTCGTAGACGTCGGCTTCGATCGCGAGGTCAATCTTGCCCTGCAGCTGCCACTGCCAGGCGGCGGTCGTCGGCTTCGGGTGCCAATGGGCCCCTGCGGTTGAAGTGAGGGTGAGAGCTGCGGTGAAAGCGGTGAGAAGGAGGACGGCGAGCCTGCGCATGGTCACGAGCAGCGACGATAGACAACCCAGGACTCGTTGCTCGCAACCCGCTCGAAGCCCTGCGGTGGCGGGAAGGAGGGATCCGTCGGGTCGTTCGGGTCGAGGATGAAGTTGTGGATGACGAAGTCGGAGGCGGGGGCGACGAAGTAGCCACGGTGCGGCATCTCTTCCTCGTCCTCGCTGGCGCTGACGATCTGCGTCGGCTCGACGTCGAGACCGAAGGCGAGGCGGGGGACGGCGCGGTGGTTCGGCACCGCGACCTTGCCGCAGAGCGGCTCGAAGGCGCCGTCGTCAACGAGGTTGGTGAGGTCGTTCTCGATCCGGGCCTGGTTGGTGAGGTCGGTGTCGACGCGGGAGTCGAGATCCCACTGGTTCGGCAGCCAGACCAGGAACATCAGCGCGACGAGCGCCGCGAACGCCTGCCAGGGCCGCCGCCAGCGGTGTCCCGGCTCCAGCAGACGCCAGCCGAGCAGGGCGACGCCGAGGAAGATCGCCAGGATCGCTGCGGCGAGCATCGTGTAGCGAGGGAGGATCGCGAGGCCGCCGCAGGCGAGTAGGGCAAAGGCGGCGAGCGCGAGGGCCGCGGCGGCGACTCCGAGGACCGAGCGGCGGCGCAGGAACGCAAGCCCGAGAGCGACGCCGCCGAGGGCGCCGACCATCCCCGGCCACTGCAGCACCTCGCCGAGCCGGCGCGGCCCGTAGAGGACGAGGTCGACCGGCCCCGTCTGCCGTTCCAGCGTCTCGACCGTCTCTTTGGTCCCCGTCCACGAATAAGTCGGGCTGCCGGTCGTGATCCAGTCGAACAGCGCCCAGAGGATCGGCCCGGCGAGGGCGAGTGCGGCCAGGGGAGCGAGCTCTCGCTTCATTCGCGAGCGGTCGCTGCGGTCGGCCGTGTACGCCAGGTAGAGCCAGTAGGCGACCGCGAAGAGCCATGCCTCCGGGCGGAGGAGACCAGCAAGGGCAAGGAGGACGAGGACAGGCCAGCCGGCCCGGGGCCGCTTTGCCTCGACCAGTAGCGCCGCCAGGCAAAGGGCGATGTAGGGGAGGTCGATGTAGGCGCGCAGGCCGTTGGAGAGGAAGGGGGCGCGGGTGAGGACGATCGCCGCGGCGACGGCACCGATCCAGCGGTCGAACCAGATCGCGCCCAGCCGGTAGACGAAGAAGCCGATCAGTCCCAGCGAGACGTAGGCGCCGATCATCGTCAGGGTGATCATCCCGTCGCCCAGGGGAGTCGTCACCAGGCCCCAGAGCTCGGTCAGCGGATGCGGCGTCGGCGGCAGCGCCGCGCCGTAGTCGGGACTCTCACCGTGGGCGAGTTCCCGCCCCCAGACCAGCGCGTAGATCGTGTCGTAGTTGGGGAACCCGTAGGGGAAGAGCAGCAGCAGCGCCGCCGTGACCCCGGCCACCCAGGCGGCGGGTGACAGCCAGTTGCGAGCCCCCTTCGGCACTCCGGGGAAGCTATCGGTGCCGCCCCCGGAGCGGCCGGGTGCCCCTAGATACACTCGCTCGACAGCCGATGAGCGAGTCGACTTCCCTCTACCGCCGCCACCGCCCTGGGTCCTTCGACGAGGTCGTCGGCCAGACCCACGTCGTCCGCACCCTGCGCAACGCGGTCGAGCAGGGCAAGGTTCACCACGCCTACCTCTTCGTCGGCTCGCGCGGCACCGGCAAGACCTCGATGGCGAAGATCCTCGCCCGCTCGCTGAACTGCGAGCGCGGTGGCCCGACCGTCACCCCCTGCGGCGAATGCGAGTCCTGCGTGACGATCGCCGCCGGCACCTCGGTCGACGTGATTGAGATGGACGCCGCCTCAAACCGCTCGGTCGACGACGTCCGCGACCTCCGCGAGCGCGTCGCCTACGCCCCGGCCGGCGGCCACTGGAAGGTCTACATCCTCGACGAGGCCCACATGCTGACCAAAGAGGCCTGGAACGCCTTCCTGAAGACGCTCGAGGAGCCGCCGCCGAACACCGTCTTCGTCCTCGCCACGACCGAGTCCCACAAGGTGATGGCGACGATCGCCGACCGCTGCCAGCGCTTCGACTTCCAGCGCCCCTCGCTGGAGCAGATCTCCGAGGTACTGAACCGCGTCGCCGCTGCCGAGTCGATCGAGGTCGAGGAGGGCGCCGTGGCGATGATCGCCCGCTCGGCCTCTGGCAGCTTCCGCGACGCCCTCGGCACCCTCGACCAGCTCGTCGCCTTCGGCGGCAGCCACGTCGAACTGAAGGACGTGCTGGAGATGCTTGGGGCGGCGGACGCCGACCTCCTTTTCGAGACGATCGACGCCGTTGTCGCCGAGGACCCCAAGCAGGTCCTGCTGGGGATCGAGCGGATGGCCCGCTCCGGGCGCGACCCATCCCAGTTTGCCCGCGACCTTCTTGCCCACCTGCGCCACCTGCTGATCGTGCAGACCACCGGAGAAGTCCCAACCACCTTCGTCGTCACCGCCACCGACACCGGCCGCATGCAGTCCCAGGCCCAGGCGATCCAGCCCGCGAACCTCATCCGCACGATCGACGAGCTGGCAACTGCCCTCACTGCTGTGCGCGAGGGAGACGACGCCCGAATGGCCGTGGAGATTGCGCTGCTGAAGGCCGCGCGCCCGGATCTCGACCCGAACACGGAGGGACTCCTCAGGCGCATCGAGAGGCTGGAGCAAGGCGGCAGCGCTCGACCCGCGGGTCCTGTCGCCGCAGGGGACCCACCCCCAGCTGCAGAGCAGCAGGGGGTCCCCCCTACGACGCCACCCACGGGAGAGGCGCCTAGCCAAGGCGATCCACCTCCGGCCGAAGACCCACCACCCGCGGAAGAGGAAGAGACGGAAGCGGCCGCCCCGGTAGAGGAGCCCCCTGCACCGGAGGTGGCGCCGGCTCCGCCAACCGACCTCAATCTGGAAGAGATTCAGAGGGTCTGGCCCGCCGTCCTTCACAAGTTGCACGAGACCGCTCCGGCGCTCGCCGGTGCCCTTGAAGGAGCGCGTCCTGTCAGTTTCCATGGGGGGGCGCTCGAGGTCGGGTTCCCGCCCGACATGACCTTCTTGAAACGGAATGCCGACAGCCCCGAGAAGCGAGACACGGTGGCGGCGGCATTCGCCGCGGTTACCGGGGTCGGGCTGCGGCCCACTTATGTGCTGCTGGACGGGGAGGCGCCGCCTGATACGCCGGCCCCGGGCAGCGAGGAGATCGACGAGGAAGAGCTGCTGGAGCGGCTGAAGAGCGAGTTCGACGCGGAGGAGGTCAGTTAGGTGGCACGTGGAGGAGGGCCCGGCGGTTTTGACATTCAAGGCCTGATGAAACAGGCGCAGCAGATGCAGGCCGAGATGATGGAGGCCCAGGAGAAACTGAAAGACGAGGTCGTCGAGGCCAGCGCCGGCGGCGGCATGGTCAAGGTGAAAATGGGCGGCGATCTGACCCTGCGCGAGATCGTCATCGACCCCGAGGCGATCGACCCCGAGGACGCCGACCTGCTCCAGGAGATGGTCCAGGCGGCGGTCAACGAGGGGCTGCGGGCGGCGCAGGAGCTCGCCAGTTCGAAAATGGGCGGCATCGCCGGCGGCGACCTCGGCGGCCTCGGAGGCATGCTCGGTTGAGTGACGGCCCGGCACCGCTGGCGCGCCTCGTCGCCGAGCTCTCGCGGTTGCCGGGCATCGGCCAGCGGACCGCGCAGCGGCTCGCCTTCCACCTCCTGCGCGCCCCAGACGAAGAGGCGTTCGCGCTCGGCGATGCGATCCGCGAAGTGAAGGAGAAGGTCGGCCTCTGCGAAGAGTGCTTCAACCTCGCCGAGGGCCCGCTCTGCCGGATCTGTGGCGACCAGAACCGCGACCGGGCGACGATCTGCGTCGTCGAGGAGCCCTCCGACGTGATCCCGATCGAGCGCACCCATGAATATCGCGGCCTCTACCACGTGCTCGGCGGAGCGCTCTCCCCGATCGACGGCGTCGACGCTGAAGACCTGAAGATCGGCGAGCTGCGGCGGCGGGTCGAGCGCGGCGGCGTCAGCGAGGTGGTGTTGGCGACCAACCCGACTACCACCGGCGAGGCGACCGCGCTCCATATCGCCGAGATGCTGCGGGGTCAGGTGACCGTGACGCGGCTGGCCAGCGGCCTCCCGGTCGGCGCCGATCTCGAGCACGCCGACGAGGTCACGCTCGGCAAGGCGCTGGCGGGCAGAAGAAGCCTGGAATAAGCGGCACCGGATATCCGTCCTGGACGACCGTCGTCTCGCAAATAGCGGGTTTTCGAAAATCGAGCGTCCGCCGCTTTCGCGAAGGTCACTTCGTGTCTGACCAGTCCAACCTCGGCCGCCGCCGCGAAGATGCCTCGTCGGCAAGCAGGATCGCCCTCAAGGTGTCTGAGCTTCACGCCGATCTTCTAGGCAGCTTGCACGAGGAGATTGGAACCAATGGAGAGGACTTCGTTATTGCCGCCCAGCGGCTGGCGGGCGAGTTCGGGTCCGTCACGGCTGCCGCTCTGGAGGCCGCCCAGGCGAACGGGGGCCACCGGGACTTGACGCCCTCCAACGGTGATCACGCAACCGCGGTCGAGGCGCAGCTGGAAGAACTTCCCAGCCTTTACCAGCCCGGTCATATGCGGCGGCGGTTGGAACAGTTGTTGGAGACGAACCGGCGGTATGGGCATCCATTTGGATTGGCTGTCTTCGATGCCTCCGGTCCTGGGGTGCGGCCGCACGATGTTGCTGGGGGGCAGGAGACGGTGCTCTCGATCGTCGGGGCGGCGTTGCGAGACAGCGTCCGCATCGTCGACGAAGCCTTCCGCCTCGAGGAGGATGCGATCTGCGTCCTCGCTCCCAACATCGGCACGGTCGAAGGGGTGCAGATGTGCGAGCGGCTGCTTGGTCAACTCGACGACCTCGAGCGCGCCGGGGGCCTGCGGATCTCGATCTCGGCCGGCGTCGTCGCCTGCCCCGACCATGGCGCCGACGCCGAAGAACTTCTGCACAAGGCCGACGCGGCGATGTGGCGGGCGCGGGCTGTCGGGCAGCCCGTGGGCGTGGGCGCCTTGCAAGATCGCTAACAGTTTCTGCGAAATCTGTCGATAACCGGTGTAAACCCGGGAAATGGGTGGGAGAATCTTCGGCGTCTGTCGAATAGACGCGCAGTCCACCCGTTCGACCTTCTTATCTAAATGCCAGGAATCCGCACCAACGCCGCCGCCGAAGTCTTGGGCGTAAGCCCGAACACCCTGCGTAGCTGGGAGCGCCGCTACGGCTACCCGGTTCCGAAGCGGACCGCCGGCAACCACCGCAACTACGAGCTGGTGGAGCTGCAGGCGCTGCGGGACGCCCTGGCGGAGACCGGCAACATCTCCTCGGCGATCGAGCTGGCGCGCCAGCGCCAGGCGGCGCCGGCCAACGACGGCAGCCTTTTCACCGCCTTCGAGAACTTCGACGAGTCCGCCGCCGACCGCGCGGTGGAGGAGAGCCTTGCCCTGCGCTCGCTGGAGCGGACGGTCGAGGAGCTGCTGCTGCCGGCGATCGACAAGCTTGCCGTCGACCCCGAGCGCGAGGCCGCCCGACAGCTGATCGGGGTAGGCGCCGGCCTTGTCGGACAGGCCGACAGGGTCCGGCTCCCGGTCGAGCATGCCGCGGTAAAGCGCCGCCGCGACCCGCTCCGGGCTCAACGACCCGCGGTCCGTCAAGCGGGACCGC
>Ga0209152_10000310_pt1 | contig 24015 bp, 18 predicted proteins | sample GraSoiAngelo_107_FD_185873 | JGI IMG/M metagenome (GOLD analysis project Ga0209152, IMG submission 185873) | Grasslands soil microbial communities from the Angelo Coastal Reserve, California, USA - 14_0903_09_30cm (SPAdes) (version 2) | ecosystem: Environmental > Terrestrial > Soil > Grasslands...
CACGCATGGTCCCTTTCCCCTAGTTCCAGGCCGGAAGGTGTCTCGCTGGAGAACTAGAGATTCGATACTATGTCCATCCGTGAACCAGACTCTCCGGCTCTTAGGCAAGCCGTCCTCTCGTGTGAGCGTGCCCACTACTCTGGCAATCGTTCCTGCCTTTCCTCTACAGTAGCTGCGAACATTCACGATCTCAACCGGCTTGCCCGGTTGAGAATATCCATACTTCGCTTGATGCATCAGGTGAAAGTCTCGAACAGCAGAACGAACCACACCTCTAGTAACAATCCTCCCCAACAGAGGAATCGGTAACTCGTAAGATTGACCCTGATATCGCATATCCAGTAGTCTCTGATACTTGGCATCCATCTGCTTTACTCCTTCTTCATGCAGGAGATCTGCAGCTCTCCCCTCCATCTTGCCAAAGATTCTCTCCAGTTCTCCAGGACTCACATCTTCTCCATCCTTCAGCACTGTTCTCACCGAATCGTGCAGTGGCTCCGCGAGAAGAAGACCCAGGCTCGACAGCAATCCCGCAGCCGGAGGCACAACTATCTTCTCTATCTCCAGTTGTTCAGCAACCTCGCAGGCGAACATTGGTCCTGCTCCCCCAAACGCCACGAGCGTCATTTCACGTGGATCAAGTCCCTTCTCTACCGTCGCCGCATGCAACGCGTCCACAATCTTCGCCAAAGCGATTCTCAGAACACCGACCGCTCCATCGATCACATCCATTCGAAGCCGCTTCGCAACCAGCTCAGCCACGGCCGCGTACGCAAGCTCAGGGGTCAACGGCAGATCTCCCGCAAGCAGGAAGCTTGGACTCAAACGCCCGAGAACGAGGGACGCATCCGTCAGCGTCGGCAGCCTTCCACCCTTCCCGTAGCACGCCGGACCGGGAGACGCTCCAGCACTCTGAGGACCGACATGTAGAACAAGAGCATCATCGACCCAAGCAATACTGCCTCCACCAATTCCAACCTCGACAAGATTCACGACCGGAAACTTGACAGGGTATCCTGATCCTTCAACTCGCCGGGTTCCATGCAAGCGGCCGCCAACCTCATACTCGTTAGTCACCTCAAACCCACGACCAGACCACACTCCCGCCTTCGAAGTGGTCCCGCCAACATCCAGCGAGACAATGCTTTCAGATCCGCCAGCGTAGAACTTAGACGCGACCGCCCCAGCAACAGGCCCCGACTCTATCAGCCGCGCGGGCTCCTTTGAAGCCTGGCGAGAAAGCACCGTCCCACTATTCGACTGCATTACAAAAACAGGCCCACGAACACCAAGCTGCTCCAACCCCTTTTCGAGGTTTTTCAGGTAGACAGCGAATAGCGGCTGAAGACACGCATTAACGACTGTAGTGCTCGTTCTCTCGTATTCTCGGAACTCGGGAAGAAGCTCCGAAGACAAGGACAATCTCGCACCTGGATGCTCTCTCCTGAAAATCTCGCCCATCTTCTTCTCGTGTTTCGGGTTGGCATAGGAGTGAAGAAAGGAGACGGCAACCGTTCCAATCCCGAGTCTCCGTATCCTTCTCGCAACCCGAGTGGACTGCGAAATGTCAAGCGGTTCTAGGATCCTCCCATCATACGTGATCCTCTCCCGGACCTCAAACCTGTATCGTCTCGGGACCAAGGGAGGCAGACGCTCGACCTGGAGATTGTAAAGTTCAGGTCTGTTCTGGCGCCCGATCTCAAGCACGTCTCGAAACCCCGAGGTTGTGACTAGAGCGGTCTTGGGAATGTTTCCGGTTAGGAGAGCGTTCGAGGCGAGTGTCGTAGCGTGAATAACAACACTAACAAGACGAGGATCAATACCTTTTTTCTCCAACAGTCCTCGAACCGCATCCAGTGCTCCAGTCGACGGATCCGTTGACGTGGTCAGGACCTTGATCTTCCAGATCCCGCGCTTCTCGTCCGTAGCAACAAGATCGGTGAACGTCCCGCCGATGTCAATGCCGACTCTAACGAAATCCTTTCTCGCTGCATCTTTTCCGGGGTTCACTCGAGAACAACCTATCCAATCATTGTATGGCTTGAAGGCTTAGATTCAGCCGTCTCCAACTCTTAATATCGTTCCAGTTCACCGGAGGACATTCCGGTTGACATCGGTAGCTAGACTATGACTGTTCACGTTCTCCTAACGGCAGACAACCACCTGGATCCATCAGCAGTCCAGTATGGACCCAAACGGTTCGAGCGCAAGCGAGACTTCCAGCGTTGCTTCGAGATCCTGGTTAACTTCGCCCTGGAGAATAAACCAGGCCTTCTTCTGATCGGCGGAGACTTCTATGATGGTATTCTGCCCGGCAATCCCACCAGAGCGTTTGTGGCAGAACAGTTCAAGCGATTACATGAGAAGAACATCAAAACCGTTCTCGTGAGCGGCCATCACGACACTCCACGCAGTGCCGAGCAAGGCGCTTCACCTCTCGCAGTTCACGCAAGATCCGGCCACATCTACTTCCTACAAGAGCAGCATCCAACGAGTAAGAAGTTCAACCTTGGAGGTGAAACTGTCAACGTGATAGGGATGAGCCTCAATCCATCCCTGCCAACCGATGCGGACCCCCTCGCCGGTCAAGAAATCAACCGAGACGGAGACGTTAACATATTCCTCACACATTATCCGATCGAAGGCTTCGACGGTTACTTCGGCCAAGAAGTTCACATACAGAAATCATCTATCCCGAGAAACCTCCAACTCTTCGCCTCAGGCCACCTTCACAATCATCAAAGAAAAATGATGAACGGAACCCCTGTAATCTATCCTGGAGGCACCGAGCGAGTCTCGTTCAACGAGGAGGGTGAGAAGAAAGGATTCGTCTGGCTCGAACTGGACATAACCGGAATAGCCCAGCAAGAGTTCCATCCAACCCCCTCTCGACCCATGGAAACCCTTGAGTTCCGAGTGGCAGGTGAGGGGAGCCTCACACGACAAATAGAGGAAGCCTTAGAGAAGAGAATCGACGACGAGAAAATACTCCGCGTAAGAGTTCATGGAAAAGTCACGCTGGATCAGCTCTCAACCTACAAGAGATCCGCGCTCTACACCTACGCACAGGACAAGTTCTTCCATATCGAGTTCGACGAGGAACAACTGAACGTCCTATCGATGGTCCCGTTGGCGTCGCTTCCCAAGACCACTCCACTCCAAGAACTAGACCGTACATTCCAGAACCTACTGGAAAAAGCGGGAGACCAAGAGAGACCACTGGTCCAAGAAGCCTGGAAGCTCACAGTCGCAAAGCTTCAGGAGGAAGGAGTCGACTGAAACTTCTAAGCCTCTATGCTCACAACTTCAAGAAGCTCAAATTCTCCCAGCCGTTACCCTTCTCAGAAGGCATCTCGCTAATTACAGGATTGAACGAGAGCGGCAAATCCACCATCCTCGACGCGATCCTTTTCGCCCTCTTCGGCAGGATGATCCGTCCTAGCCAGAAACCGAGCAACGAGGAGATCCTCAGCTACGGAACCGGCGAGGCCCAAGTAAGACTCGAGTTCGCCATCGGCGACCTCAGATACCGAGTAATAAGAGAAGTTCACAAAACCAGACCGAATCGAGCACAGCTCTACGAGCTCAATGGAGACAGTCGACAGAAAACCCTAGCCACGACCGTGAACGACACAACGAGTGAGATCGAACGGCTCCTAGGAGGCATCACCTACAATGAAATTGTCGCGAGTAGCGTTGTCGCACAGAAAGATCTTGAACGACTAATCAAGCAGAGACTCGACGATCGAAGGAAAGTTGTCAACGTATTCCTGAACCTAGACAGCTTCAACAGGGTACAGGACCAGCTCGATGGTGAGAGGTCCCGCATCGAGGGCACGACCAGAAATCCAGGCCAACTAACGATTGAACGTGAGCGCCTCCTATCGCTTCAAGACCAGTTGAAGAGATACAGGGAAGCCGAGACCCAGCTCTCAACTCTAGCTGAGAGGATTCAGAGGCTCAAGCTAGAACTTGTAGAATTAGAGCAAAAATTCGCAGTCACAGATTCCCTGCACAAGACCTTGAAACAATACGATGACGCGGTGAAGCTTAAACAATCTCTTCGTCAAGAGATCCAGGACAAGTCGCGTCTAGCAGAGACCCTCCAGCGACAACTTGCAGGGATTGCTGCCCAAAGAGAAGAACTGGAAAGAGCTCAATCAGAAATCAACCAGTACTCCGGACTTTCCGAAATAGAATTCCAGCTTACCCAGGTCTCAAATATTCTTGAAGAATTTCAGTCCGCCGAAATCCGCAGAGTTCAGCTTGAGGAGTCTAGAGATAGTCTCCAGACCAAGATTGCTGAAAAGACAAAGGAAGCTTCAGCTCTTGGAAATCCGAAGACGTTCGAGTCCAAGCCGAGAAGGGTCTGGACATATCTAATCTCCACCTCGGCGCTAGGCGCCGGAGCAGTTCTTTCCTTCTTTCTCGGGCTCCCCCAAGTTGCGGTTGCCTTCGGATCCTTAGCCATCGCCTCCCTCCTCTTACTGTCCCGACAGATTGTCTCTCTCTCGCAACAAGCTAGCAGCTCGAGACTTGAGCAAGAGCAGATGGCCGGCCAGCAGTTGATTCGCTCATGGGAGAACGAACTTGCAGAGACTCAACAAAACCTGACAGCAATCCAAACAGACATCGCGGGAAGATCTCAAAGTCTTCTCGAAAGACTAAGTTCTATCTCGCGATACTCAGCAAAGGTTGGAGGGACCAAGGACCCTAAGGCCGTCTTCGAGACCATGTCCGCCTTATTCGAAAGCGACCGACAGTCGGTTCAGGCTCTCGAAGCTAAGGTGAAATTGCTTGGCCAGCAGTTGAAAGAGGAACCCCAGGTCAAAGAACGACTCGACCTTATCCAGAGAGAGATCAAGCAGGTCGGGACGAAATTCAAATCGGCCGAACTACCCGATCTCCCAGAAGGTCTAACCTTCTCTGAGACGCTCCTTGAAGAGACTGCCAACGCCAGGGATGGGTTGAAAGAATCGGTTTCACGGAACAGGGCCCAGATCGAAGACTCAATCTCCCGACAACTGGAACTACGCCAGTTAATTGAGGAGAACATCGGTCTTGACGACCAAGTTCAGACCCAGATGAAGAAAGTGATGCTCCTTGAGAAAGATTGTGCGGTCGTCAAGCTTTCTGTCAAGGGACTGGAACAAACATCCGAATCCCTGCGGAACCGTGTCAAACCCCAAGTCGAACGCTACATGGGACTAATTCTGCCAGTGATAACCTCGGGAAAATACAAGGCTGTGCAACTCGATGAGGATTATACAGCTAGGGTCTTTGACCCTGAGGCTGGAGAGTTCAAGCCCAAGGAGGTTTTTTCAGGGGGCACAGAAGACCAGCTCTTGCTGGCAATGAGGCTGGCTTTTGCCCTCGCATTGATACCTCAGGCTAAGGGCCATAATCCTGAATTTCTATTCCTCGATGAGCCTCTAGGCAGTTCGGACAGAGTTCGCCGGGAAGGAATTCTCGCGCTGCTCCACCAGGAACTGTCACAGAACTTCAAACAGATCTTTCTCATTAGCCATGTTGGAGATCTTGAAGCAGAGGCGGATACGATAATCCAGATGGATAATGGCGCGATCCGTGAAGTTGTCGGGAGAAAATCTCCACCGCGACAACCAGTCGCGATTCCCGCTTGACACAGATTATTCGACTATCTTATGTACAGTGAAACGGTAGATGCTTGCAAAGCTTTCAAAGCTTGCAAAAGAGTCTGCTCAGCAACGATCCTGGGATCACCGACTTCTGAGAGAAGAGATGTCCAGAGCATGTACATGCTACCTTCGTTCTCTGTTGCCTGAAAAAACCCTAGTCTTTCGAGAGAAGACATCGATTGGTGGAAGCGGTCTGATCTTGATGAGAGGCCGACCGTTATGGTCCAGTCGCCAAGCTTGTCAAGGCTAACGCCTACAGTTGCATCAGAGAGAGCAATCGACAGACCAGACCCGCGCTTCAACAAAGCATCAACCATTGTAGCCAAGGACCTTTGGTCTCCGAAACCAAGGTCGAGACTGAGCTCCGGCTTCTGATTCCCTGTCATAGACTCAGCCCACCCTCAACACTGGGCTTAACAATCGTGTTACCTAACACGCTATCACGAAGGAAATCGTTCCAGTTTCTCGGGTGTTTATATCGGGCTCTGCCCTTTTGGTAGCTTCTCTCCCGTGAATTTGACATGTCGATGTTCGACCTTGAAGAGGACAAGCTCCTATCTGAAATAAGGGGGAGAGGTGCCCGAAGGATACTGATTCAGCTACCCGACGGTCTGAAGAACGAGGGAACGAGAATAGCGGGGTTGGTTCGAGAGAAAACAGGAGCGGACGTGTTCGTCTCCGCTGTGCCTGCTTGGGGTGCATGCGACCTCTCCTTAGATGCCGCGACTAGGCTGAAAGCTGACTTGCTCGTACATTATGGCCACAATGAGTTCCTTCGAGACGCTTCCAACGGAGTCCCAGTGGTCTATATTCCAGCAAAAAGCAATCATGATATACTTCGGGTTGTGAAGCAAGCGATTTCCCTTCTCCAAGGCAAAAGCATTGGCCTTGCCACTACAATTCAGCACCTGCACAAGCTTCCTGATGCGACAAAGCTCTTGGAAACGAAAGGGTTCAACGTTTACAGGCCGGGCCGAGGTCCCTGGGCCCACGAGACCGGACAAGTTCTCGGCTGCGACTACTTCGGGCTTAGAAGGATTCAATCTCAAGTTGATTCATTTCTAATAGTAGGCAGTTATTTCCACGGTCTTGGCGCTGCTCTTTCCGTCGAGAAGCCAACGATTCTGGCAGACCCTTATGATGGAACAGTCAAGGTCCTAGACCAGGACAGAGACCGGATAGCGCGACAACGATACGCTATGGTCGACAAAGCGAGGAGAGCGGATCGTTTTGGAATAATCGTATCCACGAAGCCGGGACAAAGCAACCCACAGATTGCTCTCTCAATTCTCAAGCAGGTTGAAGAAGTCGGGAAGAAAGCTGTCATCCTCTACGCGGATGAGATTGTTCCACAGAAACTACTCGACTTCACCGATATCGATGTCTTCGTCGATACTGCATGTCCCCGTCTTGCCCTGGACGATCCTGAAAGATTTCCAAAGCCAATAATCACAAGAGACGAGATCATGGTTGCTATCGGAGCTTGGACCTGGGAACAGCTCCTTGAGCGGGGCCTGGTCCGCCTATAATTGGCAGAAGAACGAGCAGTTTCCAGACGCCAACTAGAAATTCAGCTCGGAAAACTGAAGATCCTTCAGACCCCCGAACTGCGACTAGAACAATATCCCATTTCTGCAAAAGTAGCAGCTGAACTGCTTCACATGGCCGGGTTCGAACATCATGACCTCCAGGGTGAAACAATCGATCTCGGAACAGGGACCGGACGTCTAGCCATCGGTGCGGCTATCATGGGATCCAAGAGAGTCGTAGGCGTAGACATCGATGATAGATCTATCTCTTTAGCAAGAGAGAATGCGATGATGGCAGGAGTCCAAGTCGACTGGTTTGTATCCGACATCAAAGAGGTCGCCGGAAGATACGACACCGTGATCATGAATCCTCCATACGGGACACGATCTCCTCATCTCGATGTCCGGTTTCTTGAGCGAGCCTTCGAGCTTGCGCCGGTTTCGTATTCTGTTCACAAAAGTTCGACTCGAGAGTTTCTTAGACGCTTTGTTGGAAAGAGAAATCGGAAAGTTGATGCGGTTCGCAGCATGAGTCTCGACATTCCCCATCTCTTTCCTTTCCATAACAAGAAATGGGAAAATGTTGAGGTCGACTTGTATCGGATAATCTCCTAGGAGTCTGGCAATTTTTCTCTGGTTGAATTGGAAGGCTCTGTCGGAGGTCGTTCTTGATTTTGGATTGCTGGTTGGGGAGGCGTTTCCATGATGGCAACTGATCCCTGTGAGGGCAGGCTGGGTGAGAGGTCAGAGATGCTTGTGATTATGGGTATTTTCCGGCGTCTGGGACGAAGCCTTCCTAGTTGCCGGCCTACCTTGCGAAGCAAGTGCGGCTTGTCTGTCTTATCCGACTTGGGTTTGCCACGGAGAAGAATGTAGGTTGTCAAGAAGGATGTCACGCCCAGTATCACTCCAGTCCAGATGTTGATTCCAGCTAGGAGCCTTGAGTCTGTCTGGTTGACGAAGCTCTGGAGATACTGGTTGTTGATGTAGTCGAGAAACAGTACCAGTCCAAGTCCGAGTATCGCAAAGGTTTCCATTGTAACAATGAGCTTCGTTCTCATAGGGATTGGAGGTATCAGTTTTTCTTCTGGAGTGATTGGCACTCGTCTGATACGTCCTGGAGCCCACCAGTTGAGACGCTTCATATGTCGCATTATTGACGGCACTAGGTAGACTCGCGTCAGGGTCGCGTCTAGAATGACGACGATGAAGAATGCCAGTCCAAGCTGCTGGAGCATCGGTATTGAAGAGAGCATCATAGTTCCGAAAGCTCCAGCTGTTACGAGACCGGTAGCCGTGATTATGCCTCCTGTGCGTTCTACTGCGGTCTCGATAGCCTCGTCATCCTTCGCGCCTCCGACCACGTACTCCCTAATCCTAGTTACCAGGAATATGTCGTAGTCAAGTCCTAGTCCCAGCATTATGACTAGTAGCATGATCGGTAGTATCCAGATCAGTTCCATCCCAATGTATGTGTGGAAGATGTATATGACTGCGGCCATCGCCCAGGAGATGCTGAGAAGTATTGTGAAGATGAGTCGTAGGGGGGTGAAGATCGAGCCTAGGGCTATCATGAGAACTACGAAGACTCCCACGAGGACTAATGCAGTCATGTTGAAGTAGTCAGCTGCGCTCGAGTTGGCAAGGTCTGCGACGGAAGCGGTTTCTCCCCCGACGAGCAGCGAAGATGCGGCGAGAAGCCTGTCGTTGCTCTGAAGGCTGTTGATATTCTGCCTGATTTTAGTGAGCGTCGAGATTGCCTGGTCAGTGTATGGCTCGTTGGACAGGTTGGCCCAGACCATTGCAGATCTTCCATCGCTTCCGAGAAATGGCTTCATGCTTCTGATCATTGCCTGTTGTTGCGCTGTGTTCAGCTGGTAGAAGGAGGAGTAGGGAATCGGATCGCCTGAGGGATGTGTAAGCCCGTAGACTTTTGATATGCCGGGGATTGATAGTGTTGAGTTCTCGGCGTAGGAGAGGGATCGCAAGGCGGTGATGTTGATCCAATTGTCAGTTACAAGGAGAACCGGTGTCTGCACGATAGTATAGGTTGGAGTTATGGTGCCTGGTCCGAATCCTCGGACCATGCTGTTGTATCCGGCCCTGCTCTCGAGAGAGTTTGGAACCTGAGATATGAGGTCGTGGCTTGTCTGGGAGGAAAGAACCGTGCTCGTGGCTGGCAGGCTGACGGCGAGGGCGACTATGAGGATTAGTTTCGAGTGCTTTGCGGTAAATTTTGCGGCTCGAGCATAGTAGCTGGTTCCCTTTGCCTTTTTCTTTCTCCACAGGCCGAGTCCGCCTGGCCAGAACATCTTATCCCCGAACGTCGACAGAATAGCCGGGACTAGAGTTAGGGCGACTAGTAGTGCTATGGATATGCCCATCATGACTGCGATTCCGATGGATCGGAGCATTCCGAAGCCGGCGATGGCGAGGCTTCCGAAGGCGATGACTACTGTTGCTCCGCTTGTGGCTATGCTTTCGCCTGCCCATGTGACTGCTCGTTCGACGCTGTCTTTCTTGCCGCGTCCCATTCGTCTTTCTTCGGCGTATCTGCTGACGAGGAATATGCAGTAGTCTGATCCGGCTCCGAACATGGCAACGGGGAGGAGGGTTAGGATTAGGAAGTGTACGCTGGTGAAGGTCGTACCGATTACGTAGACGAGGCCGAAGGCTATGCCCACGGATATTCCGATGGCTGATACGGGTATTAGTGGTGCGGCTATGGAGGCGAAGAATAAGCCGACGATGACGATGATGAGGACGACGGTGATCGGGTCGATCCGTTCTACGTCTCTTATCGATTCTGTTTCAATATCGTAGTTGAACGCTGGGGCCCCTGTGACGTAGACAAGGAGGTCAGTGTTGCCGAGGTTGTTCGCTTGTTTGACGTCTGCTCTTATGCTCGCGATGCTGTTCTTAGGGTCTGGTCCAGTTGTCTTGAAGTCGAGTATGACAAGCATTGTGTCGTTGGAGCCTGAGATAAACTGGGTGTAGACGGCGCGGCTTGGCTGGACTGGATAACTCTTGAGGTTGTAGTTTCGAAGGAGTGTCCCTGCAAGTGTTGTAAGATCTACGAACCCGGCTGAGGCGCCTAGGGAATAGATCTGGCTGATGATGAAGGTTTGAGTTGGAGTTGCGTTGACCGTTTTTGAGAACGTGTTGATGACGAAGGTCTGAGTCGCGGCTAGATCGTTCCAGTAATTGTTTGGGCATGTCGTAGGGCAGAAGTTGTAGAGGTTGAAGAATTTGGCTGCGCCGACAAACAGGGTTCGAGTTGACGGGTCGGCTATGCTGGACATGAAGAATGGTGCTGTGACGTTGTAGTATACTGGCTGAGTTACGAGTAGAGGGCTTCCCTTCGTCACGTTTTGAGCTCGGGCTAGTGGTGGCGCAACTATCGTGAGCTGTGTCTGAGTGTATGTAGCTGCACTGAATGTCTTGTTCCATGACTGGTAGAACAGGTTCTCGTATGCCAGAGCGGTTGGCCGGTAGGCCTGGGGGATTTGCGAAGCTATGATCGGCCACGCGGATTGGTTGGCTTTCTGGTTGTAAACGGCAACCTGTGATTGGTTTATGTTGAATGGTCCGGAGTTTACCAGAGTCGTCCATTGGTTCACGTATGTACTGGGTATGCCGAATTCGAGGGAGGCTGCAAGGTCGGTCACATTCTTTTCCTGATAGAGCTGGAGGTGAACCACGCTAGTATAGCCGACGAGTAGTTGGTAGTAGATGTCGTAGACGCTTGTGACGTTGCTGAGATTTGTGATCGTCCGGTCGTTATGCAGGGTCTTGTTGAGTGTTAGAGTGAAGTCGCGAACATCGTTTCCCCTCACATCGGTTGATGTGATTACCACAACGACGCTGCTGCCTTGGCTGATGCTGAACTCCTTGCTGACGATGGACTGTGCGAGGCTGGATTCTGAGTTCTTGGGGTTGTATGCGGTCTCGGTGTAGACGATGACGCTCTGGACTTGTAGGATTGCTGGGACGCTTAGGGCGAGGGCTACTAGCCAGATTACGATGATCGCCCGGTTGTGCTTGATGATAGTACGGGCTAGCCTTGTGAAGAGCAATCTTTCCCCTCTCTGAGGGTGTGAAACGAAGCGAAAACGGGTTGAGCGTGATAAAGCCGTACTGTAACCCTGAACTCTGAGCCGGGGCTAATCTGGGGCGTTGGGTATGTCTATATGGCGAAACTGAGCCGAAGTGTAGTCCAGGCGAGCGTGGATGAAGCCGGTAAGCCTTCTACTAGCCCAAACCGGTCCCAAATTGGGAAACAAGGAACGAAACCTGAGGCAGATCTCGGAGCAGGCGTCTAAGGCCCGAAAGAAGAATGTTGACCTTTTGGTCTTTCCTGAGCTTCACCTGACGGGCTATACGATGAGGGACGAGGTCTCTCATTTGGCGGAGTCGATTCTAGGTCCTAGCACACGGAAGGTTGAGATCTTGGCGAGGGAGCACGGTGTTCACGTAGTCTTCGGCATGCCTGAAGAGAGCGAGGTTAAGGGCGTAATCCACAACACTGCTGTGTTTGTCGGCCCGAAGGGATTGGTCGGAAGGTACAGGAAGATCCATCTTCCGACGCATTCTGTTTTCGAGGAACGTCGGTATTATCGTCCGGGCCAGGAAGCGTCTGTGTTCAAGACGGATATTGGGATTATTGGTTTGAGCATCTGTTATGATCTCTACTTTCCTGAGCTGACACGTCTGCAGGCGTTGCAGGGTGCAGAGCTCGTTGTCTGTATTTCCGCGAGTCCTGGGTTGAGGCGGAGGTTTTTCGAGGGGTTTTGTTTGAGCCGGGCGATGGAGAACGCTGTCTACCTTGCTTATGTTAATAGGGTTGGTGTTGAGGAGGGTTTGCAGTTCTGGGGTGGAAGCAGGGTCATAGCGCCTAATGGTTCGGTGCTTGCTCAGTGTAAGTATGATCTGGAGGAGTTTCAGATCTGCAAGGTTGATCTCGGCGAGGTTTCTCGGGCTAGGGCGTTCATTCCGACAATAAAGGACTTGGAGCCGGGCCTGTTTGACCAGCTGAGAACCAAGAGCAGGGAAGCGTAGGTTGGCGGTTTCGTGGAGAGCGGGGCACACGAGACTTGAGTAGGCCGCGGTACCGATCTCAAAACCTGTTTCAAAGTGATTCAGGGAATAGTTTCAAGACTCGGACTTCGAGAACTGTTTTCAAGTATTGATTTCAAAAGTGGTTTTCGATTCTGGATTGGACGCTGGGCTGGCCTCTCCTTTCGATTGTGTCAATGGGAACCACTCTTGCGTTGCGAGATGCTCTGCGCAATACCCCTTCATTTTTCTGGAGAAATTTCCTGTCTGGCATTGATAATGGGCAAGATCGGCTGGTCAGGGCGTAATCCGGGTTTGTTGAAAATGGAGGATACGGGAAGTCTAGACCCTGTTTCCCGAACGATTTCCCAACGATTTGTCAGGGGATTCCCAGATTCGAGAACAGGGCTGATAATGGGCGATTTTCTGTTAGAGCGGGCTGTCTCGGGATATGCGGGAAACGGGGGTCCTAAAGTTTGAAGGGGGAACGAATCGAACGGGAGTTTTTTGGGGGATAATAATCCTGAACATAATAGCATACTAGGAAATCTCCGGAATTCTCCATGCCCTGTTCTCGCAACAATCCTCATTAGCACCCTCAACTAATGCCCCTATGGAATTTACTCATGAAGGGTCGCAACTATCGTTCCCCGTCAGGCCAGGCTTTCACCCGGATGAAATACATCCACGGGTCCCCCGCGCCCAAGGTTTCCAAGTTCAACATGGGAGACCTGTCCACCCCGTTCCCCCGAAAAATCCATCTCGTCGCCAAAGAACACGTACAGATCCGACATAACGCTCTAGAATCAGCCCGCGTATCCGCGAACAAGGTTCTAACCGACAGGTGGGGAGAAACAGGATATCGATTACAGCTGTGCGTGTACCCGCACATTATTCTCCGAGAAAACAAGATGATCGCAACAGCCGGAGCCGACAGACTACAGGAAGGTATGCGGCGAGCTTTCGGCAAACCTACCGGCCGAGCAGCCAGGGTCGAAAACGGCCAGTCCATCCTGATCGTCTACGTTCCCGAGGACGGCCTTGAAACTGCAAAGAAAGCATGCGAAGTCGCCGGAACAAAGCTCCCGATGAAAACCCGGATCCTAGTCGAAGAACAAGTTGCGCCACAAATACCGGCAGGAGCCTAATCGTTTGCCCAGGCCAGACGCCATAGTTGTCCGGCTTGAAGATGTAAGAAAAGACGACATTCCACTAGTCGGTGGAAAATGCGCCAACCTTGGCGAGCTGACAGCCAAGGGAGTCCACGTCCCTCCCGGATTCGCAGTAACCGCAGAAGCATTTCGCCAATTTCTCGAAGAAACAAAAATTGGCGAGATCATACACAAGACGTTGGGAAGTTCCAACGGTGCCCGGGACCCTAAACAGTACGAAGAAGCGTCAGAGGAAATCCGCAAGATTCTAGAATCCGCTCCGATGCCCCCGGATATCGCGAGCAAGGTCCGGAGCGCCTACCGCGAGCTATGCGAGAAAACAGGAGACAAGAACATGAGTGTCGCAGTCAGATCCTCCGCCACCAGCGAGGATTTGCCTGATGCGTCCTTCGCCGGGCAACAAGACACATACCTCAACGTGCGCGGCGAGGACCAGCTCGTGCACTATGTTCAGAAATGCTGGGGCAGCCTCTACACGCCTCGAGCAATATTCTACCGGGAAGAGAAAGGCTTCCCACACGAGAAAGTACTCATCAGCGTTGGAGTCCAGAAGATGGTACAGTCAAAATGTTCAGGCGTAGCCTTCACGCTAGACCCGATCAACGGTGACCCATCGAAGATTGTCATCGAATCAACATGGGGTCTGGGAGAGGCCCTAGTCGCCGGAATTGTCCGTCCTGACCGGTTTATCGTAGACAAGGGCACCATGCAGCTGATTCACAAAGAGATAGTCCCCAAGATGGTCGAACACCTTCCGAACGAAAAGACGGGGCTGACAAGGCAGAGCGAGGTTCCTGCAGAGCGACGCAATGTTTCGAGCCTAACAGACGAAGAAGTTATTGAGATTGCCAAGACCGCCGTGGACATTGAGGATCACTATCACACTGCACAGGATATCGAATTTGCCCTTGAGCACGGGTCGGCGGGAAGCTCACTATACGTTGTCCAGACGAGGCCTGAGACCTTCTGGAGTAAGATGAAGGATCCAACTGGCGAAACCAACTCCCACATCATCCATAGAGTTGCGGTCGTGCACGGTCTCGCTGCGAGCCCAGGCTTACACGCGGGAAGAGCGAAGATCGTCCCGACCACTCTCGAGGCAGGACGCCTGATGAAGAACAAGGATATTCTCGTTACTCGAATGACGAACCCCGACTGGGTTCCATACATGAAAATCGCGGGCGCAATAGTCACTGAAGACGGAGGAACAACATGCCACGCTGCTATCGTCTCCCGGGAGATGGGTATCCCATGCATCGTCGGTGCGAGGAACGCGACGAAGTTGATGCAGACGGGACAAGAGTACACTGTTGACGCGAAATCAGGAGTTGTTTACAACGGGCTGGTCGAGGAAGTTCTCAAGGCAACACAACCTCAACATGAAATACCTACTGTTATCCCAATAACCGCAACGAAGATTTACGTGAACATCTCACTGCCCGAGCTTGCTGACAAGGTTGAACGGGAGACCCATGCTGACGGTGTGGGCCTCTTGCGGGCAGAGCACATGATGCTCTCCGTTGGGAAGCACCCTCGATTGCTCATAGAGGAGGGAGGGGGCAAGAAGATGGTCGATGCCTTCGCTGAGGGAGTCAGAAAGGTGGCGACACCGTTTGCTCCGAGGCCCGTGGTCTACAGATGTCTGGACTTCAAGCCTGACGAGTTTCTAGGCCTTCCAGGCGGCGAAAAATACGAGCATGAAGCCGGTCACGTAGGGCCGAACCCGCTATTGGGATACCGGGGCTGCTTCCGATACGTGAAAGAGCCTGACATTTTCCGACTAGAGTGTCAAGCCATCAAGAAAGTCAGAGAGGAGTACAAGCTTACCAATGTCCACGTGATGCTACCCTTCGTCCGGACGCTCGAGGATTTCAGAAACGCGAGGAAGATCCTCGAAGAAGAGGGATTGAAGCGAGGCCCCGATTTCAAGCTCTGGATCATGGTAGAAGTTCCTGCCACAGTCCTGTTGATCGACAAGTTCGTCGACGAGGGAATTGACGGCATATCCTTCGGAACCAACGACCTGACCATGCTGATCCTTGGCATTGACCGAGACGATGCGTCGATCCAGGAAATCTACGACGAACGCAACCTCGCAGTACTGCGAGCGATGAGCCATGTCATCAGAGTCTGCAACGAAAAAGGCGTGACAACATCGATCTGCGGTCAAGCACCCTCAAACTATCCCGAGGTCGTCGAGTTCCTAGTCCGGGAAGGAGCAGTTAGCATGAGCGTCAACCCCGACAAAGTCATCGAGACGAAACTACTGGTGGCTGCGATCGAGCAAAAGCTGGTCCTTGAAGGGATGAGAAAAATGCGCCAATCCAACGGAGACCAGGGAGCAATGCAGCCCCGTTGGCCCAAGTAATCCCCGGGATCCATCCAGAATTTTGTTCGAACAGCTCATAGACTGGATCAAACAGAACTACAGCGACGCCAGAAAAATCATAGAAATCGGAGTAGGCCATAGAATAGACGTGGCCGAGCGAATATCCACAGCTCTGCCTCGGGCAGAAATCCTCGTAACCGACAAGGATGAGTCGTGGGTGCGATCTAGAAAATTAGGACGAATCAGAGCTATCGCGGATGACGTGATGTTTCCAAGCATCAAACTATACCAAGGCGCATCCCTCGTCTATTGTCTTCATCCGCCAGGCGAGATCCTACCCGGGCTGGAAAAGCTGGCGAATGGAGTCGGAGCAGATCTCTTGATCGTTCCAATAAGTGATGAACGGCACGATCTCCCGCAGGACAAGTGGCGAGAGCTCGTTGTCCATGGGAGAATCGTCGGCTGGCTCTTAGACAAACGCAGTTGTTAGATAAGACAGCTTCCTCTAGTAACGGAGAGATGCTCCCCTTGGTATTAGACAGCTAATACTGCAGACCCTGCTTCCCGTAGCAACTCGAGACGTCTCCCTTGAGTACTTGGTACCCACCAGTCACGGAAAGAAAGGCGCGTGTAGCCCGGATGATCAGCTTCCTAAAAACGCATCCCTTGCTCTGCCTTCTCATTCTAACCCCAGGGATTCCAGAGTATCTTTCAGGCTCGAGCAACATGTCTATCTTGGTTCTAAACCCTCCAGTCTTCCTCCTCCTTCTCGCTGCGAACCTCGCACTCTATGGTCCAGGCGTTATTTTGATCCGCGAGGCCAAGATTCGCTGGAACAAAAGCTGGGCATCAGTCTTCCTCATGGGTGCTGCATACGGAATTGTGGAAGAAGGCCTGGCGCTGCGAACGCTGTTCAATCCAACATCCTCAGTAGTAGGAAATCTAGGTGTCTACGGACACTGGCTTGGAGTCAATTGGGTCTGGACCGTTGGGCTGGTCATCTTCCATTCAGTATTCAGCATCGGCCTTCCAATCTTCATCTTTGGATTGGCTTTTCCGGATCTGAAGTCAAAGAGCCTTGTTTCGACTAGAGGCATACAAATCAGCATGCTCACGTTAGCTATCGATTCCATCCTTCTTTCAATAGTCGTGAACTATTGGCCCGCTGAGATTTGGGGTCTAACGTTTCTCTCGAGCATCGTGGTAGCATTGCTCATAGTCGCGGCGAAAAAGCTGCCAGCTGACTTCCTCAAGTCTGTTAGAGCAGAGCCAAGATGGAGGCCCCGAGCATTCTACCTACTCGGAGCAGCATTCTTTCCAATCTGGTTGCTTGCAGGAGGCATCGCGGCAGGTGCTAATCTCTTCCCCCCGGTCATTCTGGTTTTCGACATCGTCGCTTCATTGTGGCTCCTTCGGCTCGTCTTCAGGTCAATGGGAAGACAGCTCAATCAAGCCCACAAAGTGGCGTTCGCCTTCGGACTGATCTCTCCGATAATCATCTTCGGCATCGCAGCTAGCGCATCGTTTCCCCTCGTCATTCTGAACGACTTGCTAGTAGTTCTCTTCTCGAATAAGATGTGGAAAAAATGGAAGGCGTGGACCTTCTCCCAGCATTATTCGCTCCTGCAAAGCCTGCCAAGACTTGGAGGCGATGGAAGCTCTTTCTCGTAGCTTAGGCAGGCAGTAGAAATCCACCTGATCGCTTCAGGACATGGCAGTGTCTCCGCTAGAGTCTTTGAAGACCTTTTAACAGAAGCATGGAACGATTGAACCCGGCCATCCAAAGTTCGTTCTTCAGGGTACAATCCGGGGAACGGATACGGACGGGTCCTGAAGAACCTGTATATGTTGCAGATAGATCGAGCGGAATAAGTTGGAAGGAGAATGAGCGCCAAGAGTATGAAGACAGCTCTCAAGGGAACCAGTATCGAAGAGAAAGATGCGAAGGAGATCATCTCGGGGGTTCAGGCAATGTACGACAAGATTCCAGGGTTCATCCGGCCCATGCTGCCAAGTCTACCCGACATTCTCAAACGGATTCCCGCGAGCGCTGGAAAGTATAGTCTCAATGAGATCATCCAGCTTCTCGACTGGGCCTATGACAGTGGACAATTGAAGAAATAGGAAAAGTTAGGATATGACCCACCCCTCCAAAGACATCATCGGGACTTCAGGCACACAACTCTCGGGAAAGAAGATCGCACTCCTAGTGTCAAGTAGTGTTGCTTCGTTCAAAGTTCCCGAGATTGCCCGCGAGATGATGAGACATGGAGCGGACGTGTACGCGGTTATCTCTCCATCGACGGAGAAGATGATCGGATCCGATCTTCTAGAGTGGGCAACAGGAAATCCCGTGGTCCGAGAGCTTACCGGAAAACTGGAGCACATCGCACTTGCTGGAAAGAGTTCTGGGCATGTTGATCTAGTCCTCATCGCTCCTGCAACTGCCAACACAATCGGAAAACTCGCCTCGGGAATCGACGATACACCAGTAACAACAGTGGCTGCGACCGCTATAGGTTCCAAGCTACCGGTTCTCATTGCACCAGCAATGCACGAGCCACTCTACGATCATCCGATAGCCCAAGAAAACATTGCGCGTCTCAAGAGGATTGGCGTCGAATTTGTCGAACCGGAGATCGTGGAAGGAAAGGCGAAGATCGCGTCGACGGCCAAGATTGTCCAGGCGGTTATCACACGCCTTTCATCGCAGCTCTCTTCTCAGAGGAGAGACCTTGAGGGACATAGAGTGCTGGTCACTGCGGGTCCCACAGTCGAGCACATTGACCCAGTCAGGGTAATCACTAATCGATCCTCAGGTAAGATGGGCGTCGCAATTGCGGAGGAAGCTTGGTCAAGGGGTGCTGAGACAACATTGATTCTGGGACCCGGCTCAGTCACTCCTCCTCCTAGCGTGAAGACGGTAAGGGTTGAGACAACAGAGGAGATGCTGGATGCCACCCTTCGAGAATTAAGGAAGAATAAGCACGATCTTGTTTTCGCCGCGGCGGCCCCGAGCGATTATCGGCCCTCGAAACCAGCTGGCCATAAGTTAAGCACAAGGAAGGAGAAGACTGTCCAGCTGGAGCTAGAAGCTACCCCGAAGATAATACGGGAAATTCGCCATGCAAGCCCGAACTCGTTTCTAGTAGCTTTCAAGACGGAGCACGGCGTCTCGAATGAACAGCTTGTGACAGAAGCATTCGAGATTCTCAGCGAGAAAAGCGCGGATCTCGTCGCCGCTAACGATGTTTCGCTGGAGGGTGTTGGGTTTCAGACTGATACTAACGAGCTGTTTGTTGTTGACGAGCGGAAGAAGGTAGTCCATATTCCATTGGCGCCTAAGCGAGAGGTTGCGCGCCAACTATTGGATATTGCAGTCAAGAGACTGAAGATCTAGGGCCAGAGGATCGTCTAACGTCAAGGAAGATCGTTCGAGCGGCAGCAGTACAGACCAGACCCATCGCAACCTCGGTCAAGGAGACAATTTTCCGAGCGGTCAAACAAGCGAAGCAGGCTGCCGAGAAAGAAGCGAACATTATCTGCCTGCCAGAGCATTGGCTGCCTGAGAAGAGAATTCCTTCAGCTATGAGCCCGCTTCCAGGACTGCAATCCATCGCTGAGGAATACGGTGTCGTGGTTGTCGGAGGAGCTTTCTATGAAAAAGCTAAGGAACGAATTTTCCTCAACAGCCCCGTAATCGGAAGTAATGGAGAAGTCATCGGGCGCCAACCGAAAGTCCACCTCTTTCGCTTCGAGAAGAAGATCGCTCGTCCGGGAAACGATTACAAGATCTTCCCGGTTGGCGGTTTCAAAATTGGGGTTCTGGTTTGTTATGACGTTGATTTCCCGGAGGTCTCGAGAATTCTGGCCCTTGGCGGTGCGGACTTGTTAATGTGTCCGTCAAGGATTGTGAGACAAGGAGTTGAACCGTGGCACCAATACGTCACAATTCGATCATTGGAGAACCGGATAGCGGTTGTTGCACCCAATGTCTACTCTCCGCCCTTGTTTACAGGGCAAAGCGTGATCGTTAGTCTCAAGGAAGACCCCAAGATGAAGATATCCCATCCGAGGATGCGCGTGTTCAAAGCGCAGCGAGAGGGAATAATCGTTGAGGATATTGATCTCGATCTTCACGCTCGACTGCGTAAAGAACGGTTCGCGGATCGCCGGCCAGAAACATACGTTTGGAATTGAGAGACACTGGCCGACCGGAAGATTCTCGCAGTCGTATTCGATCTAGATAACACGCTCATCCAGTCCAAGAAGGGCGCTCGCCAGGCGCTTCGAGTAGTCGCAAGAATCTTTGCGGAACGGTTGAGGAAAGAAGGCGTCCGCTACTCCGAGGCGACTCTGTTCCGGAAACTCCGGCTAATCGATCTAGAAATGCATGGCCGAAAATTCCTCTACAACAGGGATGTTTGGTGGGAAACCTTACTCAAACAGCTCGACTTGTCTAACCTGAAAGGCCCGTGGATCCACGAGACAACTCTCCGCTACTGGAAGACTTACGCTCGAGCAAGTCCGCTTTTCAATGACACGATGTCGACGATTCTTCGACTGAAGAACGCGGGGTTTAGGCTTGGAATGGTCTCCGATTCCGACGGTACTTTGGGAATGAAGATGAAGAGAATTCGCCGACAACCATTTCTGAAGTCTCTTGAGGCAATAGTTGTGGCAGGCGAGGATACACCAAATGTGAAACCGAGCAGGAGACCCTTCACTCTGGTTGCAGAACGACTAGGCTTGCGGCCGTGGAATTGCGTTTACATCGGCGACAATCCGCACACCGACATTGAAGGAGCGAAGGGAGTTGGAATGATGATGATACTTGTCAAACGGCGAGGCCCGAAAGGTGGACATCCAGACCACCTTGCTCGATCTTTAAGCGATGCGGCTAAGCTGTTAATGCGGAACTGATCTGTTCCACAGCAGGCTGTTTTTGGAAGAAAATCCTTTCCGAATCTTGGCCCATCCGCTCTCGGATAATCCCTGAAAAATCTTCTAGCTTCTCATATCCAACGAAACGCCGTCTGAGATTCATCGCGGCTATGAGCGTGGTTCCAGATCCGAGAAAAGGGTCTAGAACTAGATCGCTTTCAATGGAGAACATTCGGATCAGGCGTCGTGGAATTTCTTCAGGGAAGGCCGCGACTCGCCTTTCTAACCCTCCGTGCGTCTGTCTTGCTCCTGTGACAGTCCAGACTTGTGAGAACCATTCGTCTCTTTCTTTCTTGGTAAACTTGCTCTTGTAGCGTTTCGGATCCTTGGGCTCGAAGGACCTCAGATTCCCCTTTCGAAAGATCAAAATGTACTCCATGTCAAGAGTCACGTAGGCGTTAGGCGGGAGGAAACCTGAGCCTAGAAACGCCCCTTTTCCCTTGTACCGGGGCTTGGTGGTAGGCTTTTTCCAGAGAACGTAGGGAAGGGTAACGAGGCCGAGATGCTCGAAAGACTCTATCACTCGAGAATGATTCGGATAAAGGTGGAATATCCCGTCCTTGGTCCGGGTAGCGTCGCCTATATTGACGCAGGCGATTCCACCAGAAACTAGAACCCTCTTCACTTCCTTCCATGTCTTGTTGAGATAGTCGTGCATCTGGTCGTAGGATTGCGCGGATTCTTCTTGGAAGAATTCGTCCCATATGCTAACCATCGGGTAGGGTGGCGAGGTAACGACTAGGTGCACGGAGTTATCAGCTAGTTCTCGCATTCGACGGCTGTCACCGATGATTACCTGGTAATCGGCCGTCGTCTCACGCAGCTTCGCAGTCACCCGATATATTCGGAACTTCCTGCAGAGTCAGAATCCTTGTCGCCACCCTGTTTGAGTGCGGTTTCTATCTCTTTCGCTTGTCCTTCCAGTTCCGTCATGTCAATTTGTAATCCAAGTTTCTTAACGAGGACGCGAAGAATTATCATTGCTGCACGCGGATCAATCATGAAACCCGATGTCTCGCCCGAGAGAAATAGGCTCTTCAGATTCCGGACTTTTGCGAGACCCGGGATAAGACCGTTCATCCAAGTGACCGCGCCGCTGTCAATGATTTTCACACCTAACTCTTCGAGTTCTTTGACGAGGACAAGTTCGCTCGCGGCACCGTAGACTTGTGGATGTTCAGCGATCTTGCCTGTGATGAACGCGCCTACGGTTACGACTGTTTCAACTCCGAGTCTTTCTGCGAGTTTCACGACAGCTTCTGAGAGACGGAACGCTCCCTCAGGCAGGATTGGTTGGGCGTCTCCGGTGTATAGAACGAGGTCGGGGCCGGAGTCTTTGTTGATCCAATAGAATATCTCATGTTTCATCAGGTCAGCTGTCCCGTCGGGTTTGAGGAGAAGGCGGGGCGGGAGATAGTCCGAATAGAGATAGCCCAGAGGGGTCGCTTTGAGTGTTTTTACCAGCTGGTCGAGAACGATCTTAGCCACTCTTCCGCTATCCGGGAGGCCAGCTATTAGGACCGGAGTCTTTAGTGTCGGAGCCTCGTTGAGATGGAGGTCGATTCGTTCGCGCAAGATCTGTTCTTGTCCCTTGAAGATAGCTTAGCCTTGATGGAGTTGCATCCAATGGAAGCTGATAGACATTCCCATGCTAGCATCTTTACTGATTTGAGTGAAAATACTCCCTACTTTCTCTCCGTAGAATGTTTATATTCGGGAAGCCCGAACCCAAACATCCCCAGTCTTTAGGTGTCAAATTGGCAAAATTCATGCTGTCCCTCCGCGATGAAAGTTTCGAACTCCTACAAACAGAGGCAGAAGACCGAGGTATATCGATCCAGGAATTGATCAGAGCCGTGATCATTCCTGACTGGGTTAAAGTGAACACAGCTGCCAAACCTGCCTTTGACAATGGAAACAATGGGCTCAGAGCATACAGATCGTCGGCTCCACCTCGTGACCAGGAACAAATGTTCCAGCCCGCCATGAGCAGAATACGCTAACATACAATCAATCACGTCCCATCATCTTTCGACTTTTTCAGGGTTTTCCACAGATCTCTATCCTCGTCCCAGTGGAGACCTGATTGCAGTTCCTGGCACGAGATTCTCTATTCTGTTGATATCTGAAAGATCAGTTTTTCCAAACTCAAATGATGATATCGGCGGTGAACGATCAAGATGGTAAGGCAGTTTTCACAGATCGTTGCGGAGTATCCAGCGGCTTCAATCTGAACCAAGCTCTCCGCAGGGAGACGCTCTCTTCGAAACGCACAAGTCGCCATCATCAACCATTCTCAGCCTATACGCGACTTTTTTTGTCTGGTACTACCCGCCCTTAAGCATTCAAGCCCGCAGTTCCCCTTTCCCGCTCAAAGGCAGCGAGGGCTGTTCCAGACAACAAACTCCACAACTCTTATGGAGCATTGCCCATAGTCCCAAAAAGGACGGGCAATGGGAATAGTCTCTGACATAGAGAAAGCGTTACAGATTCCGCGACTAGGGACTGCTCTGCTGGCCATCCTCTTAGGAGCCTTGCTCCTAATGATTCCTTGGCTATTGAACTACCTAGTTGCGATAGGCCTGATCATCTGGGGGATCGCGGAAGCAGTGAAGGCCAGCAACACTTCGAAAGGTTCCACCTCGACCAAGTGAGTCTCAACTCAACCGTAATGTGATGCTAGGAATCTTCGCCGCTCACGACTCGGTTCTTCATTGGACCACTATAGTTCGAGACTTCTATGAGATTGAGATCTGGATCGCGGAAATATACAGATGTCAGCTGGCCAAGCGCACCTGTTCTTTTGATAGGGCCTTCAAGTATTCTGACTTTTGATAGTTGGAGCCGTTTGACGACTTCATCAAGGGGGGTGGTTGTTGTGAAGCATAAGTCGGCAGAGCCTGGGGTAGGTCTGTACGCTTTCGGTTCGAGTTCTTTGCCTGCCTCATGGAGGTTTACCTTCTGGGAACCGAAAGTCAGAGCTTTGCGGCCGTTATCGAATGTGACTACCTCCATGCCGAGGACGTTTGAATAGAATGTGCACGTTGTCTCGATGTTTCTGACGGTTAGCACGAGATGGTCGAGCCGATCCAGTTTCATAGATTTCGCCAGGTGTCTAGTAGGATTCGTTCGGATAGAAAAAGGGGTTGAGCGAAGCGTTGGCTTCGCCCGTTGGGGTTGGTGTAGTGACTAGTTTTGTGCGACTTGCGGTTCTTCTGTCCGGCCGGGGTGCTGGTCTTGAGCGAACATTGCCATGGCCTGCTTCTGCTTCTCGTCCTTCTCTTTCTTCGTCATGCTGACTTGTTGGGCGATTGACCAATGGTGACCAT
>Ga0209152_10000311_pt1 | contig 23846 bp, 24 predicted proteins | sample GraSoiAngelo_107_FD_185873 | JGI IMG/M metagenome (GOLD analysis project Ga0209152, IMG submission 185873) | Grasslands soil microbial communities from the Angelo Coastal Reserve, California, USA - 14_0903_09_30cm (SPAdes) (version 2) | ecosystem: Environmental > Terrestrial > Soil > Grasslands...
TGCTGATGGGATTCACCCTCGCTTATTTGATCGTTCTGCTGTTAGGGACAGATCCGTTCGCCGAAAAGCTCCGCCCCTACTTTGAACAGCAGCGGCGTAAGCCTCGCCACGGAACCTGCAAGGTCCTTAGCGTACTATCCATCGCTTTGCAGGTGCTCTCCGATGCGCGTTGGCGGCAACCGGCACGAAAACGGTTAATGCAAATTCTCGCGCGCCTGGCGCAGGGTTGTGGAGTGGCACTGCTGCCGGCCTTCTCGCCCTAACCAGCAGAGCTAGTTCTCTTCTCGCAATCCTCGATCCTCTTCTCCGGTCAGTGTGGGAGAAATTGTCTGCGGTGCTCCGAGTTCGGAATGCCGAGTCGCTCTTGCCGAGAGGAACCACTCCGTCTGTCTGGTTTCCGAGAATGCGTCAACACTGCGTCAGTTTCTGTGCGGGAGAGAGTTCATCGCCCTTGGAATAAATTTCGCCAGGGAACCGCAACAGCCGCATCGAAACTGGTGGTCGCATGAATAATACTCCGCGAGAGCGCCCAAAATACTGGGGGAGGGCAAGGCGCGGGGCCCCTTGACATGTGGGAGAATGTCTCGGACACAGAAAAACTCCAGCGCATGAGGGATCTCATGCTGCAAGGGACCGTCAGCAAGCTGGTCTCGGCGAAGGAAATCTCACTGGACGGCAATCCAGGAATCGAGATGGAGATCGAAAACACTAACTTTCACTTGCGAGCGCGCTATTACATGGTGAACGGCAAGGTTTTTGCCCTGCAATCGTCTGCTCCCTCGGACCTGCCGTTCGCCACCGACACGGACCGGATTTTTGATTCGCTGCGTTTGCTGCGATAGCACAACATAATTCTTACGTTCGAGCTAATTAATTTAGCAACGCGCCGCCCGGAATTGCGCGCGTATTACGGGCTTAACCGGAAGTGATCCAACTTGCTGGTGAGTCTTACCGGAACATCTTGGTACTGGTTTCTTGGGAGCTTTTTCCGGTAAGCGCGCTTGATTGCCACTAACGCTCACGATGGACGCATCGAAATACATAAGTCCATTCGTTCTTTCCGCAATGCCGAACGTTTAGTCTTTGGGCATCAGTACTATTTACGGTCAATTGATTTGGCTGAATGCTGGTGCAGTAGCAGCATTTCGCGACGCCTACCGTAAGTCTGCTGAGGGATTCGCAAGAATGTCGAACACGGGGTCCACATCGGTGAGCAACATTTCCGCCGCCGCGTGCCCCGCGTTCACTTGCCTGCAATCTGTTGGAGGAGCTTCACTATGCTTCCGACTGCCTGTGTCATGAAACTTTTGACAGATGAAGCGGAGACGTTGGAGGGAGACGCCCGCCGAGTCGAAGCTATGCTTCCGAAATTGCCTGACTCGGAGCGCGAAGAGTGGAAGGAAACCGCGAAGGAATATCGGGAGCGGGCTAGCGACTACAAATCCATCATCGAGGCGATAAAAGCGAATCGCGCAAAACACTGATTCCGTGAACGGGGACGCATTTGACCTCGTCTCCTCCCTGAAGGGAGGGGATTCCTACTGGTTCCCCGCCTAAGCGGGAATAACCGGTTGCAGTACGTTCTGACCTGCGTGGTTGAACCTCCTGACGAGGCGCTGCCTGCGGCTCGCGCACGCGCGAAGGCAAGATACGCAAAGATTCTTCGCCTAGCCGGAGAGGAGGTGGCGACTCGAAACAACTGGAACAGGTGTTGTCTGACGGCTAACAACATTGAGGAAAGGTCGACTCGTTTCCCTGCGCAACCCTTGACCTTCCTTCTTCTCGTGCCCTGGCTTGGGCTTGCTACCGTTTGCTGTTTCTCCTCCGTCGAAAAAGCAAGAGAGTCGGCGTGTGTCCCAGTCCGATTTGCCAAACCGCGCGGGACGCACTGCCGCGGGGAGGCTTTGCCATGACCTACCGCAGATTTGTGCCGGTATGGGTGTCTTTCCTGCTGTTGACTTTCCTCATTGCGCCTATAGTTGCCGGGACGCCGTCGGAATCCGCCTTCAAGAAGTTGCAATCCCTGGCCGGGAAATGGGAGGGGAAGGATGCTCACGGTAGAGCCGCGAAGACCAGTTTCGACGTGCTCGCCTCCGGCACTGCCGTCATGGAAAAGCTCGAAGCTTCGGGGATGGAAGAAATGGTCACACTGTACAGCGTCGATCGCGATGGCATCGCGCTGGTGCATTACTGCCCCGCTAACAACCAGCCGCGCATGCTCGTCGTGCCTTCGTCCGGCGACGTCAAGGAACTCAGTTTCGACTATCAGGGCGCGGGAAATCTGGCATCACCGTCGACGGGTCACCAGCATCACCTTGTCCTCCGCTTCGAGGATGACAATCACATCACGGAAATCTGGACATGGCGCGAAGGCGACAAAGACACTCCCATGGTCTTCCACTTCTCCCGCAAAAAAAACTAGGGCCACGTGACCCGTTTCTAGAATTGAGAAGATTCGCGGCCGCTGTTCGCTTCCCCCTTTCAACGGACCTTCACTCGCAAAGACCTGGCCACTCTCCTAGCGAAAATCGAAAACAAGCGGTTCGCTCCCGCCGCTTAACACCCCTGCAATACGTCACCGTAATTCCGAACGAGAGCGCTTAGCTTAGCTGCTAGCTTTTCTGCTCCCGTGCTCCAGGTGACGCTTGTACGCGTAAACCACGGCCAGTAGTGGCGGGGCCAGAAACACGCCCCAAAATGGAATCACGAACGCCAGCACCATCGGCGCCAAAATCGAAGCCCAGATCGGCACTTTGGCCGTCCGCTTCATGATGTACGGCTGCAGCGCCAGCGTGTCCGCCACCACGATTCCGGCATATAGGATCAACACATACAGCGGATGCCGCCAGTCGCCCCAATGGATCGCCGCGGTAATTGTCGGCGCCACCATACCCAGTGCCGGCCCCAAATGCGGCACGAACTGCAACACCGCCGCAAGCCCGGCCCAGAGCGGCGCCAGCGGCACGCCCAAGACGCGCAACCCGATGTACCACATTGCGCCGACCGTCAGCGAATCCTCACATTGCGCGATCAGCCAATTCTTCAGCGCGCTCTCGGTCAGCCGCAGATGCTCTTCGATCTTCACGTCTAATTGAGCTTACTTTTTTCGACCGGCGTTCAAAGAAAGGCGGATTCAGACTTCTTTCTCTTGCGTGTTTTTTTTACCTTTTACATCCGAGTACGCCACCCCTGAAGCCTCGACCGGCTACGTCAGAGGATCGCTGCTATTAAGAGGAGAGCCAAACCTGCAATCGACGCTGTGCGGATGACGTGAGACTTCTCCCACGGGTCCCGGAGTTGCTCCCAATTGTTGGGCAGGGTGGCAATCGTCCAGGTCTTGATCTGATTGTCGATCGGAACTTCGACGATGAGAGTCACAAGGAGCGCAGCAATGAACAGGAGAAATCCTGCCAGAGTCAGATAGAAAGTCTGTTGGTGCTGATTAAACGAGAGCACCAAAACGGGAATGATGGACAATGTCGCAGCCGGCATGAGAAACGGCATGACAGGCGCGAGATTTCCTATCATCCGATGGCCAATCGCCAGGAAAACCTCCGGCTTGAATGTCGCAATAGAGAGGCTCAATCCCAACCACGGTCCCCAAAAAACACCAGTCACAAGCGCGCAAAGAAAGGTGCTAATGAGCTCCCCTATTTTCAAACTCATTGGGTCGCCACTGTGTGGGATACTGTAGCACGCCTGTGGAATTCTCTCCCCCCGACGTAGCTGTGACGACTCGAGGTCACGCGAACGCGCATATCAGATCAATACGACATCGACGGATAACAAATTCGGTACGCTGCGGCCACCGCAACCATCCAAACGCCGCGCCCAATTCGGTTGTCCTTGACCGAATTCGCGACACCAAAATCGGGCATGGTAGGCGCCAATTTCGGGGAAGAAGGCCAGTAAAGCCAACTGCGTCAACGAGTTATGGAGCGGGCGATGGGAATCGAACAAATCCGAATGAACCAAACAAAGGCGTTACCACCCGCTTCTCAGTTCAATTGGAGTCAAATGGAGTCAAATCTACTTCTCCGGTAAGAGCGGTGGTCTCAATGGGTCGACGCAACACTCAAGTCGAACCCGACTTGCATTGAAAACAAAGGCTAAATCGCTCGCTAGGGTTAGATCAGCCGGAACACTACCCTGGCTAGGTTTTGACCGAGGACAGCCAAACAGATCACTTCTCCCAGGGAAGTATTGTCGAATCAACGCATTGGATGGTGTTGCATCGACCCGTTGAGCTGGCAGCATTTACCAGATGGCATTGGGTCCATTTCCTAGCTCAAAATCCCGTTCCCGTCTATCGCCAAGACGCACTTATAAACGCACATCGAGGCGGCGAAACTGGGTTCCCTAGTGTCGATCCCAATAGCCTGTCAGCCTGTCATTTTTAACAGTTCCAGTCGCGTAGCGCAAAGGTAAGAATCCCCCGACCCCTCCGTCGCCCGAGTGCGCCCAACTAACCGCTGAAAGGGTAAAGAGGAGTTGACTTGCTCTTGCTCGATTCGGGTTGTAGACATCCGGCAGCGCTCCGATGAAAACTGTTTACAAGGTTGCGAGCAGGTGAGATGGACGTACGACGGTGCCCTTATCGCGGTCAAGAAGGAAACCCGGCTAACCAGTGACGAAAAGAATTGGAGTTACCACAATGAGTAGCAAAGTTCTCGCGGCAGGTGTCCTATCACTCGGACTGGGCTTTGGCGCTACTGTCGCTTGTGCTCAACGACAGCCGGAAACTTTCTTCAAGAACAGGATCGGGTTGTCTGACAGTGATATTCAGAAAATGGATCAAGGTCAAGTCGTGACCAAGGTCCTCGAATCCGGTGACAAGAAGTACGGCATCCTGGTGTTCGGTGGGGTCTACGTCAACACCTCGATCGAAAAGTTTGCCGCATCCTATCGTGACGTGAAAGGGCTTCTAGAGGATAAGGTATACCTCGACGTACAAGCGTTCAACGAAGTCGGTTCGCCACCCAAACTTTCCGATTTCGACCGTCTCGCATTCGATCGCAAGGATATCGACGCGATACAGAAGTGCAAGCCCGACAATTGCGATCTCCAAGTCTTCGACGTCACGGCCTTTCAGAAGCAGATCAACTGGGACTCGAGCGATAAATACGACCAGGTCAACAAGCTCGCCCGCCAACGCATATACGATGGCACGACAAAATATATCTCCGGCGGCCTAAAGGCGTTTGGCAGCTACACCGACCGCAACAAGCCCTTCAACCTCTACCAGAACATGAAATCGATGCTGGACACTTCCTACTACCTACCCCCGGACAAGTCTGGCGGTATTTATCAACACGTTCTCGAGTATCCCGATGGAAAAGTCTCCGGCGCGATGGACTTCTTCTACTGGGAGAACATCGATTTCGGGCAGGGGCCCACAATCCGCGTGAATCGTGTGTCAATGTTTCCGAACGGCGCAGGCGTTGTCAAATATGTAGTTACAAATGAGCAGCTGTATGCCAGCCGCTACATCCGCATAGCTCTGCAAGTATTCTACTGTGTCCCGGATACTCAAAACCCGGGCAAATCGGGGTTTTACCTGATCGAGATGAACGATTCGCGGATGCCCGATTATGGCGGCATAAAACTCAGCATAGTCCGAAAAATAGCGACCGAAAAAGGTGTCCAATCCACCCGGGATATTTTGAGTCTTTACAACAAAAGACTCAGCGGAAAATAAAGAATTGCGAATTCAAATGTCTTGCTGGGTTCTCCGTGATGTCAGCAGCAGTCCCCTGGTCTACAACGTCCGCATGACCGTAGACTCGCCAAAGACCGGCCAAGGGGCATGAACAAGGGCATACCCTTCATCAAGGTCGCCGACCGGGTCGAGGTGACCGTCGATCTCAAGGGGAAGCGAGTCAGCGGGCCTCCGGTGGACTTAAAGCAATAGCCAGCCTAGCAGAAAAGCGGTCACAGCCACGCGTCAAACTCCCGTGTAGACGGCTAACCGGATATGTAAGGCGACCGTCACGGACGCACGTGCGCTGAGCGGGTTCTTCTGCCCTGACCCGCTCCAGAGCACAGCGATCCGGACTTCGGAGGCATCACAGACGCGCGCACGTGCGCAAGACGTGAAAAGTTCACGCCGAACAATTTAGGCCCGCATGTGCGTTCCCTCGTCTTGACTCGCTGCGACTCAGGTGAAGGTCCCTGTACCGCACGTGCGTCATGTAACGCATTGCATCGCAATGGGCACCAACGGTCCCTCCAATCTTCGGTTCTTGAGGAAGTCCCGCACGTGCGGGTGCGTGCTTTATGGATTATTTTGACGACCGCATCGGAGACGGACCTGGAAACGCACACCCTCTAGGCGGTTCATCCATTTTGGCGAATGGAAGGAAGTGCCACACACGCCAGCTCAATCCTTTCAGCGTCAGTCAGGCTTCCGCTCGTAAGCGAACGCCTCATAATTTCAGCGTAAAATCCGCGTAAGCAGAAAATTCAGTCTCCACCTCTTTTGGAGACAGCTTCAAATAGCGGTTCCCCGCCGGTTCCCCGCCCGTAGAGCCACGATCGGCGCCTGCTCGGGCATATCTGCCGGGAGTGCCTTGTTCTTCCCTTATTCGCGTGAAGGGCACGCAAAGTGGCTGCTCAAGAAACGACGCGGCACGAGGTGATGATTTCCCGCGTCGAAAATGCCCCGCTGGTGGGGATACAGCTTATAAAACTTTTCAAGCTGGAGGATTGGTTGGGGAGTCTGTGACGCGCACGATCCGCGTCCGGCACTTCCCCAAGCCCAATCCACCGAATTCAGAGCCGTAAACCGTAATCCAATTCCGAAATTCGCAGATTCATTGGTTGCGAACTCTCAAAAAAGTTGTCAGTGCTTTTTTAGGGAGTCCGATAAGAGTAGAAAGTTATCTTATAACGCGCGCGCGCGTGCGCACCCTTCAGTCGCAACACTGCTTTCCGAGCTTTGCCTGCCTTATGCCCCTCGCCTGGAAAACTCCATGTTACAAAAACCGCGGCTCAATTCTTCGCACGCTCTAATCGGTTCAAAAGAGCTGCAGGAGATGGTCGGTGAGTCCGTGACACTAACGGCTGGCTCTGCGGGAGCGCATCCAGCGACCTCAAGGGTTGCGGACTAACCGGCCTGAGCGCCTCGCCGCCTTTGGGGTCCTCGCAACCCTTAGGTGGCAAAACTCGCCCTCTCCCCGCGCTGAGTTTGCGCGGGGAGAGCGGGGAGAGGGGCCTGTGAGGTTTTCGGGAAAGTGCGGTCCGGCGCAGTTTGCCGGACCGCAGGTTTGGATGAACTGATTCCCACGCACTAAGTAACACGTGGGAATCAGTCCATTAACTCGGACTGCCAGATTGCTAGGGGCTTTCGAAAAGCATGTTCGACACGGTAGCAGGCATATTGGAAAACGGGCCGTATTGCCCGAAAGACGCCAGCCGCAATTCATGGGAAGGCAGGATGCGCGACTATTTCGACGATACGGACAATTGCCGCAAGACGAGCGTTTCCCAAACGTTGAATCGGCCTGAGGCGCGAATCCTGATTTACGGGGACGGTGGCGGTATCAGGATCGAAAGCTCGCTTCCCAAGCTTCTCTACGGAAACAATCTCAGCACCGTATCGAATGCGCAGCCTGCCCTAAAGCGACTGCGAGAGTTCACTTTGGATTACGTTTCTGGCGACCTGCCCGATCTATACGAAATGCGGTACACGCGTGTCGATTATTGCCACAACTTCGCGCTCGGTGACTTGCTCCCGGATTACGCCAGCACGCTTGGCAAAGTGTGCTACCTCGCGAACCGTCGCACGACCAACGGTTCGGGTGGTGTTGAGTGGTGGAATGGCGGTAGACGAGTCCGCGTCTATGACAAGTACCGCGAAATTCTCGAAAGGGAAAAGAAGGCGGTGCCCCTTGTAAAGGGGACACTGCGATTTGAGCACCAGATTCGGAAGGAGTCCGGGCTTTTAGAGAGGCGATTAAAGAAGGCCGAGTCCCTCAAGTTCTCGGATGTTCTTCAACCGGCCGTTGCGTACAGGAGCCTAGTGTAGTGTCCCATAAATAACTGGACAGAGTTTCGGCGCCTTGGTATGATCTCAGCCATGCCGAACACAGGTCTGGCGATCGAGTTACAACCGGCTGAGCGCACTCAACTGGAACAGTGGGAGTCCGCACACGGAACGCCTCAACAAGTGGCGCTGCGTTGCCGGATTATCTTGAGAGCGGTGGCGGGTCAGCAGAATGTGGCCATCGCCGCGGGGCTGGGCGTGAGCCGACCCACCGTGCAGCTGTGGCGGAAGCGGGTGCACGAACAGGGCATCGGGGAGGTCTGGGAGATCGCTCCCGGTCGCGGGCGCAAAGCGCGCTATGATCAAGGCCAGCGAGACCGGATCATTCAAGCGACCTTGCAGAGCAAGCCCAAGGGCATGACCCATTGGAGTTGCCGGCTGATGGCGAAGGCGCAAGGGGTCAGCAAGAACACGGTGAACCGTTTATGGCAGCTGCACAATATCAAGCCGCATCTGAGCCGCACATTTAAGCTGTCGCGGGATGCGAAATTCCTAGAGAAGCTGACCGATGTAGTGGGGTTGTATATGAACCCGCCCGACAAGGCCTTGGTGCTGTGTTTGGATGAAAAGAGCCAAATACAAGCGTTAGATCGGACGCAGCCGGGGCTGCCGTTGAAGAAAGGCCGGTGCGGTACGATGACGCACGACTACAAGCGCAACGGCACCACCACCCTGTTTGCGGCACTGAATGTGTTGGATGGCAAGGTGATTGGTGAATGTCACGGCCGACATCGGCATCAGGAGTGGCGGAAGTTTCTGCGCCGCTTAGACGCGGAGTTTCCCCCGGAGCTGAAGTTGCATCTGGTGATGGACAACTACGGCACGCACAAAGAGCCGCACGTGCAAGCGTGGCTGAAGAAGCATCCTCGTTTTGTGTGCCACTTTGTGCCGACCAGTTCAAGCTGGTTGAATCTGGTGGAGCGCTGGTTTCGAGAATTGACCGAGAAAGCGATTCGGCGCGGCAGTTTCGTGAGTGTGCCGGATCTAAAGCAGGCGATCGAGGCATTTATGCAAGCCTGGAACGAAAACCCCAAGCCGTTCATCTGGACCGCCACGGTTGAGGACATCATCAAAAAGATCGAGCGCGCGCGGGCCAAGATGGAGCAGATCAAACCCGGATCCACCCAGCCCAGAGGGAAAAAGAAGGGCGCTGTTCTGTAAAGTTATATACGGGACATACCACTAGAAGAGACGTTGAACAAGATGTGCCTTGACACTGTTTTTCTCGCGAGGGATCCCGCCAGGAACGCGCTCGATTCTGCATTTGCCTATCAAAAGGCAACGCGGCTACTCGGCGTAATTGACCGGCTCATGACCGGAACAATCGAGGAGATAAAACTCCTTTCATCGCGCAGCACATTTTACGCGGACAAGCGAGAGCTTAAACGGCTAGGCCTTTGGCCTCCTTCAGCAGTTTCTGTTGACCTTCCCGGACTGCGCCTTCCTCCACTTGAGCAATTGCTTTCAGACCATATCGTTCTGCTGCCGAAATCTCCAACCTTCATTGATTGTGCGGATTCCTCCACCCGGATTGAGAGCGCCGCCTGATCGTGGAACCCGTGATACCATGCGCGGCGGTAACGCCTTCTTTGGTCACTGGAGGATCAGTGCCACGAAGCAGGTTTCAAAGGGGCAGGCTCATCCAACGCGGAAAAATTCCGATGTGGGTGGGCATGTTCAGGGAAGACAGGTTGCAACCAACATTCAAGCGCATCAGACGCACGGTGACACTGGGGCCTTGCAGCAACATGTCACGCCGCGCACCTTTGGCCGCGTTGCAGCCTTATCTGGATGCAGTGAACGTTGCTCCTGCACCAGCACCGAGAAAAGTGGGCAAGGCCTTCTCGGATGCGATGCAAGAGTGGCGAGAACAAATTGCCGTGAGGTCTGGCCGAAAAAATCGAAAGCCTAGCCGTTGAATTGGAGTCAGGTGCTGAATTGGAGTCAAGCGCAGCGTAACTTGTTTGTCTTCAGTGTTTCTGGAGCGGGCGATGGGAATCGAACCAACGTCCGAAGCGTGGGAAGCCGTTCTCAGCCTTGAGCGTTGATCAATCGGGTCATCTTCTTGATTGGCCTCTGTGCCAGCCAACGGTCAGGCAGCCACCCAACGAGCGATTTTGGATGCGGAATGGAGTTGACGGAATCTTGAGTACGTTGCGGTCCCCGATTGAACTCACTAGCTGGATCAGTTTTGCAAAACTCATCTGGAGACGAGATGTCGTCGAAAGGGATAACGACGAACCTAAGAAATCCTAACCGATTCCTACTGTCGTTTTGTAATTTTCGGGTTGAGGGCGGCCGGGGTTAGCGTGGCCGCCCTCTCTTTCCCTTCCCTCATTCTTCAGGACATCGAATGGTGCACTTCGAGTTTGGGCAAGACCGGCTGACCCAGCCGCATCCGCTACCTACCCTCTGCCTTACACGACCTTCGTGGAATGCCTATTCCTGCTCCGTTAGAGTGCCACAGCGTTGGCCGAGGATCCGGTGCATTCGATACGAAAATCATCAGCCGTAAGCATTGTTAACGACGATCAGTCACTGCTGGGCGCATCCGTCACTGAAAACTTCGCTGGAGTTCTCTAGCAGTTTCAAAGAAATCCAGAACCGAAGTCTTCAGGGGCTTGTGCCTTATGTCGGAGCTGAAAACCCGCGCCTACAAATCCCCGCTCGCATAGGCGAGGAGGGTTTTGGCTCGGGCTAGCTCGGGGCGATCGGAGCGGATGCCTTTGCAATTCTTCAGCAGTTGGGTGTAGTAGGTGCTCGCTTTCTCTTTTTGCTGGACCTGCGTGGCGGCTTGCGCTGCGCCGTAGAGACCGTTGAAGCGATTGGGGTCGGTGCGCAGGGAAATTTCGTATTCGGTCAGCGCTTCTTGCGGACGCTGCAGGTCCAGCAGCATGTCGGCAAGCATTTCGCGGGCGGGCAGTTCGGTTTCGGCTTTGCCGACTTTGTCCTGGTCGTCGGCAACGGCGCGCAGCTGTCGAACCGCATCGTCGGAGTTGCCCCCAGCGTAAGCGGCCCACGCTTGCACAACTTGGTGCTCGTCCTTCAGGCCGTCGGCGAGGTAGGGCCGAGGACCTTTGCGCGTGGCTTCGAGCAGTTCGTCGTAATGCTTCAGCGCGTCTTGTGCCGCGGCGGCATCGTGAAGATGGCCGGCGGCAACGGCGCGTCCCCAGTACGTGACTAGCTGAACGTCGGACGGCGCGCCGGCGATGGGTTGTAGGGCTAGCGCTTCTTTCCACTGGCGGCGCTCGAGAGCGTACTTGGCGGGCCCTTCCGCCTGGCGCACCAGCAAATAATTCTCAAATTCGTGATCCATTTGTTCGGGGCGAATCGCTGCGATCTGCTTGATGGTTGCTTTGGCGCTGGCGTCGTCCCCAACTTGCATGTACGCGTATTCGAGGAAGTCCATGGAATGCACTTTGTGGTGCATCACATGATGATGCTCGGCCATACTATCGGCGACCTGAATGGCGGCAAGGTTGGAGTTGATGTCGTCCTGCCAAAGACCTAGGCGCGCGAAGATGTGCGAAGGCATGTGCACGGCGTGAGGTGAAGACGGCGCGATGCTGGCATATTTGCGGGCTGCGGAAAGCGCGAGACTGGCCATCGTAGGATTGTCACAGCCGTGGATGATGTAGTGCGCGATGCCCGGATGATTTCGTTGCTCGTCGTAGAGCTTGTTGAGGATGGCAACGGCGGCTTTGGCGTTGGTGAGATTGGGGTCGCGGTCAGGACCTGATGCGAGAAGCGAGAGCGCGTAGAAGATGGCGGCTTCGTGGTCGTTGGGATTGCGTTCGTGGACGCCTTGCATCGCTTTGGCGTAAGCGCCGGCCCGCTGATTGTGGTCGACATTATCGGTATCAGAGTAGAAGACGGAGAGCGCCTGGATATAGTCGCGTTCGCGGGCTGTCGGCGGCTTGAGGGAGCGAGCTTTAGCAAGAAGTTCGGCGCCTTGGGCGAGGTCAGCTTTGGTGGGGCGATTCCAGAGTTCGTGGTAAAAGGTCATCGCTTGTCCCCAGTAAGCCATTGCGCAGCGCGGATCTTTTTTGGCGACCTCCTCGAATTGCGCGTCGGCTACTTCGTACTCGAAGGAATGCAGAAGTGCGACGCCGCGCTCGAATTGGGACTGAACGGCGGGAGCGCAGGAAGTGGCGAATGAGACGGTGCCGAGTTTTTCGTCGACGTCGTGATGGTGCTGCGGCTCCTGAGCGGAGAGCGAAAGTGGTGCGAGCGACAGAGTGCCAATGAAAGCGAGAAGAGCGAATCTTGCGGCCTTCATGATGACTCCAATGTGAGACTTGAAAAGCGTATTCGGCCCCTCTCCTTTCCGCAAGAGTTTTCGTATTTCTTCAGTCGCTTGCCGTTGATTTCTGCAGGATCGCCGATCCACAACTCGAAACCAAGCTCTGCCCATTTTCGAGTCTTAGTTAGCAACGGAAGGGCAACTGAATCAACGAGGTTAATGGAGCGGGCGATGGCAATCGAACCCACGTCCGAAGTTTGGGAAGCCCGGCCTTGAGCGTAGATCACCTGAATCATCTTCTGACGCCACGCAGCCGCCGCAGTTCAGGGTAGCTAAGCATTCGTCGGGCGGGATGCGCCTGATAACATCGCTGGTTCCCACTGCCACTTCTTCGACCATGCGCTCGCCGATTCCGGGCAGTTCTTCGAGCTTTTCCGGTTCCTTGACAAGCTGCTCGATCGATTCCGGCAAACTATCAATCAACTCGGCAGCCTTTTCGTAGCTTCGGTAGCGGCCAATGATCGCGCCGTCAATTTCGAGCAGTTGGACGGTTTCGCGCAGAATGCGGGCGATTTGTTTGTCGTCCATGATTGGAGATTATAGAGCGAGGAAGTCTCATCAAGAAGGGAAAGGGATCCTGATTGCCCGCCCAATTTCAATTCATAGGGGCGGCTACTTGCGGCTTGTAAACAGCACAGCGTCGTCTGTGATCGAGCCCGGGCTAGCACCAATTGATCGGGGGACCAATTGAAAGAGAAAATGTGCCCGTCCTTGAAATCAGTCAATGGCGTAGGCGGCCCTCCCTGAAGTGGCCGAACCCAAAGGTTCGAGACTCCGTCGCGGATGACTGAATAAATCACGCCGCGACCATCCGGGGTCCATACGAGGTGGCCATTCCAGTCCATGCCTTCCGGAACATCAAAAGGCCATCGCAACTCTCCGCCGTCCACGGAAATTACGGCCATCTCGGTGTGCTTGGGAGCGTCCTCGAAAGCTGCAACAACCCACCTGCTGTCTGGCGAAAGTCGAGCCACGCCTCGATATTTGTCGCTGAGGTTGTCCACCTTCTATGGACATCTTGAATAGCGTCGAATGACCTTTGTTACTTGAGCCGTAGATGAACCATTTGCCGTCGCTGGAGCATTGCGCGTATCCATCTTCGTTACCAAAAGTCAGTTGCTTCGCTTCGTTTCCTGCAAAATCTCTGCGCCACACATTTCGGCCGGCGTCGGTCTGAGAGGTGTAAAGAATGTAGCGGCCATCGGGGCAGGCAGATGGCCTGCGATTCATTACTGTGCTAAGAGGGAAGTCTCTGACGTTGTGTCCATCGGAAGTCACCATGCGCATGGACTCTCCGGCCGCGTGGAGAGAGGTGTAAAGGAGCTTTCCATCCGCAGTCCACGTGAAACCGGAGTTCCCGTCTACGCTGTCCACGCCAGGAGTAATCCGCTGAGACTCAGCCCAATTCCTTTCGGCGAAGCCCAAAGGCTCGAAGCAACTCTTTCCTGAAGTGCGATCCAGTAACCTCCGTCTGCCGACCCAGTGAAGCAAAAATAATTGGCTAGGTCATTCGTGACCCTATGCACCCCGCCGCTGGGGAAATCCACCTGCCAGATCTGCGCGTTCGTGGAGGACGTATTCTCTTTGGCGACGAAGACTAAACCGCGGCCATCGGGTAGCCACCCCATTCGGCCCAAGAACCACCAAGTTTGAGGTCCTACGGACGTCTCGCGTCCAGTATCCGCGGCGATTACCTCAATGCGCTGCCGGCCCAGCAAGCCCCTATGTCCCACAGCAGCGGCTATTTGCCTGCTGTCAGGCGACCAGGCCGGTGCTTCGAACGTGAATCCATCCTCTCGGTTGTGCACCGAGATCGGCCGTTCATTGCTCCCATCGGAGTTCGCAACGATCAGCGCGACCTCGGAGCGCTCGTTGGAGTTGCGCATGAAGGCAAGCCGTTTTCCGTCGGGTGAAAATGTAACAGCCGAATCTACGTCCGAAATTAGCTTTCGCGGCGTTCCGCCGACCATGGGTACCCGATAGAGGCCATACAATCCAGTGCCCTCTCTGGAATCGAGATTTTCGTAATAGATATACGTGCCGTCCGGTGAGAATGTGAGCCGCGCTCCCCACGGCCATGGTCCGATATCGTCCGGGACCACTAGTGCACTGCTTCCCGTCGCAATCTGGTACACCCACACGCTTGGGTGGCCCGAATCGAGGTTCACAAAAGCGGCGTATTTGCCGTCCGGAGAGATCGCCGCGTCTTTCACCTGTCCCGTGAACGTGAGCCGGGCGATCCGCAGGCCTTCAAGGGGAGGCCTCCTGGGGAATGGCCAATCGTACACAAAAGCAACTCCATACAAGCCGAGAACGACGGCTACGAGACCTGAAACCGGCGCCGCATAAGTTCCCCATCGTGGGACTTTACGCAACAGAGTTGCGGCAGCATGCTTCCCGCCCGGCGGCGCAGTGGCAGGCCAAGACACAATGCGTGGCCCTTCGTCCGGTTTACCGTTCCCCGCATTGGAAGCAAGTTTTACGCTGCGCTCCCTCCACCACGCGTCAATCTCGGATTTATAGGCAAATACTGTGCCTATCTTTCATGGATTTGCCGGTGTACGGGGAGGCCTTCCTTCTTTTCCCACCTCTGAACGGTGCGCACTTCTCGGTCGAGATACGCAGCGATCTCTTTCCAGGAGTCCAGGAGGTTGTCCGGCCGTGTCTCTCCGGAAGGTTTCGGTGAACCGATATCGCCGTGCGACACTCCGTAAGCGCCTTTGCGAGAAGGAATTAGACGGATTCTAGTCTGCATCATCTCCAATTGCAACGCCCATTCTTCTCCTCGCGCAAGACGACAATCTGCGTCATTCCGAGATGTCGTTCCTTGTCGCTTGTAAAGCCAAGGAACGCAGCGTAATTTTCAGCCCAGTTCCGATACGAGATTCCATGGAGTCGGAGCGGTCACAGCGAACAAACGGAACGGCCCTCGCTGTTATCGCCCATCATCCCAGATTCATGGCACAAGGAGCATACGGTGGGAGATAGCCGCGCAAGTCGCCATTTGGAAGTGCAAGCCTTCTTGATTCTCGAGCGGCTGGCCGGCTCGAACGAGTTTCTTATATCCGTGCTTCTTCAGGCGGAAGGGGAATTCATCGGGAAAACCTCTCTGGGCACTGTCGCAGAGGGCCAGGAATTCTTGCTCTCCCTGCGTTGGGACCAGCCGCAGCAACATTTCGTGGTCAGTTCTGAATCCGCGGAAGGCAAGCCAGTGCTGGCGTTCATCCCATTTGCGTCGTCTGGCACGGACCGATTGCCATTTCCCCCAGATTCGCAATGGCGAAAGTTCCGTGCAGAAACCAGATGGGAGAGACGGCGTAGAGATCATGAAAAACAACCGTCAATCACTCTTTCGCAGCGCTTTCGTTGCGAAAAGGAGTTCAAGTGGGCCAGCCCCTGAGGCGCCTCGTCATATTGCTTGTCGGACTCATCTTGCTGTCGGCCGTTACTTACGCTCAGGGACAACAAGAGCTTACGGTTCGGCCTTGGTGGGTCGGCTTCGAGCTCGGAGATGGGCAGATCAAGCTGACCTCCGACCGGCTCGGCGGAACTCGCAATCCGGCGTTTGCCCTCGGATTTGCGGGTGGTCACGGCCTCGGGAATCGGGCTCGCCTCGGGCTGGAAGTGAACGGTTGGCTCCTCCAGTCTTTCAATACCAGCAATCCTGCGGTCGGGGAGAGTGTCAGCAGTGTATTGGGGATAATCGATGCCTTCCCGATCCGCAAGACACCGATATTCCTCCGGGCCGGAGCAGGACTGGCACTCTATCAAAACAACCGCCCCGGGGGATCTAACGGCAGCGGCGGGTCATGGACTGCCGGTGCGGGCTACGAGATTTCCTTAACGAAGAATTTTGGGTTGGCGCCGGTTGTCGATTACGCAGCCGGCAGCCTCGGCGATGTTCGCAATGTCATTCCCGCGCAAACGGGACGGCGGTATTCAGTGGTTGAATTCAAAGCGGCAATCATATGGCACTTCGGAAAGCCCAAGTAGGGGGCGACAGGTAACGTTACGTATGGAAAAGGAGAGAGGTCTCAATATGCGCAATGCTGCGCTGGCGTTTTTTCTGGTTCTGATTCCGTGCTCGCTTCACGCCCAGGACAAAAAGAGTGATTGGAAGGCGCTATACGGTCTTCGTTCCGGTGAAAAGATCGAACTCGTTGAGACTGGCATGAAGAAACACGTCGGGACATTCTCTACCGTCACTGACGAAGCCATTCAGATGCACGAAGGATCAGACGAGATCGGCATTCCCAAAGAAAACGTCGCGCGCGTGACCGTGCTCGACAAGAGCCATCGGGGTCGCAACGCTCTTATCCTTGGAGCCGCGGGCGGCGGAGCGGGGGCTGCAATCGGCGCAGCCGCATCAAGATGCTCGAATTCGAATACTTCGTTCAATTTGTGTGGCATAGGGCGCGGCGTCGCGGTCGGTCTCGGCGGGCTCGTAGGTTTGGCGGGAGGCGCCGGGGTTGGCGCCGCCATACCCAGTCATCCTATGATTTATCGAGCCGAGCTCGCGAAACCGAATACGCGCCATTGAAACGCCGGCTTGAAACATGCGCTCACCAATGTCCTAGATCCTTGAAAATTAATAGGGGATGCGCGAAAGCTGGCTTAGGACCAATTGGCTGGCGTTAGGGCCATCCTAGGACCAAAACGAAGGTTTTTCGAGTCCAATTCATGTCCCTGGGGAATTGGTACGGTGTCAAGGTACAACGCAATGTCACATTGCGTTACACCGAAGCAAAACAACAATTCGCCAGCCACACGTGAAAAAACTTTGCCCTTAGGCCGCGGTGACTGGAATGCGGCCACTCTTTCGGGCTCGCGACTTGTGGTGAATCACAATCTCGATGTCGCGATCCAAGGCGGTGAGAAACCTCATGAGCCGTTCAACCGAGAAACCTTGTAGTTGATACTTCAGCAGTGCCGAAACTTTTGGCTGGTTCACATTCAGGCGTCGGGCAGCGGCGACTTGCGATAATTGTTGGCGCCGGATGATGTCGTTGATCGCCACGGCAAGACGGACCTTCGTCTGCTTTTCCTCTGCATTGGGAAGCCCCAGGTCAGCAAATAAATTGCCGGAACTGGGAACGGCTCCCGTCTTATCTTTCGGCTTTGCCATGCCTCACCTCAAAATCGATCCTGGCTTCCTTCAGCCTTCGGCCTACCATTTCAACACCTCTTGTTGAGGTCCGTATCCCGCTCGGCGATTTCTTTTGGAAAGCGTGAAGCACATAAACAGCGCCTTCAAATCGGACTGTGTAGACCGCCCGGTACGTATCGCCGCGATGGTCTTCGAAGGCCATCACTAGCCAAGCGCAGATTTTTGTCATAGAACCAATCTGATTGAACCACTTCCGGCGACTCTTAATCAACTGCGCGGTGGCACCTGGCAGGTGTAGAATACCTGTCGGATGCTACCTAGAATTGGGTTTAGCAGGGTGTAGCCATGAGCGAACGATGGCGGAAGTTCCAACTGCTTGTAGTGCGCTTTATCGTTTGGCTTACGCAGTCTTGGCTATGGCGGAAGTTCACATTGCTTGCACTGCGCTTTATTGTTTGGCTTGACCCGTCTTTGGTGGACCGCAAAATAAGAGAGACTGCTAGAGCAGGGGCACTGAAATATGGCCGAAGCGAATTGGAAGATGAGCTAGCAGAGTGGCAGAAGAATTGCCTCGACAAAATGCTACATCCACAGGCTGACCCTCAGGGCTCACCCAAATCTGGCCATATAGGGTCAGCTGAAAACACGATGCCTCTACAACTGCAACTGCGCGAGAATTGCCTAAAAGACTGCTTGGACGAGCTTTCCAAAAGCTGGGGAGTAGCGTTTCAACAGAAGGGCGTGAAGCTGGAAACGGAATTTGAGCCTTCGATTCCTGCGTTTCGTTTTGACTATCAAAAGGTACAGCAAGCAGCCGCCAATCTTCTCAACAGTGCTCTCTACGAGGCTCTGCCTAGCGGCACCGTGACGCTGCGTTGCCTGTCGCGGCCCAACGGCGCGGAAGTGAGCTTGACCGGAGCGACGGAGCACGACCAAAAAGTCTTTGATAATTGCCCGACACCTCGTTCCCGCCCACGAAATTACCAGGAATCTCTTGCCGGAGGACTCACTATCGCCAAAAGCCTAATTCTTGCGCACAGAGGAAGAATCTGGGTAGAGCCATCGTCTTCGGGAAGCAAATTCGTGTTCTCGCTGCCAATGGATGCTTCCTGAGCGCACCAGAATTACGAGCCGCGATTCGTGCAAGGCACGGCGATGCCCTCAAGCTGCAATGCGACGACCCTGCGTCGTCAAATGCGTGGACAGCTTCGGAATCGAACACACCGCCAAAGTCGAAGCGGAATCACTGTTCGAAGCTGCTGTCCGTGGTCTTTACAAATTGGATTCGAGTTTCTGGACGGAAGAGGACGTGTTTGACCGAATGGATGTCACGGTGGAGGTTCACGAGGAGCCGACGACCCATACTGTTAAGGTCGAGAAATTGAAGCATTGGATTAAATCACACGGCAGGCATCCACGCGAGGAAGCGAAAAACAGGAATTGAGGAGGCTCTTGTTTGGAGCGAGGGACTGAGCGCCGTTGCACGCTTTAACTTGCGGCGCTATAGCACGGGGCGTTCAAAGTTTTGCGGCGTGATGTTCCGCAAGTTTATGGATTCACATAAACATTGCTGACAGACGCATCGATGGACGTGAACGGTCGAGGCGTGGTCGTGCAGTGCGGAACAACACGTCCCACGTCTATGATTTTGTTGGGAAAAACAGCCGGAGTCGTGTCGGATACAGTGTATGGCGCGGCCACTTCAGATTGGCTGTTCAACTGAAAAATGAATTGGTGATTAGGCCGATCCCATTTGATGCGCAAGGTGGAAACAGCATCGGGCTGCACGTAGCCGAGCACGCGGTAGTCGAGCGACGTCTATTGCCACAGAACTGATCGTTACAGCGAGTGTAGAAACCAGCTACTGTGAGAGCGCCTCCGACATCTGTAGGCGTTCGTGATATGCCAATCACACCTACGACATCACCAATTTGGCTCGTCGGCGAACTTTCCGTGTCGCTTCGTTTTGGTTTACTACCCGAATTTTCCAGGCTAGGCAGGTCAGCAGCCAGACGATGAGCAAGCTGCGCTCGTGGTGGTGGCGGATATGCTCCAGTCCATAACGATTCTTAGCGTCGTCGAAGCCTTCATTTTCAATGTGCCATCGACTCTTGGCCATGTGGTACAGACAGCGGCGGCTGATGCGACGCGAAGAGAGGTCGGTGAGCCAGTAGGCCTCGACGACATCGCCATCCGGTTTGTGTTGGCGATAGCGGAGGACCCGCACCGTTTCCCACTGCAAGCTTTCCCAAGGGTCAAAGTCGTCGGCGTCCCAGATCTCCACGCGATCGGTACCGTCCCGGAATTCCAGGGCCGGCGGTTGGGAACGGAAGCGCTTCTCCGCCGCGCGGAGTAATTCGGGTAGATTCTCCTTCAGCCGGGCGACTACCGGCCAACCCGCCTTTCCCGCAGCATGGAGGAAAGGGGCCGTGGCAAATTCTCCGTCAACCACCACATAGCTGATGAAGCGTGCTCCCAGGTTCTGGCGCACGCGAGCCAGCAGACGCTGCCCGGCTCGGTATTCACTGTCGCCCGGCCCATAGGGTTCCACGTCCACCGGCAGGATGAGGTCGCCGCCGACCACGGATGCGAGCACGAAATGATGCCGGTAGCCGGTGATTTCTTTCTCGGCATTGCGGTGGGGACGGCACAAGGGCATCCCTCCTTTCGCCGCCGCCCCCCGGTGGTCCCGTCCAAAGCGAGGCCTACGAAGCGGCAGTCCTCGAAGGCCTTGTTGCGCTTGGCGCGATGGAGCACGGCGGCCAAAGCGACCCGCGTGGGCGTCGGATCTAAACGTGCGGTGAAGTAACCCAAAGCATCGTCGCCGAAGGATCGGCTGACGTTTAGGTTTCTTCGCGCTTTCGATCCCACCAGGAATTCAATGGCTAGGAAGGCCCACTGGCGCAAGATGGTGCCCAGGACGAAGGACCACAACAGATCTTTTGCCGGGATCTTATGACTACAACGCCCATCGCCGGGGGAGCGGAAGTAGTACGCCAGATGGAGGTGCTGGCTGACGAACTTCCACAGCCGACGTGGGGTAGGGCTTCTCAGTCGGGCTTTCGCCTTTTCTTGCGCTGCTCGCGGGCCAAGACCAACAGCTGGGCGTTGGCCGCCAGCACTTCGCGCACGGTGTCTTGAAATTCGCGTCCGGCCGAGACGCGCCGCTCGACCTCCTCCACCCAATCTCGCGGGATGCGCTCGACCTGTCGCTGCCCCTTGGCGGCCATGAAGGTGAGTGTCCAAGATTCATGCCCTTTGTCGTGCGCACAATGGCAACGGGGATTCCCGCAGCGGGTGAAACTGCGAGTGAGGTTTCCCGGCAGCAGATCGGGAGGGATGGGGAAACGGCGAAGCAGTTGAAACTTGCGCTGGCGGAGGTGTGCGGCCTGAGGGCCACGTGGTTCGTCTTTCATATGAGAGAAGTAAATCTACAAGTTAGCGACAAAAATCAAGCACTTTCTGAATGCGAAAATAGGGCAGTTTTCCTAAACTGCAACAGCTTGAAGCACGAGCGCTATTCTAAAGGGTAGATCTAATGGTGGTGGGTCTTATGTTCCGAAATAGCTGCATGGGCATCATGGGCATCATGGGCATCGCCGAAGAGTAGGCGCTGGCAGGTGTCCGCAAGTTTGGACGACGCACTATTTTTTCAGTAACCCTTAGCTGGCTCAACGTCTCCGTCCTGGCAGTGGTTTTTATTAGAACCTCTTAGGAGTTCTTCTTCGCGGCCCTCACCTTTGCCCACCGCGCCCTTTGCGACTTCGTTATTCTGGCTCTCGCAGCCGCAGACATCACCCGTTTCTTCCTGCTCCATGAATCCTCCCGGCCCGGTATCCTCTCACGTCCAAGACCTCGTGTTAAGGCAGGAATTGCGGGTGACGCGACTGCTCACAAGCGGTGTAGAATCAGGCTTGCTTACTTGTTTTTCTTTGGACAGACGTCCCGCTTAAAGGTGATTGCCGTCCGTATGTCCTGGTCCTGACTCGGTTACGAATTGCTTCCACTTTTGGGCGTTTTGGTGCCACGAAATGGGTTTTTCAAACAAGGGCGTCGGGTTTGATGATTCTGTCTTTCTGCGCTGACGTTGATATTTCTCCCGAAAAGTCTTCGTTGGTGAGAAAGCTAACGTTGGGGTCCGCCAAGTACATGAGCAATTGCCAATCCACATACAAACCTCGGTCGTTCTTACGAGGCTTCGCTCCTACCGCAACTTTTCGAACCGAAGTCTTTAGATACTCAATTGCCGCCGAAAACTGACGACTGATCACCAACGGATTCGGGCGACAGCGGAGCACCAAACATCATCGAAAGGCGTTGAGGGATGTGGAGGTTCTTTCGTTGTTTAGCCAAGGCCTCCAAAGCCCTCAATTCGTTTTCGATTTGGCCTTCGTGAATCTGATCTAAGGATTCGATATTTTCCCAAACACTGCCATCAGCGTTCCCGCGCTGAACAAACTCGTCGAAATTCGGAGCGGTCACAACCATGTCTATAAGCTGCGTGTAATGTTCAGGAACTACGCCCGATTTTGTCGGCAACGTAGTCCGAAAGCGAGGATTGCTATCACGAAACTTTTGGGCCGACCTCACTATTGGGACGGGAGACATCTGAACATGTCGTTCTAGAACGACGACTTCGGCCGTTTGGTCATCGGTTCTGTCCGGTCTAGCTTTGCTTTCAAAGCAGCACAGCATTGTGCTAGCGCTGGCGAACTTCCAATTGAATCGGCCGCGCGATGGAGTTCACTTCAGGGTCGTAGTATTCGTAGACGCGAGACTGAAACGTTCTGGCACGGATCGGATACTTTGCCCTCAAGCGAAAGCGAAGTAGGACTGTGTCGCCCGAAGCAAGAGAATCGAAGTATAGAATCGCTTGCGTCGCGGTCAGACTGAACTTCTCTAGCCGACCGCTTTTCTGACCCGCACTCTTTTCATGGTAGGCCTGCAAATCTTCACTGAGTAAATCGAACCCCGGCGGAATTCCCAGGTCTACCATCACCATGTTGGCAGCCTTCGGCAAATTGTTTTTGATAGTTGCGGCCGCCATAGCGATATCGTCCCCCGCAAGATGCGTGCGATCGTATGTCACCTCAATAGTAAGGGGCTCGTTCTCCGGTTTCTTGTCCCACGGCAAAAAGTATTGCCCTACAACCTGGTACGCTAGCCCGCCTTTCCCCTCAAAGCGAATCTCTACAGTGTTCCCGCTTTTCGCATCGACTCCTTTGAACACAAACTGGTGGAGCAGATCATTATTTTCTCGAGTTAACGCTAGTTTCTCCGCAATCTTCCCGTTCAGCACTACTTCCAGTGTGCCGCTCACGTCCGCCGTGCCTTTTTCTGTGGCCAGTAGCAATGCGCGCAGCGCCATGATGGTCGCTTGCGTCGTGCCCCAGGCTCCCGAAGCTTCTTTCTTGGCCGCGATGTAATTCATCGCCTTGCGCGCAGTCCCCGAAGCTCCGCCCCATTTAAGCAGCGCCTGAGCGGCCAACCCGGTAGTTTCCACGCTGGCGCTAGTACCCGTGGCATACACATTCGTTTCTTCCGCGCTCCACCACGCTTGTTCATCTCTTTCCGTACGCGCATCGAGTAACAGTTGCATCGCCTGTCGGGTGAACTCTCGGTCTTTTCTATAATCCGTAGCGAAGTTCGCCAGCACCGCCAGCGTGTACGCGTCGGCTTTTGCGTTCGCGTGCGTCTCGATGAATTGTTTGGCTTTCTCCACAGCCTGACCCTGATAGCCGGTATTTTCCAACGCCCACGCCAGGTAAGCGGTGATGCGCAGTACATCCTTGTTATAGCGGTTCGTCGCTCCTTCGTTAATGAACGACGCATCCGGTTTCCAGCTTCCGTCGCCCTGCTGCTGTCCCGCAAGCCACTGCTGGGTTCGCGCAATCAGCTTCGGATCCACGTCGTGGACCTTCGACATCTCGTAGAACTCCATGAGCCCGTACGCGGTCAGGATTTTGTTCGCCGGCGCGTTGCCGAACCAGGAAAAGCCCCCACCAGGAACTTCAAATGTCAGCAGCCGCTGGTAGCCGTTGGCGATATAGCCTTCGGCCTTCGCGTGCACTTCCGGTGTCAGCTTCTTCGTGCGCTTCATGTAATCCAGCGCCAGCACATTCGGGTACGTGCTCGAAGAGGTCTGTTCGAAGCAGCCGAACGGCATCCGCAGCAAGCTGTCCATCCCTTCAATCACCTGGCTCAGCGGCCCGGGATAAAGCCTGACGAAAATCTTGCTGGCATCAGGAATCGATTCCGGGGGGAAGTTTAGCTCGTGCCTCGCCGTAGTTTCCAGCCGACTGTTGAAAACCTGGTTCTGTTCGCGCCCATTGGGCACCACTTCGATTTCCCGCACCACGATGTCCGCGCGATCGGACTCTCCTTTCATTCGC
>Ga0209152_10000313_pt1 | contig 23750 bp, 19 predicted proteins | sample GraSoiAngelo_107_FD_185873 | JGI IMG/M metagenome (GOLD analysis project Ga0209152, IMG submission 185873) | Grasslands soil microbial communities from the Angelo Coastal Reserve, California, USA - 14_0903_09_30cm (SPAdes) (version 2) | ecosystem: Environmental > Terrestrial > Soil > Grasslands...
CTGATCTCTCAGCCAGGGCTCGAGCAGCGATGAGATATTTGCCTCCGAGGAGAACTGATGATGTGCCTACTACGCCCTCTGTCAGACCAGGGGTTGAAACTGCAAGCGTTCCGATTTTCATCGTTCCTTCATAACAGAAAGCGAAAATGGCATTGTCCATTTGGAGCAGGTTTACTTTGTGAACCATGCCTTCTCTCTTTATACTAGCTTCCTGCAACGCTGGAATCTAACCGCACATGATGTCTAGGTGATGTAGCGGTCTTTTCCTTCTTCCGTCTTCTCCTCTCCCTCTTTGACCTCTTCGAGTTCTGTTCGACGGAACTTCTCCATCTTCTTACGCATATCCTCAATCTCCGTATCCAAGTCCTTCAGTTCGACCGGCATTCCGACCAGTCCGGTTAGCATCTGAATCACCGCTCTAGCAGCCTCCAGATCTGGATACACTCCTGTTGTCGCCCCCAGGAGACCCGCGCACTGTAGTCCTCTCTGCCGACCAATGCCTAAGATGACTCCCGCTGCCCCAGTGACGGCTCCTCCTTTTGCGAGCTTAGCGCCCATCTTCTTCAACCGTTCTCCGACAACCGAATCACCGGCAACCGCGTATACCGCTCCAACATCGTTCCCAGACCTAGTGCCATAGCCTCCCATCGTGAGAACCATCTTAGAGTTGAACCGCTGGGCAAAGTCCAGAACTATGCTAGCAACTTCGTATTGGCCTGTTACACTCGGCTGCGCGTCTCCAGTAAGAAATATGGCGTTAGGCTCCTTATCGCCAAAAGAGTAGAACTCATACTTGGGAAGTGAATACGTCCCATCCTCGGAAATATTTATGCCTAGATTCCCGTCGGGGAAAAGAAGATAGCTAGAATAGAGTTCAGCGAACTTTTTCGGCTTCAGCTTCTCGATGAAATAGTCCACAGCAACCTTTCCAACATAACCCAGACCCGGCAGGCCCTGGATCAGGACCGGCTCCTTCAATTCTGCCTTTGAGAGTTCATGAATTCTGGTATCATTAATCATTACAACAGGCCAGATCGAGGAGTCTCTCGCGATTTTTCGGTAGAGTTGTTTAAATAGTTTGATTCATCAAGCCCTCTCTCAGCCGAACAGAGAGTTTGAAACAAGATGAGCTGCGCGCCATTCGTCTCGTCACCTCATGACGTTGTCCGCAAAATGCTAGAGGTAGCCAAGGCTACAAAGGACGATGTGGTCGTAGATCTCGGATGCGGCGATGGTCGCATTCTAGCGACTGCGGCGAAAGACTTTGGAGTCAAAGCAGCGTTCGGCTACGAGATAAGAGAAGACCTCTTCAAGACCGCCTCTGGCGAGGTTGAGAAGCTCAATCTTACGAACAAGGTCCACGTATATAACCGAGACCTCTTTCAGGCCGATCTCAAAGAAGCTACTCTCATCACTCTCTACCTCACAACCTACGCGAATGAGCGACTGAAACCGAAGCTGAGAGCTGAAGCGAAGCCCGGTTCGCGAATCGTCAGTCACGACTTCATGATCAACGGCTGGAAGCCTTCACGGAAAGAGAACTACAACGAACATACGATTTACGTATACTCGATTCCTGAATCGTATTCAATGTAGAGTTCCGGAGCCAACTTCATCGTACCTCGACGATAAGGCAATATTTCCGATCTCAAGAACAGTCGGCATTTCGTTCGTCTTAGTCTCAACGATAACCTTCCCGTTTTCGACCTGATTGATTCTCCCTATGGCGAGAAGTTCCTCGTTCTGATTCAGCAGACCGGCAACTAGCCCTCTGAAGTGCCGATTCTGTGGGAAGATTGTCTGCTCTAATTGGTCAAACATTCTCACTCTTGTTTCTTGACTGATTACTAACTTGTGGGACCCTTGAAGGAACCGTCGATACCCTGCTTCTCGAGCCTTCTTCCTCTCCTCCTTGGATCGAATGCTTGCGAACGAAGAGCTTGGCATTTTTAGCGCCGCGAACTTTACTCTGTCGAGAAGAGGATCAATGATATCGTCTGATCGACTCAGCCCAATGACCAAGTCGGGTTGAATCTCTTCAAGCAGGAGCTGCTTGTGACGTATGGCGTTGAACTCTGCAAGCCATCCATCCGTATTCACAAGCACTACGTCAGCTGAACTCGTGATTCTCTTCTTCAACCGTGTGGCTAGGGTGACGACTTTGTCGGGAACGAAGGATGGGCTAGTGTCGCCTATGAAGAATGAAATTTTCGCTTCTGCTTTGTGAAGGCCAATAATCGGTGCCTGGACAACAGACGAGCTAATGGTGGTTGGAGGCCCAATGTCCGCTTGACCCACGTCTGCGTCAACTACTCCTACTTTACCCGTGCCTTCTAGGCATTTGTTGGCTAGGAATGTGCAGAGGCTGGACTTGCCAGAATCTACCTCTCCGATTATGACGCAGACGCCTCGCTGCCGTTGAAGAACTTGCGCTGCCTCGTTCCAGGCCACTGGCACAGTTGACTCTCTAGCCACAGACCATGAACTTCCTGAACCGCGTCTGATTTCCAGAAGGGTATTGTCCGCAGCGTAGATGGGTTCTTGTCGCGACTCCTCTATCATGGTCCAATCGTCAGATTGGATTGGAGCGCCGAAGCATTGTGCGTCTCCTCTTTTCGCTCTGATCCGCGCCGGTCCCTTCAGAAGTAATGTGTGACCTTGTTCGAGGTCGAGTGTGACTGGTTTAGTCATCTATGATCAGAGCTGGCTAAGCTTCTTACCTCGCAACGAAATATTGCAAATTCAAGATTGGAATCTCTCAGCACAGGAGTTCGGGGACTTGATATGTTGCTGGGAGGCGGGTTCCCGCTTCGACAAATAAGCCTCCTGTATGGCGAAGCATCTACGGGCAAGACCGTACTCTCTATGCAGTGTGCCCTAGAGATGGCTCGAAAGGACTTCCGAGTCTTTTACGTGGATGCTGACCAATCATTCTCGGCTCACCGGCTAAAACGAATGATTGGAGGCCCTCAGTTTGCCGAAAAGATTGTGCTGTTTCAGCCCGAGGATTTCAAAGACCAGGTTGAAATCATCGAGAACCTGGAAAATGTGCTCACCAAGACTCCGGCACTGGTAGTGGTGGACTCAATCACCGGACTCTACCGAGCAGACAACGGAGGCTCCGAGAAGATCTTTGCTCGCAATCGAGAACTCAATCGCCAGCTCGCCCACCTAAACAGTCTCGCAGCGCGATTCAAATTATGGGTACTACTCACCGGACAGGTCCACAGCACACCGTCTGGAGGAGAATGGCTAGTGGAACCAGTAGCGACTCGAACCCTGAAACACTGGTCTGACCTAATTCTGAGACTGAGACAGACCCCGAAGACAGACGTGAGAGACTGCATCTTGGAAAAGAAGAGCGGAGTCGAAGTCTCGACCTCCCATTCCCTATTCAGGATAGGCGAGGATGGTATCGAAGACGTCTAGGGCTTGAATTATTAACCATAGCCAGCTGGCTACGCCTGTTCGGGACGATGACGGGACTCATTACTTCCGCTCTGCTCTTCATTGGTCCCGCCTACTTCGCCAACGCCGGACCCTTGGTCTTAGGCGGAGGTGCTGCTCTTGATGGCGGCAGAACGCTTGCGGATGGTCAACCGATTTTTGGACCTCACAAGACAGTTCGAGGAGTGATAGCGGGAATCGTAGCGGGGACGCTTGTTGGACTGGCAGAATCCTTGGTCGACTCCCGGCTCGCATTTGCGGGATTCGTGATTTCCCTTGGAGCAGTTCTGGGAGACCTGTTAGGCGCTTTCGTGAAACGTAGACTAAAGGTAGAACCTGGCAGGGCGTTTCCAGTACTGGACCAGCTCGATTTCATTCTTGGAAGCGTCGTACTTGGATATCCGTTCTTCCAAGTCGGACTCATCTCAATACTACTAGTTGTTGTTGTGACGCCTCCGATACACCTGGCTACAAACTATGGCGCTTTTCGGTTGGGAATCAAGAAGACGCGATGGTAACGAATTCTTGATCCTTGAGAGTGGGCGCTAGAACCCAAGTTCGACTCTTCGAGAGCTAGCTGCCTCTGAGAAGATTGGACCAAAGTACCCGCAATGTTCACAGTGGTATAGCGTCCTGCTTCTACCTGCTGCAGGCCCTCCCATCCATGGAGTCGTCTTTTCTGACCCACAGCTCGGGCACTTTCTACTCATACATCTCACCTCAATACCCAGAAGCGAATAGATTGACCATACCGATTCTCCTAGGAATTTGCTTATGTTCTCCGGATTCTTCGAATCGCAGGACCTTCCCTGTTCAACGATGATAGACCCTTCTTGGTGAAGCTTCGAGAGAACGCGTTTCTCCTGATGCCGGCGGGCTACGAGATCGTTCTCATTCTCTGGTACGCGTACTATGGAGTGCTATTCTCATTTTCACTCGGGCTGGTCTTCCTAGCTCTACTACCACTGACATTGCTACTAGGAAGGACCGCACAATTTGTCAAAGAGCTCACCCCATTCATCGTGCTCCTAGTGTCATATGAGGCGTTGCAAGGCGTTGCCGGGTCACTGACCCTCGCTCCTGTAATTCATCCAGCTGGCTCCGGGACAACCTATGGCATCATCGAGGCTGTTAGGTCCGCGTTCCTGTCGCCAGACCTTACAGATGCTATGAGCCTCCTTTACGGTCTCCACTTTCCCCTCGTGATTGGCTCAACAGTCCTACTCTGGTACTCAAACAAGACACTCTACAAAAGATACGTCTATTCGCTTGTTGCCTGCTCGTACGTTTCACTAGTCTTTTACACCATAGCTCCGTCGGCCCCCAACATTACATCACTGATCTCGTAGCAGGAGTAGCCGTGGCGGCGACCTGCGTGCTAATCGTTACGCGGTTGGAGAGAAGGGAAAAGGGTGCGGTAAGTCAACTGATTGGAAAGCTCTAAAACCAACCGGGCCAGAATCGGCGACGTGAATTCTACAAAGAGCCTTGGGGAAGAGCTGTCAAGGATTTGTCTTGAGACTGCTGCTCGAGAGAATGCTAATTATGCGGATTTCAGACTTGTCAACACAGTCTCCGAAGTTGTTAGCGTAATCAACGAGAATCCCGCAAGTGAAGAATTGAACGACCTTGGCGCTGGAATAAGGGTCCTCTACAAAGATTCAGGCTGGGGCTTCGCAGATACCGACGAAGTCAACCCGGAAAATATCCGGGATACGACGGTTAAGGCACTAGCATTGGCTCGCGGCGCAGCAAAGATCGGATCCAAAGCATCCTTCGTCAAGGAACCGGTTCATGTAGACGATTGGGTTTCGCCGAAGAAGAAGGACCCGCTCGCAGTGTCTACAGATACGAAGTACAGTCTTCTCCATGATGCGACAGGGAGAATGAAAGAGGAGGGCATTGTAGCGAGAAGAGGCCAGATTTTCTCGACGAGGATCGAAAAATACTTTGCGAACTCTGAAGGCTCCAAGATCTTTCAAGACCTGACGCATACAGGCGCGTCGTTGATTGTAGCGGCAAAGGGGCCATCGGGCATCCAGAGAAGATCTATACAGCAGTATGTGCTGGGTGGTTACGAACTCCTCGACGAGCTAGACCTTCCCGGTCAAGCTCCAACGCTAACCAAGGAGGCACTAGCGCTGACACAGGTAGAAGGATGCCAAGAAGGCAAGTCGGACGTTATCCTCAGCGCAGACCAAGTCGGACTACAAGTGCACGAGTCCTGCGGTCACCCCATCGAGCTCGACAGGGTACTGGGGTACGAGGCCAATTTTGCAGGTAGAAGCTTCTTGACACCTGATCAGCTTGGAAAGTTGCAATACGGCAGCGAACACGTGAACATCGTAATGGATGCTACGTTGGCACACGGACCCGGGCTTGGCACGTTCGCCTATGATGATGAAGGCGTCCAGGCTCAGAGAAAATACGCCGTGAAGAACGGGAAATTCGTCGGCTACCTAATGTCGCGCGGGACAGCGTCCCATGTTGGGGAGACTAGGAGTAACGGTTGCATGAGGGCAGACACTTACAAGCTCCCGATCATTCGCATGACCAACGTGAGTTTGGAACCGGGAGACTGGGACTACGATGAGCTGATAGAAGATACACAGGATGGGATACTAATGGATACAAACTACGGCTGGAGCATCGACCAGAAAAGATACAACTTCCAATTCAACTGTGAGAAAGGATACCGGATAAAGAACGGCAGCCTGGGAGAAATGATCCGAGGCCCTGGCTATTCGGGAATTACTCCAGAGTTCTGGAACACCTGCGACGCAGTCAGCAACCAGAAGAGCTGGGTTCTCTGGGGAACCCCGAACTGTGGAAAGGGTCAGCCACAGCAAGTCATGGGCACAGGCCACGGGGCTGCGCCTTCAAGGTTCAGAAGCATCCGAATATTTGGAGCGTCCTAGCCATGTCGCAGAGCAGCACACAGAAACAAACCTCCCTCGCACAGCAAGGGCATCGAGTCTTCGACATGGTACGGAAGTTCGCCAAGGGAGCCCAAGAAATCGAGGCGACCCTGACATCTACGAGGGGCGAGTTTCTTCGTTTTGGAAATAACGAGCTTGGACAGTCGCAGTTTACGAAGAGCAGAACGCTCTCCGTCCGACTAGCGTCCGGGAAGAAGCAAGCGCGAACTACAACCGGGAGACTCGATGAGAGCTTCATTCAGAAAGCAGTAGAGAAAGCTGTTGACCAGCTGAAGACAGCACCCGAGGACCCCGACTATCTACCAATGTTGGGACGCCAGAAATATCCTACTGTAAATCGGTATCATGAACGAACAGTCGAGGAATCCGCTGAGACCAAAGCAGGCCACGTCGGACACGCGATTGATCTCGCGCGGAAGAACAAACTACTCGCGTCAGGAATCCTGGGAACAAGCGTTGACGAGGTCTTCATGCTCAACACCGCTGGATTAGAGGCAGATTACAATGGAACTGGCGGCTACTTCTCACTCACAATGGACGCTGATAATGGAAACCAGACAGGATTCGCCATGTCCACCTTTGCCGATATCTCGGAGCTGGATCCTAAGCAGGTATCGCAAACAGCATTGGAACGAGCGCGACTGAACAAGGCACAGTCAGAAGTCGCCCCCGGAAAATTTGACGTCGTAATCGACCCTAACGCCTGGAGTGAAATGCTGTTCTTCTTCATAGTCTCAGCCAGCACAGGATTCTCCCCTGATTTCGGAGTGAGACAGTATCGTGAGGGACGAAGCTACCTATCCGGTCGCATGGGCGAGAAAATACTCGGAGACAACGTGACACTCGTGGACGATGTGTTCCATCCACTACAGACCGGTCCCGCGTTTGATGGAGAAGGCTACCCGAAGAGTAAACTGACTCTGGTCGACGATGGATTGCTGAGGGGACTAGCGTCAAGCCGAATATCGGCTCACAGGTACGACGGCGTCAACCCGACCGGGCACGAACTGCCTCTGCCCAATCCACTAGGCGAGGCCCCAACCAATCTCGTCGTTCAAGGAAAGGGAGCGACAAAGACTACTGATGAGCTTGTTGGCGAACTAGACAAGGGATTATTGTTGACGAGGCTCTGGTACATTCGAGAAGTCGAACCGCGAACCAAGACCCTGACAGGCATGACTCGCGACGGAACCTTCCTCGTAGAGAACGGTGAGATCAAGAGACCGGTTAAGAATCTGAGGTTCAACCAGAGCCTGCTAGATCTGTTCAAGAACATCGATGGATTCACCGAACCCGTTAGGAACACGTCCTTCACCGGAACTGCGATGCTACAACCTGGAATCTTGGCTCGAGACTTCAACTTCACTAGCGTGTCGCCGTTCTAAGCCTCGTCGCTCCGGAGTTTCTTCAAAACTTCTGGAGCAGACGTCCTCAAGTAGAATCACCTGACGAAAAACAAAGGAAGGATGACGCGAAATGTTTCGCGTCACCTATACGTTTTGGTATCCTTGGTTGTGCTGTTGTAGGTCTCGCGTCATCTGGTCGAACTGCTCCTTTGTGATCTCTCCTCTAGCATATCGTTCCCTCAGGATGTAGTAGGCCTGGTCGCCGTATCTCCAGTACCGCCGCGGACCGTACCCTCGCCACGGCCAGAAAGCCCATCTGATGAACCAGAAGACTGCGAATATCCAGAAGAAACCGAAGAACCCAAATGGGAAGAAACCGAAGCCGTAAGGATAGTAGCCTACTGGTCGGAAGAAGACCCAGCTAATCGCCGCGACCGTCGTGACTACCGCTATGAGAGCTAGTATTCCCCAGAAGAAGAAGCGCCCTGGATATCTCCATTGATGTTGACTCGTCTCGTTTCACCTCCTCTCGATCGTCTCGGATTTAAGCGATATCGGATATACGATATCGGAAGTTCTGATTTAAACCTTGCCAATTTAGAGTCGCGAAGTGGACCTATAATGCCTTGAAGCCTTGGTTCAGGTCTTGAACCAAGTCCTCTACGTCCTCTATCCCAACACTGACACGGATGAGGTTGTCAGAGATTCCAAGCTTGAGTCGTCTATCCCTCGGAACGCTTGCATGAGTCATGCTCGCCGGGTGCTCAATGAGGGTCTCGACACCACCGAGACTCTCAGCGACCGTGAATACGCTGAGCCTTTCGAGGAGTTTCTTGCACTGGTTGAAGCCGCCTCTCAATTGGAAGCTGAGCATTCCCCCGTTGCCCTTCATCTGACGCTTGATGATGCTTCGTTGTGGATGATCGGGAAGTCCTGGATAGTTTACCTTCTCGACATTGGGTTGTTTAGCCAGAAATTCGCTGATGGTTCTGGTGTTCTCGTTGTGACGATCCATTCGGACAGCCAGGGTCTTGATGCCGCGGAGGACTAGGTAGCAGTCTAAGGGTCCTGGAACGGCCCCGACAGCGTTTTGCAGATATTTGAGACGGCTCTGAACATCTTCATCCTTTGTGATTGTGGCGCCGCCGATGAGGTCGCTGTGGCCGCCGAGGTACTTGGTGGTACTATGAACGACGATGTCTGCCCCATGCTCTATCGGGTTCTGAAGATACGGGCTCATGAAGGTGTTGTCGACGACAAGAAGGGCATGAGCCTTCTTGCTAATCTTACTGATCTGTCGAATATCCACAATTCGCATCAAGGGATTGGTCGGTGTTTCAATCCAGACGAGCTGGGTGTTTTTCCGGATCGCCTTTTCGACATTGTCCGGGTTTTCCGGGTTGACGTATGTGAATTGTAGTCCGTAGTTCCGGAGAACTTGTTCGAATAACCGGTAGGTCCCGCCATAGATGTCATCCCCTGCAATGACGTGGTCGCCCTTTTTCAACGACAAGAGGATTGTAGTTGTAGCCGCCATGCCGCTACTGAATGCCAGGCCGTGTCGTCCCGCCTCTAGGCTAGCTAGGCATTCCTCAAGGGCGGTGCGAGTTGGATTGGCGGTTCTACTGTAGACGTATTTTCCCTGCTTACCCGGGCCAGGTTGCTGATATGTGCTGGTGAGGTAGACGGGAACGGTAACGCTACCAGTTAATGGATCAGGGTCCTGACCCGCATGTATTGCCCTCGTCGAGAAACGCATGGAACAGTCGATACGGGTTTGAGATTTAACCCTAGGTTGAGACGCCTATCGTACGTCAACGCCTAAGCAGTCTACCTAAACCTCATGACCACATCATCCGAGTAAATATTGAGAGATGCAGAGGCTCCACTACATCTTCATCTCGAAAGCTTCTAGAACCTCCGTCGCCAGTCTGCTGAGCATCCTCACTCCAATCTATCTTGTCAGGCTGGGGTACTCAGCTCTGTATGTGGGAGTAGGGCTTACTGCAATCCTTGCGGGCAACGCCTTCTTCAACATCCTACTGATATGGTACGGAGACTATCTGGGTCGCAAAAGATCCCTCCTGATCTTCAGCTTCCTAGTCGTAGTCTCCGGAGTCCTGCTCTCATCCACTATCTTCTTGCCCTTGATTCTACTCGGCCTCTTTCTAGGCAACATAAGCACGACCGGAACCGAGGCTGGGCCATTCCAGTCCATCGAGACGGGCGTGCTACCCAATCTCGAGCCGGAAGAGAGGAGGAACCGGGCTTTCGGGGTCTACAATTTCATAGGATATGGAGCATCATCTATAGGAGCATTCGCTGCGTCGACTCCTGATTATTTCCAAGACAGTCTCCTAGCGTCTCGACTGCTCTATCTCGTATACGGGCTAGTCGGAGTCTTACTGCTGCTCATCTATCGTAGAATAGGAAACATCGAGTCTCAAGAGACTGGACCGAAAAAGATCGGTCTTGGTAATGTTCGTCCAGAAGCTAGGCGGGACATCACAAAGCTATCGTTCTTCTACTCGATCGACGCGTTTGGCGGGAGCCTCGTATCCCAGTTCGTCCTATCATACTGGTTCAACCAGGTCTACAAAGTATCGCTATCGAGCCTTGGAGAAATCTTTCTCGCGGTCAACGTGGTCACAGCTTTCTCGACACTAGCCGCTCCGGTTCTAGCTGAGAAACTGGGGAATCTTAGAACCATGGTATCCACTCACTTATTGTCCAACGTTTTTCTCATCATGGTCCCGCTAGCAGGCTCATTCTTGGCGGCTATCGCGTTCCTGTTTCTGAGACAGAGCATCTCTCAGATGGACGTGCCTACAAGACAGGGTTTCATGGCACAATTGTTCACGGATGAGGAGAGAGTCCCAGCCAACGCGGTAACAAATACTACCCGGAGCTTGAGCGGCACTCTGGGCGGACCACTCACTGCAGTAATGTTCATGGCTGGCGCTTCATCTCTACCCATTCTAACAGGAGGCTTCTCAAAGATCCTCTACGACGTGCTGGTCTTCCGTTCGTACAGAAAGAGAGGATTCTGAGAACGAGATGAGCTCGCTCTGTCTCGGAGTTAGAGAGTTTTTCCTGAGATCTGCGACAGAATGTGATCAGTTGCCATTGCGTCGATGACTGCTAGTCCTCCAGACTTGAACAGAGTAATGTCCTCAGGACCACGCGAAATGGAACGCTTCTTGGCGAGCAGTTCCCCTAGTTCTGCTCGAATATGGGTGCCTTCAATTGCCTTCTCTCTAATTGGAACGATAATGTCTCCGTAGGTGGAGAGCGCCTGTTCTCTCGAATCTACGACCAGAATGGACCTCTTGACTAATGTTGAATCAACCTCTCTCGCGTCGGGTTCTGCAGCTCCGATGGCGTTCAAGTGCGAGCCATTCTGGACCAGTTCTCCCTTGAATAGCGGGGTGTGGGATGTCGTCGCTGTTACTATCAGATCAGATTCTTTCACGACTTCCTCAGGAGAACTGGCGGCCATTGCCTCTACCTTGTTGTCTCGCGAAATGTTTCGAGCAAAGGCTTTCCGTCTATTCTTATCCCTTGAATAGATGACCACTCGAGGTATGTCTCTTACCTGTTGAATGGCTGGAACATGAGCTTCTGCCTGACGACCAGTACCCAACAGTCCCAAGCATTCCACACGTCTCCGCGCGAGAATATCTGTCGCCACTGCAGAACTCGCAGCGGTTCGAATCGCGGTCAAGCTCTCGCCGGGGATCTCCGCAAGCAAGACTCCGCTCTGAGAATCGTACACGAGGATGTCAGACATTACAGTAGGAAGAGAGACTGTCGAGTTTCTAGGATTGAGGCGGGCAATCTTGACGGAGACTGTTCTTTGTCCAGAGACGTATGCTGGCATGAAGAACAAGGAAGCTCCGTTCGGAACAGTCAACCAGACGCGATCGGGATTGATTGCCTTCCCAATGGCGAGTCTCAGATATGCTTCTCTAGCCAGTTCGATGGCCTTTGAGTACGGGAGAAGATTTCTTACGTCAGCTTCCGAGACGTGGAGCAAATCGGCTAGCCCGATTCTTCCGAGTCTGGTCTGTTTCCAAGAACCTCGTCGATTCTTTCCATCACTCCAGAGTCCAGCTTGTCTACCACATCGATTGCCTTCATGTTCTCGACGACCTGTTCTGGTCGGCTGGCTCCTGTCATCACGGTGCTGACGTGTGGGTTTTTCAGGCACCAGGCCAACCCCAACTGCGCCATACTACAACCCAGGTCTTTTGCGATCGGCTCCAGCTGACTTACCTTCGCAATATTCTCCGGGGTTATCAGATTCTCCCGCAACCATCCATACCCTTCCAGCGTGGCTCGCGAGCCTGGAGGGACACCACTCTTGTATTTGCCGGTCAGGAGTCCGGAGGCTAGCGGGCTCCAGATCGTGGTTCCAAGCCCAATCTCTCTATACAGCGGTAGATACTCGACTTCGACTCGTTCTCGGTGAAGCATGTTGTACTGTGGCTGTTCCATCGTTGGAGTGGTCATACCAAGTTCTCGGGCTATTCCGTAGGCTCGCATGATATCTGCGGCGCTCCATTCTGAGGTTCCCCAGTAGAGAATCAGACCCTGGTGAATGAGATGGTCCATTGCTCGAACCGTCTCCTCGATCGGCGTGTTAGGATCAGGACGGTGACAGAAGAACAGATCGAGATAACTTAGTTGAAGTCTTCGCAAAGAATTTCGGCATGCTTCATAGACATGCTTCTTCGACAATCCCTTGTCGTTGGGTCCGTCTCCGCCCCAGAAGACCTTGCTGGAGATGACGATGCTCTCTCTGCGCCAGCCCAATCGTTTGATCGCGTTCCCCATTACCGTCTCAGCATTACCATGAGCGTAGGCTTCGGCATTATCGAAGAAGTTCACCCCAGCGTCGTGGGCGGCTGACATACACTTGACCGCAACCTCCTCTCCGACCTGCCCACCGTACGTGACCCATGCGCCCAGCGAAAGTTCACTGAGCTTAAGGCCGGAAATCCCAAGCTTACGATAGTTCACTCTTCAACATCTCCCTTCGCTAAGGGAATTCTGGTTACTAATATCCAGTTTTCGAAAGGAATATGAGCAAGAATCCTCTCTCGAAAGCAACGAGCGAGATAGTATGAAAACATCTCCCTTGCTATTTGCAATAGCCCTGATCATGACAATCGCCATACCAGTCGCGGTGCACGGAAAGTCCACCTCGCCCAGCTTCGTCAATATCTCACTAATTCGACCGGACGGGGGCAGTGAGCCTGAACTCTCCATTGGACCGGATGGCACCGCGGTCTTCGTCTCACTCTCCTGGACCCAGTTTGCCACCAACACTTGGAAAGCATCATTTGGACAGACTCCCGCCTTCCAGGGTCAAATCGACACTTCCCTCGCGCCTGGAGTGGGAGGAGGAGAGGACGCTGATGTTGACATTGGCTCAACGGGCACGTTACATGCAACGACCCTGCTGGCTTTCTTCAATCCTCAAACCAAGATTACCCAGCTTGGAGTATTCGCCATTACCTGTCCTAATTCGGACTTTTCTGACAATTTTGCTCACTGTACGTCCCGGATCATTGATACAACCCAAGCTGATCGCCCATGGATTACATCCGACGGAGCGCACGTCTACATTTCCTACCACGACTCGGGTTCCAGCACAACGATTCACGTTCAAAGATCAGATGACGATGGTATCACCTTCCACCGAGTAGGCGACCCGATAGTCGGCCAAGCCGGAGCAACGAGCAACTCGACCTTCGACAACGACCAAGGAAAGATCGTAGCGGATCCAGTAACCCACATCGTCTACGATATTTACGCCTCGGGCGTTGGAGGACTGCAGAAGGCGAAGACCGCCAACTTCAACAACATCTACGTATCAAAGAGCACCGACATGGGCAAGACCTGGACCCCAACACTCGTCTTCTCTGGAACCACAAATGTGGCGTTGAACAACGTCTTCCCCATCCTCGCCGCGGATCCGCTGAGCGGGAACCTCTACGCTGGATGGTCTGATGCCCACAACGTCTTCCTCTCCAAATCAAACGACCAAGCCCAGAGCTGGACAAGCCCCATAACTGTCAATGCAGCTCCAGCTGTAACAGCTGTCTTTCCTTGGATTGCCGCTCGAGGTAGCACAGTTGACTATGTCTACTATGGGACGAGTGCTTCCAGCAAGGATGATTCCAGTGCAGTCTGGAACGTCTACATGGCTCGGAGCACTGATGGTGGAGCTCACTTCGCACAGACGGTTGTTACCAGCTATCCCAACCATGTCGGAGTCATCTGCACCAACGGCATTGGCTGCCAGCGAGGAACACGCAATCTTCTAGACCTCTTCCAAGACGCGATAAACCCGACCAACGGCTTAGCTGCCATAATCTACACCGACGACACCTTGACAACCCAATCTAACGGCTCACCACTACCCCAAGTTGCAGTAGCTTACCAGACCTCGTAGTCCAGACGAAACACTACCCCTTCCGCCCTCTTTTTCCAATTCACTCCTCGACGGTGGATGGTGGAATGGCTCGATCTAAGGGTCCATGGTGGTTCGAGGAAAACTTAGAGTAGAGAGTACGGAATTGGTGGGAGGCGATTCCTATGGAACCAAGCTCGGTCGAGACAGACAAGATCGGCCAAGAATTTGATGGTGATGCATGCGAGTTCTGCGAGCGTTACAAGAACAGGGGATTATCCCGGAGTAGCAAGTTACTCCTTAGATTCATCCTCGATAACAACGTGCGGGACAGATCTGTTCTTGACCTCGGCTGCGGCGCAGGCGGCCTCTCATTCGAGCTACTAAAGGAAGGAGCGAGCAACGCGGTCGGGTTCGACCTCTCTCCGAAGATGATCGGCGTGGCCAATGAATTGGCCCAGGCGAACGGGTTTGAGAGCCGAGCCAAGTTTCAACTGGGAAACGGGGCGACGAGCGAGCTGCCAAGATCGGACATTGTGGTTATGGACAAGGTGCTGTGTTGCTATTCTGAGTGGAGGCCTTGCTGAAGAACGCCATGGAAGCGAGCAGGGTCATGGTTGGTTTCGCGGTCCCCCGGGACGAGGGGATCACAAAAATTCCCTTTCGACTTGCCTTGAAAGTCGTGAACTATTTCAAGAAAAGAAGTGGCGGCGTTCTGTTCTACCTCCATCCGCTAGGGACTATTGACAAGACTCTGCGAGAGTCGGGATTCGACCGTCGCAAAAAGCAGGGTTCAAGGTTCTGGCTGGTTTTTCTTTACTCACGGGTCCAATGATTCGAATAGCCCTGATAATCAGAACTTAATTCGACATATGGCTGGGCAAATTTTCCCCTAGCGGATCGACCTTACATAATTCCTATGCTAAGAGGATCGCTTGCCATGTTGAAGCTTCGCAAGGCTATCGCTGAAGATATTCCGCTAATATTATCGTTCATTCAAGAGTTGGCCGAATACGAACGGGCGCCGAACGCGGTCTCTTGCACCGAAAAAGATCTGCACCGAGACGGATTCGGACCGAGCCCAAAGTTTCGAGTGATCATCGCAGAATGGAACGGAGAGCCTGCGGGCATGGCCTTTTTCTTCTACAACTACTCTACATGGCAAGGACGACCTGGAATCTTCATCGAAGATCTATTCGTGCGACCCCAGTTTCGAGGCAAGGGCATCGGTAGAGCGCTAATGACGCATCTTGCGAAGACTGCGATCGCCGAGCAGTGCTATGGCGTGCGATGGGAAGTGCTTGACTGGAATAAGCCCGCGATAGACGTGTATCAGCATCTAGGCTCAAAGTTTCGAGAAGGCTGGCGAATCATGCAATTAACGGGTCGAGGACTGAATGAATTAGCGGAAAGCTCCTCGACTCACGTTTCCAAAGACTAGCAGCACGGTCGGGCGAGAGCCAAGCAACAGGCAGCCATTAGCCCAAATGCCCAACACAGAGCCTCACATGACACGAAGCTCCGTCGATCGCGGCCTGAGTCTCGAAGCGCTTTTGAGGCTCGGTTCTTGGACGCTCTGGTGCGCTCAGGGATTATTGATTCATGTCAGACAGCCCAAGTTCGGCAGTAGATTACAAGCCGATTAGCCATTACGGAGTCATTGGAGACATGCACACTGCAGCCCTTGTAGGGCTAGACGGTTCTATCGACTGGTACTGTGCCCCACGGTTCGACTCCCCGAGCGTGTTTGCAGCCCTACTTGACGTGCGGAAGGGTGGAAAATTCCAGTTGTCTCCTACCGAGAACTCCGCGACAAAGCAGAGTTACGAGGGGGACACGAACGTGCTCTCCACTATTTTCGAATCTAAGCAGGCAAAGATCAAGCTCACGGACTTTATGCCCTGTTTCATGGAGAAAGGTGAGGCGAAGGGATTCCAGGAACTTCACCGAATTGTCGACTGCGTCGAGGGCGAAGCTGGACTTCGAATCATTTTCCAGCCTCGACTAGATTACGCTCGACGAAATACGACACTACTGGAGACTGCAGAGGGATGCACAGCGAAAAATCGGGGACTTCAAGTCGATCTCGCCTCGTCAGTGAAGCTGCGCGTTGCGGACAGCGATATTCTGACTAATGAGTTCAGATTATCGAAGGGTCAGAGGGTTGTCTTCGTTCTCAAGTGGGGGAAGAAACCGGCAGTCCCCGCATCACGGTACGAGACTAGCAAGAAGCTTTCCAAAACTCTGTCCTACTGGAAACGCTGGGTCGGGCATGTAAAATACCAAGGACCCTTCCGAGCGAATGTTGTCAGATCCTGTCTAGTCCTGAAGCTATTGCAGTATGCTCCAACGGGAGCAATGGTGGCAGCAGTCACGACCTCTCTCCCCGAGAGTATTGGCACTCTGAGAAACTGGGACTATCGATACTCTTGGATCAGGGACAATGCGCTTTCGGTTCTTGCTCTTAGTGAGGCAGGAGCGAGCAGAGAGGCTTTGGACTATGCAAGATGGCTCATCAATCTCCGTAGACACTCAAAGGAGAAATTGCAGATTATGATGGGCATCGGTGGCGAAAGGGAAATACCTGAGACCACCCTCGACCACCTAGAAGGGTATCGACGGTCAAGCCCGGTCCGCGTTGGCAATGCAGCTTCAAAGCAGCTGCAGCTAGACGTGTATGGAATCCTAGCAGACTACGTCTACTTTCTCCACACATTGGGATGGACGACCGGTCAGGTCTACGAAAACCTCGTCAGGTATTCAGCGGACCGGGCGATGAAAGAATGGCAGAGCCCTGATAGTGGAATATGGGAGATCCGGGAGCCAAAGACGTTCGTAGAGTCGACGATGTGGTGCTATGTCGCTCTCGACCGGGCGATCAAGATGGCTCGGGAGCTAGGGTATGACGAGGACTGGCAGAGATGGGAGCCAGTTAGAAAGAAGATCAAGAGTCACATTCTCTCTGAGGGATGGTCTGAGAAGAAGAAGGCTTTCGCCATGGTTTTTGGAGGAGAAGACTTGGACGCGGCGAATCTTCTCATGCCCCTAGTCGGGTTTCTTCCGGCAAAGGATCCGAAGATGAGCGCAACCATCCAACGGATTCGGGAAGAATTGTCCGAAGACGATCTGATTTACAGATACAGAGTAGATGATGGCCAGCTAGGAAAGGAAGGCGCCTTCACAGTCTGCAGTTTCTGGATGGTCGACTGTCTGACGAGACTGGGAAAGCTTCGGGAGGCGGAGGGACTGTTGAATCAGTTGACGAAGCGAAGTAATCATCTTGGACTTTACTCGGAAGAGATTGACCCAAAGACCGGCGAAGCGCTGGGGAACTTTCCTCAGGCCTACACTCACATGGGACTCATAACCGCGAGTGTGCATCTTGAAGAAGCGCGCCGGAAGAGCGGACTGATAAGATACGCCAAAGCAATATCCAACAAGATCAGCGGCCGATGATTAAGCAAGGCGGCCTCATACATCTCAGAGAGTTCTGCTAGATCTGCAGGACGTTTGGTTTACGGGGAAACATGCGGATCATCGCCCAAAGATAGGCTGATCACAGGAGCTTTCGTCAGCCAAGGCAGACGAACGAAGTAAGAATTTGTCCAATCTGATCTCAAGGGGTCCCCCCCGGGGAGGGGGGGTTGCATTATTGATTGTTCTGATTCAGGCGTTGTTTTAGGTTTTGGGGCTCTTTTGAAGCTAGAAGGCGCATTTCTCAGGGTCTGGAAACGAGCAGGAGCCGCAAGGAAAATGAGCAATTAGGGTACGTTGACCGTCTTTGTAAGATCAGTCAGTAGTTGAATGACGTCACGATGGTTTTTCAGGTTGAACTTAGCGTAGGATTTTGCAAGTCCTACTTTGATCGAATAGGATTTTTCGGGAAGAACCTTGAAGAGTTCTTCGTCAGCCAAATCGTCACCCACGGCCAGAACGAAGTCGACTGTCTTCTCGGAAAGGAGTAGCTTCGCGGCCATTCCCTTGTCGATCCCGACGTTTCTCACTTCGATCGACTTGCTGTCTTGCAAGACTTGGAGTTCAGTGTTCTCAATGAAATATCCTAGCTCATCTGCAAGCTCTTTCGAGCGTACCGAGGCCAGTTCCGGGTCTGCGGCTCGATAATGCCAGACTAGGGAGAACTCTTTCTCTTCGGCGAAAGAACCGGGAAGCCGGTCTTCATAGCTCTGGAGAATGGGTCGGACCTTCTCCTTCCAGTTGCTTTCCACCTTGATCGCTGGTAGCCAGTCTTTGTCCTTCTCTCTAATCCACGCCCCGTGTTCAGCGACGATTCCTACGCTCAGGTATCCGAACCATTTGTGCAGGAGATCTCTATGACGACCACTCACGATTACTAGGTTGTTTCGTGGGTCTTCTGCGAGTGCGTTGAGTGTGGAGAGGAGGACCGCACCTGGGACTGCGGTCTCAGGTCGCTCCTTGAAGGGGGATAGTGTGCCGTCATAATCTAGGAATAGGATTCTGTTTTCGGAATTCGTGTAGTCTTTGATCAGCTTTTCTCTTGTTGGCTTGTCCATTAGCCGTGCGCTGAACTTTCTCTGCTGGTCTTTGACCGAGTGCAGCTTGCCCGTAAAGTCCTGGCCCCATCTTATGACATCGTATCGTCCTAGTCTGTTCTGCATTATCTGGTTGCGTCGTATCTGTTCCTCTTCGGGCATCTCCAGAGCAGTCTTGAGTGCATCTACAATTTCGGACTCGTCGTTGGGATTGATGATGAGGGCCTCACCCAGCTCTCGCGAGGCTCCTGCCATCTCGCTCAGAATTAGGACCCCTTTCTGATCGGCCCTAGACGCGACATACTCTTTCGAGATCAGATTCATGCCGTCTCTCAAAGGGGTTAGCAGAGCCACGTCGCTCATAGCAAAGAGGCTCAACAACTGGTGATACGGCAGGAACCGGTATCGATAGACTATCGGGCTCCAATCAATTGCCCCGAATCTTCCATTGATACTCCCTACGAGTTTGTCGATCTCCTCTTTCATCTGCTCGTAATGTTGTGATCCTAGCCGGGAAGGGACGACTGAGAGCATGAGGACCACTTTTCGTAGCCAGTGAGGATACCGCTCAAGAAAAGTAGCATAGGCCTCTAGACGGTGCTTGATCCCTTTCGTATAGTCAAGCCTGTCAAGGGACAGAACGACCTTAGGATTGCCTAATCTATCCCGGAGTGCCCGGGCTTCCTGCTGCACCATGTCGCTCTTCACATCATCCCGAATCTGCTCGTAGTGGATGCCCATAGGGAAGGTGTCAACCCTTACGGCTCTTTCCCCGTCGATCAGCACCTGGCCAAAATTATGTTCGATTCCCAGGATGCGGAGTATGCATCTAAGGAAGTGTTGTGTGTAGTCGATCGTGTGGAATCCAATCAGGTCAGCTCCAAGAATGCCTTCCAGTATGGCTCTCCGCCATTTCGTCGGGAGGGTGCGGAACACGTCGTACGAGGGGAAGGGTGTGTGAAGGAAGAATCCGATGGGAAGATCAGGCATCTTCTCTCTCAAGAGCTGCGGGAGAAGCATGAGATGATAATCGTGGACCCAGATAGTGTCGTTTGGCTGGACCACTTTCAGTAGGGAGTCTCTGAAGACTTCGTTTACTTTGACGTATTGTGCCCAATCGTTCTCGTCGAACTTGGCATACGTGGGAAAATAGTGGAACAAGGGCCAGATCGTGCTATTGCAGAATCCATGGTAGAACCCGTCCATTGTCTTGGCGTCTAGAAACACGGGCGAGGCTTGTTGCTTCGCTGCTTTTGACCTCAGTCTGTCCTGAGACCCTTCGTCGATCTCGATGCCGGGCCAGCCGACCCACAAGTAACCTCGATTAGAGGAACCTTGTCTAGACGATTCCAGGTATGCAGTCAGTCCTGAGACAAGCCCGCCTGGGCTCGCGCGGAAAGCAAGCTTGCCGTCCTTGCTGCTCGCTGTGAACGGTAGCCTGTTCGATACGACCACTAATCGCAAGGCTGGCTGTTCCCCTGAACTATTCACGCTCCAACCTCCGCTGACGGTTTAGAATGATAGTAACCAAGCCATAAACAAGCCGAGTACAGACTCCAACTCGTCATTATCTGACCCTCGATGGAAGGCTCTTTGACGCCTACACGAGGGCGTGGACCTCTCGTGGGCGTCAAGTTTAAGCCGACGGCAAGAGATTCGAGCGTCCGAGTATCCCTTGGTATACTGCTGGAAGTGTGGGAGCGAGCTTCGAGAAGACGCAGCCTTCTGTTCGAAGTGTGGCGCTTCTGTTCGGGGCACTATGGGCGTCCAGTCTCCAACAGGATTCGAATTACTGAAGGATGAGAAGAATGTCCAGAACCACTGGGCCCGACGACTAATCGCATACATCATCGATGTAGCCTTAGTGGCCTTAGTGACCGTTGTCCTCACCACTATTGCGGTCGCTGTATCGATTCGCTTCCTCATCGGCTTAGGCTTCCCGACCGTTGGGACTTTCCCGGCGGTGTGGGCGGCATTGTGGGGTCTTTGGTTCGGCGGACCAATATCTCTAGTGCTCTTCCTCTACTTCTTTCTCGCCGAGGGACTCTACGGGAGAACCATTGGGAAGGAGATAATGGGTCTGCGAGTAGAGAAATCTGATGGAAAACAGATGAACATGCTAAGTAGTCTCATCCGGAACATCAGTAAGATCTACTGGGTCCTGCTCCTTATCGACGTGGCCGTTGGCTTGGGGACGCATGGTGAGATGAGCCAGAAGTGGAGCGACCGCTACGTCGGGACAAAAGTGGAAGAGAAGACTCATATGACAATAATTCCGTGAGTCTAACTTGATCATAATATTGACCTAACATTTTCGAACTAACTCCTGAACACTTGTCGGCTCAGAGTTCGCCTCAACGGACAGTTATCGCGCTGGTCGCCGCTCGCATTGTCTACGCCATCAACTGGCTGAATATCGGAGCGATCTTCTACCTGATGAGTGCCGACCTCAACAGCGGTGTCTCAGGCCTCGGAACTCTCACCTCAAGCTTCTACCTAGGGGTCGGAATCATGCAGGTACCGGGCGGAGTACTCGCGGCGAAATGGGGTCCCAAGAGAACAGTATCACTAGGCATACTCGTCTCGTCTCTAGCCGTGCTAGGCACTTCCATCTCAGCATCCATTCTTCAAGTTGCAAGCCTACGTTTCATCGTGGGAGCTGGAATGGCACTCGTATTCGCACCCTCGGTAGTGCTTATGACTAGATTTCTCGGAGGAAAATCAGGCACTGGCGTCGGCCTCATTAATTCCGCATTCGACATCGGGGGTTTGTTTGGCCTCTTCGGATGGATTCTCCTCGCAACAGTCACAGGCTGGCGGTCTACCCTCGTGCTCAGCGGGGGCCTCGGAATGCTCACCGGACTCTTGATAATTGCCTTCGTACCAAAAGACGGGAAGAATGTTCAGTTCAGGTTTTCCACTGGTCAGCTTGGCAAGATTCTGAGCGATAGGAACCTGATCGTGCTGGGGCTCGGATCTCTTGGCTCGAACCTGGGCAGCGTCTTGATCTCGAGTTTCATGGCATACTACCTCCAAGCAAGCCTAGGAGAAACCGCGGCAATCGCAGGCATAGTCGCGGCGATGATTGTTGTCCTGCCGATCTACACATCTCTATGGGGAGGAAGAATGTATGACCGCACTAGAAAGCCGAGGCGATTACTCATTCTCTCTGGTCTAGGAATGACCAGCGCGCTCTTGGTGGCCGCAGCGCCAACGCTTACTGCTGCGGCTGCTGGAGCGGTATTGGGCGGGATAGCTGTTGGACCCGCGTCTACGATCAACTTCGCCGCAGCCAAGGACCTTAGCAGGGTCGAGAAAGAGTACGAAGGCCTCACCATTGGATGGGTTAACAGCATCTCCTTGACCGGTTCCTTCTGGCCTCCGCTGGTCTTCTCATATTTCGCAAGATCATTCAACTACTCGGCTGCGTGGATAGCAGGCGCAGTCATGTGCTTTCTCCTACTCGTTCCTCTGTTCTTCCTCCGAGAAGATCCATCAAAGTTCCCAAGGTGAGCTAATGGCTAGTCCCGAAAACGATGTTGCATCACTCAACCGTTTGTACGAGGATTACTGGGAGTTCATCCTCAAAGAGAATCCCACCTTCGCCACGTATCTTGGAGACCACAGGTACGATAACTGGCTAGAGGATGTTTCTTCGGAAGCCTATCAACAGCGCATCGACCGGTTCAGAAAATTCCTATCAGACATCAAGGGGTTCAAGAAACCGACTAACGGAGAGGACCGGCTCAACTATGATCTCTTCAAACGTGAACTGGCATTACAGATTGAAGGCGCAAAATATCAGCCGTATCTTCTGCCGATAACCCAGCAGACCGGGCCACACATCGACCTCCCTCAACTAACCACCTACCACCCGTTCAAGACTCTGCAAGACTACGTGAATTACATCAGTCGACTGACACAGTTTCGGAGAGTCTTCGACCAGACGATCACAAATCTCAAGACTGGAATAGAGAAGAAGACGGTTCAGCCTCGAAACGTTGTCGAAAAGATCATACCCCAACTAGAAGCACAGATCGTATCTGTACCCGATAAGAGCGAACTCCACAAGCCGATAGACAAGCTCCCCTCTGAAATTTCTAGCGAAGCGGCTCTCAGAATAGCATCGGACGTAGACGACTCGATCCTGAACTACGTCGTCCCCGCCTACACGAAGCTCCTCAAATTTGTCAGAGAAGAATACCTACCAAAATCCCGGACACACCCGGGAGTCTGGTCCATTCCCAACGGGAAAGCGATGTACGCTTACAATATCCGGCTTCATACGACAACTAATCTCACACCCAGCCAGATCCACAGTCTGGGAAAACGGGAACTTGTTCGAATCAGCAAAGAGATCGACGCGATTCTAAAAAAGGCCCAGTTCAAAGGCTCCCTCCAAAGATACAACAAAACCCTGCGAGAAGACAAGTCGAACTTCTACACTAATGGCCAGGACCTGCTGAACGGTTTCAAGGAAATTCTCCGACAGATGGACAATAGACTTGCCGAGTTTTTCGCCCGACTCCCCCAAGCTAAGTATGATTTCAGGGAAATCGAGGAATGGAGGGCGGACGCTGCTCCTGCTGCCTACTACTATGCACCCCCAGAAGACCGTTCCCGACCCGGATACTTCTACGTCAACACGTACAAGCCTGAGACCCGGCCGAAGTACATGATGGAGGCTCTCGCATACCACGAAGCAGTTCCTGGCCACCACCTCCAGATCGCAATCCAGCAAGAACTTACGAATCTTCCCAAGTTCCGACGCTACGGCGGATACACTGCTTTCGTCGAAGGTTGGGCTCTCTACGCAGAGTGGCTTAGCAAGGAGATGGGGTTCTACAAAGACCTCCTCGCTGACTACGGCCGGCTCACGGCAGAAGCCTGGCGAGCATCACGATTGGTGGTGGATACCGGTATTCATAGTCTGAAATGGACGCGAGACCAAGCCATCAAGTACCTCAAGAACAATACCGCCAGCTCTGAGCAAGACATTGTCTCAGAGGTAGACCGGTATATCGCCTGGCCGGGACAGGCACTCGCCTACAAAATGGGTGAGTTGAAGATACGAGAACTTCGAGCCAAG
>Ga0209152_10000319_pt1 | contig 23427 bp, 27 predicted proteins | sample GraSoiAngelo_107_FD_185873 | JGI IMG/M metagenome (GOLD analysis project Ga0209152, IMG submission 185873) | Grasslands soil microbial communities from the Angelo Coastal Reserve, California, USA - 14_0903_09_30cm (SPAdes) (version 2) | ecosystem: Environmental > Terrestrial > Soil > Grasslands...
CGTCCGGAGACGAGGTGATTCGTTCTTTGCCCCAACGATAGGCGGACACGTTCTTTTCCACGGTTTCGCGGAAACGCTTGCACTCAATCCATATCTTCATGTCTCCCGAGCGAAAGACGAGGTCCGGCCCATCGGACGTCCAATGTTTCGCGGTCTTGCTTCCATGCGCCAGGACCTTGGCGAGGGAGTCTTTGTCGTCCTTCGAGAGAGGGAAGGGGAATTCCGTCACAACGAGAAGATAGAGAACGTCTCCCTCGGAGAACCGGTAGCGCACCGCTTTGCCAGTTTTGACCTTGCGCGACGGGGTCACCGCTCTTTTTTCGAGTGCCGTTCGAACCGTGTCGGGCTCAATCTCGGCAATTGCCGCCGCTTCGTCAAGTGTAAAGAGTTCTGCCATGCCATTCTCCGATAATAAATATACCACCTCTGGTGGTATATTTGCAAGAAAGATAGTGATACAGGAAGTGGTGAGCGGCGCGCGAGGGCGAACGTGTGTTTCGAACCTATTCGGCGTAAGGTCTCGATAAGTGCCGATCTCGTCGAATTGACCGCCGGCTTCACAACGGATTTCAAGTCTACGAGAACGCTGTTTACCAGGAGCTACCCAATTGGGTGGCCTTTCTCTCCTATCCCAATCCGGTCCAAGAACGTATCCACTGAACCGTGCTCTGACGCCATGAGACGACAGGTTTTTCGGTCTAAAGACATCGCCATCTCAATGTCCTCGGGCATTCCGGCTAGGTCGGCAGCCATGCGATACCCAGTGATGTTTACTTCCATATGCTGCCGGATGTTATTTGGCAGGACAGGACCTCCGTACTCGTAGCCCGCACACAGGGCTGGAAGGCCACATGAGAGTGCCTCAAGTACTCCCCGACCCGCTGAGGCGACAATATCAAAATGGTGCAAGAAATTATGGATCGAATGGCAAGGTATATAGTTAATCAGGGTTAGATCGCGTCCGTATTGGTCACTTATTTTCCAAAATGCGTCACCGTCTCCCAACATCGTTAATTTAACATTGCAAAGCAAGAGCCGCTCCAAAATCCGCCACATTGTCGCCTCTTGTCTGTTCAAGCGCGTGTAGAAAAGGAGATTTCGCTGCGTTTTGCGGGTACCCCCGCAATCATTCGAAGGTTTGAAACGTTCGAGATCAACGCCATGATTGACCATTATTAGTTTACTGGGCGGGATCTGCGTAGATTGATATTCCAGTGCTGCTTCCGTCATACACAGAAACTGGTCACATCGATCCTGAACCGTTTGCGAATAAACAGCGGTTTTCTTGTGAATGACGCAGATTGTTGGGCACCCGGCAGGCAAAGACATCACAAGTTTGTCGGTTGGCTCATCTACTAAAATCAGATCGATGGGCCCAAGTGAGGCCGCCTCATCCATTTCAAGAACACGCGCGTATTTCTTAAGCGGCTCAGCCAATGGGAATGCACTCAGGCCCTCAACCAGCAGAGTCACACGGACACCCCGCCGGTAAGCGGCTGCAATGAGGTCATATATGAAGCTGTGTTGACCATAGGTCTGATAGCGCCCATGAAGTCCGAACTTACCTTGGTAAAGTGGATTGCTTTGAGCGGAAACTGCGTACAAGACATTCATTAGTGCCCCCCTAGCTAAGCTAGCTGCTCGTCTCTTACCGAAAGTACATGCTAGCACCGTAGGGAACCCACGCGTGCTTCTCTCACAGCAGCAACGATGTGCAAGTTCTATGCCTGGAACACTGCGCTGAAAACGCAAGTTTTAGAATAATGGGAAATATTCAAGCGAGTACGACAATAGACAGAATGTCCTGCCAAAGACGCATTTGCGCCCGGTTTGTCGTGCGGGAAACCGGTAAAGTTCCTCCCGGTACCTGTCGCGTGCGTTACAATCCTGCCGAGGCCGAGATACTCTGACTGGCCGCTCTGGCTCCAAGTGTTGGTCGTCGCGCCGCATGGACTTCTGCTTTCCGCCGCGTTTTGGCTGTGGTGGCCGAAGTCGGATAAGGACCGGAAGAAGTTTGGGATTGTAGTGTCTTATTTGCTCTTCTTCGTTGCAGTCATGCACCTCGTCTTTCACTTTTGAAAATAGTCATTGGCCCCATCAGGACCATCCGGGTCTCAGCGCCTGGTAAGTGGGGTTCCCGTCCATTTGACCGGCCAGCCTTCACGACGGATTTCAAGTCTACGAGAACGCTGTTTACCAGAGTTGAGCAACGACTGTGGGCAAATAATCTCCTGCGCAGAGAGGTGATATTCTCTGTCGGTGCATTCGTCCCAGTCATGACAGAACTCAACGTCAATCGTGATCCGACACTCCTCTCTGCGCAGCCGATGTCCCAACGCACGACGTCATCTCGCTGGAAAAGGGCGGGACTGGCTGGTGTTCTCAGCCTCTTCATCCCTGGAACAGGTCAGCTCTACAATCGCCAACCTCGTAAGGCGCTCTTGCTCGTGCTCCCGATTCCGGTTCTGGTCGTTTTTGCTGCAAAAACTCGGATCGTTTTCTCCTTCGTAACTATGGTGGCGTTCTTTGCCCTCCTTGTCGGGTGGAGACTGTTCATCGCTGGCGAGGCAGCCTACGGTGGTTGGACGACGAATAAACCGGAGTCCGCGCCCTCACGTCCGCGTCTGACTTATCCTCTGATTGCTGTTGTGCTAATCGTCGCGGCGCTCTATCCGTCGTACGATGACTTCAAGCGCTGGACTTCCTTCGCCGCCTTTAAGGTCCCGTCGGCGTCCATGTGTCCCACGATTTGCTCAGGTGAACGCATCGTCGCGGACCTGGGCGCTTACAGATCGAAGTCTCCCGAACGGGGCGACCTTGTCTTGCTGCAACACAAATCTTCTCCCGCGTTATTCATAAAGCGAGTTGTCGGCCTTCCTGGCGACACGGTGGGTCCCGGCCCCAACGGTACGATCCTTGTCAACGGGAAAATGCTCATATTTCCCGAGGTATGTGGCGCCCCTATTCAGCAAAAGTACGATCCCGCCGACTATTCGATGTTCAAGTCCGCAAGGGTCCCGGAGGGTACGTTCTTTTTGGTGGGAGATAGCCTCGGCAATAGTTTCGACAGCCGAATCCCCGAATTTGGGCCAGTTGTCTTGGGTGACGTGCGCGGAAAACCGATCTTCCTATACTGGTCGCCCTCCCGTTCTCGCATAGGCTGCCCGATTCGCTGATTCCCTCTCGCAGGGCGCATGGTTCGCAGTGGAACGTCGCCACAGATTTGGATTCCCTTATCAATCTGATTTGTGGCGTTCACGTCCATTTGACCGCCCAGGTCCGCGACCGATTCCATATCGACGCGAACGCTGTTTCCCAGGCACTGGCGGATCAATTGGAGCTAATTCCTAAATCCTTCTTAATTGGATTGGACCCGTAACAGAACCTGATCAGCCAACCGCTTTTCTATTAGGCGCTCCCCCGTGCAGTATTCCTTGGCGGCATAATGCTCGAAAGTCGCTATTCCCAACTTGCGGGCCCCACTGCGCTTTGAACTAAGGCTATGGCCGAGCGCGAGGACATATCCTCTAAGGATGTCCAGGGTTCTTGGATTAAGCTGCTGCCGAGAAGACAGATCTGCCCGTTCAAAGGTGATTGGCTCTTCTATCTGAACGGCCATAGCCGTCAGCATATCGATGAATTCCTCCGAGGCGAGGAAGTCATCGTCCACCATCCGACTGGCCAAAAGAGGCACGGCCAAATCTCGATGGCTCGATTCGAGAATTGCCTTTAAGAATGCATTTTCATACGTCGCTATTCTGGGCGAGCCATCGAACAGGCGCACGGCCTCCCGAAGAGACTCCTCCGTATCGAGGAACCTGATTATCTCCGCCGACTTGTCCATTTCTAGTGCTGTCTCCGTTTGTTGAACAAATTCCCCCGGACCGGGATCACTGGCATTCCAGCCCCTCAGAAGGTACTTGCTTTGGGCCTCCTCGAAGCGATCTACCGCCAGTCGTAATTGTTGGTGAGACCACTTGTCGTCACGAACGATTTTAATTTTCAGTTCAGTTGAAGTGACTGGAATGGGTTTGCTGACATCGCCTGTCGATACAACATTCGCCCCTCTCGCTTGAATCGTATAGTCTCCGAGGACCGTAATCGCAAAGCGATAGTTCAAGATGTACTGAAATTGGACAGGCTCAATCCTCAGTTTATAAACGCCGTCACAATCTCCGCAGGAGCTGCCTATACCGAAACCGATTCCTTCACCGACGCAAAGAGAACGAAGAATTGTGTCAGCACTCACTCTCCCTGTCTGGTGAGCCCGATCGATTACCTCCGTGCTAGGCACGATTGTGAGACTTGACGGCGATCCCCCTTCAACTTTTTGCGGGTTCTGAAGAAGTGAGTATTGACTTGGAATGCTGGACGAATAGTCTTCTTCAATTTCAATCACCTCGCCCAAGTGGAATAACTTCTGGCCGTTCCTTGTCGTCAGCACAAATGAGAGGCCTGGCGGATTGGTTCCTGTGGTAATTTTGTCCTCAATGTTCTGCGTTTGCTCTACGGGTGCTACGTGTAGCAAGACCCCGAACGATGCGGCGATCGTTAAGCAGCGCAAGAGCATACGCAGAGAGTATATCAGTATATCAACGCAGGTGACTGATGGCGGAGGGACCGAAGCGTTCGCGGACAAATGACCGATCGTGCCTTTTCAGTGCTGGCCATCAGCTGCAGTGCGCCTGTCCTCCGGAATTTCAATTCTCCGCGAACGCTGTATCTCAGGAGTTGACGGCCCTTAGCGACATCGGCTTGGACCTAGTCCGTCTTCCTATTAGAATTGTGGTGGGTTTTCATTTCCGATCTGCAATGACTCGATGAGACAGCCAGAATGAAAAGTCGCCCGATAAAAGAGAAAAGGCTGGATGGTTTGGAGAGCGATTTCGAACCTCTCCTTATCTCCTGCCTGAGAGAGTGTGCCGGAGGTCGCTGGGGTCTGTTCGGACAAAACGACGCATCGGAAGTCGCCAGATATTGTCAGTGGGATGAGGCAGAGCAGCTCAAAGAAATTGCTAATAAGATTCAAGAGTTACGGGCGGAGTTTGGTCAACCAAACGCACAGGTCGACCGCTTCCTGCATTACTGTTCAATTCGCGGCTCGAACGTTCCGGGCGAGCCCAAGCTAGCGAAAGCTTTGCTGGACGAAATCCTTAAAGAGAAGGCCAATCTGCCAGATAAAGCAGATAAAGCCACTTCCTGCTAACTGGCATTCGCGTCAATCTGATTGGCCCGCTTTCTCCACAGGTTCACTTGTCCGCAATCGCTGTTTACCAGGACTTAGTCCTACCCATGTCACAATAGTTCGTTCAGATTGCTTATCTCCAGAATAGATGACGCTGCGATGACTGCTAGCCTCAATCAGGCTTTTCACCGTGAAACAGTGCTTGGGTCTGGTGTCGGCGATGAAAGAGTTGTTCGCCAGCATGGCAGCCTTGGTGTGTATGCTGGGATTCGCGTTGAAGTTCGTTCCTTGGCTCGTGGCAAGGGAACAGTGTTCGCATGGAACGCAGGTGCAAACATTCCTGCAAGATTCGCAACCGCTGTGGCACAGGGAGTCCGAGACGCAATCAGCACGGGTGTTTTGGCTGGACTTGAGCTGACCGATGTTCTCGTTTCTGTCGAGGATGGAAGTTATCACGAAGAAGATTCCAGTGAAGCTGCATTTCGCGAGGTCACGCAGAGAGCGACGACGGCCGCACTTCGGCAGGCCCATCCCACCCTTTTGGAAGCCATTTCCGTATGTCGTTCTACTTTCCCGAAAGAATACGCGAGTGCGATCGAAGAGAGCCTTTCCTCAGAGGACGTTCGAATCGAATCTGCGCAATCTGAATCGCAGACTTCAGGATTCATGGTGACTGTCCCGACTTCTCGTGTCGACTCATTGCTCCAACAAATTTTAAGCGTCACCCACGGCCAAGCTAAATTCTTAATCGAAAGTGGTGGGTTCCGTCCCAGGCCAGAACCACCTGACATGGCGACCGTGTGGACTTCAGTTCCATAGGTCGGGCAGTCAACTGATTAGAACAAGGCATGACCTGTGCTGCTTACCGAAATACTCTCACTGCTGGCCCGTGAGCTTGAACTGCTTCTGAAGAAGCAGGGCGAGTTTGAGTTGGCTACCCGTAGACCGCTGCCGATGTGGAGACGACTTCTGCTCGTCGTTCCATACCCAGCCAAAGCCTGAAGGAAGTTACGGCCCTGGCCATCGTTCCATGGACTTAGACGCCGCCGAAGGAATGGTGATCCTTGACGTTGTCGCAGGGACGATTGCCCACGTTGAAGTCCTCTATCGCGAAGACGTCCGACAAAAGCTCATTGCGGCACTTCCGTGAAAGATGCGACGACATTTTCGCGCAGGTCCACATGTCCGGTTTGCGCTTAATCAGGCACCATGATGTAGAATTCTCCGAGCTGCAACCACGAGGATGCGGGCAAACAAATGCCAAGACAAGCTGACTTTGTATTGTTCTCGATATTACTGCTTGCTTCCTCCGCCTTAGCCCACGGTCAAGAGGGTCACCCCACTCCGGCAAACGGCCTTGCGAATCAGAAAACTCTGATTGTGGCAACGGAGACAAAGTCCGATTCGGTAGTTGCTGTGCCTCCGATAACGTCCGTGAGCGTCGACTTAAGGGCGGAAAAAAAGCTGAGCGCGAACGCTATTGACTTACCGGGCTGGATAGCCAAAGAGGCCGCTCTGAACGGGCTGCAATCGGCAGATGTGCTTCCCTGGCACGTTGTTGTGACCTACGACCAATTCGATGAAGATGGCGATAACGTGCACAGCGGTGTTTATGAAGAATATTGGGCAGGCGAAAAAAAGTACAAACGCATATACAAAAGCGATAACTTCAACCAAACCGACTATGCAACTGACAAGGGCCTGTTTCGTCAGGGAGACCAACAGTGGCCCGACGGCGCACAATCACAAGTTCGGTCAGAAGTAATTGCTCCATTCTATTACGCTGCGACGCTGCAGGGTTTCCATGGAAGAAATGTGGAGCGCACTTTCAGCGGTTACAAACTTCGGTGCGTATTTATTGAGAGAGATTCGGGAATTAGCGACCCCACCCAGTATTGCTTTGAACCTGACAGTTCAGTCCTTCGGTACACCCGTGGATTCGGTTGGTTCCAGACGGTCTACAATCGAATTGAGCCATTTCAGGGACGCAACATTGCACAAGAAGTCGATGTAACAGATGGTGGGAAGCCCTATCTGAAGTTGCGTCTCGAAGCCATCGAATTTCTATCTCATGTCGACGACGCGAGTTTCTTGCCACCGCGCGACGCGGTCGGTCCGCTCGGTGACCGTGTCTCAGGTGTGCATCTCGTGCCCATAAACATGTCGAGCATTCCTCAATGGCCAGCATCGTTGAGACAACAGCATTTTACGGTGAAAGTAGACATTGTCGTCGGGAAGGATGGGCATGTCATAAGCGCCCATGCAATTTCAGGCCCCCCTGAGGGATACAAGGCATGCGAGAATGCGGTGCGAAAATGGATTTTTAAGCCTTATCTCGTGCTCGATAAGCCAGTCGAGGTAGAACAAAAAGTGGAGTGCAGCGACAATTAGAAACGGCCAGAGGCACTTGGCCGGTTTCCGCGTTTACCAGGTTCTCATTTACAATCCCCTAGCGATCACCCACCCGCGAACGGGAACGGGAACCTTTCCGCGCCAGGGAACAGTCCGTGTATGGCCGGAGTCGATGACCTGCAGGCTTGAAAGGACCACAGCGTGCGCAAGCTACTCCTTGTTCTTCTCTTGATGGGCCAGTGTTGCTGGGCGCTCGAGCGCCAGCCCAACGCCGATTACCATGCCCGCCGCGAGGCGCTGGCGAAGAAAACCAATGGCAATGTCGTAGTGCTTTTCGCGCCCATGGAAGCCGAGGGTCCGAACGCGATCTTCGGATTCCACCAGGATGAGAATTTCTATTACCTGTCGGGCTGGCCCGACCCGGGGGCAGCGCTCCTGATCGCGCCGGCCGTCGAAGCGACGGCAGATACGCCGGCACGGCCTTACACCGAGATTTTCTTTCTTCCAGCGCACAACTACGTGGAGGAAAAATGGACGGGGCCCAAGCTGGGCCCGGAGAATCCGGGCGCGGCCAAGATCACGGGGTTTGACCGGGTCGAGGTGCTGGACAAGCTGCGCGACATCCTGGCCGGGTTTTTACCCAAGGGCCGTTTGACCGTCTATTCGGACATAGCCGAGGGCAGCGAGACTGCAGCGTCGACTGGCCCGCTGGAATGGCTGAAGAGAACGAACGCGTTTCCCGGCTTCGTGACCTTGCAGGACATCAAGCCCATGATCGCTTCGCTTCGCACCTACAAGGATGCGGGAGAAGTTCAGCTGATCCGCAAAGCGACGGACGCCTCGGTGGCCGCGCATTTCGCCGCCATGCGCGGGATGAAGCCGGGAATCACGGAGCGGGATATCTCGGCGCTGATGCAGTATGAGTTCGCCAAGCGAGGCTGTGAGCGTCCGGCTTACGCGCCGATCGTCGGCTCGGGGTACTACTCAACCGTCCTGCACTACTCGGAGGATTCAGCCACCATGAAGGCGGGCGATGTGGTGGTAATCGATGTGGGTGGGGAGTACTCGATGTATGCCACCGACATCACACGCACGCTGCCGGTCAGCGGCAAATTCAGCGCGCGGCAACGAGAAATCTATGACATTGTGCTGGGCGCGCAGCAGGCGGCGATCGCTGCTTTTCAGCCGGGTAAGTCGACCTTGAGGCGAGAGGGCGCGAACTCGCTGTACAAAGCTGCCTACGACTACATCAATTCGCACGGCAAGGACCTGCACGGCAAGCCGCTGGGGGACTATTTCATTCACGGCCTCAGCCACTACGTGGGATTGAATGTGCACGATGCAGGAGACTACTCCGTGCCGATCGGTCCGGGCATGGTGTTCACGATCGAGCCTGGCATCTACATTCCTGAAGAGAACCTGGGTGTGCGGATCGAAGACATGTTCTATGTCGATAAAGACGGTAAGCTGGTGAAGTTGACTGCGGCTCTGCCTTCTACGGCTGAAGAGGTAGAGAAACGGGTGACGGGACTTTAACTGGTCTTGGACGCGATGAGCGTAGCAACGGCGTGGAGTGCGGTCAGAAAACGATTGGATTTCCGGTTGCGATACTCGCCTCTCCGAGTTCGACCACATCATTCGTGAACTGGAGGATTAACGGGTCACTCGTCAAGCCTTGCAATCTCCGGGTCTCAGTCAACAGTTGCGGCATGTCACTAGCAGCGACCCAATCGCCAGAGTGACTGCCGCTAGAGACCACGCGTTCAAGAAGCAGCGGAAAGCTATTCGGAGAATGGTTTGCAAGAAACGCACGAACGTAGGCCACTGAAGCCGTGTTCCCAAGGCGTTTCTCAACCAAGTAGCCTGAGTGCGGACACGAGTCGCGGTACCCCTTGTCGTGCTTCAGCCATAACTTCAAGTTGGTGTCACGGTCGCCTTTGAGCGTCGGCTCACCCGCTTCATCGAACCCCAAAAGTCCAGGGAACGGATGGGGTCGTGCCTTGCCTTCCTGAATGCAATTGCAACGGACCGAAGCATCTAATCCCATTGTGAGGTTCTCGCCGTGGCTGGCAGACTATCCAACAAATTCTCAACGAAACACGAAGAACCCGCAACATCATGGATAGGTCGCCAAGCCGGAGAAGTTCCGGCTAGTACCCACATGGACGGTTTGTGGCGTTCGCGGAGAAGTGGTTTCGGGCCGATTCCACATGTACGTACGCGTACGCTGTTAACCAGGACTTTCGGATGAGGAAGTGATATCGTCCGGATTCGCCATTAAGCACGGATCGTTTAGTCGAGCTGCGCAATTTTCTGGCGATGGCCACATGTGCTGGAACGGTGGTTCTGTAGCAGGTAGCGGCTTGGACCCAGGCGGAGTCTAGCGAGAACCAATCAATAAAATCTTGACGCGGAGGCGGCGATGGAAGACCGGAATGTTCAGTCCCGACTCGATGCGATTGAAGTGCAAGCCATACGTTTGGCGCGGTGGCTCAAATTGGCGATTTATGGCTGGCTATTGACCGTGTTCGTACTACTGCTGTCCACGTGTACGAGGGGGACCAGAGCGGCTCAAGAATCGAATGCACAAAAGGATGTACTTCGAGTTCATCAATTGGTCGTCGTGGACGAGAAAGGCATCGACCGAATTGTGATTGGCCCAGTGCCGGACCCACAGATGATGGGCAAGCGAGTTAAACGTCGTGTCCCGGCTACCGGAATTCAATTGAATGACGAGAGTGGCAATGAGCGAGCGGGAATCGCTCTTTTGGACGACGGCTCGGCCGTGGTAGGTATCGATGACCAATCTGGTCGGGAACGGGCTCATTTGGTAATTAATTAGCGGGGGGCTGGACAAATTCCCTGGTTTGAGTTATGTTGAGCTGGATGATACTGCTCAGCGTAACTGCTCGTCATCGAATCGAAAAGCTCGAAAACGAAAATGAGAAGCTGCGTCGGAGAACGAAAAGCTTCGGCATGAAAAGGAACTCGTCGAGAAGGAAAAAGAGAAACTTCGGCAGGAGCGCGACCGGCTGAAGGACGAACTCGATCTCGCGCGACGGGCGGCGAAGCGTCAGGCTGCACCTTTCTCCAAGGGCGAGCCGAAGACCGATCCGAGACGCCCCGGTCGAAAGCCCGGAGTCCGCTACGGCCGTAAGGGCCATCGCCCGATTCCCCCGATCGTGGATGAGGAAATAAAGGTTCCTTTGCCAGAGCGTAGCCCCTGTTGCGGCGGTGCCATGGAGAGCCGGCACGTGGAGGACCAGTATCAAACCGAGATCGTGCGCCAGACACGGGTGACCTGTTTTCATATCCAGGTCGGCAACTGCGCGAAATGTGGCAAAAGAATCCAAGGTCGTGATTCCCGCCAGACCTCCGACGCCCTGGGAGCGGCCGCCTCGCAAGTGGGTCCGGAAGCCCTGTCGCTGGCGACCATCCTGAACAAAGAACTGGGGATTCCCCTGGGCAAAACCACGGCCGTTCTGGACAAGGCTTTTGGCCTGACCTTGACACCCGGCGGGTTGAGCCAGGCTCTGGCGCGCCTGGGAAAAAAGTGCGAACCGACCTACCAAGATCTCATCAGCCAAGTCCGGATGGGTCCCAGCGTCACCATGGACGAATCGGGCTGGAAAGTGGGAGGACACCCCTGGTGGCTGTGGGTCGCGGTCACCAGCGACACGACGGTCTACGGCATCCTGCCCGGCCGCGGCTACAAGGAAGCTGCCCGTCTGTTGGGAGCGGGATTCGACGGATTTCTCGTCCATGATGGCTGGCACATCTACAACCAGTTCACAGCGGCGTTTCATCAAACCTGCACGCGGCACCTGATCAACCGCTGCAACGAAATGCTGGTGACCGCATCGTCCGCGACGGCCGCATTCCCCCGCCACGTGAAGACGATTCTTCTGAAGGGTCTCGATCTCCGTGACCGTTATGCGGAGGGTGAGATCTCCAGCCATGGGCTGGCCTCTGCGGCGGGCAGGCTGGCAGCGGATATGGAGCGGCTACTGGCTCCCCACTATCGATCGCCGGAGAATCAGAGATTCGCCAAGCATCTCCTCCATGAGTACGATCGTCTCTTTCTGTATCTGAATTGCCCGGGGCTGGAAGCTACGAACTGGCGCGGCGAACAGGCCATACGCCCAGCCGTCGTAGCGCGTAAGGTCTGGGGAGGAAACAGAACCGAAAACGGAGCGCACGGCCAAGAAGTCTTGACCAGCGTTCTACGCACGAGTCGTCAACGAGCCGCCGACCCTTTGCCTAGCCTTGCTGCGTTGCTCAGATCTCCAAAATCTTACGTTCTTGACTTTGGCTCGCATTACCCTGCACGTTGCTGAGCGCTTCTTCACCCGCTAAATAATTACGAAAATAGATAGGCTCACGCAGGACCTTGGTGTAGCAGGCGGACGGCATCCCCATTGCCTTAACACGCTGGCAATACCGGACCGCTTCGGCAATCAATTGCAGACGTTTGCTGTCGGTCAAGAGTCCTCGCTTGATGAATGTTCTTTTTATTATTGTGGCCGTTGCGCCCGGTTAATCTCGCACACCACGAGCAACTTCCCCCACTCAATATAATCGACCCCATGGCACCACTCGATAGATTTTGCAATACTCTAGCCGTGTGCGATGCGGATTTTTTCTCCAGGCGCTGTCGGCATTACATAATTACGGGATGCGTCGGACCATGCAGGTCGATCAATCTTTCGTCGAACGGGTAGCTCTGGCTCCGCTCCACCACAAAGTATTCTTTGGCCTGGCACGCGGGATTCAGGGCGACAATCAGGGCAATAGCGGCGATCACGTTCTGGTGTGTCGGTGTGTCGTGTGTTGTTGTTGTTGTGTCGGTGGCCCCGACTTGATAGCGCCAATCGATCAGAACTATCGGAGATTCTTTTTGGCATTCGCTGCATTTCATACTATAGGCTCACTCCAGGTGTACGTTTCTCCGTCAATCCAGACATGTACGACTCGAAACCCGTGCCGTTCGGGCCGGACCACCAGGCGGTCGAGACCCGCGCCATGACGCAACCGGATTGCATTGAGGTTTGTTTGTATGCTTTTGTAAAACTCCTCTTCGCCTGCGGGAATAGCAGCCCTCGGACAGTAGTACGATTTGTGATGTTCAAATCTCTGTGCATTGCAGTGAGGACATGCGCTGAAATCTAGGTGCATGTTTTCTGGTCTTCTGTCTTCCGGCTCCACACCCCTGCAAGCCTGGAATGGCACCGCTGCGAGTGCAGTGGTGCCCAGGCCGATTTTAATAAAAGTCCGGCGTTTCATTTTTCTGCTTTAATCTTCTTCCACCGCAGTCTTTGTGCCCTGGCTATTGCTCTTCTCCCTGCCGCCGACATGTGTCTCTTTTTCTTTCTGCCGTTGCCGTAACTGACACTGTTCCTGCCGCCCAAGACTTTGATAGCTGAATTGAGACTGTCCAACCGCTGTTCCAGTTTCGAGGCTTCGCTTTTCAGGGCTGAGAGAATGTCCATGTTTCCTCCGAGGACGCAGACTACCGCAGCACTGAACTGGAATCAACCGGGAGTACCTAGGCGACCTAATGCCGAAATGGGCGATGCGGCATCTTCCACCAGGGTGCCGCCTTTCATTTTGCGGGTGACTCGAAGGAAGCATCGGGGATTGCCAAGAATTCCTGATTCCGCGTATGGTTAACGCGCCTTCCCAATCTCAAGCTCATTGCCGTCGGTCGCCACGCAGCACTTAGTCGTTAAACGACTATCCTAATAAGAGGAGAATGAAAATGAGCACCATATTGGTTCAACCGGAAACTACCACCAGCACCTGGGTTATCGATCGCGTTCATTCCACGTCCCAATTCAAGGTCAAGCACATGATGATCTCGAATGTGTTGGGAGAATTCACTTCGATCACCGGCGTCCTGGAACGTGATGAAAATGACATCACCAAATCCAAAATTCGGGCCTCCATCGACGCGGATACCATCAACACCCGGGAGCCTCAACGAGATGCGCACCTGAAGAGCGCAGATTTCTTCCACGTAGAGAAGCATGCGGCCTTAACCTTCAACTCGACGGTCATATCAAAAAACGCAGATGGGGAGCTGAAGGTCGGCGGCGACCTGACGATCCGCGGAGTGACCCGCAACGTGGTTTTTGATGTTGAAGGACCGAGCCCAGCGCAAAAGGACCCGTGGGGAAATACGCGAATTGGGCTTTCTGCCACGAAGCGGATCAGCCGGAAAGACTTTGGACTCACCTGGAACGCGGCTCTGGAAGCCGGCGGCCTGCTCGTGGGCGACGCGGTAACCATCAAGTTGGACATTCAGCTCATCAAAGAGCGCTAATCAAAGCACTCATTTGTACTTCATACCGACGAGAGGTGCCGGACTGTTGCTGCAAGACGGAAAAGAAATCGAGAAAATCTCGCTTCTGATTCCCTCAGAAGGAAAAGAGTCAGGCGGCCCGAAATTGGAGATGACGGACCAAGCGGGAAAGAGTGTCTTTGATATCCCAGTCAAGAAATAACAGCGGTTTGTCTTTATTGAGGCCAATGGGCTCGTCGCAAGCTAAGTCTGGTAAGTCGCGAAACCGTCCAAGTGGTTGTGTAGCAGGAGTTGAAGAGTCGCAAATGTGGCGTTTTGTTCCGCGCAGTCACTTCACATAAATAGATCACGGAGCGGATAGACAAGGACCCTCGATGCAGGAGGAGTTCATCTTCAAAGTTTGATTTCGTTGAATTCGGATCAGCGAACGAGGAATACTGTGCGATGTATAAATTAGGGTAATGATCCTTGTCCTACCGGACGCCACGCGTGAGCCCTCTCAAAGCCCCCAGTCTCCGGCAGCTTCGCCGCTACGCGATCGCGCGCAGCCTTTTCAAAGCTACCAGCCTGCCGCGGTCCATTGCGCGTCTGGGTTTTGTCCAGGCTGACCCGATGCGGGCGCCCGCTCGCGCCCAGGATCTGATCCTCGCGCACCGCGTTAAGGACTATCGCGCCGGCGAACTGGAGCGCCGCTACCCGCGCCTGGCGATCGAAGAGGCCTTCTTCGTTAACTACGGTTTCCTGCCTCGCAAGACCCTGGCCCTGCTGCATCCGCGCGGGGCGCCGCGCGCCTGGGAGCTTGGGACGCCACGATGCAGGCGCACGCCCAGGAGGTGCTGGCCTTTGTGCGCCAGCATGGTTCCACCTACCCCAAGGACGTGCAGGCGCGTTTCGACCATGGCCGCATGAAGCGCTGGGGCGCGAATCTGAATGTCAGCAATCATCTGCTGGAGGGGCTGCACTATCGCGGGCTGCTGCGCGTGGCGCGGCGCGAGGGCGGCACCCGGGTGTACCAGACGATCGAGCACCCGCCGCGCCACGATAGTCCCGAGGCGCCACTCGCGCGCGCCGGCCATTTGCTGGATATCCTGGTGCAACTCTACGCGCCGCTTCCTGCGGCCAGCCTGGTCTATGTGTGCAGACTGCTGAGCTATGGAGTGCCGCACCTGGCCGCTGAGGTGCGGCAGCTCCAGGAGCACGCCAAATCTCGCTATGCTCATGCCCAGGTCGACGGCCTGCTGTGGTTCTGGCCGCAGGGCGAGAACCCCTGGGCGGTCCGGCACCAGGTCGACGACAGGCTGCGCTTCCTCGCGCCCTTCGACCCCGTGGTCTGGGACCGCCGGCGCTTCCAGTTGTTCTGGAGCTGGGAATACAAGCTGGAGGCCTATGTGCCACTATGTGCCAGCCCACAAGCGCCGCATGGGCCATTACGCGATGCCCATGCTATGGGGCGAGCAAATGCTGGGCTGGGCCAATCTGAAGGTGGTCGATGGACGGCTGCAGCACGAGCTGGGCTTCGCCGGTCTGCGGCCACGCGGCAGCGCCTTTCAACGGGCACTGGGCGAGGCATTGCAGCAGATGCAGGAGTTTCTGGAACTCTAGCACGCGCAGCTCCTTCAAGACCTGCCACAGCGGCGAAGTCGGCGAAGTCGCCTAGTCCGACCCATAAGCCGAAAGAGCGAGCGCACTCGGCTCTCGCAGTACGTCTGGTGCTCCGTCCTTGGTTTGAGATAGATTTCATGCGGAGGATTCATGGACATTCTGGCAACGATCAAGCGAGAAGAGAAAAAACTCGAAGAACAATTAGGCAAGTTACAGCACCAATTGAATGGCGTACGAGCAGCTGCAAAAGCCCTGGGAGATTCGGCAAGTCGAGGAGTGACGACCGTAAAGAAGCGCGTCCTATCCGCTGCCGGGAGAGCTAAGATTAGCAGGGCCGCCAAGAAGCGTTGGGCGAAGGTCCGGGCGCAGGCGAAGAAGGCAGTGGGATAGAGATTTAGCCGAGGACTCTTTATTCAGTTTGAACTTGAGTTTATCAGCGCAAGAGTGCAACCGCCCATTTTGACCGGCCAGGGTCCGGCGGCGAATTCCATGTCGACGTGAACGCTGTATACCGGGACTTGACGGGAATTGGCGACGAAAGACAGTGGGCACGCACGCCCAGCTTTTCTAGCAGAACGACAACCAAGATGAACAGAACCATGAAAGCCAGAGATGCAAGTGCCGAGAGGGCTACCCGGAGCAGATACGTGAAAATAGCAGTGACCGCAGTCCATTCATCGGAGACCTCTGGGCTGGTGATAACACTTGTCCGACTGGTTTCTGCATGACTTGGTCTCGTGCCTTTACCGAGCCCAAGTAGCAACGCAGCAAGAAATGGAAAGATTAGAGCGAGGCCTGACCATAGTCCTGCGTACCATTGAAGTCTCGAGACTTGGCCCTCAAATTCAAGGCCAGGAACTCCAATCCAGCCGCTTATTTTGCCCACCGCGTCCATGTACAAAAGTCCACAAATCGCTGACGCGAACATCAAAACGACAGCCAAAATGAACCACGGCAGGCGATTTCTCCCGAATGAACCAAACATGGCGACAATCGTAATCCCTAACCAGTTTAGAAAGCTATTCTCGCGTCTGCAAATTCCCTGTAACTCCTGGTGCATGGGGTTCTCGTCACTTGACCGGCAAGCCCTCGCGACGGATTCCACTTCGACGCGAATGCTGTTTACCAGGCAGTGGAAAGCCGCAAAAAAAAAGGGACGCATGTGGCACACGACGGGGAGGACTAGGTCGTGGGCTCTGGCGCTCCGGACATCAAGTTCTCCCCTGTACCCATATGCGTGAGGGCAACCCCGATGCATAATCCAAGATTCAGAGTGACAAGGAGGTGGGTTATGTCCAGTGAGAAACACAACTCATGGCGAGTCGGCCTAGGTGCGTTGGTGGTCCTTGTTGGGTGCGTCCTTGTGGCGCGTGCCGAGGTGCCGCGCGGCTGGTTCCTTGCCGGGTCCAAGCCTTCCGAGTTTGAGGCTGGCGTGGACCCTGGGCAGGCATATCAGGGTCACAGAAGTGCGTACCTGAAGAGCAAGCAACTGAGCGTCGATGGGTTCGGCACGCTGATGCAACAGTTCACGGCGGAACAGTATTTAGGCAAGCGAGTGCGGCTGAGTGGAGTGGTGAAGTCGCAAGAAGTCGCAGAGTGGGCGGGGCTATGGCTACGCGTGGACAAAGGAAAGGAAATGGTCGCCTTTGACAACATGCAAGACCGGGCAATCAAAGGCAGGACGGATTGGCGGCGCTACGAGGTAGTTCTTGACGTACCGAAGGATGCATCTGGCATCGCGCTAGGGATTTTGTTAACCGGAACTGGGGAAGTCTGGCTGAATGGCGCAAGATTCGAGGTGGTAGGCCCAGATGTTGCCGTAACGGGTTCCAGTAATGCAAAGACTCCCGACAAACCTGTGAACTTGGATTTCGCTGAGTAATCAGTAATCTGGCGGAATCGGAGCGTATTCTGCGCTAAGACGCCTAGTTAGCGTACTCGTAGAACTGACCGACCTCACGGCCTCAAAACCTGACCCGGCGGGGAGTATTTGCCGGCATTTCAAATTTTCAAATTACCAGCCACTAGGCGCCCGGCGCAGCTTATAAATGTTAAGGCCTTATGCCCTGGTCCCGTTCCCCGCGATCTCGAGTTCGACTGCAGACACGGAGGCGGCCGGGAACTCCCAAACACCATCCGGGGCGAACGGCTTCTCTAGCGTTTTCATCACATCATCACTATTCAAATACGACAGCTCCACCGCCGGTTCGGCAGTGATCTCGAATACACGTCCGCTCCGGATGACGTGGCTCCCGATCTGAATTGTGGTGTTCACCGGTCTCGTGCGCTGAATGTTCGCGACATGAAGATACACAGAGTCGCCACGACGACTCGCGACCACATCGAGGCCGTCGGGCAAGGCACGCACTTTGATCGCGTGACTGCCGATGTGGTGGCGATACAGTTGCATCACGCGGGCCACCGGCTGGAGATAAGCGCGGTTATTGCCCTTCGGCGTCGGAATGATCACCGCATTGTTCTGCCACCGTGTGCCACAAAAGTCCGCGGCCGTGGCAATTTTCAGCACATCACCGTGCCGTTGATGGTTGTTGAGGATACGCGCGTAGGACACACCGGCCGCCCACGAAGCGAGCACGCCGCCTCGATCGCGGCCGGGAATCACAAAGTGGCATTCCGTCAGCGCCAGCGGAATGTTCCGCGCACCCAGGTTGTCGCGAATGCTGCGAAGCTTGGCGTCGTTCAGCTGCCACGCCTTCATCAACTGCTCCCAGGTCGCATCCGGGTCGCGCCGATACAGCTCGCCCCGCAGCACCGGCTGGCGCGGCGAATCGGGATTGAACATGTGATGGAACGCGAGATATTGAACATGTTCGCCCGCCACCTCGCCCATGCGCGCCGCCCAACCGCTGTCGCCCCAGGCGATCAATTGAATCGTTGGATCAACTGCGCGCATGGTTCTTGCAAACTCGACGGTCTTGCGTGCCGCGGTTTCGAGGTCGAAGCCATTCTTGTCGTAGGACGTTTCGTTGCCGATTTGCCAATGCCGGACAGTCAACGGAGCCGCGTTTCCGTGAGCCTTCCGGTCGGCATTCCCCGGATCATTGCAATACGCCACCCATTCGGTGGCTTCCTTCGCGTCGGCCGTGCGCACGCTGCCCTTGACCTTCATGTACTCCTTGCGGCCGTCCGACTCGAAGTTGATGCAGATCAGCGGCTCCGCGCCAGCTCGTCGACACAGATCGACGAATTCGCCGGTGCCCACCTGGTTCGATTCGATTCCGCCCCAAAGCAGGTTGAGCATGGAGGGGCGCGTGTCGCGCGGCCCGACGCCTTCTCGCCACCGATAAAAATCGGAAAAGATCCCTCCCCAGCGCATCATCGGCGGCCCGAGCTCGCGTGTGATCTCCACGACGTCCTCGCGCCATTGATCGAGTAGATGATCCCATGCCGCCTCGACTGAGCCATCCGTTGCGCCCAAAGGTTCCATGAACTGCATGTAGAGATAGGGCGACAATCCGAACAACGGCTTCGGATCCACCAGGATGGAGCCAGCGTCTTGTCTACGGGCTTCGATCTGCGCGGGCTCGGCGGCGCGAAGCGCTCCAGCAGTTGCGATACCGGCCGCGGCCAAGGTGGATTCTTTGAGGAATGTTCTTCGTTTCACGGTTGCATCTTGACCGTCAGCCAGCGGAGCCCCTCGAGCATCCCGAGGATGCAAAGTTTCTGAAGTATCCCACGCGTAGCGCCCGCTGCGCCAGCCGCTTCGCCCAAACGCCGCAGGGTTGAGCGAACCGACCAACTCCCGGATGGTTGGCAAATGGGAAACTGGAATCTAGCCGATAACTTCAGGTTTGCCGGGAATGGTCTCAGTTGGCGCTTTTTTCGCGCTGCAATTGGGCCTTGAGGGGAGTCACGGTTTTGTAGCAAATTAAAGCGTCATAGGAGTCGGCCCAGTAGATCAGATTAGCCTGAAGGGCGGAACGTTTGTCTGGGGGAATCTGATGCAGCAGAGGGCGCAGGAAGCGAAGATCGAAGATCGTAGCCGAGTACTTCGCCCTTTCAGCGAGCAGAGCAAACGCGAGCTCGTCCTGTCGCTCGTCTGCGTCATAGGTCTTCCCGGCCACGGTTTGCTGACCTCCCGCACCAAAAGCGCCAACATTGAATGCCTTTTCCCCCTCCTCCAAAGCAAACTCCGCTATGAAGTTGCCCAGTGTCGATATGCCCCGGGCGTCATAGCCTCGATGTAAATGATTCCGTCCGAAACGAAGCAGCACTTTTCCGGAAGTTCCCGCTTTTGAGCTAAGACGAAAGTGTTGCAGGAATTGCTCTTTCATGACCCGCTCGCGTTCATTTTGAGCAATCATCTTTGTGTCTGCTCCGAGGCGGTTTTTCTCCACCTCCAGGGTCTCGACAAGGCTTTTGCGAAGAGACACGTCGTTCCATACTGTATCCACGTCGGCTTTGCTCTGTTCCGCCAGATTGAGCAGATCGGGCGCCATTTTTCTGTTGTAGCCGTCCTTCGTGAGTTCCCGCATCCGTTTCAAATTGCGGTCATCGGGATTCAGCGAGGCCAGTTCACGGATCAGCAACTGCGGCTGTGTCTCCTCTATGTCGCAACCCCAAATGACGCCCTCGTTTGAATCAGCAAACATATGAGCATCGCTTACCTCTTCCTTGGTCCAAAGCCCTTTAACGGCTGGGCCCTTTCCCACAGGAGCGAATTCGAGCTGGTGAGCGGCCCAAGGACTGACTTCCGCTGCAATATGCCGGTACCCCTGCTTCCACATCACTGGCCAAAGCATCCGGAGGAGCTTGGGAATTTCATTGTCCCCATGCACTTCTCCCAATAAGAAGAAGTCGTTCTTGCTGGCTTCATCGAGAAGAAACTTTAGCCCATCCGTTTCCAGGTCCTGCTGATGGTCCGTTAGAGCAGTTAGTATGGGATTGTCGCCCTGTGGAACCTGCGGGACGATGGGTGTCGCGACTACGACAAGGCTCAGGCAAAGAATCAACCATGAGGGGCGCCGACACATATATCCTCCAATACGCTTCATTATTCCTTTTTGTTCCCGAACCGGCTACGAGCAAGAAAACTGGGGCCTTGGAATTACATCGGCGCCACTCGGAAATAATTGCCAAGAAGTAAGCGGGATCTTAACGACTGTGTTTGGATTCATCGCTAGTTGCTACAATCGCGTATCGCTCTGCATGCGCACGGGAGCAGGAGAATGAGTAGCACAACAATCCACTGGGGACGAATTTTGCTCGGCGGGCTGCTCGCGGAAGTAGCTCTCATTCTCGCGATTGTTCCTCTCGGCTTGCGTCTCGGCGACAATTTCCTGCACTACACTGCTCCCCCCGGGTCCTTCGTCATGTGCTTCCTGGGAGCGCTCTGGGTGTGTCGGCGGATCGAATCTCATTTCATTCTGCATGGGACGTTGGTGGGAGTGGTCGCGGCGTTGATCTACGTTGCCCTGACGCGCGCGCAGCCTGAACCTCTTGCATACATTGTGGCCCACGCGTTGAAACTCGTGGGTGGTGCATGCGGCGGCTTTGTCGCCCAACGGCGTCGGTCACCGTCTCCGCCACAACCCGTTCACGATTGATTTAACTGCCCAAAGTCCATAGCCCCGGTCGGATGGGACAGCAACATTCGCTCTTCGACTAGAAGGTAGTTCAGGGAGAGCCGGATGTCACGCGAAGTAGAGAAAGATTCCGACGATCATGGCCAAATTGTACGTTGAATGCGCAACCATGGCGGGCCACAAGGAGGCGCTGCGCAAACGGCACAGCGTAAACACGTAGCTCGTCGCTTCCATCAAAAGAACCATCAGTGAACCCGAAAGGAATTGCAGATGAATGCCTGCGGCGTCTCTTGCGATTCCATGGTGAAGCAAGTGGACCAAACCAAAGCTGAATGAGTTCACGGCCGTCCCGATGCCGGCTTTCCAGCGAAGCGTAAATGCCTGCTGAATCACGCCGCGAAACAGGATCTCCTCGCCGATAGGGCTGAAGATCATGGCTGGCAGAGCGATCGTGGCAAAGAGGAGAGGGCCAGGCATCGAGCCGCGCAGTTCCGGGAGGCGAAAGCTGTCGCGGACGGTCACGTTCCAGTTCTGGGGCGATTGCCCGAACAATACCAGGCCCAGCGCAAAGGCCCCCAGGGCACAAGCCGCGCCGGCCAATGCGCTCCAAAAGAAGGCAGCCACCGTGTTGCCGGACTTACGCAGCCCAATTTCCCTCCGGCCCGCGGGGGTCAAAAGGACGAAAGGCAGCGTCCACATGGCGAGGAACTGGAGCAGGAACAACGGACGGGCTGACGGTGGGCCCAGCATCGCATAGGCCCGCGCGCAAGTCAGAAGCACCAGCACGAGGACGGACGCACACCACGGAGCACCTAGCGCGCGGCCCCAGAATGGCCGGATAAACGCGTCTTCCGTCTGCCGTGGGATCTCCAACGCGGGAGCTTGCATTCGGGCAGCTTAACATTATGCCTTCGCGAACTGTGAGTTCTGGAAGATCTATCCTCCAATAAACCAAGAACGGGCATCGTCTAGATCGTCCCTGGAAGTATCGTCGGCCACTCGGAGGTCATCCTTGGACCGAATTTTCCAGTGGTCACCTGGACGTATAGTGGGGTACTCGTAGAAGTTGCCGGCCCGTTTCCGCGACAGATTTCACTTGTCCGCAATCGCTGTTTGCACGTAGCCGCTGCGCGGCGGACGCTTCGCGTGAGGTAGTGGAGCGTTGGTTGCTTGATGGCTCTGGTATAAGTGTGGGTCACAGGAGGTGTTCCCGTGACCCATCTTCGCAAAACGATGCTGGAAGAACTCCAGCGTCGTAATTTTTCTGAACATACCATACGCTACTACATCCGGACCGTCGAGGATTTTGCTCGACATTTCAACCGTCCGCCGGACCGCTTGGGCCCGCGGCACATTCGCGAATACCAAGCCGAACTATTTCAAAAACGGAAGTTGTCACCAGGCACGGTCGCCATCCGTCTGGCCGCCTTAAGGTTCTTTTACATCAAGACGCTCAAAAAAAGCTGGAGTATCGCCGAGACTCCCTATCCGAAAAAGACTCGTCGCCTGCCGACGATTCTTAGCCAGAAAGAGGTCGAGCAACTCATCCATGCAGCGCGCAGTCAGCGCGAGCGCATCTTGCTCATGACCCTCTACGCTACTGGCGCCAGGAACGCCGAGTTGACCCACCTAAAAGCCACAGACATCGACAGCCAGCGCATGGTGGTGCACATCCGCGGCGGAAAGGGCCGCAAGGATCGCTTATGCGCCATGGCCCATAAGCGATCTGATGTGCCGAGAAAAGTTATGTGCCGAGAGTCGCGCTCCATCTCCAGAAGACACCGGCTGCTGCGGAGTGCGCTCGTGTCGCGCTGCGTAGTCGACTTCACATAACTATGGAGCCCTTCTTGGGTGAGATGTTGTCCTGGGTGAAGATACCACCCGAGGAGGACCCATGCTGGAAAGCTATTTCAAACGAGACCACACCTTGGACCGACTCCGTGCCGAACCAACGGGTCGATACATGGACAATTTCGCCGAGACTCTTCATACAAAAGGTTACGGTGTGTGGGCCGCGCAGGCATACCTGCGTGCGGCCGCACATCTGGGGATATGGATGAAGCGGAAGGGCTTTTCTGTGATGAAGTTGGACGAACAAGTCATCGGAGAATTCGCTCGTCACCTGCCTTCGTGCCGTTGCCTGGGCAAGAATCGAGGGATCTACGATGATGCGGTGATTGGGGCTCGCCATTTTCTGGATCATTTACGAGATACCGGAGTGGCGCCGGCCGGTGCCCCTCTTGAGAAACCACCGTTGCCAACCCTTATCGATGGATTTGAGCGGTGGATGCGACAGCATCGGGGAGTATCCGAGTCGACCTTAACAACGTACCGATTGATACTGACCAAGCTACTCGGTGCCGTTGGAGAAACACCTTGCAACTACAACGCGCACGTCTTAAGGCGCGGCGTGGAGATGCAGACGAGTCGCTGTGGACGAA
>Ga0209152_10000335_pt1 | contig 22973 bp, 19 predicted proteins | sample GraSoiAngelo_107_FD_185873 | JGI IMG/M metagenome (GOLD analysis project Ga0209152, IMG submission 185873) | Grasslands soil microbial communities from the Angelo Coastal Reserve, California, USA - 14_0903_09_30cm (SPAdes) (version 2) | ecosystem: Environmental > Terrestrial > Soil > Grasslands...
CGCCAGATTCAGTTCCACAGTGTCGAACTTCCCCGAGTCGAGCGTAAGCCACAATCCCAGCGGAGCCAGGTAAATGCGGGTGCGAAAGGCGTCCAACGGCTTGACCACAACCACGCCGCCTTTTTGGCTGACGTTGCCGCCAAACCCGAGCCATCCGAGTTCCGGATGATGCACCACGTAAGTCGCGGTGTTGAAAGCGAACCCGAAAAAGTTCGGCCCGTTGTCCCCTGACAGCGGGTCCGGCCGCAGCATGTCGGGATAGGCATGAAACGCAGGCGCCAGGAATCCGTCCTGATCAATGTTGGTTAGTGCTCCCATCGTGCCGCCGTAGCCGACGCGCAGCAGGTAAAAATCATGGGGATGATCACGGTATTCCGTTAAAACCGGGATGGCATTGATCCCGGAGCCGTAATGATGAAGCTGGTGTTCCAGGCGTGTGTATTTTCCGGCATAGATGAAGTCCCAATACCGCCGCGCGCTGCCGTTATAACCCCAATGCGGTACGGTCGGCATATAGCCCAGGATCGCATTCAGTGTCCCGTCCGCTTTATCGAAATAGCCAAAATACTTCGTCCACGCATAGACCTCTTCCTGTCCCGTCGAGTCCCAGGGCATTTCGCTGCCGAATGGATACGCCTCCTGCTTCCAGCGCTCGGCGCGCTGTCGCATGGCGGTTTCCAGCTGGCCGGCGAGGTCTCTGATTCCCTCGCGCTTGAGATCGTCGAGGATGGCCACGAAAATGTCACCTTCCATTTGTCCGAACACCGCGTAACCCGGAGCGTAATTCACCATAGCCATGGCGGTCTCGTGTGCGTGTTTCAGGTACCAGTCCCAGTGGTGCTGAGTAACGAGACCGTGATGATTGCGCGCGAGCCGGTATAGCACCCAGTACGCCGCCGCAACATGCGGATAATTGAAGGAGCGGTCCACTGCCTCTGACGCTTTCTTGTTCCAGCTGGTCCACGTCTTCCAGTTGAGGTCATCGCGGTAGTACCCAGCGGGAAACGCGTCCGGTGGTAATAGAACAGGCTTTTGCGAACGCCGAACTGCTTGTCGCCTTCGCTCAACTGCAGCTTGCCCCACAGCAGTCCATCGACGAATTGTTCCAGCTTGTCGATCTCCGTCTTATCGGGTGCTCCCAGCTGCTTCATAAACGCGGCCAGCCAGGATCCCGCACCTCCTTCATCGCTCAGTCCGGCTATCCAGACACGACTGTCCTGCGTAACGATGTGGTTCAGCTCACGGTCATATGTGATGACCGATGGAGCGCGATGAAAGGGATCATTGTCTTCTGAGAACCACTGGTTGGTGGTGAGGAAGTGACCCATATCTGCCACAGCCTCAGCTTCGGGCTTGATCACCATGTAATGGATGGTTTGTAACAATCCGTCCGCGTAGGTTATCGAGATTCGTGCTCGGCCCCAGATTCGGCCGCGAAGAGTGTACGCGTTCCATTTGCCCGATGTGAACTCATCTTTTTGGATCGTGATCGCACCCGCCGGTTCAACGGTCATCGACTTAACGGCGTTCGCATATTGCAGGAACAAGCGTGCCTCTACGTCCAAGGGCAAACGTACCCGGGAATTCCCACGGCCACCGGGCGCTGATTTGCGGCTAATACCTTCTCAATATCGCGGATCTCGGGTGCAAGGAGGAATCTCAGACCGTAGGTTCTCGATTGGCCGGGAGTGAGCGTTAGCATGGTGGGCGGGTTCCACTGCCGTGCGCTCTTCCACTCGCTTTCGGCGAAGGCTCGGGTGTGCACCATCCAGTTGTAGAAGCCCTCGAAAGTGACGCCCCGAGGTGTCCGGTCCGTATATATAAAGGTTGTCGCTTCCTTCTTGTCATGTGGGTTGACGATAGGGCTGTACGCTTCATAGGTGTCTTCCCGAACGGCACTACGATCAGCGTGGGGCCATGTCCATTCAGGCGTGTGACCTGCACATAACCCGCATCTTCTCCAATATAGGGATCGTAGAACGAACACTTCTCGTGCGCCTCGCTCAGAGTGCGATGGTTCATGACATTGCTGAAGACCATCGGAATGCCCCCTACGACTCGTTTTGGTGCTGTAACGGCACGGGCGTGGAAGAATTCGCAAAATTCAATGATTCGATCTATTTTTCACGATGACGACTCCGTATACGTGAACCTCTACATCGCCTCCGAAGTTGACTGGCAAGACAAGAAACTGCGGCTGCACCAGGAGACGGACTCTCCCCGTCAGCAGGGCACCAGGCTCACAGTGTTTACCGAACAGCCAAGCCAGGTCGCATTGCGTCTGCGCATTCCATACTGGTGTCGAAGTGCCCAGGTAAGAGTGAACGGTCGGCTGTTGCCGGTATCGGCGAGCGCCAGCAGCTACCTGGCCCTGCTCGGACCTTGGAAGAACGGTGACACGGTCGAATTAACGCTTCCTATGGATCTGCACGTCGCTCCCATGCCGGATGACGAATCCGTACAGGCAGTGGTGTACGGGCCCCTGGTACTGGCCGGAAAATTGGGCGAGGCACCACGCGACCGCTGGTATGACGCCGAGTACGAACGCAAGGACCAACCCAAAACCGCGCCGGCAATAGTGGCTGATCCCGCCGACCCGCAAAGTTGGGTTCACGCCGAAAAAGAGCCTTTGATATTCCGCGCTATAGGCCAGTCGCAACCGATCGTACTGCTGCCGATGGCGCACATCCTTCATGAGCAGTACAGCGTCTACTGGAATGGAAGGTCACAGCCAAGAAGGCATGACAACCCGCAGGCTTGTGCAATCACGGTGTGCGGCTCATGCGCTTCTGCTGTTTGCAGTCGCCGCGATCAGCAAGGTGGCAGCGCAGCAACTGCCCATAGCGACGGGGGCGACGACGGTCGTCATTACGCCGGAGCGCGGCTATTTCACCGAGCCCGCCATTGCGTTGGACCCACGCAATCCCCTGCGTGTACTGGCCGCCTACCAGGACAACGCGCACATCGCCTATTCCAGCGATGGAGGCCGAAACTGGGCAGTTCAATCGGTGGAACCTCCACAGTATCGCGTCTCCGGAGATGTATCGCTGGCCTATGACGGCAAAGGAAACGCCTACGTCTGCTACATGGCTTTTAATCGCCTGGGCAGGTTTAACTATTGGGCAAAGAACTCGTCGCGCAACGGACTTTACGTGCGACGCTCACTCGACGGAGGCGCAACCTGGGAGCAGAACGACATTCCCATCGTCCAGCAACCCGAGAGCCCGACTGTACCTTGGGAAGACAAACCTTATATCGTTGCCGACAACAACTCCTCCAGTCCCCGCTTCGGCAACCTGTACGTCGGCTGGACGCGTTGGACGCTCGCCGATTCGCAGATCTTGTTTTCACGTTCGACTGACGCTGGCAAAAGCTGGTCGGAGCCCGTTGAGATCGACAAGCACCGCGGCCTGCCGCGCGATGACAACGGAGCGCTCGAAGGCTTCGCCGGGACAGTGGGTCGCGACGGTACGCTGTTTGTAGTGTGGGCCGACAACGGCAATATCGTCCTTACAACTTCGCGAGATGGCGGCCGGACTTTCTCCGAGCCGCGCAATGTGATCCAGACCGCACCCATTATGTTTCAGCTTCAGGATCTTTCGCGGGGAAACGGCTTTCCTCAAATTGGAATCGGACCGAGCGGCAAGAGCAGTACGGCAAGGCTGTACGTCTCATGGAGTGACTATCGCAATGGCGACGTGGACGTTTTCTGCACCACGTCGGTAGACGGCGGTACCACCTGGTCAGAAGCCGTAAGGGTGAATGACGACGAGCTCCACGATGGCGCTGACCAGTTCTTCCAATGGCTGGCGGTGGATCCAGTGGACGGCAGCGCCAACGTGCTGTTCTACGACCGCAGAAGTGATCCGCAGAATCGCTCGCAGACCGTGACCCTGGCCCGCTCCGTCGATGGCGGGCGGACGTTCCGCAATTACGCGTGGTCACGCGACGCATTCACCTCAGGAGATACTTTCCTGGGCGATTACACTGGTATTGGCGCACGGGGCGGACACGTGTACGGCATCTGGACTGAGAAACCGCCGGTCGCACCAGAACCAGCCAGCACGGTCCAGCCGAATCGCAGATCGCCTGAGTACCTGAGATCACACGGAACCGTGATCGTGGTAGGAACAGCCAACTTCAAAACCCCACCGTAAGCTCTGTGTACGCGACACCGTCCCCTGCCCGAAACGGATGTTGCAGTCTCGCATTCCGCATGAGTGCGATGGTAAGCATCGAAAAAAACATTCACTGGGCCGCGATGGTTGTCGTGGACCCGGTGAATGGCAGGCGGAGGGGAGATCAGTCAACTCAAAATTCAATGTTGGCCCGGAACTCAATTTGGCGATTAAAATTAAAACCGGAGATGCCGCCGCATTGAGGATCGTTCCAACCTACCTGTCCCCACCTTGTATTGAGCACGCTGCGGTTAGTGGGAAGTGGGCTTGTTGCCTGGCGAAATGCCGGATGGTTGAAGGCGTTGAGCAACTCAGCCTGGAACTTGAATCGCCAGCGCTCCGTGAAGGGAATCTCCTTGGAGATCGCAATGTCGTCAAAGAACCCGTGCGGTCCGTTGAGACAAACAGGGGCGGCGATCGTCCCTGGCGTGGTGTTGGGCGAAATGAAGGCGGTGTTCGCGCCACCCTTTGCACTGGCGAGATATTTCGGATTGATTAAGGTCACGAAGTTGACCCCCGGCACATGGTAGACTCCAACCGAATTCTGCAACTGCTGTACGGTGACTCCGCTCAGGTTGACTCCGCTATCAGCGATGTCGTTATCGTTGAAGGTGCGGTAGCCACCGACGACGCGGAACGGATACCCGGTCTGGTAGGTCAAGATGGTGCCGACGTTCCAGCCTCCCACCACTCTATCTGTTTCAGGCGATCAAGCTTGAGCCGGGCAGAGTGTTCGATTCCAGCAGGACATGGAAGCGTTACTACCTGTAGAAAAGAACCCTGCCGGACGGCTCCAATTGCTCGAGAAGGTCAAAGTCTGTAATGTTACGCGTCAGCACCGCGCATCCATGTTTTCGCGCGGTTGCGAAGAGCAGAGCGTCGTTCAAGGCTCGGAGCCGATGGTCTCTGCCATATCCTTGCAAACGGGCGAGAATGCCCGACAAGATGCCGGCTTCGCGCCATATCTCGGAATCCGGCACAATGGTTCGGTAGCTCGGTCGCCGTTCGGTCACGGCCACAATTTGTTCGATGATCTCGCGCGTGTCGGCGTGAGAGGGATCCAGTAAACCGATGCCCGCCGCTAGTTCCGCCTCGGTCACCGGCGAATGCCAGGCCGCCGTTGCCCGGAGCATCAGTTCGCCGCTTTGCGGAAATCTGCCCTGCAGGATGTCGATATAAACCGTGGTGTCGTAGAGCAGCTTTCCGGGCTTATTGCCGGTGGTCTCAATGAAGTCGAGATCCGACTCCGCTCGCGGCTTGAGCTGCGCTTGACGTTTTTCGGGTTTGAGCCGCCTCAGAGTCGCCTGGAAATCAGAATTCAACATCGACCTCGCGACTCACGGTGCCGCGGCGGGAGAGCAGCCAGTCCGCATAATCGTCTTCAACCGCTATGTTCGCGAGTGCCACTTCAATGAGGTCCGTGTCAGAATCGATTCCGGTGCGCATCTTCGCCCTCGTCACCAGGGCCTCAGGCATTCTTCCTCGCACAACCTGGGTTCTTTCTCCACGCAACAAGCCTTCCTGTTCAGCGATGGCCATGACGTCCCGCAATTTGCTGGACCTAGCAACGCGCGCATGTTTCCCTCTTCCTCGAGAACTGACTTGGGCGCCGCGCTTCATGTATTTATCCTGCCGATCTCGGCCGTGTAGCACAAAGCAGTTAATATTGTAGCACAGGACCTGGCGCATGCACCGTCACCACGAACTGCCGCGGTTGGTTGAAGGTTCGATGCCTTCCGCCTTCAAGCGTCGGGCCAGGTTGAGATAGACCTCCAGCTTGTGGTCCGATCCTCCCGCATAATCCGCGCTACCCGCTTGTGGTTCACCGCCATACCGCGGCGGCGCAGTTCCGCAGCGATTCGCCGGTATCCCATAGCGCCGCCGATGTTCTATCGCGATCTGCTGGATCAAGGCTCGCACCTCCATTTCCTCTTCCACCGGCGCTGGCATCTGTAACCAGCGATAGAAGCCAGCCCGGCCTACCGGGGCCAAGTATAAATAATGTAATAGCTTTCCTCTAAGAAGAATCCAATAATGTAGGTGCTCTGCTTCTCCGCCTGAACACCTATGCCCAGACCCAAAGGAAGTGCCGATCTTCTGGAAGACCGGCGTCGGCGAGCCTTTGGCCTTAGTGGATTCCGGTTGTTCACTCAATGAAGCGGCGCGGCGCATTGGCTGCGGGGCCAGTTCGGTTATGCGCTGGTACCATGCCCGGCGGCGGGGCGGAGAGAAGGCATTGCGAGTTCGCTCTCCCCGGGGCGACCGCCCAAGTTGCGGCCGAAACAGCTCAAGCGCCTGATCCAGCTGCTGCTCAAAGGCCCGATGGCTCGCGGCTACCGCACGAACCTGTGGACGACGGCGCGCATCGCCCGGCTCATCGCGGAGGAGTTCGGCGTCGACTACCACCCCCATCACATGGGTCGGTTGATGCATCGCCTGCAATGGAGTCATCAGAAACCGGAACGGCGTGCCATCGAGAGAAACGAGAAACACATCGAGCAATGGAAACGCCAACAGTGGCCGCGGATAAAAAAAAAGCCGCTCGGCTGGGCGCCCATCTAGTGTGCTGTAATCTAATTAACTGTTAATAATCCTTTCGAGCACTGCTTTCGCCTTCTCGATCTTCCGCAATATATCTTCGCCTTTGGCGCGCCACACGTAGCGCTTCGGCTCTTCATTCCGTACAGCCAGAAACTCGTCAATCGCCTCTATCAATTCGCGCACACTTTCAAAACTCCCCTCGCGCACGCAATCGGCTGTCAGATCAGCGAAAAAGCGCTCAACCAGATTCATCCACGAACTTCCCGTCGGTGTAAAGTGCACGATCACGCGGGGATGGCACTTCAGCCAGTGCCGCACCTTTTGGTGTTTGTGGGTCGCATAGTTGTCTACAATCAGGTGCAGTTCCAGCTCCGGCGGCGTCTCCCTCTCGGAGCTTAACACAGTTAATGACAGTGACGATTAATGGCGGCCCAAGCAAGTCGAGTTACGGGAGGCAAGACAATGAAGCTAATCGCATTGCTCTTGATGGCGGTCCTTGCGCTGAATGCGACCGGTGCAGCTGTCCAGATGGACACCCCGCCCGTGAGTTCACGACAGACGAACGCATACATAGCTCAAGGAGCTGAGGTCAAGTCGGAAGTAACAAAACGTGGTGTGGGCAAGCAATCACGTGTTCGCGTCAGCCTGCATGATGGAACCGAGGTCAAAGGTTACATCAGTGCAGTTGATGACAGCTCATTCGCTTACGGACCAAAAAGGCGGCAAGGCGACGACGATCAGCTATGAAGATGTGAGCAAAATCAAGGGCCACGGATTGTCCAAGCCGGCGAAGGTTCTCCCTAAGTCCGCGAGGTCAGCTCACCGATGAGCCGGGCTGCCCGCTCTTTCGGGCGAAAAAACGCGATGTCGCGTTGCACCGCGGTGGACCTCGGTGGGGACAGACCTGTCACGGTGCACAGTTGCTTCGTGGCTTGCATTTGCAGGCTACAGAAGAATTAGTCCCATACGGACACCAAGGGTGACGGCCTCCGTGCGTGTTGAGGCACCGAGTTTGTCGAGTATAGAACTGATGTGGAACTTTACCGTGTGCTCGGAAATCCCAAGGCTCACGGCCATCTCTCTATTGCCCAGCCCTTCTGCCAGCATGCGCAGAACTTCAATCTCGCGAGCTGTAAGGGTGTCGAATACCTCTCGCGGGAAGTCTTCACTCCCCGGCTGAACACGTTGAGCGAGTTCAATCGTGGTTCCGGAATCCAGTACAACCAGGCCGCCACATATCATTTGTACAGCCGATAGGATCTGCTGCGCAGGTGCGTCTCGCGGCAAAATGGCTTTGACTCCGGCACGCAAAGACCGCGCCGTCCAGCCGGGATTCGGGTTGTCGACCAGTGCCACCGCACCAATGTTGCGGGCTGATTCAGTCAAGGCAGAAATCGTCGTCACAAATTGCGGGTCCGTGCGATCCAGATCAGCCAGGATGATATCCGGTTGGAATTCGCGAGCTTGCGCAGGCACAACCGCCAGACTCGGTGTGCTGCCGGCAAGTTTCAGCGGTGCGCTCGTCTTCACAAGCGCTTCCAATCCCGCCCGTCGGACCGAAGATGAAGCGACCACCAGCACGCGGATCACTCCAGCTCCGTTCTTTCTGCTCATCGCTTACCTTCCTGGACGATCACCCAGGTTGACTGAAAGCTGCACTGGCTCGCCGCCACGAATGGCTTTGATGGCGACCTTGTCTCCCACTTTGGCGGAGGCGAGTAAGTCCTGGACTGCCCCCACGTCTTCGAGTGCTGTGCCCCGGATTTCAGTCAACACGTCTCCCAAAAGCACGCTACCTTTGTCGGCAGGGCCTTCACTTTCAACGTGCACGACGAGCAATCCGCTGTTGGTGGTCGATTTCAGTTTTGCCCGCATCGTTTCCGGAATCGCGACCGGCTGCATCGCCAGGCCAAGATAAGGACGCGCAATGTGGCCTTTCTCCAGCAACTCGTCGACTACCCGGTTCACGGTCAGAACCGGAATGGTGAGCGCCCTACCGGGAGCAAGACCACGCGTGTTTATACCCACTATCTTTCCTTGCCCGTTGACCAGGGGCCCACCCGAAAGGCCGGGGTACAGCGAGAGATCTAGCCGAATATGTTGGTCCAGTAGACCGCCTCGGGGAGTACGCCATTCCCCACTTAGGCCGCCGATGATCCCCGCGCTCGCCACCAGGTTGCCTCGCCAGGAACGCCCCAGTGCAAGCACCACTTGCCCGAGCTGGAGACCAGTACTCTCGGCGAAATCAGCAATAGCATTACCGCTTTCTCCAATCTTCAGTACCGCGAGATCCGTGCTGGAATCGCGACCCGAAAGCGCTGCCGAGACTGTTTTGCCTTCCGCACCGATCACCTTGATCTCCGCTTCCCGACGAATTGCGTGATCCGCAGTCACCACAATGCCTTCTCTCCATTCGATGCCGCTGGCGGGCATCCTGCCCCCAGCATGTACCCCGACCACCGCTCCGCCGGTGCCCTCCGCGATTGAGGCCAGTTCACTTGACAAGGTTTCCATCACTGACGAATTCGACATCTCGCTCTCCTTGAACCGCTAGTTTCGTCCAGCATGTCCTCAGAATGGAGGACCGAAGAAACGAGCACATCAGCCGGTTGGCTAGGTGGAAACTACCCGATTGTCGAGAATGAATGCCGACCGCGAAGAGGGCTGCCGCGATACGGGGGCAAGCGCTGTCGCAAGGCATTGCAGTCATCGAAAGACCAGCGAATAACTCCCAGAGCCCGGAAGTTTATGCCGGGAAACGAAGAGTAGTACAAGACCAATCACGTTGGGAGGCACCCGACTTCCTCTATTCCATCGGGTGCGTGCACAGGGCCTCTGGCGCTGCGGAGGGTGTTGTGAAGGAAAATCTCGGTCCTGGCAGTTCTAACTGCTTCCATTAATCATGCGGCAAGTCGGTCAATGACGCGGGCGCCGGGCCCGAACGCGAAACTAGATAGCTGCGCATTCCCTTCCCGTCGGCATCTACCGCTTGCAGGTTCATCCGGAACTCACAGAGCTTCGCGGCGGTGCTTGGGCGAGAGTGCGCTATTGTGCTGTTCCAATGCGATGCGAACGAGCTGGGTTCGAGTATGCGTGCCAGTCTTGGCAAAGAGCAGGTGGAGGGTGGCCTTAACCGAACTCTCTGAAACCCCAATTCGGTCGGCAATCTCCTTGTTAGCCAGGCCTTCAAGGACAAAGGAAAGGATTTGCTGCTCTCTTCGCGTAAATTGTTCTCCATGAGACCGTGCGGAAGGCGGCATGGGAACGACTGGTTCCAAGGCGGGCAGATAGGCGCTGATCGGTTGTCCCCGCAACGATTGTGCTTCCGGCGCCAGCAGACGCTGAGCCGTCTGATTGCAGAGAACAATCTTTCCGTCCAAGCCAACCGTGACGATAGCAGCCGGCGTGCCCTCGACCAGAATATTTAACCGCTCCTCCGCTTCATGCCGCCGCTCAATTTGGTCTGCCAGTTCGTCGGCGTGCTGTTGGAGTGCAAGATAACGATTGCGAATGAGCTCGGAAACGAACAGCCCCGTGCCCATGAATGCAGCTGAACTAAATAGGAGGTGTATGAACGTCTCATTCTTGGGCCGGTTGCTGAAATCAAGAACAGCGCATACCAGGGCGATGATGATAATCGTCCGGCGCGCCAGGAATCCTGCTGCAATCATGATCGGAAACAGGTACAGGAGGCCCAACGAGATGTAGGGCTTAATCCACAAGTCGACGAGGGCAATCGCTGCCCCGAAAACCGCTGCCGCAAACAAGAGTTTGCTGCGATTAGCCGCAACAAAAATGGATAAAGGGTGTTTCATGGCGGAATGATGCCATGGGGCCCGCGATTTCGGGGGTAGGAACGAGTGGCCTATCCATTAGGATAGCTCAATCTAAGTCCGAAAGATAGTTATTTTGTACGAAAGATAGCATTCCCATCTAATTAGACGATTTGCATACTCGGCAACATTTGAGCTCAACTGCTGCCGAGTAAAAAGAACTGGCAAGGGGAAAGCTCAAGTCCCCCTGTAGGCCCAAGTTCAATAGAGACAAGCAACTGGCGTCTGTGCCGCATGATTCAAACCATACTTTCTGACGGGAAGTGATGCCTGTGTGAGGCCAATGGTGACTGCGCCCAGTACAACAAGGAGAACAATTAAGAGCCTGCAATGGGTCGGCATGGAGGCACTCAACCAACTTAACGTTGGCTTCATTGCAATCAATGATGCGGGCCGGCTATTGCTCACGAATTCTACGGCCAAGCATATTCTTTCAGCTCGCGACGGTCTGGAGGTGACTCCCGAGGGAATACTAAGCTCGACTGACGGCTCACGGTTCAGCCTGATGAACACAACTGTCGAAGCATGGCCGGGGAAATCCGAGGATCGCAGCAGGCTGGTTGTTGTTCCTCGGAGTGGTGGTCGAAGGTCGCTGACCGTCATCGTGCGCCGCGTTGTTCAAGTATCTTCAACACAAAATTCGGATGCTCCTGCTGCGTTGGTGTTTGTCCTTGACCCCGACCTCCCCATGGATGCGTGTAACGCCGAATTGCGCCAGCTCTACCAACTCAGTTCTGCCGAGGCCCGATTGGCTCGCCTTTTAATGGAGGGTAAAACCTTCGACGCCTGCTGCGAAGAACTGTGCGTTCAGCCATCAACAGCCAGGATGCACCTCGGCCACTTGTTTGTGAAGACGGACGTGCAACGCCAAGGCGAGTTGGTTTCGCTGTTGTTCAAGAGCGTTGGCCTAGTCCGGATGGAACCGAGAATTGCGCGGCGAAATTCCGAGGTTGTGGAGTGATACCAAAAGAAACCGAAGAGTTGTCAGCTTCTACCGAGTGGAGCCTGGAGAGTGCCATTAGTGTGGAGTCCACTCACACCTGTGGCGACGGCCGAGCATATCGGCAGGACGGCTTAGCATGACAATGCCGGAGAACCTTCTGAATACGTCTGCACATTCTGAGTGCGAGATCTGCGGTATGTCGCAGGCCAATGGTGGCTGCGGGGATGCGGGGAATTGCGCTGAGATCAAGAGCAAACTAGACATGGAGGATGTATATCTCAGGGAGATCACCAACCTGCTCGACCGTCATCCTGATAACCGTCCCTTTTACTTAGCCATGGCCGGATTTGAGGTGCTCGACATGCTCAACGTCGGATTCGCTGTGAGTAATGTTGCCGGCCGGGTGTTGCTGAGTAACCGGACAGCGGAGCAGATTCTGGCCGCTGGTGATGGTCTCACAGTGACCGCGCGCGGGATTCTACGTAGTCCAAAAGGATGTGCGTTAAGTGACCTAATTGAGCAGACGGCGAATGCGGTTCAGGATGGGAATTCAGAACTGAGATCCGTGGCGCTTACCATTCCACGGCCGTCTGGCAAGAGGCCCTTGATCCTGCTCCTGCGTTCGGTCCGGAACATGTCTTCGAAGCCGGGCACAGCCAGAGCTCTTACCCTGTTGTTCATTTTGGATCCTGAGGTGTCGGTCGAAGTGGAAATAAGCGAACTCCGCGAGCTCTACGGATTCACTCGCGCCGAAGCTCGTCTCGCTAATCTGCTGATGGAGGGCAACAGCCTCGAGAAGTGCTGCCATCAACTTGGCATCGGGCGCACAACGGCTTGTAGCCATCTTCAACAACTGTTCAAGAAAACTGGAGTTCGACGGCAGAGTCAATTGGTCTCCTTATTGTTCAAAAGTGTCGGACTGGTTAGGACAGGTTTGGTCCCCACGTTATTGAAGATGGGCTTATTGCGCACCCGGGGTGAGGAACGGGTAATGAAGAGTCGCCCTAACTAGCGTCGCCCGTCGCGATGTCCACACCGCGATTTAAAAGATCCTGTTGGCTCAACATTCATGGCAGTGAATCTCAATCGCCGACCAAACGCGCACCGATCAGCGCTGCGGCTGCCTGACTCAACGGTAGTGGTCCATCTTGCATAGACAATCGGCCGCTCTCCTTGTTGTTCTTGGCTGAGAACCTTCAAAAATCGCCTCCCGCCTTACTAAGTCCCTCGCACTTACAGTTTTCTTACACGAAATTTGCTATCTCATCTATTTCGATGTAGACGTCTGCCTTTGAGCGAAATAGCATCTCGGCGCTGGCCCCCCCGCCTGCCTCCCCCAAAAAAACGTTATCTCAGGAGGCTCAACCGCCATGAGAAAGCTGTTCCCGCTTTGGTTGCCAATACTTTTAGTTTGCCTTGCAACAGCGGTCGCAAGCGCCCAGTCATTCCGAGTGCAATGTCCAACCAGCACCGCCACACACCCAACCGCGGCCAACTCGGAACCTGACTACACCGCCCCGACTTACACGAGCGGGCAGACATATGTGTCGTCAGGCGCTGGCCATGTGAACGGCGCTATCAAGTGCCAGCAGATATCCGGCGGTGACGGTTACTCCACGATGGGTGACGGCACTCAGACGTACATGTTCTCCTTCGGGCCGCTGTCGGGACTTGGCGACATGGCCAACGGCCGCCCCGGTACAGAGTTCCCGAGCGTGTTCAATGGCGTCTACGGCGGAACATTCGCACCCGGCGACCCCGCCACCAGCGATGGAGCGGGTCCGGGTCCAAATCCTGCTTCGGGATTTAGGTACAACGGTGCAGTGGGGCTGATTCCGGATGCGACCGGAAATACTGCCGCCCCAAGTGCCGGTCATGTGGACCCACGTCCCATTGAGGATGTGGGAGTGATGAACGGGAACATTTCGGCTCCGTTGATGGCGATCGATGAGGATGACGAATTCTTCCTGACCCTCACCAACGTCGGCATGATCATGCGCCCCGACCTGTTCGAGCAGCACACGGTTCACTTCCACGGTTACCCGAACGCCTCCTCCTTCTATGACGGCGTGCCGGACGCCTCGGTCGCCATCAACATCGGCGGCAGCTTCACCTATTACTATCTGGCGCCGGATGCCGGCACCTACTTCTGGCACTGCCACATTACTCCTCCCGAACACTTGCAGATGGGCATGGTGGGGCAGATCTATGTGCGCCCGCGGCAGGATCGAGTTCCGGCAGGCACCAGCCTTTACACGGCCCTGAGCACTCAGCAGGGGGATCTGCGCACGGCTTGCCCTCTGGGCAATGATGCGGTTCACCACGACATTCTCTGCAGCAATCCTCTGCCCGCCATCAACACCGGCGCTACGAATACAGCAGCCGTTTATAGCGCAGCGGCAAGCGGCACTAACGCGCAAAGGCCTGGGTACGCCTATAACGATGGCGATGGCTCCACGTACTACGACGTCGAGTATCCCATCCAGATTCACGGTTTCGATCCCAACTTCCACTTTGTCGGCATGACCTTCAATCCGGAAGGTTTTGTCGACATGAAAGACAAGTACTTCCTGCTGAACGGCCGCAGCTACCCCGACACGGTCACGCCCGGGCCGCTGGCAACGCAGTCGGCAGATGGCGTCCTGCACTACTCGCAGCCGCTGCCCACGATCATCACCATTACGGCAGGCCAGAGGGCTCTGTTGCGCATTTCAGACCTCGACGTTACCGAATTTCAGACTCTGGCCTCCCTGGGGATTCCAATGCAGGTCGTCGCGCTGAACGCCAAGCTGCTCAGGGATCAGGCGGGAAACAACCTCTATTACACCACGAACTCGATCACGCTGGGCGGCGGTGAGTCGCTGGATGTAATTCTCGACACCTGCGCGGTTCGTGCTTCGATAACCAGCTGCACCACGCCGATGGCAGCGGGAACCTATTACCTCTACACCCCCAATCTTGACCACTTGTCAAACGACGCGGAGAACTTCGGTGGGTTGATGACCGAAGTCCGTGTCAATTAGGAGCGCAGCAATGAGGACGATGACAATGAAAAAAGTGATTTCGAATGTGCGGCTGTATCTCGTGCCAATCGCAGCCGTGGCGTTGTTGCTCGCGGCTACGGCGCATGCTGCGGCTCCTGGGGTTCGAGGGACCAGTTTCGGCCTAACGGCCAGCGCAGCCTTCATCTCGCAGCCTGACGGACAGCTGGTCTACTCATGGGGCTATGCGTGTGCCAGCGGTGGCAGTGCCGTCCCGTTCGGTCCCGCAACCGGAAGCGCGTGCGGGGGCGCGATGCAGATTCCCGGCCCCACGCTAATCGTCACGCAAGGGCAGTCGGTCTCGGTTACGCTGACGAATAATCTGCCGGCTGCGGCCGGCAACACATCGATTCTGTTCACCGGATTTGATGTGACGACATCGGGAGGTGTCGCCGGGCTGCTGACGCAGGAAGCGGCTCACGCGGGAACAGTTACTTACACTTTCACGGCCACGAACGCCGGCACGCATGCCTACTACAGCGGCACGCAAGGCGACCTGCAAGTCGAGATGGGGCTGTACGGCGCAGTCATTGTGCTCCCGTCTGCCATTCCCGCCAACTGCACGTCGGGGGTCGCGGCTTCGAACCTAACTGCGGAAAGGTTTTGGGGGGAAACGGATTTCCGCTTGGCGGCGGCCGCTTACAACCACCCCAAAGCATGCTACGACCGCGAATACCTCTTCCAGTTCTCCGAGATGGATCCCAGAATTCACCGCCAGGCCGAGGAGCAGGTTGCGGCACGGAGTACCTGCGTGGCTGGTGCTGTGGGGTGCAACCTCGAGGTGGCAACCGAACCTTACGTTCCCGCGTACTACCTGATTAACGGACGCTCGATGCCCGACGACATGGATCCTAACTATGCCGCCGAGTATCCCCACCAGCCTTACAACGGTAATCCACACATGCATCCGGGTGAGCAGGTACTGCTGCGCATCATCGGGCAGGGCCGCTGGCAGCATCCCTTCCACGAGCACGGTAATCACGTGCGCATTCTGGGGCGCGATGGAAACTTGATCGTCAGCCAGAGCGACCCGGCTAACAGTCTCGCCGGGCCTCTCCTGTTCACGACGACCACAACTCCGGGAGTGGCGATGGACGGCATTTTCTACTGGACGGGAAGGGGCCTGAACTGGGATCCATACGGCCACAACCCAGCTTCTGCTGACCCGCTGGCCAAGCTTTCCTGTACTCCGGATGCTAACGGCTACAACACTGGTGCTCCCACGGCAATCAACTATTTCGAGTGGTGCCAGGATCACAACAAGCCAGTTCAGTCTGCACCTTTCGGCGATGTTGCAGGCGGCGGTCCGGTAACTCTGCCTGATCCGAACATCTTTACCAACGGCGCCTGGTACGGCGGCAGCCCTTATCTCGGGCCCAATGCCACAGTGCGCGCGACCGGACCCACCGGCACTACGCCGCCCTCGGGGACAATCGCGAACTCACCCACCAGCGAAGCCGGCTTCGCCTTCATGTGGCACTCGCACAACGAGCGCGAGATCACCACCAACAATATCTTTCCCGGCGGAATGATGATGATGATGCTGGTTGATTCGCGGGAATTTCAGATCGACGAGACCAACTAGTCATGAGGAGAAGAGCAATGCTACCCAACTATCTCAAAGCCAGCCTGAAGACAGCGGTACTGATAACAACTGTTCTCCTCCTCGGAGCGGGCCTGGCCCTCGCCCAGGTCAACCTGACCGCTGTGCCCACAAGCGTAACCCTGCCCAGCGGCGACGTGGTGCCGATGTGGGGTTACAGTTGCGGCACGGCCGTGACAGGGGCCACCGCAACCTGCGCTCCACTGAATCCGGCGGCGCCGGCCGCAACGGCGACTACGCCGGCCGGTTGGTCCCCAGTGGTCATCACCGTTCCCTATGTGGCCACGGGGACGACTCTGACGATCAACCTCACGAACAGTCTGTCGTTCTTGAATGCCAACACCGTGCCTACTTCGTTGGTAATCGTGGGGCAGTTGGGCGGCGGACTCGGAACTGTCGGCGCAGGCTGCACCGGAGGCGCGACCTGCACAGCGAGTCCGGACCACTCTCTCGCCCAGGCGGCGACCACGTGGCCGATCGCGGGTAACCCGGGAACCGCTCCGCCGGGACAGGGGCCACGCGCACAGTCGCTCGGCACGGAAGTGGCGGCAGGAGCGACCACCGCACTGACGTGGTCAGCGCTCCGCCCCGGCACCTACCTGATTGAATCGGGCACACACCCGTCCATCCAGGGTCCGATGGGCTTGTATGGAATTTTGGTGGTAACGACTGCGCCGGCAGGTACGACGCCCGGCACCGCTTATCCCGCGGTGGCCGCCACGGCTACTACTGCCGCGGTTCCCGCAGTGACCTACAGCGCGGAAATCCCGCTGCTCTTCAGTGAAATCGATCCTGTCCAAAATAAGGCTGTAAACGCCGCCGTCAATACCGCTGGCTTCAGCGAGACCGCGGTGTGGTCCGGCCAGCCAGGCGGTTGCGGCAATCCCAGCTCGGCGACATATAACACCTGCTATCCGCCGGCGGTCAACTACACGCCGCTGTATTACCTCATTAATGGAGTCGCGTTCAACAAGACCAGCGCCGCAACCTCGCTGTTTGCCGCTGCCCCGGCGACGGGCGTGACCGGCAGCGTGCTGGTGCGCCTGGTGAACGCCGGGTCGCGGATGCACGTGCCTTCGATTGTGGGAGCGGACACCACGCCGCTCGTAGTGGCAACCGGGACAACGGCAGCTGCAGTGCCGGGCTTCAGCCTGGTGGCCGAGGACGGCAATCCTCTGCCCGGAGCTTCCCGCGTGCAGAGCGAAGTATTTATGGCGGCGGGCAAGACTTACGATGTGATGATCAATGTGCCCGCCAATGCCACGAAGCCGGCTCTTCCGGTGTTCGACCGCGAACTGAGCCTGTCGGGCAACGCGAGCGCTCGTGATGCTGGAATGCTGGCATACATCGGCGTCAACGGCGCTGGCCTTCCGAGTTCTCCCGCGATCGCTGCCGCGGTCGCCAGAGCCGATACCTATAACTCCGTAATAGCGGGCCAGACGTTGAGCGTGTCAGATCCCGGCAAGGGTGTGATCGCCAACGATACCAATGTTTATGGCGTCCAGTTGTTGACAGCACCGACTGGCGGTACGCTCACCCTGAACGCCGACGGCACGTTTACTTATGTGGCCGGTACGGCAACATCCGGCAGCTTTACATACTGCGCGAACGGTTCGGTCACGGCGGGAGTATGCTCCTCCGGAATCACCGCTTCGGTGACCTTGGGTGCGGCGCCGATTGAGGCCGCCAGTGGTATTACTTGTACCGCCCAAGCGTTCGCGTCGAATGTAGCAACCACTCTGAGCATCAAACCCCCTGGCGTCCTAGCATCTTGTAAAGACGCGTTGGGCTATCCGCTCACGGTTGGCACGTGGACAGGGGGAGCTGGCGTGACGGTCACCGGCGATCCGAATGGCGGATTCACCGCGAGCGTTCCCACGCACACCACCGCAACCAGTGTGAATTTCACCTTCCAGCCCAAGAACTCACAGGGAACACTCGGCGCAGCTGCGACCGTGACAATCAACTTCCCGGGGGCAAGCAATCTCGTGGTATCGGTTCTGGACGGCAAGAGCAGAGCTGCTATCACCGACTATCGCTGGATTATTGAGGAAGACCGCACGTTTTACGTCGACCCCACGAAGACGACCAACACCGGCGGCACAACGTCGACGACGGTGGTTCCAACCTATGGCACGAATTTCCACACCAGCTACATGCCGCTGGTGGCGGCGGGCTGCACCGGACCTCTGTCCTGCGAAGCTGGCCAGACTTTGGTTGATCCCACCACTGGCAGCCATGCAGCCGCGGTGTGCGATATCGGCAATGGCGTTTGCCGAACCACGCAGGCACAACAGACTCCTGTAATGCCCAGCACGGTCCACTTGGATCCGACCAAGCGTTACTACATCTCCGTTCTGCCGGGCGACGCGGCGAATCCGTTTAATACTGGGAACGCCTCGGGCGGACACGGCATGGGCGGTGCCCCGATCCTGTTCCCCGGCGCAATAGCCGGGACAACTCCATCGGTCACCATATTGACCGAGCCTACACCCCTGCCAACCGCGAAACTGTCCGTATTTGTGTTTCAGGACGATTTCCCACTGAACGGTGAAAACGATGCCGGTGGCAACCCGGCCCCCATAGCCCCTAATGAGCCTGGTCTGGGCGGCTTCGAAATCATCCTGTTTGACGACGCCGGCGGCACCGGGGATGCGACTGGTCAGATGACCTACGACATGTTCAACATGCCGTTGTCGAACAGCCTGGCGGGAACACCGGATCCGACCACGGGGCTGGACGCTTGCCCGATTTCGCAGCAGGCCACCACAGATAAAACTCAAGCAGGTATCACGGGCATGATCGTGACCTGCCCGAAGTTTGAAGCGGACGGTAAAACCTTTTCTCCGCTAGCAGGGCAAGCCGTGGTTGCCAACCTGATGCCGGGAAGGTACGGCGTGGTGGCCACGCCCGCTGCCGACCGGATTGCGGCCGGGGAAGAGTGGCTGCAGACTAATACTCTGGATGGCCAGAAGGCTCACGATTCGTTCTTACGGGTTGGCGAGCCGAGCTTCTTCCAGGAATATGGGCCGGCCGGTTACCACGTATCGGTCGGCTTTGCCAACCCGGCTATTATCCAAGCTCGCTTGGCGGGCGTTTGCGCCGGCACTGACCCGAACATTACGGGCACGGGTTGCACCAATACCTTGACCGGCCGGGTCGTAACCGAGCGCATGAGCCGCACGCCTGATGAACGACTCTACGGCAGCGGTTCTAACGATAGCTTCGCCTTCACCCAGTGCTACGTGAGCTTTGGCGATCCGGACGGCGAAGACTTCGCGTTTACCAAGTGCGCGGGCGATGGCACCTTCAGCCTTTCGGGTCTGCCGAATGGCGATTGGAGAATGACCGTCTTCGACCAGTGGAACGATATGCTGGTGGACGGCCTTTCGACGCCGGTCCGGTTGGCGGGCGGAACCACCAACATCGGTGACGTTGCCATGAACCAGTGGCAGGCGAATATCTACACCAGCAGCTTCTTTGACGCCAATGGCAACGGCATCCGGGACACCAACGAATCCGGCCTGACGCTGGTACCGACGAACATTCGTTTCCGCGATGGCAGCTACTCCAACTTCAACAACACCGACCTGAGCGGCAACGCGGGCTTCAACGAGGTATTCCCGCTGTTTGCCTGGTACGTGATTGAATCGGATTCGACGCGTTACAAGAACACGGGGACGCACGTGGTCTACGACGCGGGTGGACCCGCCGATGGCACACCGTGCGGGGCAACCGCCGGAACGGCGCCGTGCGGAAACTCGGCCATCGCCCAGTTCATGGCGAACACGTATGAAGCGGTCCCCCTGCCTGCGAACCTGCACGTACCGGGAGCCGTTTATTGCGCCAATGCAGACTGCACCGGGACAAATTCGACGACCGGCACTCCGACCTCCACCGGCCGAATCGATCCGCCTTGGGTTGTGAGCGAAGGCTGGCAGGGCTTTTCCGGCCAGAACTCGTTTATTGAATTCGGCAAAAAGCCTTTCGTGGCGGGTGAGAACGGCGGCATCCGTGGCGAAGTGATCTACGCCTCAACGCGGCCATTCGATGATCCCGCGCTGCTCATCCACACCAGTTGGACGCCGGATGTGCCGGGAGTCACCATTAACCTGTACCAAGAGAAGACTGCGCCCGACGGCACGACAGCCCTGGTGATGGTGGACACCACCAAGACCAGCAGCTGGGACAATTGGGCTCAGGGCTTCCGGTCCGATGGCATGCCCAACATGAACTGCCCGGGCCAGGGGCGAGACACCGGCACCAACGCGGACCTGTTCTTCTTTACGCTGTTCAACCAGCCGATGTGGCTGGACGCGTACAACAACGGGGGCGTCCCGGCACACACGCTGCCGAACAACTCCCAGTTCAAGTGCTTTGACGGCATGCACAACTGGAACCAGGTGCAGCCGGCACCTTACGACGGCATGTACCAGTTCCCCAGCATCATCGGCCGGAATCCGACGACGGGCGTGCCGACGGGAACGGGAGCAACCAACGGCGTGGCCGGAACGCGTCCTGGATCGAACTGCACCATTTGCGTGGCTAACCCAACCGACGGCCTGCCCATGCTGCCGGCCGGCAAGTACGTCGTAGAAATGGTGGTTCCGCCCGGTTACGAACTGGTGAAGGAAGAGGACAAGAACATTCTGATCGGCGACAACTACATCGCGCCTGTCACCCAGGAGTTCGGTGGACTGGGCTCCATCTACATCCTGCCCGACCAGGCCGCGATTGGCGCCACTTACAACCCCAACAATCCCCAGAATCCGACTACGGCCCTGGGCGCAACACCGCGGCACGAAGGTGATACGGGCAGCGTGGAGAGCTTCTGGCCGTGCGTAGGCGCTGCACGCATCGTTCCCGACTTCATCAGCCTGTTCCCGCAGTCGGGAGAAGTGTCGCCGTTCGCAGGAGCGACTCGCAACCTTTGCGATCGCAAGGAAGTTACCCTTGAGGACCAGATGTCGGCTTTGGCGAAGTTCTGGATCTTCACTTCGGCTCACGTCGCCGCCCACTTCACCGGCATTATCACCGACGACTACACGTCGGAATTCGACCCGTTCTCGCCGCAATTCGGCGAGAAATTCTCCCCGGCCAACCTGCCGGTATCCATCAAGGATTGGGCCGGAAACGAAATCTCCCGCGTGTATTCTGACCAGTGGGGTTTCTACAGCGGCCTGACCTATTCCACCTGGGAAGTCAACCCGCCCAACCCGACGGGTTACGCGCCCACGATGATGGTCACCTGCATGAACGATCCCGGGACAGGACCGACTCCCGATGCGCTGTACAACCCGCAATACAGCAACTTCTGCTACGAGATCCCGTTCATGCCGGGACAGACGCAGTACATGGATACGCCGGTAACGCCCACCTCCGCCTTCGCGGGTGCGGGGTACAACAATCCTGACTGCGCCTACCCGGATGCCACGCCTGCGATTAAGGAAGTGGATGGAACGGGACTTGGACCATGGGTGAGCGGCGCCGGTGCCACCCTCACGATCACGGCCCTGGGCGACCAGATGGTACCCAACAATGCGTACACCGGTCCTGCGGCCACAACCGCTCCTTACAACTTGAAGTTCATCCCTCGGCACTATGGATTCGGCGCCGGAGGAGGGACGGTAACCATCGGAGGGGTAACCGCGGGTGTTACGAGCTGGAGCGACACCCAGATTACCGCGCAGGTACCCGGCAACGTGCCGGTGTGCCCCGTGCAGCAACGAGTCGAATACGGCGCCCCGACGACAGCGGCGCGCTGCGGTGAGTTGGTCATCACGGCAGCTAACGGCAAACAGTCGATCGACACGGTTACGGTCACCGTCGGCGGCAAGGCTCCGACCCACGTCGGTCCCACGGCATCGGTCCAGGCCGCGATTGACCGGGCCAAGCCGGGCGACATGATCATGATCGATCCCACTTGCACCACGGCGGCTGGAGCAGCCACTGCCTGCACAACGCCCGGTGCCATCCACTCCGCCTCCGCACACGCTGAGCTGCTGCTGATGTGGAAGCCGGTCCGCCTGCAAGGCGTCGGAGCTGCTTCCAGCATCATCGACGGCAATACCCATCCTGCCGGCAAGTTGGATGTGTGGCGGCGAACGGTCAATTGTTTGATGGGATTGGCTCTCGACGGTATACCCTACACCGCCAGCAACGGCACGAATCCGTTCGATCCGAGCGGGACGTTCAGTTGCCCCGGTGCGGGTTGGAGTAATTTCGTGGGCGCACCCAACAATCCGCAGATCGATCGCCTGCCGCTCGAAGCGACAGTCGGCTGGGACGCCAACCTCAACGGCAACCTGGCCGAGATGTTGCAAGAGCCATCGCTGATGGGCGCCCTGGAAGGAGCCGCAATCACGGTGTTGTCCAAAGGCGTGGACTTCCACGGACAAAATCCGTTCGACACCACTCTGCTGGCCGGCTTCCCGACCGGTACCACGCTGCTTACGGCGGCCAATTGCGGGGCTAACACCGCGAGTGTGCATAATCCGTTCCCGAGCAGCTTCCAATGCAGCCCGTCGAGCGTCGACGGCTTGGGCATCACCAATAGCTCTCAGGGCGGCGGCGGCATCTTCGTCCACGGCTGGGGGCACAACATCCAGATCGCCAACAACCGGATCTACAACAATGCCGGCACGCTTTCTGGCGGCATCAACGTGGGCCAGGGCGAATTTCCGCCCTCGTACCTCCAAGGGTCGGCTACCAATGCGGCTCCGGGGTCTTGTGAGACGAGCCCGACAGCGAATGTTCAGCTGCCGTACTGCCATAACCTGAATGTGAACGTGCACCACAACTCGATCACCTCGAACTCCTCTACCGGCGACGAAT
>Ga0209152_10000336_pt1 | contig 22830 bp, 22 predicted proteins | sample GraSoiAngelo_107_FD_185873 | JGI IMG/M metagenome (GOLD analysis project Ga0209152, IMG submission 185873) | Grasslands soil microbial communities from the Angelo Coastal Reserve, California, USA - 14_0903_09_30cm (SPAdes) (version 2) | ecosystem: Environmental > Terrestrial > Soil > Grasslands...
TTCTCCTGATTCACCTCTTGGACTTCGCTAAACTGTGTAAGGCATTCGCGTGGAAACTCCTGTCCGTTTCCTACCGTAAGTTCTAGGACTTCTCCACCCTTCGTCTTGCCTTTCAGCTGTTCAGGCGTATCGATGGCGACCAGTTTGCCAAGGTTTACGATGGCTACTCGGTCAGAGAGTCTCTCAGCTTCGTCCATCATGTTCGTCGCAACAATTACAGTAGAGCCTTCGTCTCTAAGTTCCCGAATCATCTTCCACATCAGCAGTCTACTCGGAACGTCGAGGAAAGCGGTCGGCTCATCAAACACAGCAATCTTCGGACGCTGCGCCAGGACCTTACAATCCTCAACCTTCTTCCGCATTCCGCCGCTCATCAACCAGGTCCTCTTGTTCCTCGCATCCCAGAGGTCGACAGCCCGCAGGACCTTCTCCACGCGATCCTCGCGCTCCACCTTGTCGAGGTTCGTCGTCATCTTCAGGTGCCAATTGAGCACGTCAAACGCTCCCAGTATTCCGTCGACTCGAGGATCCTGGAAGGCGATTCCAATTATCTTTCTCACATCGTTCGGATGCTGAACGACGTCCAATCCATTCACGGAGATCTTGCCGCTTGTTGGTCGATAGACCGTGCCCATCATCAGCATCAGGGTTGTCTTGCCCGCTCCATTCGGACCCAAGAGCCCAAGAATCTCCTCGTCCTGAATGGTCATCGAGAATTCTTTTACTGCGTCTAGTGTGCCGAATCTTTTGCCAGCCCTATCGAAGCCGATCAAAACAATTTTTCACCGTGGAAGGATGAGATTTGCTTCACAGTTTGAGACAACGCATGAAATCTCGATATTTCAACGATTGCCGGGAAGAGCTGGACAAAAACTCGATTATCGAGCCTTAGGACTCGGGAATCTCTATAGAGAGATTTCATGCGCTAAATTGGGAGAAAATACTCTGGCTGAGGATATCAAGCGTTCACGACGTCATAGTACAGTCGACGGTTTGTCTTTCCCTTGTTCTCCAGCTTCAAAAGCTCAATCAGTCCTATCTCGCTCAGATGTGCTACGTGGAGTCCGCCATCAGCCTGCCGGTCTATTCCAGCGATTTCTACGATGCGGAGCTGAGCTTCCACGGGGGGAGCCGCTTCCGCTAACTTCACCATCTCAGGGATCTTCAGAGCCTCGCTTCGATCTAGGAAATAGGATTTGACTGGTGCGTCATTGGCAATGAGCTTGTTCGCCTCTTTCACGAAGCCCTCGATCTGGGTCCGGTCGAATACTTCGAGGCTAAAGTCCATCCGAGATTTGTCAACATCAATCTGGTTACCGGTGATCAGGCATTTAGCGCCAGAATAGAAGAGAGCGCTCAACAAGTGGCCTGCAGTGTGCATACGCATTAGGCGGTGCCGCCTGTCCCAGTCTATTTTACCAGTGACCGTTTGTCCGACGGTAAAGCCAGCAGAGGATTTCAAGGTGTGGAGAATCTTGTCCCCGTCCTTCGAAGTCTCCACAACTTTCGTGCCATCTAAGACGCCGGTATCACAAGAAACGCCTCCGCCCCTCGGGTAGAACAGGGTCTGGTCAAGCTCGACCAGGGTCCCATCGGAGCGGACTATCTTCGCAGTGAAGTCTTGTGAGTAGGGCTGTTCCCAGTAGAGCTTTTTCGTCAAGCAAATATCACCATAGAGTTAGAAGACCGAAAAAGTCGTGCGATCAGCATTCATGCTTTGAGAAAGAGTTTACCTGACGGGAGTCTTTGCTAAGACGGGGGTTTTCGTTTTCTTGGCTTCCTCGAAGGCTTGTTGTGCTTCCCTCACGCTTGCTCCGTTATGGACTATTTCACGAATGGCTGTGATCATGGCAACTGGGTGTTCTGACTGCCAAATATTCCGTCCCATGTCCACTCCGATCGCGCCGTCCGCGATAGCGTCATGGGCGAGTTCGAACGCGTCTAGTTCTGTTTCTAGCTTCGGACCCCCGGCCACGACGAGGGGGACAGGGCAGCCTTTGACGACTTTTCCAAAATCTTCGCAGAAGTAGGTCTTGACGAAGTGAGCTCCCGTCTCGGCAGCGATTCGACAAGCGAGCCCCAAATACCTCGCGTCCCTCTTCTCCAACTCCTTTCCGACGGCTGTGACTGCGAGCACTGGAATCCCGTAGTCCTCTCCGAGGTTCACTAGTTGACCCAGACTCTTCAGAGTCTGATGTTCATGCTGGGTCCCAACGAAGATGGATAGGGCAACTGCAGCTACGTTGAGCCGGATCGCGTCTTTGAACGAGGTGGTAGTTGTCTCGTTCGTCAATGACTCTCCAATGACACTCGCGCCTCCAGAGACTCTCAACACGATCGGGACGCTGGTCTTGGGGTCGACTGATGTGCGGAGGACTCCTCGAGTGCACATGATGGCATCTGCGTAGGGAAGTAGTGGCTCGATCGTCTTGCGTGGCTCTTCCAGTTTGTGTGTTGGTCCCATGAAGTAGCCGTGGTCTACTGCTAACATCACGGCGTGACCGGTAGATGGCTTGATGATTCGTGATAGGCGATTTCTCATTCCCCAATCCATATGGAAACCTCATTGACGGAAGTAGAACAACGAAATATTATGGTTTCTTTTTGCAGTTACAACACTCCTATATCGTTTGAGATTCGGACCCCATTGCACTCATCGTTAGTGTCCGAGGGCATCTGACCAGATGATAAGGCAGGGGTGGCCGTACTTTGAGGGTTGGCCGTTTCAGGAGCGTTGGGTCCAAATCGACGGTTTCGGAATTCACTATGTAGACGAAGGCTACGGGAGCCGGCCGGTCGTAATGGTCCATGGCAATCCAGCTTGGTCCTATATGTGGAGAAGTCTCATACCCGCAATATCTTCCGGTCACCGTGCCATTGCGATGGACCTGATGGGGTTCGGTAAATCTGACAAGCCAAACCCTCTGCTCCACGACTTTCCCCATCATTCCCGGATAGTCTCTGGGTTAATCCAGTCCTTGGGACTCAGGAATATAGTTCTGGTCGTTCATGATTGGGGGGCTCCCTTCGCGTTGCAATATGCAGTGCGCAACCCTCAGAATATCGCTGGACTGGTCATTCTCAACACATTTCTCACAACGGACTTTCGCATTCCACCTGCTGCTGCTTCGAAAATTACTCCTTCGATAATCAAAGATTCTGCCATGCATCCTGAGAAAATATCCGAGGAGACTATGAAGGCCTACTGGGCTCCGTTTCCTGATGACGAGTCAAAACAAGCCTACCAAGCGTTTGCGAGAATGTTTCCCGATTCAAATTATCATCCGAGCTTCAAGCCGCTGAAGGAGGTCGAACAGGGTCTCACTCATCTGAAGGTTCCAACGACGATAATTTGGGGCACAGGAAAATCAGGGACGACCTATGCTGAACGAATCTCCAAGATGATTCCGGAATCGAAGCTCGAGACAGTGAACGCTGGACATTTCGTTCCTGAGGATTCACCTCAAGAGGTCGAGAAACTCGTTCAGAATTTTCTTGAAAGTCACGATCTGTAGCCATTACGCAGTTCATGGCCGGCTTCACCTCACTCCTCACTGCAATCTGAGGGAATGAATTAATAGCCAGTAGCCCGAACCAGAGAATTCGCTGAGAAGCATGAAATCTGAGGTTCTTCCGATAGAAGGAATCGACTATGTGGAAATCTACGTTGGAAACGCCAAGCAGGCGAGCTATTTCTACCAGAACGGCTTCGGATTCACACCTATTGCGTTCGCTGGACCCGAGACAGGGGTCAAAGACAAGACCTCCTACCTATTGCAGCAGGGGGACATTCGACTGCTCCTAACCACCGGACTCAACCCTGACCATCCAATCTCAAGGTTCGTTCTCACACACGGTGATGGCGTCGCCGACATCGCGCTTCGTGTGAAAGACACGGAATGGACCTACAAGGAAGCAATCAAGCGAGGAGCTAAGGGAATCAGATCTCCCACCGACCTAAAGGACGACTACGGTGTTCTAAAGGGCTCGGCAATCGCGGCTTACGGTGATACAGTTCACACTTTCATCGAAAGGGACCAGTACAAAGGCGTCTTTGCCCCAGGGTTTGTCCCGATCAAAGGCAATGCTGAACCAGTTGGACTTCAGCGAGTCGACCACGTCGTGGCAAATGTCGAAGAGGGAAAGATGGATTACTGGGTGGAATTCTACGGCAAAGTCTTCGGCTTCTCACAACTAATCAGCTTCGACGATAAGGACATCAGCACAGAATACTCAGCCCTCCGATCCAAAGTAATGCGGAACCCGTCAGGAACCGTCAAGTTTCCGATCAACGAGCCCGCCGCTGGAAAGAGAAAGTCGCAGATTCAAGAGTATCTCGACTATTTCAAGGGTGCCGGCGTCCAGCATCTTGCCATTTCAACTGACAACCTGATCGCGACTGTGTCGCGTCTCCAGCAGAGAGGCATTGAATTCCTGAATACCCCCGACTCATACTACGCAGAACTGCCTAAGCGAGTGGGAGGAATCAGCGAGCGCATAGACGACCTCAAGAAACTCCGCATTCTGGTCGACAAGGATGAGAAGGGATACATGCTCCAGATCTTCACCAAACCGCTCCAGGACAGACCGACACTCTTCTTCGAATTGATACAGAGGAGAGGTAGCGAGTCTTTTGGAAAGGGCAATTTCAAAGCTCTCTTCGAGTCGATAGAACAGGAACAGGCGAAGCGCGGCAATCTCTAGCAACGCATGAAGCTGGTCACCTACAGCGAACACAAGACCCCGCTGAGGACCCGGCCAGCACTCCTCTGGGGAGAATGGATTCTAGACATTCACAACCTAGCTCGAGTATCCGCTCCTCTCGGCATTCGCATCCCACGCACAATACAGACATTGTCCAAAAACGCACTTTCAACTCTCGACGTACTTGCGAAGGGTCCGAAAGTCCTTGAAGATCTTCAGAAACTCTCTTGGCGGATTTTCAACAGAATCGACCGAGAAAAAATCCCCCGAACGATGGGGAAGCTGAAAGAAGTGAGAATTCGGTCCCCTATCTATCGTCCTCCAATTATCCGGGACTTTTACGCCTTCGAGGATCATGTAAAAGCCGCAAGAGCTCGAAGGGGCCTTCAGATGCTAGAGGAATGGTATGAGTTCCCGGCATTCTACTATTCGAATCCCGCCATGCTATACGGTCAAGACGACCAGGTCCCATACCCTTCGTACACTAAAACGCTCGATTATGAGCTGGAAGTCGCATGTATCATCGGAAAAAATGGTATGAACATTACAGAGTCAGAAGCAGAAAGCCACATCGCCGGATATACAATAATGAACGATTGGAGCGCACGGGACATACAACAACCGGAAATGAAGATTGGGTTAGGTCCTGCGAAGGCGAAAGACTTCGCAACGTCACTTGGACCCTGGCTTGTCACCCCTGATGAACTACAAGATAAGAAGATTGGGCCCGGAAAATTCGAACTGCAGATGAAAGCAACGGTCAACGGGAAGCATCTGTCGGACGGGAACATGAATAGGATGCATTGGACCTTCCCGCAAATGATCACTCGAGCCTCACAGTCGGTCGAGTTGCGAGTCGGAGAAATCTTCGGGTCGGGCACGGTGGGAACTGGCTCTCTGCTGGAGCTTGGGCAGGAAGTTCACCCGTGGCTGAAACCTGGAGACCGCGTGGAGCTGGAAATCGAACGGCTAGGCGTCTTGAGGAACAGAATTATAGAGACCGCGAAATCGTAGCGCTAGGCGAACTTGCCAACTTATCAGCGGCTAGGAAAACTTCCTCAGAAGCGACACACCCAGTTCAGAAAGCCTGATGGGTCGCTATACCACGAGGAAATCTTCGGGACAGAGGCCTTCTCTGGGGTCTATTCGACCCTCTATCATGAATACGCTCCGACTCGGGTCTCACACATCAAGAAACTCAGAGACCTCAGCATCTCCGAATGGCAACCAAGTGAACACCGCCACCACCACATTCGGACAAAGAACCTTGAAACCGCGAAAGACGCGGTTGAAGGCCGCCAGCCACTCTTCTACAATAATGACGTATTCATCTCGTCAGCTCGTCCGACTCAATCAATGGAGTCCTTCTTCCGAAACGCCCAGGGCGACGAGCTCTACTTTGTCCATGAAGGCAAAGGAACCCTAGAATCCATATTCGGACTCCTCCCCTTTCACGAGGGCGACTTCATCGTAGTCCCGAGGGGGACAACCTACCGGATAATGCTGGACTCGAAGGAGAGCAGGTTCTTGGTAACTGAGTCGGCGGGTCCGATTGAGATACCGCGAAGATACCGGAATGATTACGGGCAGTTGGTGGAGTTGGCGCCCTACTCAGACCGCGACTTTCGAGAACCAGAGGAACTGGCTATTCACAACGAGAAGGGAGAATTCGAGCTGCGCATGAAAGTTGACAACGCCATGATGTCGTACACGTTCGACTTTCATCCTCTCGATGTAGTAGGCTGGGACGGCTACCTATACCCATGGATCTTCAACGTAAACGATTTCGAACCCCTCACCGGCAGGGTCCATCAGCCGCCGCCGATACATCAGACGTTTGAAGCCCCAGGCTTCGATGTCTTATCGTTCGTCCCGCGAAAACTGGACTATCACCCCTTAGCCATACCTGTCCCGTACAATCACAGCAACATCGACAGCGACGAGATACTCTACTATGTCAGTGGCGATTTCGGAAGCCGTAGAGGGATCGAGGTAGGCTCCTACACATTGCACCGGAGAGGAATCCATCACGGACCCCAACCGGGCGCTATAGAAGCAAGCCTCGGAAAAGACTCTACGAATGAGCTCGCAATAATGATAGAGACGAAAAAGCCGCTAAGAGTCACTAGCAACGCGGAGAGATTGGATGATCCGAACTACCCGTTCAGCTGGACAGGGCCTGTCAAGATAGGCGCAACTGTACCATAACAGAACACTTGTCCGCTATCGACAGTAGCGTGCCTTCCGGCGAGTACACTTACCTTCCTATCGAGAGAGTGCACATAGGGCCAGGAATCATAACTAGGCTGAGAGACGAGCTCGATAGAATAGGTTCGCGCCGACTCTTTCTAGTAACTGGGCAAAGCATCGCACAAAAGACGGACCTGATCGCTCGAGTGGAGCATGCCGCGGGAACGAAACTCGCTGGGGTCTTCTCGGAAATCAAGCAACACGCGCCTATGAGTGGAATCAGGCGGGCGACAACTGCCATCAGAGAATCCAAGGCGGATAGCCTAGTTAGCCTGGGAGGAGGCAGTCCAATCGACTCGACCAAGATCATTGTCAAAGAATTGTCCGAAGATTTTCAGCGTCCGGCAATTCCGCATATTGCAGTTCCCACGACTCTTTCTGCCGCCGAATTCTCCCACATCGCTGGTATGACCGATGAGAAACTGAATCGCAAAACGGGGTTCCGAGACCTGCGCATGGTTCCGCGGCTGATCTTTCTCGACCCTGAGCTGACCATTCCCACACCGGGTTGGCTGTGGGCTTCGAGCGGAGTCAGGAGTCTAGATCATGCAGCTGAGGCTGTGTACTCGCCAAATCACCAACCGTATGTCGATACACTCGCGCTCAAAGCCATCCATCTACTCTTTCAAAACCTGAAAAACTCGACTGAGAATCCTGCAGACCTCATGTCTAGATTGAACTGCCAACTGGCTGCTTGGATGTCTTTTGCTGGAGTTGTCAGCGTAGGCACTGGACTAAGCCACTCTATAGGACGAGTTATCGGCGCAACCTGGAATATCCCCCACGGTATCACCTCATGTCTTACGCTGTCAGAGGTGATGCGGATGGAGGCAAAGCGAAACCCGGAGAGACTTGCGCTCATAGCACGGGCCGAAGGCAAGAACACGGAAGGCGTTCCCACGGACGAAGCGGCCCTAGATGCTGCCGATGGGGTCGCAGATCTGGTTCGGAGACTCGGGCTGTCGAAGAGACTGAGAGACTATGGGATCAGTAAAGGTGATTTGCCAAAAATTGCGCGAGACGTTGCTGCTGGTGAATCGGCCGATGCTATCCAGATTCTGGAGAGAATCTGGTGAAGAAACGTTCGAAGCCTTTATCGATTGGCAATCGAAGAGACCACTTTCAGAACGAGACTATCTGAGACCCTTCAACGATGACGCGAATTACTGAACGCCTCTTCTACCGAATCGCTAAACGATGGATTGCAGGGTACACTCTGCAAGATGCTATGGATGCAGCCCGCAATGCGAATCAGAGGAAGATCCACGCTATCCTCAACCGTCTGGGAGAACATACTCCTGACCAGAAGCTGATACAGCAATACGTGGACGAATATCTGGAGCTTCTCGAGACGATCCAGAGCGAGAACCTTCAAGCCACCATATCGGTCAAACCTTCACAGATCGGGCTTGCGGCTGAGATTTCTCTCTACAAAGACAACCTTCTCAAGATAATCGCGAGGGCCGAGGAAGAAGGACGCTTCGTCTGGATAGACATGGAAAACTCCCCTTACACAGAGTCGACAGTAGAGATTTACCGCGAACTGCTCGGGACGCACAAGGATCTTGGATTGTGTCTGCAGGCAAACATGAAGCGCACAGAAAGTGATCTGCGAGATCTCTTGCCGCGAGGCGGAAAAATAAGGCTCGTGAAAGGTGCGTACCCAGAGAACGGGGAGGTTGCTTTCAAACGTCGAAGCGAGCTTAACGCCAACTATCTACGACTAATGCACATCTTGTTTGAACAGAATGGATTCTTCGCGATCGGCACACATGATGAGAAAATGATCACTGAAGCCAAGAAGCTTAGCCGCGATCACAAGGCTGATTTCGAGTTCCAACTGTTGAAAGGGATCAGGGATGACCTAAAATCGAGCCTCCTCGCAAACGGATTCAGAGTAAGCGAGTACATTCCATACGGTCCTGAATGGTACAATTACAGCAAGAGAAGGATGAGAGAGAGGAAGAGGAACATTCTGCTCCTCATCAGATCCATAACGGGCTAATCTGACGTAACGCTACAGAAATCTCAGATAGGACTTATCTACAAATTCATCTGGCTCTCTACCAGAATCTCCGAAATGAGTAACGTCGAGAAACCCACTTCAAAGGGTCGTTCCAAGTTGGACCCCACAGACAGGAGGCTACTAACCGACCTCCTCTCGATTCTAGCGATTCTAATCGCCACAGTTCTCCTTTATTGGGATTTAGCGGCACCGGCAGCCCTGATTGGTGGCGGGTTAGCTCTCACCGTCTTTATTGCTGCTGACGTTGTACTGTTTCGCAGAGGGTAGGCTTCCTCTCGTAATTTTCGACTGCGCGCGCCTTCGGCGAAGACGCCTCTCCCTCCTCTTCCTTTTCTCCTGCCGAAGAATCCTGCTCCGTATCCCGGTCATGAGCTTTCTCACCTCACATGCATAGCTTCCCTTGGGGCCTCTGATGTGGCGGCCCGCGAAGACGGCGAGGAGGAGGCTCGTCCAGGCGACGGCTACTAGGTAGATTGGGCCAGAGCTACTCGATCCTAGTGAGGGTATTGCCAGCAGCAGATCGGCGAAACCGAAAGTTGTTCCGATTCCAACGAATTCTTTTCCAGATCGTAAGTGCTTTCTGTAGCATAGCAAGCCGCCGATGAATATCGAGACTCCTCCGAACTGGACGAGGAACGATATGATTCCCGCTAGCACCGCGAATAGTGTGAGGCCGCCACTGGATAGCTCCGCGAAGAGATTCGCCCAGCCGTTGGTAGCTTGGGATGGATAGAACTGGGGGATTGCCAGCCGGGTGGCGGTGATCATGACGCCGGAGATCATGGCCAGTACGGTCGAATACCGATTATCGATGTTGACGATGGCCAAGCCTTAGGCTCCCTCCGAATTTTTCGGGATTCCAGCTAAAAGGATAAGGATACCAGAGTCGGCGGCTGATAGAAAAATCGTACTATCAAACGCGACTGATTCGCAGCTTGAATAGCTGAACCTTTTCAGAGTCTAAGATGCCATTGATATTCCTCTCAAGACTGTCAAAGTCTATCACTTCGTAAGCCTTGACTAAGGACATTTTTGCTCGTGCCCGTTTCATGATGGATAAGCAGATTTCCTCTTCACCCTTCTGATGATGGACGAATGCGGCCGCCGTGAGGATTATGCTCTGTATCGCGTCTCGTTCAACGCCTTTCGCTATGTGCCACGCTTGCTCGAGGGCTTCGTGGGATTCCCAGAACCTTTCCTCGTTGAAGAGTTGAATCCCTTCTTCCAACGCCTCCGCCTTGTCAACGGCCTTCGGAGGTGTATCCAGGAGCCTTACGCTAATTATCCTGAACGAACTCTCAGTGAGGAGCCTCTTCCGCTCCTCCAGTTCCTTCTCGTTATCGGCGAATATGTTGAATTCGACTGCGTCAGTCCCTACCCGGAAGTGGCTCGCGCTCTCCCGGGAGCCGAGGATCTTCCGGATACTAGCGGAGACCTGTTGAACATCTCTCGGAGTGTATCCCTCCTTGTTGGCTATTCTGAGAAGGTACCTAGCCGATGCTGTTCGACCTCGGTCTATGCGAATCCTTGCTCTCTCAGAATTCTGATTCTCAGTAGCTCTTCTCCTGTCAGGGGAGGTAAGTCCGATGCTCTGATGTTCTCTTCTGTCTGTTGTGGGGTCTTCGCTCCAGGTATGACCGTTGACACGTCCTTATGATCAAGCGCGAATCTCAGGGAGGCCTGAGCTAGAGTCCTCGTCTTCGATTCGAGCAGCCTGAGCTGTTGAGCCGCTTTTACCAGGCCCGCCTGATAGTTGCGGGGAAAATTGCTTCGAATGTCACCTGATGGGAAAGTCGAGTCAACGGTGAACTTCCCGCTTAGGAATCCGTTCGAAAGTGGTTCTCGCGCGATGATCCCGACATTTCGTTCTCGGGCTGCCTGGAAAAGCTGGTTCTTAGCCTCCTGGCGCAATAAGTTGAATACGACTTGGATGGCTGCTGGCTCTCCATACTTCATTGATACTAGTCCCTCTTGCGGGTCGTGTATCGAGATCCCGTAGTGTCGGATTCTTCCAGAATCCTTCAGTTTCTCTAGACCATCGAAGATCTTCCCATTCTTGAGCAATTGGATGGGAGGATTGTGAAGTTGGTAGAGGTCAATGTAGTCTGTCTGCAGCCTTTCGCAACTTTTTGCAGAAGCGAATTCTAGATAGTCCGGGTTGAAGTTCATGCGAGGAGGATCATGGTAGAAGTCGCCTCCTGCTTTTGTGGCGACGACAATATCTTTCCGGTGCTCCTTCAGGGCGTGACCCAGGATCTCTTCGCTGTGTCCGTGTCCATAGACGTCAGCCGTATCGAAGAAGTTGCATCCAAGCTCAAAGGCTCGTCCAACCGCAGCGAGCGAGACTTTGTCGTCTGTGGGTCCATAGCTGTTCCCGTAATTGTTTCCTCCTATAGCCCACGCGCCAAATCCCACCTCACTGACTTTGAGACCTGTCTTTCCAAGGGTCCGGTATTTCATAATGGGACTCTATCCAAGCAATATCCGTTTCAAATGATGAACTTGCAGAATCTTAGTCTCGCCTGATTAAGCTTGACGTGATAAAAAGAAAGAGGGGGAGCGGAGAAATGCTCCGCTTCAGATTTTCTCTATTTGCTCTTCGGAAACCTTTGGACTTGAAGGTGGCGGTGTCTAATCACGAGGACCGCGGCAAGTCCTGCGACTCCCGCGCCTCCGGCAATGATGTAGAGGGTTGGCAGTCCGCCTTGAAGGCCGAAGCTAGGGTCATGAACTAGGGTTGACCCGCTTGGGAAATAGGGATAGACTAGGTATAGTTTCAGGAACGTTTCAGGTCCGTCCTTTTCCGCCTTGTACGCGGCGACTAGTTGCACCGATTGGGGAATTCCGCTAGCCGGGGTTACTGTAGCTGTATTGACGAAGTGGAAGAACCCAACGTTCATGCTTGACGTGACCGGTCCAGAAGCGTATCGGACATTTTGTTCTGTGTTGGAAGTCTCAGTGTAGGGATGCTCCTTCACTTCAGCCCCCTCGTCATTGGTCGCGTCGACAGTTGTCGTACCGGTAGACTGGTCCAGAGCGAAGTGGTTGTAATCGCTGTGCATGTTCACTTGCAAAGCCAGTTTGTCACTGGTTGATGCGAAGGGCCAGTTTTTCAGCACGAAGTCGATCTTGATCTCTGCGGTGTTGATTGTTACTGATTGTCCGTTTACGGTTATGGTCCTAGTGTTGTTGTAGGCCTTCACAACGAGCACTACGTCGCCTGATTTGAGGGATTGAGGCGGCGGCGTCTTTTCAACAATGGTCATCTGGCTGTTCAGGGTGAAGTTGAAACCGATTCCGATGGTAGTCCCAGTCGTTTTGTCCTTGACTGGGTAGAAGTTGCTGGCGGTCCAGGAGGCCGAGTCAAAGTCGGCCACTGCAACCAACGCAGGGCTCTCGTAGGTGCTCTCCCCAGAGCTAGTGCTGAATTCTATGAGAGACCTAAAGTTGAGCTGGTAGGTTGTTCGTCCAAGCTCGTTTGTCGCATAGAAAGTAATGTGTGGGACGTTTCCCTCGAACACTCCCGTCAAAGATCCGCTGTTGAAGATGATCCTGTTTGCTGAGTCGACCGATCCTGTGGGGGCGGCTCCCGCTACAGCGGGGACCGCGAGTACTGAGATTGCGAGTGCAAAGATTCCGAGCAGCATCGTCATGGTTCTTTTCATTGTTCTCGAATCATCTCCGTTTCTTCAAGCTAGACATATGTTTTAGATGCGATTTAGGCGTTTTTCTTCTAAATGAGGCGAAATTATAGTTTCTACACTACTAGAACCTGTTCCGCGGGTCCAAACTGGAATGTTCTGAGGTCCTAGAACAGTCCGAGCGATAGTGCGAAGATGACCGCTGTGATGTTCAGGTACATCACGGCGAGGCTGATCAGAGCCGTCCGCTCCATCTTAAGACCCTTTGAGATTGAGATGGCGCTTGAGAGCAGGCAGACAACCCAGACTTGAACCCCGACCTGCAATAGAATCGTGAATGCTGTCGCGGATTGTATCACTGCCGAAAAAGGTTGGACCAGCAGAATCAGGCCTGGGACAAGTAGGAGTGGCACCATTGCGAAGGCGGTTCCATTGATTAGGCTAAGTTCCCCTCCACTTCTATGATAGAACAAGTTGCACATGACATCGGCGACCGCGAATGTGATGAACCATCCCAAGGGGAACAATAGCAGGAACCAGGTCTTAGTGATTCCTTGAGTCGGATTGAGATAGAAGAGAAGAATCGGCTCGAGGTTTGTCATGAAAGATATCGCTCCTCCGAGAGCTAGGATCATGGCTGCGATGGGGAGGCTCCTCAACGGCTCTTGGCTAAGATAATTGAATACAGTTCTGCCAAACAGAAGCTCTCTCGAAAAGAAGCCGATGCGCGATTCCCCAGGAGGAGCCTGGGCAGCGTTCGCGATAATTCTCTCCTCGCCACTGCTGAATGCGTTGATGGCGGCTCTGCCATCATCAGTTAGTACGTATTTCCTGTCGGCTCCCTGAGCGACGAATCCTTCCAAACTATCTAGATGATGGTAGAGAGCGCCTACGCTTATTCTGAGAGTGTCGTGGAGCTCTTTGAAACCGGCTTTGCCTCTCTCCTTCAGAATCTGGACAATCTGACGCCTAGTCGGATTGGCGAGAGCATTGTAGACTCTCGTGAGACTCTCGTCAGACTTGTCCAACATCGATGAAATCCGTCTCTTGGAACGTTAAGGTCCACGATTCTGAAGGGTCCAGCCCGTATAGCCATGCTGAAACTCGCGTGGAGAGTCTGAAGTTGCCTAATTGGCTGAGAAGAAGACTGGGGCAGACAACCACCCTCCCAATCAGCGATGCGCTCTATTTTCGAGGCGAGGTCGCACGGTCCTAAATTGCATCCGGACGATATCAAGGACGATGTACAAAGGATACCCCCGATCATACTCAAGGCTGGGCTATTCCAAGCGAACAGCCGTACAGCGTATTCTGACGTCCGGGAAAGGCGAAAAAATACGTTTCCTGAAACAGAAAAAGCATTCTTATCTAGCCCCCAGAGGTTGTCAAAATCTCCCAATAGACAAAGGGGAAAAGGGGAGAGTCTTGGAAAGCCCACGCTATCCACGGGATGTTATGCCTGCCCTATGTTTGGGCACAGTCTCGACGGTTCACGTTCTTCACCTGTCAGGTTACAGCGGATTGATAGTTCCGACAAGGGGCGTAGTTCTAAGGATAAACGTTGGCAGTAAACGTTGAGAAAAAGCCAACAGCAGCCTTCGCGCTATCAATACTCGCAGGGATATTCACCCTCGTCGGCGCTTTTCTAGCCAGTGCCATCACATCGCTACTCGTCCCAGGCTTTCCCAGCAGTATGCTCCTGATCTGGGGAAGTATCGCGGGGATCATCACTCTCGTCGGTGGCTGGCTGCTGTACAACAACGCGGCCCAGAGAAAACTAGGCAGCACATTAGTGCTAGTCTTCTCAATACTATCCATGAACTTCATCGGCCTCATCCTAGGCCTCATCGGAGGATTCCTAGGATACACTTACAAGACAGGCGCAACCACGACCAACCCTTCTAGCTCTAGCCGCGGGTATACCCCGCCCTGATAACCAGGGCGGACCCCCTTTCTTTCAGCCTCCAGCTCATACTATTCATCGAAACCAGTTAACGCTTAAATCGCCATTTCGACATCTCCCTTCCCTATCCGTCCTTGACTACCACCATTAGCCTCTCAGTCCTGGATGAGTTCGGAGGCAGCAAACTCCTCACCCCAGACAAGATACGATACGTCCAGGCAAATCCACTTCCGAGCAAGCCCGCAGACATGGCCTTTAAGGAGGCCCTCGCAGCTCCTATCGGAGTTCGACCGTTCGAGAGAGAGAAGGGCTGGAGTCCAGCAATAATCCTCACAGACTCCACTCGCAAACAATCGCCCTTCATTAAGCAACTGATCAATCTGATCGAGCCGAAGACTGATGACATCAAGTTCATTTTCGCATGCGGAACACACATACCTGCTGATCAATCATTCATCCGGAGAGTCCTCGGGGACGACATCTACAAGCGATATGAGAAGAGTATCAAAGTAAGCTCCACCCAGAACCCCGCAAGCAAGTATGAGTGGATAGGCGTCACCGGTCGAGGAACACCCGTCGAGCTGAACAAGGAACTATTCGATCGAGACCTCCTAATTTCGACACTAAACGTTCAGCCCCACTACTTCGCAGGCTATGAAGGAGGAGCCAAGGCCCTGCTGCCCGGATGCTCCGGTTTCAAGACAATCACCACAAACCACGGCTATGTCATAGGAAACTCGAGTTGCCACGAGCTTGTAGTGAAAGGCAACCCAATGCGCGAAGACATGAACGAGGTCCCCAACATTCTCAAGGAATACATGAAGATCGAGCATCGAATTCTAGACTTCGTCCTCAACCAGGACGGCAGCCTTGTCAAAGCGGCCTACGGCGATCCAAATCTGGCTCATCAACAGCTAGCTGAGAACTTTTCCAAGCGAGCACACAGCGTCCAATCACGCCCCTCACCAATGGTACTGACTAGGGCTGACGGGCCGATGGGACAGAACCTCTACCAGGCATTGAAGGCAGCTACCTTCGCGGCCGGGCTCGTGCCCTCAGGTCAATCGCCTAAGCCGGCAGTCGTTCTCCTCGCCTCATTAGAGAATGGGATAGGTAGTGAGGCATTCAAGATTGAGATGGAGACATATGGCAAGATGGAACCCGAGAAGGTTGTCGAGGACTTGAAGAAGAGAGCAAAGGCTGGCAAAGTTACGGAAGCCTCCCAGAAGCCGAACAGGCTAGCGATCGACGATGCAAAGACAGACTTTGCAGTCGTCTCTCCCAAGGCACCGACCGTGGTTGAGGAATTCCTCGGCAAGACCCGGATAAAGTTCTACAGGACCATCGATGACGCACTGGGGTCAATGGACACGAAGTTGTACGAGCGAGAGGTTGCCATCATCCCGTACGGGTCCTCCACCGTTCCCATCACCTCCTGAGCATGAACCGAGTTTCAGGAAAGACTTCCTAGAAATCGTCCAATAAACGGGTGCGAAACACGCTTTACAAGAAGGTCGGCTCAAGTTTTGTTCTCCGCCTAGAACAAGGCGACGACATACTCAAGTCGCTGCGAGAATTCGCCAACGCGCAAAGAATCCGCGCATGTTTCTTCGAAGGAATAGGCTCATTGTACAAAGCTGTACTTGGCCACTACGACTTCAAAGACACGAAGACCTACAAGTATGAGACGTTCGATGAGGACTTGGAGATCCTTACACTATCCGGAAACGTCTCGACGATGAATCGACAAGCTTTGCCTCACGCACACGTCACTCTGGGACGCCGAGATTTCTCGGTTATCGGAGGACATCTCGAGGAAGAATCCCTCGCAAACATGGTCGAGGTGTACCTGACTAAGCTTCCTGGGAAACTATTGAAGGCCAAGGACAAAGACGTCGGGCTTAACCTACTTCAGTTGCCCCGCAAATTCTAAAGGCCCCAGAGAGTGTAACGCGGGAGGGGACACCGGTCCGTTCCCGTTCCAAACGTCTCACTGGACCATCTAGCCTATTACGAGAAGGAGCCGCCATGCCAAGTTGTCCCCCCGGATGCTGCCATGGCTAAGAAGATCGGCGCGCGGATGATTCTATACCTCTACCTGGCAGTGTTCCTTACTCGTATAGGATTCGGCTCGGTGACGATACTATTTCCGTTATACTTGCCCGCTGGAGCCTTCCAGGTCGGTCTAATCCTGGCGCTCTACCCTATCGCTGAAGCTGTTTCAGCCATGCCTGTCGGTAGACTAGCAGATCGTATCAGCAGGAAGAAGCTTCACTTAACTGGTATGACACTCATCACAATTCTGACCGCAGCAATAGGCTTCACAAGGAACCTACTGAACGTCTCCGTACTCCACGCTCTGATGGGTGTGTCTGCCGCTATGGCGGCGGTGACATCTCTCACCCTTCTCGGTGACGCCACCAAACAAACTAATCGAGGGAAGAAGATGGGAGGCTTCGACCTGGCCAACCTGGGCGGATATGGGCTTGGTTTCGGGGTTGGGTCTGTTCTCGTCACTGCATTCGCGTCTAGACTGTCCTATGCTTTCTGGGTAACCTCAGGAATATTCCTGTTCACGTCTATTCTTGCCACAAAGTTCCTCGTGGAACCCGTCAGGAGCGATGAGCTCAATCAGCCTGGGATGCGCCGGCGTCGGATAGGATCGAAGATTCGGCCAGTCTTGCCGGTGTGGCTTGGTCAGACGATTATTCTTGGAATGTATTTCCTTCTGCCTAAAGCATTCAAGGACGCGAACATTACCATTACGGGGGAGTTGCTGATTTTTCTCGGAGTGATTGGAGGGTTGTTTGCTCTTGGGGCCATAATTTTTGGCCATATATCTGACAAGGTCGGCCGGACGAAGATAATGGTGCTCGGGGCTATTGGAGAGTTTGGCTTTCTAGTCCTTTTCGGTTTGTCCTTCCCCTATTTTCTAACACACAACTTTCTGACATACGCTTTGATTCTTGCCCCGCTATTTTTCTTGGCTTCAGCAATTGCTCCCGCGATTCTCAGCTATGTCAGTGATATTTCCGGCAAAGCGAGACGGGGATCGGCAAATGGCCTCTACAGTGTTGTGCTGAGTATCGGGATGGCCATCGGGAATATTCTAGGCGGCTTTGTATCGGAGTTCGGCGTACAGTGGATCTTCTTCGCCGGTGCCGGAATCCTGTTCCCCTCAATAATAGTCTCATCCTCTCTGTTGAGGAAGAAGTAGATCAGGATCTCTTCAGATTTCGAAAAAAAGGACGAGTTTTGGATAGGCTGCGCGACTAGGCTACTAGGGATTTCTTCAGGGCCTCGCACACTCGGACCACTTCGTCTTGGGCGAGGGTCGGGTACATTGGTAGGCTCAAGACCTCGTTTGAGAGCGACTCACTCAGCGGGAAAGCTCCTTCCGCATAGCCGTACTTCTCTCTGTAGGGAGCTTGTAGATGGATCGGTCTCGGATAGTGTATGCCGGTCTCTATTCCATTGTCGGCGAGGCGTTTTTTCACTTGGTCCCGGAATTTCGTCCTGATTACGAACAAGTGGTAGACGGCCTTTTCGAAACTTTCCTCTAAAGGTGGAAGAATGATGTCTGGCACATTTTCGAGCTCTTTTCTGTATTGCTCGGATATCCGTCTTCTTGCCTCGTTCCAAGCCTCCAGTCTCTTCAGCTGGATTCTTCCAATGGCAGCGTTGACTGTGTTGAGCCTTGATGTGAAGCCTATTCGACCGTGATAGTATTTGCTATTCTTGTCCCGGCCACAGTCTCTTATACTCCGTGCCACATCGGCCAGTTCCTCATCATTCGTTGTTATGATGCCCCCGTCACCGCCTACGGTCATGTTCTTCGCGGGATAGAACGAGAAGCATCCGGCATCACCGATAGAACCAACCTTTCGTCCCCTGAATTCGGCACCGTGAGCCTGGCAAGCATCTTCAATCAGGCTTAGGCCTGACTCAGCCGCAAGATCATGGAATTCATCAATTCGAAATGGGTGTCCGTACAGGTGCACAGGCATGAGTGCGCGAGTCTTGGACCCGATCTTTGCTCGGGTCTTGTGAGGGCTCAAGTTCATTCCTGAGTCTTCAACGTCAGCGAAAACGGGATCCGCTCCCGCGTGAACAATCGAGTTTGCTGTAGCGATGAAGGAGAATGGTGTCGTGATGACTTCGTTGCCATGCCCGACGTTTAGGGCTTGAAATGTAATTGAGAGGGCTGCGGTTCCGGAGGCAGTAGAGACGGCATACTTCGTGCCACAGTACTTTGCGAACTCCTCCTCAAATTTGAAGACACTCTCGCCCATGACCATCATCTCGTTCTCAAGGGCGGCGACGGCTGCTGCCTTCATCTCAGCGTCGATGATTGGTGATGCGAGATGTATCCTCTTACGTGGCTCGGCGCGAGCTTGACTCTCTGATTCGACTAATGCCGACGCAGGCAATGGAGCGTTCTCTGTCACTATCTTGTTCAGCGTCCTAGTTATGGAATGATTTCGCATGGTCCGACTGATTAATCCTTTCCTCTGGAAAGGGCATTCTTAGATATTCCGCAAGATAACGATATCTAGAGATTGACGGTGCGCGCTCGCATTCTCTCCCACAAGCGTAGAGGGGCGACCCGTTGGATTTTCAACTCTACCGATAGCTTAATTCCCGCTTTCCCAATGATCCGCAAGACCGTCATCTAACTATGACGCTCGTATACGCTTGTATCGCTCCTCATGGCGGAGAAATTATTCCAGAACTAGCTTCGAAAGCGATGTTGCCTAAGTTCGAGGAAACACGCGCAGCGATGCGGGTTCTCGCGAAGAGAATCTCGGAAACCCATCCACAGACGGTTGTAATTGCTAGTCCCCACAATCTCAGGCTGGTATCGAGAATCGCCGTCGTGGTTTCTGAAAATTCCTCGGGAACTTTGGAGGGCTCTTCAAATCGGTTTGTGTCCCTTCGCGCCCAATGTGACATCGACTTTGGGAGGATCCTGCTTCGACAAGCTGAGAAAGAGGGCCTGCCGGTGGTCGGAGCAAATTACGGGACTGCAACCGGATCCTCATCCGACATGCAGATGGATTGGGGGACACTCATCCCGTTATGGTTTGTTTTGAAGGAACAGAAGTTGAAGCCAAAGATTTTGATAGTTACGCCGTCTCGCGAGATCCCTCTTCGAAAGAACTTTGCCTTCGGCCAACTACTCGGTCGGCTCATGAATAAGGACCGGAAAAGGAAGTTTGTCTTCATTGCGAGCGCGGACCAAGGTCACGCTCACTCTCGGACAGGACCCTATGGCTTCAGCCCAGTCGCCGCCAAGTATGATGATTTCGTGCTAAAGGCGATACGGGAGAATTGTCTGAAAAGAATTTTGACATTGAAGCCCAGATTCGTCGAAGAGGCTAAGCCGGATAGCCTCTGGCAGATTGCCATTCTAGCTGGAATAAACGAAATAGTTCCGCTACGATCTCGACTATTATCGTACCAGATCCCCAGCTACTATGGAATGGCCTGTGCTGGATTCGAGCCAAACTAACGCGCTCTCGCTCATCCATGAAGGAGTGTCATCCTGTCTTTCTCTCGCGAACCTAGAGCCGGCTACCTAGAATTCTCGCGCTCGTATGGTTCGCTCGACTATTTCGAATGCTTTTGGTCCTAGGTTGCCCTTCACCAAGTAGCTCTGGAGTCCGTCGATCTTCAAGAGTTTCCCTATTGCAAGACCAGTCACAAATTTTCCATGAAACCACTGCTGTAGGAGGGGTTGATACTTTGAGACGAGTGCATTTGCGATAGCCTGAACATTTGCCAGTCCTCCGGGAGATTTTGCCTCAACTTCGACTTCTGAAAATCCTACCTTGACGTCTTGGAAGGTGTATGTTACATTGTCAATCGCCAGTTCGGCCAATCTTGAAGTCGGATTCTCACTTCGCCCCACTACATCTCTCGTCTCTCTTCGGGTTCGCCTTTCTTGAATTACCTCCAAACCCACAGCTTTGAGGGTCTTAGAAGGCGGAGTGCTCTGGAATCTTGAGAGTGACATTGGCGGCGTTTTCAGTTCGAGCGTTCGCGCAAGTAGACGAACTGAGTCGTATGACCATGGCAGTTCCGTCTCTCTCCTCCGAATGACATTCCCTGAGATTCTACGGATATCGGACTTGGTTGTGATCAATAAAGTGCCTCTCAGTCTTCTGGTCCGGAGGCTGATCTTTCTTCGTCGCAGAGATTTCTCTCGTGTATCGTAGTATGTGTCGTAAATGACCAGCGGCGGCTTAGGCCTAAGGTCATACTCTAGAATCTGGCGAAGGCCAGCCAACTCTTTCCTGATACGAGCCGTGTCATCTTTGATGATTAGTGCAATTTCAGACTCAAATGTCCTTGGTAAAGCAGTTTCTTTGGCCGAGAGCGTTCACCCCATGATCCTTGAGACATCGTGGGATTTTAGCTCTGGTCAGCTTCTATTCTCTAACAAATGGGGCAGAAATCCCTCGGCATCCCTCGTATCGTGACTCAGCGATTCTCTCGCGTCCCAAGTTCGATTATTCGCGAGAAAGAGGCTCTGGCGGCCGAATTGTTAAATTAGACGCCGGGTTTCGCCTGTTAGGAATCAGGCGAGTCTCCCCGTTTATGAGCTTTAGAGATGCAAAGTCAACCGTCGAGGTTGAAGATTTACGCAGAGAATTCAAGGGGAAAGAAGGTAAAGTGCTGGCCCTTGATGGTGTTGATCTAACGGTCAGAGAGGGCGAAGTTTTCGGTGTTCTCGGTCCAAACGGGGCCGGCAAGACTACCATGATTAGGATACTCTCGACCTTACTCTTGCCTTCGTCTGGGTCCGCCAGGGTGATGGGGTGGGATGTTGCTAAGCATCCAGAGAAGGTGAGGCCCTTGATCAGCACTGCCAGTGGGGCAGAGCGGGCGGGATATGATTACATTACTGCCCGCGGGAATCTCTGGTTCTTCTCACAACTCTATGGGCTTCCCTCAAAGCTTGCTCACGGAAGGATCAATGAGTTTTCGGAGATGCTGGGGCTGACGGATTATCTTGACAGAAAATTCTACACTCTTTCAACCGGCTACCGTCAACGCGTCACCGTTGTGAGAGCATTCATCAACGATCCGAAGGTCGTATTCCTTGACGAGCCCACTATCGGGCTTGATGTGATGACTGCGTTGAAGATTAGGGAATTTTTGGTGAAGCAGGCGAAAGAGTCCGGACGCACAATTCTCTTGGCAACTCACAACATGGCTGAGGTTGATGCGATCTGCAATAGAGTCGGAATAATTGACAAGGGGAAGATCCTTGCCTGTGACACTCCGATGGCTCTGAAAAGATCTCTTGGTGCCCCAGCTCTCGTAATGGAAATGACCCCTGCGCCCGATTCGGCGAGTCTCGAACCACTAAGCAAACTTGAGGGGGTGAAGGGCTTCACATCATCCATTGATGAGGAGCGAGGAGTGGGCAGAGTCCAGGTCGTTGTGGATAGCGACGAATCAGCGCAAGGAGCATTGGATTTTGCGAGAAAGTCGGGGATGAATTTGATCTCGAACTGGAGGCAGCAGACTACGTTGGAGGAAGTCTTTGTCGCCTTGGTAGGACGAGGATTTAGAGAGAGAGAACATGAATCCCCGAGCTAGCCTCTGGCTAAAGACAGTGTACGCCAGAACCTGGGTCCGAACCAAGAGTATCTACGGAGAACCACTATGGGTCGCCGTCAATGTCGGCTTCCCCTTCTTCACCTCCCTAGCCCTGTCTCTGCTCTACAGTAGCGCCGGTCTCAAGGCAGGGATAGGGTTTGCATTTCTAGGTGGAGTCATGGTGTCGTTTTGGGGAAATGTTCTCTGGTCAATGGCATCCCAGTTCAACTGGGACAAACAACAGGGCCTCTTCGAACTCTACGTCACCTCCCCCGCACCGATATCAGCCATCCTCATCGGAATGTCGCTTGGCGGAATTCTCGGAACAGCACCCTCGGCAATTACGCTCGCTATTATTGGCTGGCTTCTCTTCGCGCCACCCGCTACTGCCTTATGGCCGCTCGTCGCTCTGACGTTTGCCCTGACCCTTGCTTCCTTGTATGCAATGGGCATGGCCCTGTCGTCGCTCTATCTAGTATATGGTCGCGAAGCCGACTCGGTTAACGAAGCCTTGCATGAACCCGTCTCGTTTCTATCAGGAGTGTATTTCCCTTCGAGCCTTGCATTTCCCGCAGCTCTGCAAGCGGTTGTTCTCATAATTCCTCTCGCCGTCGGGATGGATGCACTTCAACGAACTTTGTTCAGCCTGAACTCGACTGGAGCGACAGATCTCACACCCGTCTATCGAGACCTACTGT
>Ga0209152_10000337_pt1 | contig 22812 bp, 21 predicted proteins | sample GraSoiAngelo_107_FD_185873 | JGI IMG/M metagenome (GOLD analysis project Ga0209152, IMG submission 185873) | Grasslands soil microbial communities from the Angelo Coastal Reserve, California, USA - 14_0903_09_30cm (SPAdes) (version 2) | ecosystem: Environmental > Terrestrial > Soil > Grasslands...
CTACGATAGAGTCTTCTCATCCCGGTCAGCCTCTCCATTACTATTCCATACCGACTGGTCTTGGCCTCGTCAACTATTCTCTTGGACACGTTGTGGAGTAATGGTTGTACACGTTCACCATACGTCTAAACTAGTCTAGCAGCAATAAGAGCTCGGCTGAAGCGTGATGTCTCTGTCGGACAGTCTTCACAGCCAGCACTCGGACACGCCCAGAGAACCGGATGCGTCCCCGAGCCAATAGTCATAGAGGACGGCAAACGTAATTCGCATAGAAACTCCCACCTAAACCGAAAAAACCCGCCTATCCAACGAAGAGTTAACAGCACTCTATTCCACAAAGATTACTAGCAAATGAGGAATGAGGAACTTCAAGAATCGAAAATTAAGCATTCCTTTCTCGGCCCCCGGGTGGTCGATTCTCCCTTGCCCCTTCTTCCTAGAAGTGCCTGAACGACCTTTCTCCTGTAAGCACCATTGTGATTCCGTGTTCGTCACAGGCCTTGATGATGGCCTGGTCTTCAACGGACCCGCCGGGCTGAACAATGGCTGAAACATTCTCCTTCGCCAGCGCATCGACATTGTCTAGCTTTGGAAGAAATCCATCGGATGCCATCACACTTCCGTCCAAGATGTGGCCAAGCTTGTGCGCCCTGTCGATAGAATTCCCGATGGCCCCGATCCTGTCCTGCTGGCCCGTCCCGATCGCTAGCGATGTCCCGTTTTTCCAGAAGACCACCGCGTTGGACCGCACCTCGCAAGCCACCCACCACGCATGCAGCAAGTCCAAGTACTCCTGGTCTGACGGCTTTTTCTTGGTCGGCACCCGGAGCCGTTTCAAATCATCCACAGACAAAATACTAGTTCGGTATGCGTCTTCTATGATCAAGGACCCATCATCCAGCACCACGACATCGGGTGGCATAGTCGTGTCCTCCTTGCGTTGAGCTGGAACTTCTCCAACTCGGATATCGTTCTTGGACTCGAAAACCCCTAGTGCTTCAGAACCATATCCAGGAGCATAGACTACTTCGACGAAGCTCTTCATGATTTCTTCTGCGGCCTTCCGGTCAACAAGACTATTGAAGACGACGACGCTACCAAAGGCAGCCCGGCTGTCCGCGTCTCTAGCGCGAGCGTACACTTGACTTAGAGTTTCCTTTCCCTGAGATACAGATACCCCTGACGGGTTGAGATGTTTCATCACCGCCACAGCGGGTTCTCTGAAATAGCTCACAATCCGTAACCCGTGACTACCATCCTCAATGTTCGTCGCCGAAGGTCCATTTTTTCCCCACTTCACCCAATCGACCTTTCCAATCCCACTCTTCGACTGTTTCTGTCGATAAAGTGCTGCTTTCTGGTGCGGGTTCGTTCCATATCGAAGACCCCGCATCCGGCCTTCCACTCTCCACTGGACTTTCGAATACTCGAAAACCTGGTCGCCGATCATAAGCCTGAGCGAAAATGGTAGATCCTCGTCCCGTGCTGTCCGGTAGATCCGGCGGCTCTCCTGCCCGCTCATTACTTCACCTTGCCCAGGTAACTCTCGATTGCTGCATCGTACTCTGCCGTCATTGCGAAAGCCTCCCGAGCAAGCTTATGCCTCAGATCACCCTTGAACTCCTCATGTTTGTCCAGCTTTCGTATCAAGACATCATACTGGGCAGGTCTGGTCAAGGGCACGACTCGATTGTTCAGAAACGCGCCCTTTGCTGCAGCACGGATCAAGGTGACGCCTCCAATATCGATATTGTCCACTGCTCTCCGCAGGTTCGCCGGGTCACTTTTGACAACCTCTCGAAACGGATACAAGTTCACTACAACAAAATCCACCGGCTCGATAGCGTTCTCCTGCAGATACCTCAGTTGCGCCGGATCTTTCCAGTCGCCTAGAATTCCGGCGTGTATCTTGGGATGGAGAGTTTTCACCAATCCTCCGGGCATCTCCGGAAACCCGGTGTATGCTGAAACCTCCACCACTTCGTGTCTCAGTTTTCGGATCGCTTGGGCTGTCCCGCCTGAGCTGATCACCTTAATCTTGTGTCTTGCAAATGCCCCGACTATGTGTTCAAGCCTGGACTTGTCGTAGACCGAGATCAGGGCGTTGCCGGTCAAGGATCTTTCGCGCAGAACCTCTCCGGGTCAGATGTATTATTTAATCTGGTTTCGCGTAGGACGCCTTGACGGCCTAGGGCCATCCAAGTCCTGCTTTTTCCACAGGTAGGATTTTTCTCGCGAGTTTTCCTGCTGTGGTGTGCTGGTAGAAGATTGCAAGTGTTAAGAGGCCGGTCAAACCCAAGATCCCTGCTCCTGCCCAGAAGTATGGAAGGGTTGTGACTGTGTGGAATATATTCGCCACTACGTTCATCTGAGTGAAGACCTGGTTCTGGGACATTACTGTCAAGAATACTGTTCCTCCATTGGCCGCGGTGATAGGGGTGCTTGGGATGTCGAATGTTCCCGCGGGAAAAGTGCTTGTGAATATTACCAGGTTTGTTTCAACGAGAGTCAGTGTGACAGTGGCCGTGTTTCCAGTCGTTATATGTGCCGACGCGTGATAGCCGGAAAGCGCGTATCCAATTACTGTTTGTAGGGCACTGGCAGAATAGTTGGCCGGTGTCGAATAAGTCGCGACATTTTGTTCTGCAGGAGCAGGGAAAGACAAGAGTACTAGGCCAGCGATTAGCAAGCTGCAAAGAACGGCGAGAGTGTACCGTTGACGCTGGCTGAACTTGGGCATGCCCGGCTCAAGATGATCATTCAATCTAAGCCTGAGCTAAGCCCGCCGTACCCTCCTCCAATTCCCCCCAGTAACGGTTAGGCGCACGTTATGCTTGTTCGAGAGCCTTTGTGATTTCCATTCGCGAAGCTCGCAAAGCGGGATACACTGACCCAGCTATCACTGCCAAGATCGATAAGCCAAAGGCCTGGATCATCGCTGCGTACGGGATGACAAATGGTAGGTAGAATCCGGCGAGGGTCGTGCTGTTTGTCGCTCCCTCCAATAGGAGCAGGCCTCCTGGAATTGCAAGTATGAAGCCGAATATTCCTATGAGGATTCCTTCGGCTATGAATAGCCCCGCGATCTGTCGCCTGCTCATTCCCTGCGATCGTAGGAGCCCGATCTCGCGCTTTCTATCGGTGACGTTCATGATCATTGTGGCGCTTATTCCAAGGGTGGCGATGAGGAGGGCGAAGTAGAGTACCAGAAGGATGATAGTGAATATTCTGTTTATCGTGTCTCGGACCAAAGAGAGGAGTTGTCCGAGAGTCAGCGAGTTCTCGGCAAAATCATATTTCGGATACGACGCAGCAATGTCTTGGGCTACGGTAGAAGCATCTGCCTTGGATTGGAGTTTTAGGTCAACTAGGAAGAGAGGTGCATTGTATTGGCCGCCGAAGAATTTGTTCTGGGTATTAAAGGAGACAACGATCGTATCGCTAGCGAAGCTGCTTCCGAATTGAATGTATTGTAGGACGGGACCGGTGAATATCCCCGCGACCCTGAAGCTAGTGGCGCTCGGGATATCCATCGTGATGTTTTCCCCAGTGGATACCCCTAGTCGAGTAGCCAGAGAATCAGGCAGCAACACGGTTTGGTTGTTGCTTGCGAGTTGGGCGTATACTTGTTGTGGAGGAGGGGAATTGACGAACTGATAGTTTATGATCTGTGGAAATACGTTCGGGTCGACTGCCAGTACGCCTACTGATGTGCTGTTGCCTCCTGGTCCGAAAGCCTTCGGGTTAACAGGGAAGAAGCTGGGTCCGAGCGGTGTCGCTGTCGAGACCTGTGGCAGGCTGGTGAGAACGCTAGTGAAGCTGATGGGCAAGGACTGATTGGCGATCAGAATTATGTCAGCGCCTAGCGCTTCCTGTATCCCCTGATCAAGCGCAGTTTGGACCCCGCCCTGGATTCCTCCCAGCATAATGACGAAGCTGAGAGTGATCGTGATCATTCCAAACGAGATTGCGTTTCTGAGCAACCGTCGTCTTCCGTTCCTGGATGCGATGTATCCCACTGCCCTTGAGAATGGTAGGATTGGCAAGGTAAGCAGTCGGCCTAATCGTCCGAAGAACACGGCTCCGAGAATTACAAGCCCGAATGGAATGAGCGCAACGTCGAGGTATGCTACGTGGAATGGTGTTAGTCTAGCAGCCTCCAGCGATCCAAGCATGAGTATTCCCAAGCTGACCAGGAAGATAATGGAATCTGGGACTCTAGCGCGGGAGTTTCTGGCAGAAGGCCGAATCGCTTGGATGATATTGATCCGGCTTGCGGATATGGCAGGGTAGAGGGATCCGGCGAAGACTGCAGCGAATCCAGCTCCTAGCCCCATTAGGGTAATGGTGGGGGTGAGTTGGACTAATGGGAGAGATGGGATTTGAAGAATGTTCTGGGCAACTGCGGTGAAGGCCCTTGACAAGGCTAGCCCGGTTAACACTCCAGCGATCGCACCGATCGTCCCGATCAGCATTCCTTCTGTCAGGAACATCTTGAAGATCTGTGATCGGCTGGTTCCCACAGCTCTCATCACTCCGATCTCGTATGTGCGTTCGTTCACGGTCATGAAGAGGGTGTTGAAGACGATGAAGGCGCAAACGACAAGCGCGACTGCCACCATCACGTTGAGCCCCAGCTCGAAGCCTGCTGTCTGTCCCGCGATTCTCTGAACAGCTTCGGCCTTTGGAGCGCTTATGTTGAAGAGCGGCGAGCCAAGTAGGCGTTGGATCTCGTCCCGAACCTGCGGTGCTCTAGTTGGATCACTGAGAGTTGCGTAGATGTGGGAGATCATACCCTGAAAGTTCAGCTTGGATTGTAGCTGGGGGAGATTGACATAGATTGAAGCGCCGATGTTGCGTAGGGGATGGTTGATTCCGACGACTGATAGTGGAATCGTGACATTGGTTCTTGTGAAAACGTTCGGGCTGAAGATGTTCGTGAAGATGTTAATGGTAGACCCAATTCTTAGTCCGAACTTCTGAGCCAGCCCATCATCCACTGTCGCCTGACCCTGAGAAAGACTCTTTGTCCCGGTGATGTTGAAACTGGAATAATCAAAGTCTGTCCCGTTAACGCCAACCAGAGGAAAGAATGTGCGGTTGTCCGTCGTGCCCAACCAGACGAGTCTTACAGCTGTTTGTTGAACTTCAGGGGCGCTCTCGACTTTGCTCAGATAATTGCTCTGAAATACGGGAGGGAGTCCACCGTAGCTAACGACGATGTCTGTGTGGCCCCAGAACTTGTTGATGTAGCTGGTAAATTCGCCTGCTGCGCTTGCGGTTGCGAGATTTATTCCTACAAGCAGGGCGACCCCGAGAATGACGGCTACAATCGTGAGCGCGGTTCTTGCGCGCCTCTTTGGGAGATTGCGATAGGCGATCTTTGCCGAGAGCAATGTTCAGGCTCAGCCTCGCGTTAGTTGGGCTGTGAGAGAGATCGCGCGGGCTCGGGCGGGACTGGTTCGATCGCTCTGAGCCTGAAAGCCTCTCTCGGACCCTGTTGTGAGGTCTTTGTTATGATGCCGTCTCGCATTTCATACAATTTCTCTGCCCGGTCCGCGACTACCGGGTCGTGCGTGACGACAAGGACGGAGGCGTTCTCTTTCTTCGCTGATTCGTACATTATCTGAACCACCTCTGAACCGGTCTTCGTATCTAGGTCCCCCGTAGGTTCGTCGGCGAGGATAATTTTCGGATGATTCGCCAGGGCCCGAGCGATGGCGACTCGTTGTTGCTCTCCCCCACTCAATTCATCCGGCAGGTGAGTGAGGCGTTCTTTGAGACCCACACGCTCCAGCATCAAGCCAGCTCGCTCCTTAGCGGGCTTCGGTTTCATCCCTGAGGTCAACAGTGGCAGCTCCACGTTTTCTAGCGCCGTCAGGACCGGGATGAGGTTGTGGAATTGGAAGACGAAACCGATCTTGTGACGTCTAAGCTTCGTCAACTGTCCATCTTTCATACCAGTAATATCCTCTCCATCAATTGTTACCGTTCCAGCTGATGGCTTGTCGAGTGTTCCAATAATGTTGAGGAGAGTTGTCTTCCCGGAGCCGGAAGGACCCGTTACGACAACGAACTCTGCTTGGTAGAGTGTGAAATTAACCCCGCGAAGGGCGTGCACGGTAATGTTGCCGAGGCGGTAGGTCTTCTCCAAGTTCGCAACTTCGACGATCGCAGGGGTCTCCAACTAGACTCAGTCTACGAGCGGCTAGGGTTGAGGCCCGAATATCTTCCTTTCGAGAGTGCTCCCAAAGCGCTTAAGCTCCGAACCAATAATCAGCAAACCATGACTGCCAAGATTGTGATTCTCGACATAGAGACAACATCTCTTGAGGGGGATGCAGGAGTGCTCGTTGGTGCCGGGCTCATGTCGGATGCGGGACAGGGCGAGTATTTGGAAGCGAGGAGAACAAGTGAGGAGACGTCGCTGTTGTCGAAACTATCAAAACGTTTGGAGAGCTATGATGTCTTGGTGACATGGAACGGCAGAAGCTTCGACATTCCGTTTCTAACGACTCGCCTCATGAAGCATAGTCTTGATCCCCGATCGATTCTTCGAAAGCCACACATTGATCTTGCTGATGTCGTGAAGAGTCGGTTGAGACTCACCTTCACCTATCTCGACCACGTTTGTGACTTCTTCCAGATTGATCGGAAGAAAGGTCCAATGGGCCTCGACGTTCCACATCTCTATGTTCTAGCAGCTGAGGGAGATAGGAAGGCTCTAGCATCGATACGGGAGCACTGTCTTGACGATTTGCGGGCGACGAGACAGGTCTTCTTGAAGTTGAAGCCGCTCGTTGAGCAGCAATTAGAGTAGGCCAAGGGGCAGTCTTAGACCGAAGAACGTTGCGAGGACCGCGAGTATCGCGAGGTATATGCCGAAGAGTCCGAGCGTGATTAGCAGGTTTCTCGGCCAGCGCTTGCTCCAGGAGATTCCGAACGGTATGCCGACTGTGAAGCCTATGACGTGCGCGATGTAGGCGATGTTAGGGTCGTAGCCGAGACCTGGAATCAGGGTCGGATCGTAGACAAGGGCTACGTTGTATAGGAAGTAGAATATAGCTACCAGCCCCTGCGGAGCCATGAAGAGAAATGAGAATTTCAAAGGTTTCATTAGCATCACGCAGGCTGCCAAGGTGAAGATTGCAGCTGAAGCCCCAAGCATGCCCGTGTCAGCTGCGTAGAGTCCAAGGGCCGGAGGGAGGAGGAATGCTGTGAATCCTCCAATGAAAAAGACCGCTAGATGGTAGTCTCTGCCAATCATTTTTTCGAGGGTATTTCCGAACACGAATAGGAAGAGCATGTTTCCGAAGAGATGGGTGGGGCTGGCGTGGAGGAAGAGCGCGGTAAAGAGGGTCCAGACTCTTCCCGCTAACAGGTTGTTCCAGCTGAACACGAAATTTGTATCGATGAAGTTGGGGTCTTGTTGCCAAGCCCATAGGCTCAGCCCTACGCATCCGAGTATGAGTAGATAGTTGACCCGCAACAAAGACCCCTTCGATGCGTTCAACCGTTAAGCGGCCTATTTCAGAAGTTCCTAACTACCTTCGAGGAATCTACGTCATTCAAGTTCGTTTGTAAGCGCTGTTTGCGCCAAACCGAACCGTCAACTCTTCGGCTGCTAGTGGGTGTAGTTCCACCATCTCTAACTTATGTTCGGGGGAATGAATCGTTACATGTTAGGCGGTCGTCGTATGAGCCTGTGGCGTTGGGATGAGGGGAGTGACTCTGACCACGTGAGAGACGTGAACCGGGATATCCGGTTGGTTGGCCACCGTAAAACCTTTGCCTGGCAACAGGCCAAACTTCCGCGTTATGGGCGTGAGGGGATGGTTGAGGTTTGACCGTTCCCTGCCGAGAAGACTCTTCTGAGGCGCAAGCGCTCTCAGGTGAAGCAGTGAAGGGGAACCCGACGACGATGGTAATCCCCAAAGTCGATGAGAGCAAGTCAAGTCCTCAAACAACCCAGGACTAGACAGAACCCGCCAAACCCTTTTACCCGCCAGCAAACCACGCCTCATGTTCATCCTTTGCGGACCAGAGCGCAGGCCTACGTTGACCTGACTAAACCGAAGATAATCTTCCTACTGGACTTCACCGCTCTGATGGCATTCCTAGTCGCGACACGAGACATCAACTTGCCAAATCTCGCCGCGGTCTTGATCGCTGGGACCCTAGCCTCAGGAGGTGCTGGTGCATTGAACTGCTATCTCGATCGGGACATTGACCAGACTATGGGGCGTACGAGTCAGAGGCCGATTCCGAAGGGAGAAGTGTCACCGCTTAACGCGCTAATCTTCGGATTCTTGCTGGTGGGAGCGGGAGTCGGGATCTCCCTTTGGTTCCTTTCTCTCTGGGCGAGCCTGTTCATCTTTCTCGGTGCTGCGATCTACGTTGGCTTCTACACCAAGTGGTTGAAGCGCCGGACAACTCTCAACATCGTCCTCGGCGGTTCAGCGGGAAGCTGCGCGCCACTAGCGGGTTGGGCCGCGGCCACAGGAAACGTCGGTGCGATTGCGCCTTGGTTGATGGCTTTGCTGGTCTTTGTTTGGACTCCAAGTCATTTCTGGAGCCTCGCCCTTCGAGCATCGAAGGATTATTCGAAAGCCGGCATTCCTATGCTTCCGGTCGTCGTGGGAGACAAGAAGGCCGCACAATACATTGCCCTGAACACTTTCCTCCTGGTTCCCTCGTCTCTCATCTTCGTCCCTCTAGGAACATTCGGAGTAGTCTACCTCGCAATTGCGGGGTTGCTTGGTCTGGGGATGATCATCGTAGACTTGAAGCTGGCTTTCAACCCGACGAAGGCGCAGGCGTGGACCGCTTTCAAGTTCTCAAGCCCGTACCTCGCCATCGTCTTTCTAGCGATGGTCCTCGACTACTGGGTTCCTCTACGCTAGAGAACCATTCAGGACCCTCGAATCTGTTTCAAGAGATTCTGAATGATTATTCTCCCATGCGGATGATTCTCGTTTGACCGCTCGGGGTGAAACTGGACGCCGTAGATTGGCCTCGATCGGTGCACTATAGCCTCAACTTTGGATGTTGTCGATTGAGCCAGGTGTTGAAATTCGTCGGGAACCTTGGCCAATTCCTGTCGGTGTGATTCCGCTACCACCAATTCGGAGGGTAATCGGTCGAACAGCGGATGTTTCCGGATGACGCTTACCTTTTCGTATCCACGTAGCATTTGGCCGATGTCTCGCATTGGGGTGCCGAAGGCTGAGCCGATGATCTGGTGTCCGTAACATATTCCGAGAATTGGAAACCTGGCCTTTCTGACAAGGTACATTTCGGGTTGGAACAGTTCGAGGGTTCTAGGTTTTGAAAGTAAGGCACTGGACCCTGTGAGAATGACCAGATCTGGTCCAGAGTCTACAACTTTGGTGTGAAGGTCTGGTTCATTGCAGTCTATTTTCTCTACTGATTGTCCGGCGGACTTTTCTATGTTCTGGATTGCTCGCTCCGTCTGATTCGGTTCTCTGTAGTTGTTTACGACAACTATTTTCAATGTTTAGAGGGCGGCCAGGAGTTTGTCGATCTCTTCCTCGGTATTGTAGTAGTGTGGTGAGGCTCTTAGTGCTCTGACTCTGCTTGCGACTGTGATGTTAATCTTCTTCAGCTTCTCATACGTTGCCCCTGGGTCTGGGTCTTCGAAGACCACTATTCCGCTTCGCCGATCAGACTGTAATGGCGTCAGAATCTTGCGTCCCTTCCTCTTCAAGCCCTCGATCAGGTGGTCAGTGACCTTTAGGACCCGATGGGACCGTTCCGTCTGGTCATGTTTCAACGCGAACTCCAGGGCTGCCTTGGCGCCTACGATCGATATTACCCCCCAACTTCCACCCTCGAACATTGTCGCGTCTGGCGCGGGAATCGTCTCTTCGATGTTGAACGGTTTTCCGAATAGATCTTGTTGGCTCGTCAGCCTCCTAGCAACTGAATCTTGGACTCCATGCCAGCCGATATAGTTCGGGTCAAGATCCTTCAGCCTGTCGTGTTTGGTATAAACGAACGCCGCGCCGTGGGGGCCTTGCATCCACTTGTACATCCCACAAACTAGCGCGTCGACTCCGTCTTGCCGAGCGTCTAATGGAAAGACGCCTAAGGCATGGAACGAGTCAGCGATGACAAAGGCGTCATGCTCATGTGCGATCTTTGTGATCTCCCGAATTTTCTCCCGACAACCATTGGTCCAGGAGACGTAGTCGACGGAGACGATCGAGGTGTCGTCGTCGATTGCTTTCTCCCATTGTTCTAGCGAGATTGCGCCATTATTGTCGCGGTGGAGTAGGCGTACGTCTTTGGCTCGGCCATGTTTTTTCTGGAGGTGCCAGAGGTAGATGTTGGTTGGAAAGTTAAGCTCGCTGATAACGATGTTGCCCCTTGGTTTGTAATTGATGCTGCTGGCGAGGCTGATGAGCGCGCTCGTGACGTTTGGGACAGACGCGATATCGTCGAGGGTAACTCCTCCTATCATCTTTCCAAATTGCCGGCGTGATTCGATGATTAGAGGTAGCCATTCCTCCCAGTTCTCGCCGTACTCTCGCCAGTCGGCCATGAATTCGTTAATCGCGTTGAGCACCGGTATGGACGGCGGACCAGTTCCTGCGTTGTCGAAATAGGCCCGCCGGGAGGTGACAGGTATCTGTTTTCTGACGAGGTCGATATTCAAAGAGACACCGAGACCTATCGAAGCTCATTTGGCCGAGCTGAGTATAAAGGAAGTGCTAGGCAGTGTGGAAGCTCTGGACGCATGTTTCGGCGATGCAGTTCTTGTACCTGCGTGGGTAACTTCCTACCACTTCTTTTCCCCGTGGTAGCATCGGTATCAGAATTGCTTTCTCTGGGGTTGATTTCATGATAGGCGGTGAGGACATGGACCGCACCGAGCTACTCTCTCCAGCGGAGTGGATTTCTCATGCCCATTCCAAATCTGTCCAGAAGAAGCGGGTGCTAATGATTCGATACTGGGTCCAAGCCAATGGGTTTCCCGGTCCAACCGAGGGCATCGAAACAATCAACTGTCTCAACTGTAAAGAGGAGTCCTTGACAGCATTCGCCGCCCTTAAGCATTCAAACTTGTTCAAGTATCTAGGGGTCTTAGCTCTGGGTCACATGAAGGACCGTGCGGGTTGAGCCCTTTCTGCCCAAATGAGTCGCATATGCGGGTTGTTTTGGCCATCAAAAGCGCGCTTCATCTATCGTCTAAGGGCAACCAATTTATTGCAGGTTCTAAAGGAATCAATGGATACAATTGAAGACTAGATCGAAAAATCTTGTTGCTTTCATACCTCTGATAATGGTCGCCTTACTTGTCGCTTCCGCGTCTGCGCTACCTGTCCTAAATGTCAATTCGCCGAGCAACGCAAACTACCTGTTGACAGCCCTTGCCCAAACAACTCAGAGCTGCGTCGCTACGCCGGCGAACTTCAGCGGCATAGCATGCCAGAACTCGCCCCCGGGACCGATTTTCATTCAAGTTCGGGACGATGGGCTCTGCGCTACCCTCTCTGATGTAGCCTGTTCGGTCTCCCCGAATAGCGCGACCGTTAACATCGGCCAACTGGTCATCTGGCTGAATGATGGGAAGCTCAACCATACAGTGACCTCCGACTCGCCACAGTATCATGTCGACCTGTTTCTAAGGGCCCCAACTAATTCCTCTTCCCCCTTCTTAATTCCCAACTCTTCAGCATCCTATGCGTTTGCTTCACCGGGGACTTTCAGCTATCACGACAAATCCTATCCTGGAATGACGGGAACGATTACTGTAAACAGTATACCGGCGCCGCCTCCTGTTGTCCGTGACTTCACTGCGATGGGACCGGTCAACTGGACGGTTGTTGGTTTAGACCAGGAGAACGCGTTGCTAAGCATAAGTCATCACATTGATGTTTACAATACCACATCAAACACTCATTCGCTTCTCGCCAGCGAGTCGGGTGTCTTCGAGGACTCGATCAATCTGTCGACTCGGGTCGAATCAGCGGACCTAACGCGCATACTCAACAGCCTGCCATATGTGTATGGCTACGGCTTTGGAGGAGGATACTGGCCTAACCCACCGATCCTTTTCTCTGGCCCCGGGGATGTTTTGTCGTACCCAATATCCTACTACTCCCCCCCGGAGATCTACACTGTCTGGTGGGTCAATGGTCCACTCTTCATTGGTTCTACCGTTGAAGTCTTGACTGCGACTGGAAGCGTACGAGGGTCTCAAACGCTTAACCTAGGAACTAGCCTTGGGTCAAAGGACGCATGGGTCGTCGGCTCGTTGTTCAAGGAACAGTTCAGCCAGCCACCCCCTATTATCCCTCCGAACCAAAACTATCCACAATACTTCCGCGCGAACAATAGTGTGGCTACTTCGCTCCAGCTTGACTATGGGAAAGCATCCGATCTCATGCTCGCGACGTCTGACAAGATCGACCAGACCTACCAGTTCGGCTACACTTATCCGACCGGGTCAACACTGGGCGGAGGAGGGTTCTACGGATTCCCGGGACCGATTCCATTCTTTGGCGGAGGAGGAATAACATTGAACCAGCCGGTCACGGTTCTTAGAACCCAACAGACATCGCTGACTCTCAATCTGAGCTTGGCTTCAACAAACATCGACTTGAACAGCAACGCCAACCCCCCTATCACAAGCACAAACCCCACGAACTCTAACCCATCGCCCGGCACCACCAACACGCATCCTGCTGGCAGTCTCCAGGGCTCGCTGGCACCGATGCTTTACACGATCACAGGGATCATCGTGACATCACTGATCGGTGGTGTACTCTGGTCAGTTCGAAGGACTCGAGTAAGCAACAAGTCTTCTCCACAGAGTTCGCCAGCCTTAACAGCTTCCGGACCGCAGCCTCTCACGTAGAGACCAGCCCCTTTTCCTTTTTTGGTTCTAAACCTCCATCTTATTTCCGATGGACTGGGAGAGCATTTGGTCCTAGGGTTTCAATAGTCTTTAGGGAAAGTCGCGATTGGAACAACCGCTCATTAGAAGGTATGAGAAGACAGACGCTCCCCATAGAGTGTCGGACCCTACGTTTATTCCTGTCGAGTGGTATAGAACTCTTGGCGAAAACTGGTTGAAAACAAACAACTCTTGCACCAGAACCGGTTTAGCTGGGGGCTATACTGGGCGTGGCTGTCCGTGACGATGTTTCCGCAGTGGCCACAGCGGACAATGAGGACCTTCCGTAGCTTGTGGCTAGGGAGGTCCTTCTTGTGGCGGTCGATATCGATATCGCCTGGTTCGAGCACCATGTTACAGCTTTCACAGTAGTAGATCGTGTCAAGAATCGCCCTATCACGCTCGTCAACCCAGCCTTCCGCCATCGAGAGTTCCTTGCTCAGAACATCTAGATCGTTTCCACCTTGAAAAGCTGACCCGGAATCTATCCCTTCTAACTAGGCTTTGGACCAAGAGTCTCTCGTTAGAAAACGCGATCTTGGAAGATCTCGGCCACAATTGAACTGGTTTTTCCACGTTTCTTCGGATAACCCTAAATATCCTCAGACAATCTGAGACATACGATTTGTAGTTTTGAATCCTAGGGCCGTTTCCAGGTCCATGCTACTTGTCGCAGTAACGCTCCTCTCGGCGCTTCTAGTATCTGCAGAGTTCAAACCAGTATCTGCTCAGCTGGGCCTCGTCGATTCGTCCTACGGTCCCCAAAAGGGTGATCCACATCCGTCCGAGCCTGTCGGTCCTTTCATCGACGGTATCCTCTACCCACAGTTCCTATCCACCCAGGATCTTGAGTGGAACGGATTGAAACAGGGCACAATTGACGTCTACGATTTCGCCATGCTGCCGGCCCAACTGACTGAATACAACAGCAGCCTTTGTGTTACGGCTCCAGATGCCCCAGCCGGCATCGCACCTTGTCCAGCAGGTCAGGCTCCAATCCAGCACGAGATTACCATCGTCAGCCTGAACGCGCTCAACAAGTGGGAGATCGATCTGAACAACCAGGTCTTCCCAACTAACGTTCAGGCGTTCAGGTTCGCAATCGGATGGATAATAGACAAGGAGAACTTCACAGCCACCGTTCTGGGCGGTTTAGGAGTACCAATCTACACCACCATGCCAGCAGGCGCGTCTCCATCCTGGGTCAAGCCATCCCTGTCCGCATCATCCTGTCTCGTCAACCACTGCTATGGTGCCGGACTGCCATTCTCGACGCGACTCGCAACTGCTAACGCGATTCTCGACGCGGCAGGATTCCCGGTTGGTCCTGGAGGGGTCCGCATTAACAACAGGCCGGGATGCTCGTTTGACCCTGGAGGCTGTGGTGCTGTCCTTTCGTATCCCGGCGGTACCGGGGTTCTCTTCATTGGACGGTCCGACGATCCCAACCGCGCGGCTCTAAGCGTTTACGTCAACAGGATTATTTCATCACCCGTTGGGCAAGGTGGTCTCGGTATCGCGACGGACTTCCGTTTGACCACCCGCGACCCCCGCGCTGCCGTCTTCGGTTACCACCAGTATAACCTCTACACTGGAAGTTGGTCTCTTCCGCGAGATCCAACATTCATGGATGCGCTCTACGACCCGCTCTCCGCAACTCCATTTGGGCCCAACTACGTTGGTTACAACGATCCGGTGTTCACACAGGCTGCTAGAGGACTCAACGTTGCTAACAGCCAAACGAACGCTATCCAATACGCCTATGCTGCCGAGCAAGAGTACAATGACACCTTACCGGTGGTCGATATCTGGTCCACTAGTGCTCCTTACGCTTACAGAAACTACCACGTTGACCCCGACCCTGTATTGAACGGTCTGCGCTGGACTGGATTCAAAGTGCTCTTAGGAACAGGCTGGAACGGACCCTTCACTTTCCTCGACGCTCAGCTGATCGGCGCACCCGTACATGATCCCAACCATCCTCTCTTCCTCAAGTACGGGGTCAAGGCGGAAGTGCTGGACTCGCCAAACCCGATCACAAGCCAGTTCCCCTACGATCTTGAGACGTACACTTCAACCTATGACTTCCTCAACAATCTCGACAACCGCGACCTCGGCTTCACCGGGGATTTGCCATGGATGGCAAGTCTACCAGTAACAACCAATGTTGCAGTCGGCGCCGCGTTCCCTGACGGTTCGGCATGTTCTACTGACTCGGGAGCGGGCGGATGCTCAGTTCTGAACTACCAGATGCGTCCGGATCTGACATTCGCCGCTTCGCTGGACGGGACGATACCTTCACTGCCCCTCACTGCTAGCGATGTGGCTTTCTCGATGTTACTGGCTCGAGACGATCCGGCCAGTTTCATCTCGTCAAGCTATTTCGATTTGCAGAACGTGATCGTGACAGGGACGCATTCATTTCAGGTCGAGTTTCGAACTCAGGCCGTGTGGAACCGTCACAATGTTGGTGGTACACCGATCGAGTCTCAGCAGCACTGGTGTGTTGAGAGCCACGAGGGAACACCGGCTCCTTGGCCGGGTACCACTAACCCGTCGGTGGACTGTAGACCAGTTACCAACTGTATACTCGACGGCGCGAATTTCAACAATAACGGTGTCTTCAGCTGTCCGTGGCCAAAAGCTCCATCGGGTTGCACAACCTGCCTATGGCCTAGTGAGGGTGTCAGTGTAGTCTCATCAACAGGCGGCTCCTTTATCCCTGGACCTGCGGTAGGCGTGGACTTGGGCTCGTATGCCTTCGTCTATGACTCCCAGAACTCGTTCAAGGGACCAGGAGGGGTATCGCAGCCCAATGGGCCAGTGATATTCCGCGCGCGCGAAGGCGGGTTCAGTGTTCCAGGCCAGGCAGGAACGACTCCAAACGATGGCTACTTCACCAATGTTGGAGGGTCGTTGTTCGCCATCAACGACGTTCAGAGCGGATGGTACAAGTTGCATCAGGCGGGTAATGTCAACTGGTACTGTACCACCTGTCCAGGCGGTTCGTCCGAGACTGGACCTCTACCATCGCCTGACATGGTCATCAACATCGTTGACCTAGCCACCGTTGCAGCACACTTCGGACAGTCCCCAGGTCTTTCCGGCTTTGCCTTCGGGCATGCCGCATGGGATCTGAGCGGATCCGCCGGTACGCCTGACGGTGCCGTCAACATCTTCGACCTGACCAGGGTAGCACTACACTTCGGACAGAGCTTCCTAGGCGGGACAGACCAGGGTGGCGGGACAATCGGCACCATTCCAGCGTGGGTGGCCGAAGCGATACCGGGAACGTAACGGTCATCGCAGTCTCGTTTCTCGTTCACCAACCGGGTTGCCTACCCAACTGGCCAGTCATGCTGGGGGCGCTTAATACTCGATCTGCATGGAGAGATCCTGTATTGACAAGTCCTTCCAATACCGTCGATGAAAACCTAGGCGCTATCAACTATAGAAGATGCACTATCTGCGGGGCGTTGGTAAACCGGTGGTCGCCTGCCTGCGATAGTTGCGGAACTGCATTTGCAGCCGCTGATAATTTCTCTCCTATTCCGCCTGAGGATACGGATTGGGGGAGGACTAAGGCCCTGAGAGTTCCCGTTGTCTTAGGACTCAGTGGAGTTCTTCTAATATTTCTGTCCACTCTGGTCTCGGTTAGCGGTCCCGGTTTCTATGTCTGGTTTGTCGGAGTCGACTTGGGAATTGGAATTCTGATGACGCCGGTGATACTGACGACTGGAGGGTTGTCCTTCAACCCGAGCCTGAGGCAAACTCGTCGATTTTTCCGCAGAGGAGCTAGAAAAAATCTATCTTGATGAAGATACGCGGGAACAGCAAAGAAAAGACCGAGAAGGTTGATTATTAGATCGAGCTCCCTTTACGTTAACCATCAGCCTCGATAGTCGGCTTCTTTTGTTCGCTGTTGTATCGGACAGACCCTGAAGGGCTTTGAAGAAGAGTCTAAGTTATTCCTGCGTAGGCGAATATTGAGGTTGAGACTTGGGTCTTCCTGAGAAGATTAAGCAGATTGAGGAGGAGATGAAGAAGACCCAGATCAACAAGAAAACCGAACATCACATCGGTCTTCTCAAAGCCAAGCTTGCTCGGTTGCGCGAGGAACTGGAAAGTTCTACCTCGAAGGGTGGGGGTCCGGCTTTCGAGATTCGCAAGGGCGGCGACGCAACAGTCGTCCTCATCGGGCTTCCAAGTGTTGGCAAGTCGACTATTCTGAATCGGTTGACGAATGCCAAGTCGAAGGTAGCGGCCTACGCCTTCACAACCCTTACTGTTGTTCCGGGAGTCCTACGTCTCAACGGGGCGGACATCCAGATCCTCGACCTTCCAGGAATCATCAGTGGCGCGTCTTCGGGACGAGGGAGAGGAAGGAGGGTTCTCTCGGTCGCACGAAACGCCGACCTTGTTCTGTTAGTTCTAGATGTGTTTCAGCCGGGACAGATTCAATTGTTGAAGAATGAGCTTCATGCGATGGGTATTCGGATCGACCAGAAACCTCCCGATGTTGTCGTCAACAGAGGCAGTAAGGGAGGACTAGCTCTCACGACTAGCGTCAAGCTCACGAAACTGACGCCGGCAACTGTCAAGGGAATAGTCGAAGCCTATGGGATTAGTAATGGGGGAATATTGGTTCGGGAAGACGTTACTGACGAGCAATTGATTGATGTCTTGACTGGGAACCGGAGATATGTGTCGTCTCTAGTCGTCTTGAACAAGGTGGACTTGGTGAATGAGCAGTACCTTGCTGCTGCGAAGAAACAGATTGGAACCGATTTCGTCCCCATATCCGCTGAGAAGGGAGTGAACATGGACGTTCTCGCTCAGAGGATCTGGGAGACCCTCAATTTCATTCGAATCTATCTAAAACGTCCTGATGGTGACGCGGACTTCGAGAAGCCTCTCATTCTTCCCGCTGGCTCGACGTTGCGGGATGTTTGCAAGAAGATTAGTCCCCGATTTGTCGAGGGGGCCAAGTACGCTTTTGTCTCGGGGTCAAGCGTGAAATTCACGGGTCAGCGAGTGAGTCTCGACCATATCCCTGCTGACAAGGATGTCGTCACTATCATGCGCTAAGCTGGGCAGGAGCTCAGCGACCTAGATCGAATTCTTCGTGAATGGCTCGCACTGCTTCTGGACCATCCTTGTAAGATACCACGAAGGACACATTGTACTCGGAGGACCCCTGTGCGACCATGCGCACGTTCAATTTTCGTTTCGCAACGGCAGTGAATATCCTGGCGGCAACACCCGGGGTTCCTTTCATTCCTGATCCGACGACAGCAATGATACAGGCGTCTTTCTCGGCAGCTATCCTATCCACGTAACCCTGTCCCATCAACGCTAATTGAAGTGCCCTGACGGCACGGTCAACATCTCTATTCGCAACAACGCAGGAAATGGTGGCTTCCGAGGAGCCCTGAGATATCATCATTACGTTGACATTGCTTGAACCAAGGGTCTGGAAGACTTTCGCTGCCACTCCTGGAGCACCCATCATTCCACTACCGCTCACGGTCACGATGCCAACGTCTCTGATGATCGAAACTGCCTTCACCACCTTGCCTCCATTACTCGAATCGCTAGCGGACACAAGAGTTCCGCTCCGAGCCGGCCTAGAAGAGTTCTTGATCCGGACCGGGATTTTCTTTTGTCCCGCGGGTTGCAGTGCCCTAGGGTGCATCATCTTTGCACCGAAGTAGGATAGCTCTAGTGCCTCTCCGAACGAAATGCGTGGGAGAAGAATCGCGTTCTTTACGATTCGGGGGTCAGCCGTCATTAGCCCGTCAACGTCAGTCCATATCCATATCTCGTCTGCTCCCAACGCGGCGGCCAGCAAGGTCGCAGTGTAGTCTGATCCTCCTCGTCCTAGTGTTGTGATGCTTCCGTCAACTGTAGCCGCGATGAACCCGGTTACGACCGGAATCATTCGGCGACTCCATAACGGGTCTAGCCGTTGGTGAACCTGGTGATAGCTGATCTCCATGAGAGGTTTTGCTTCTCCGAAATTATCATCTGTTGTAATACCTGCTTCAGCGCCCGTTAGCGGTCGAGTCCGCAGGCCCAAGGCGGAAATCGTCGCCGCAAAAATAGGTGTAGACAGTCGTTCCCCGAAGGACAGAAGATAGTCACGACTTCGAGATGTCAGTTCTCTGAGGTGTGCTATTCCTTCCACCGTTCGCTCAAGTTCGGAGATGAGCTGGTCTAACCTCGATACAAGGTCCCGGGTCTCTCTTCGACCTGTAACCGTCCGTGCTATCTTGAGATGAGAAGCCTCTATCTTGGAAAGGAGTTTTCTCGATTGTTGTAGATTCCCTTTCTTGGCGAGTTCGGCGATCTCGATGAGTTGATCAGTTGTCTCTCCAATCGCAGAGGCGACAACAACAATCTTGTTCCCAGGAGTGTATCGTTGGATAATTCTCGCTGCATTCTTCATTCTGGAGGCGTTGGCAAGGGATGTGCCTCCGAACTTCATCACCAGTTTCAATCTCGACCCTCTATGTCGCGTATTCTTTGCGTATGCTGACCAGGTCTCGAACTATTGCGCTTGCCGTTCTTTCTCCTCCGGCGCCTGGCCCGATGAGGGTTATGTCACCGGCGTGTTCTGTCGTGAATGTTAGCGCGTTCAAAGTATCTGGAACACATGTAGGGTCGGTCGTAGGAACCTGTTCGGGGGCTACTGAGGCTGAAGACTCTTCAATCCTACCGATGAGTTTGACTTTAGCGTTTGATGCTTTGGCTTGGTTGAGTTTCTGCGGAGTGACTTTCGTGATGCCAGTTATGTCCAGGTTTCGAAGACTGTACTTTTTTTTCAGAACCCAGTTTGCAATTATTACTATCTTCGCAGCGGTATCGAATCCTTCGACATCATTCGTGGGATCTTTTTCCGCATACCCCTTCTTCTGTGCCTCTGCCAGCGCTTTCTCGAACGTTAGGGAGGCGGTTTCCATTCTGGTAAGGATGTAATTCGTTGTTCCGTTGAGGATCCCTCTAACTTGTATGATTCTTTCTCCGGGCATGCATTTGGCGGCGAAATCGAGGAATGGTGTTCCTCCCCCGACTGTTCCGCTGAAGCGAAGCTGTCGGTTGCGGTGATCGGCGAGTTCGAGCAGCGCGGGCATCGCTACCGCTAGGGGGCCCTTGTTCGCTGTGACAACGTGTTTGTCGTTGGCGAGCGCGGTCTTGATATTGGACAGTCCAGGCTCGGCATCTTTGAAGTTAGTAGGCGTTGTTTCCACAACTACTTCCGCTTCACTGTTAGAAATGAGACGAGCGCTGTCACCGTTGCGACGACCCTTTCTTGGATACTTTGCGACTGTCCCATACTCATTCTTGGTCTTCAGGGCTAGCGGAATGTCGAGGCCTCCATTGTCGGAGCAGGACCCTTGACTGTCAACTATAGCGGTGACTTGGGGACGAAAACCGTAAGCTTGCACGATTCGGTTCTCATCTTGGTGGAGAACCCGTGCGAGAGCTTGGCCGACAGTTCCGAAGCCGACCAGAATGATTCTCAAATGATCCGCCTGAGAGCGTCTAGGTTAGTTCGGTTCGTAATTTCGAGATTGTAACCTGTCCGGGATTTGGGGAGTCGCTCTAGAACTGAGGGGTCTTTCAAACCATGGCCGGTTGTCACGCAGACGATGGTTTCCGATGCGTCGACTCTCATATTCGCCCGGAGTTTCTTTAGTCCTGCGACAGAGGCGGCGCTCGCGGGTTCGACGAAGATTCCTTCGAGAGTCGCAAGTTCTCTTTGAGCCTGTAGGATTTCAGAGTCGGTGACGGTTTCTGCGGTTCCCTTCGATTCCTTGATGGCCTTGAGGACTTTCGGCCAGTTTACGGGGGATCCGATTCTGATTGCGGTTGCTAGTGTTTGCGGATTGTAAACCAAACGGATCTTGTTCTCTCTTCTTTTCACCGCGTTTGCGATTGGAGCGGCTTTCTCTGCCTGGATTCCTATCATTCGTGGTCGTGTCTTTGTAATCGATAACTGTTGGAATTCAGTGAAGCCTTTCCAAGCCGCACTGATGTTGCCACCATTTCCCACAGGCAGGATTACCGAGTCAGGAGCTTTCGAGCCAAGCTGATCAGAGATCTCGAAGGCGAGGGTCTTTTGTCCCTCGAGTCTGTAGGGGTTGATTGAATTCATTAAGTAGAGATCTCTTCTCCGTTTCGCGAGCTTTAGCGCTGTTTTGAAGGCTTGATCGAAGTCTCCTTTCACCTGAATGATCTTTGCGCCGTGCATGGCCACTTGGAGCAGCTTACCGCCCGCGACCTTTCCTTTCGGGACGAGAACTATGCATTCCATGCCAGCTCGTGCCGAGTAAGCGGCTAGTGAGGCTGAGGTGTTTCCAGTGGAAGCGCAGAGAACTTTCTTTTTTCCGAGTTCTTTTGCCTTCGAGATTGCAACTGTCATTCCTCGGTCCTTGAAGGAGCCTGTCGGGTTCTCTCCTTCATTCTTCACGTAGAGTTTCTTGAGGCCGAGTTTTCGTCCGAGCCGTGTGCATCTGTGGAGTCCTGTGCCGCCTTCGGCAAGGGTGATGATCGATTCTTCATTTTCTATGGGGAGAAGTTCCCTGTATTTCCATACTGAGACTTGTCGGTGGTCCCAGGATGGCTTCTTTTTTCCCTTGAGTTCGAACTTGACTTCGAGCAATCCATCGCATGTCTTGCATCTGAGACCTGTTTCAACAGCCGCGGGTTCTCTTTGACAATCGAAGCATTGAAGCTTGTAGGGCCACAATTGATCTAATTGCTCCTGATGATCCGGGCTCCGCCAGCCGGGCTTGTTACGAAGAACGTGGATTCAACGTTGTTCTTCGAGAATTCTTTCACCATTACTCTTCCGATATTCTTGGGGTCCTGTTTGGTTTTGTCAACGAATGCGACTACGCTGGGACCCGCGCCGCTGATTGCGACTCCGCTTGCGTGTGCTCTAAGTGCTACTTTCTTCACCAATTTGTAGCCCGGAACAAGTTTCTCTCTACGGGGTTCTGCAATCGCATCTTGCATTCCGCTCCCGATCAGTTCGATATCTCCTCTTGCAAAGCCTAGGGCAATGGCCGATGCTCGTCCGATATTGAGAACCGCTTCTTTGATCTCAATCTTCTTCGGTACCAACTTCCTAGCGAGGCTTGTTTTGTTCTTTGGACGCCAAATAATCGGGGAGACCACGACAACGGAGAGGTTGGTTGGCGCTCTTGTGGAGATGATTCTCAGAGGGTCCCCGTAAGCTATTACGAATCCCCCCAGCAATGACGCGCTTACGTTGTCTGTGTGGGCTGATCCCGATGAAGCAGCCTCTCCCAGACTGGCAATCTTGACCAATTCATCGGGGGGAAGATCTAGCTCTAGGAGGTGGTTCATGGCCTGCGTGCACGCTGCGGCCGTTGCACCGCTGCTGCCAAGACCTAGACCGGGCGGAATGTTCTTCTCGATAGTTATCTCGACACCCTTGTCCAGTCTACTTCTATCAAGTAATGCTCGGGCTGGGGGACCGGCAGAATTCCTGTCGGGGGCAATCGGCAGTGCCCTGCCGTAAGGTCCCAGGGTCATGATCTTGACAATTCGTGTTCTCGCCGTTTTGACCTGAACTCGGTCGGCATATTTGCCAAGTGCTAGTCCGAACGTGTCGAATCCGGCTCCAAGATTGGCCGTGGAACAGTACGCCTCGACCCTCACTGCCTTGTCAGGGATCAATGGTCGAATTTCTCAACCAAGACTCCGCCTTTCGTTCGATAATAACTGGCCTCGTACCAATGGCTCAACTTCGGCTGATAGGGAAAGCTCTCGGAATCGCCATTAGCATCCCTGACCTCGATTCTAGGCGCCCTCCCCTGCACTGCCTAAGAACCCCCTTCCCCTTCCTTGACTGCTCGGTA